>Ga0247813_10000314_pt1 | contig 52416 bp, 67 predicted proteins | sample UWRJL169409C1_FD_180719 | JGI IMG/M metagenome (GOLD analysis project Ga0247813, IMG submission 180719) | Plant litter microbial communities from Arlington Agricultural Research Station in Wisconsin, United States - UWRJ-L169-409C-1 | ecosystem: Environmental > Terrestrial > Plant litter >... | reverse complement strand
GCCGTCGGTCAATTCGTCTTCGCCGATCAGGCTCGCGACCATCGTCAGATGCTGCCACTTGCCCTTGGGATCGGTGAACCGCAGATCGACCCACTCGATCTCCTGGTCCTTGATCATGCTGAGAACGTCGGAGGCCGAATTCGCCATTGTGTCTTCCTTGCTGATTCCCCTCCCGCGCGCGGGAGGGGCTAGGGGTGGGCGCCCGCTCTAGGTCGGGCGATAGGCTTGGGGGAAAGCGCGAGCCCACCCCCGGCCCCTCCCGACGGGCCCCATGAAAGTATTACTTTCATGGGGCCCGTCGGGAGGGGTGGGAAAGGGTCAGATCGCGTCGTCGTCGCGTTCGCCGGTGCGGATGCGCAGGGCGCTCTCGACCGGGATGACGAAGATCTTGCCATCGCCGATCCGGCCGGTCTGCGCCGATGCCGCGATCGTCTCGACGACACGGTCGGCCAGGCTGTCCTCGACGACGACTTCCAGCTTCACCTTGGGCAGGAAGTCGACGACGTACTCGGCGCCGCGATAGAGTTCGGTATGGCCCTTCTGCCGGCCGAAACCCTTGGCCTCGGTCACGGTGATGCCGCTGACGCCGATCTCGTGCAGCGCCTCCTTCACCTCATCCAGCTTGAACGGCTTGATGATGGCTTCGATCTTTTTCACGCGGCTATGCCCCCGATTGTCGTTTGAACGGTGTTTCGAACCCTCGCCCGTGCGGGCGCCTTGCACCAAGCGTGCCAGCGTCGCCGCCCTCGGGCAACGGCCGAATCCGGCACGAACCGCTGCCCGAAATTACGGCAGTTGAGGCGCATGTGCCCATCGGAGCGGCACGTGTTCAGAGGATGTCCGCGATGCGTGCGGTGGGCCGGCCGAGCCGAACCCCCTTGTCGGTCTCGACCAGCGGCCGTTCGATCAGCGACGGATCGACCATCATCGCATCGAGGATCGCCTCGGCATCGGCATGCTTGACCGCCTTCGCGCCGTCCTCCGCCATGCGGAGCCCCTGCCGCGGTGTCATCCCGGCGCGCGCATACAGGCGTTCCAGTTCAGCACGCGACGGCGGGGTCTTCAAATACTCGACGATCGTCACGTCGGCCCCGGTCTCCTGCAGCAGCGCCAGCGCCTCACGCGATTTCGAACACCGCGGATTATGATAGATCGTAGCCTTCACGCATGCTCCGTCGTTGAATAGCGGTAGTCGCCTCGTGCCAAATTCGTCACCCCAGCGAAGGCTGGGGTCTCTCGGTTCAGGCCGCAGCGACCGCCCCAGGGATATCCCAGCCTTCGCTGGGATGACGACCGGGGGGGGGCTGATGACGATTGGGGGAGAAACTACGCCCCCTGCTTAGCCAACCACTCCTCGAGCCATTTGATCGTATAAGCCCCGTCCTGAAACTCAGGATCGTCGAGCAACGCACGATGCAGCGGGATCGTCGTCGTGATCCCGTCGATCACCATTTCCTCCAGCGCACGCCGCAACCGCCGCAACGCGCCGTTGCGCGTCGTGCCGTAGACGATCAGCTTGGCGATCATCGAATCATAGTAAGGCGGCACGCGGTAGCCGGCGTACAGCCCGCTATCGACCCGGACATGCATCCCGCCGGGCGCATGATACACCTTCACCAGCCCCGGCGAGGGTGCGAACGTCCGCGGATCCTCGGCGTTGATCCGGCACTCGATCGCGTGGCCGCGGAACTGCACGTCCTGCTGGCGCAGCGTCAGCGGATGCCCCTCGGCGACGCGGATCTGCTCGCGCACCAGGTCCAATCCGGTGATCATCTCGGTCACCGGATGCTCGACCTGCAGCCGGGTGTTCATCTCGATGAAGTAGAATTCGCCCGCTTCCCACAGGAACTCGATCGTCCCCGCGCCGCGGTAGCCCATGTCGGCCATCGCCTTCGCGACGATCCCGCCCATCCGCTCGCGTTCGTCGGGCGTGATGATCGGCGAGGGGGCTTCCTCGAGCACCTTCTGGTGGCGGCGCTGCAGCGAGCAATCGCGCTCGCCCAGATGGATCGCGTTGCCGTTGCCGTCGCCGAAGATCTGAAATTCGATATGCCGCGGATTGCCGAGGTATTTTTCCATATAGACGGTAGCGTCGCCGAACGCCGCCTTCGCCTCGGACCCGGCCTGCTGCATCAGCGTCTCGAGTTCGTCCTCGGACTCGCACACCTTCATGCCGCGACCGCCGCCGCCCGACGCCGCCTTGATGATCACCGGATAGCCGATGTCCGCGGCGATCCGCTTGGCTTCGGCGACGTCGCTGATCGCACCGTCGGAGCCCGGCACCAGCGGCAGACCCAGCGCGCCCGCGGTCCGCTTGGCCTCGACCTTGTCGCCCATCGTGCGGATGTGCTCGGGCTTCGGCCCGACGAACAGGATATTGTGCAGCTCGACGATCTCGGCGAACTGCGCGTTCTCGCTCAGGAAGCCGTAGCCCGGATGGATCGCATCCGCGCCGGAAATTTCGGCGGCCGAAATGATGTTCGGAATGTTCAGATAGCTGTCGGTCGCCGCCGGCGGTCCGATGCAGATCGCCTCGTCCGCCAGCCGCACATGCATCGCCTCGGCATCCGCGGTCGAATGCACGGCCACCGTCTTGATGCCCATCTCGTGGCACGCGCGGTGGATGCGCAGCGCGATCTCGCCGCGGTTGGCGATCAGCAGCTTCTTGATCTGCGGCATTATTCTACCACGACGAGCGGCTGGTCGAACTCGACCGGCTGGCCGTTCTCGACCAGCACGGCGGTCACGGTGCCCGCGGACGGTGCGGAGATTTGGTTCATCACCTTCATCGCCTCGATGATCAGCAGCGTGTCGCCCGCCGCGACCTTCTGCCCGACCGTGACGAACGCCTTCGCCTCGGGATTGGCGGAGAGGTAGACGGTGCCGACCATCGGCGACTTGACCGCGCTTGCGCTGATCGCCGGGGCAGACGCGCCAACCTCGGCCTGCGGAATGCTCAGCGGCGGCGCGACCTGCGGTGCAGGCGAGGGGGCGGGCGCATAATGCTGCACCGGCGCGGCCTGCGCGGCCTTGCGCGCGACGCGGATGCGGCGGGCGCCGTCCTCGACCTCGATCTCGGTCAGCTGGGTGGTGTCGAGAAGCTCGGCGAGCTGGCGGACGAGGGTCACGTCGACCTGCATCGCGCCCGTATCGTTGGTGTCGGTCATGGCGTGGTCTCCTGTCAGAACCGTGCGGCGGCTTCAAGCGCGAGCAGATAGGAAAGCGCGCCGAACCCCGCGATCGTGCCCTTCGCGGCCTGCCCGACCAGGCTGACATGGCGAAAGGCTTCGCGCGTATGCGGGTTCGACAGATGGACCTCGATCACCGGCGTCTTCACCCCCTTGATCGCGTCATGGACCGCCACCGAGGTGTGGGTAAAAGCGCCCGCATTCAGGATCACCGCCTTCGCGCCGCGCGCCTGCGCCTCCTGGATCCAGTCGACCAGATGCCCCTCGTGGTTCGACTGGCGCATGTCGATCGTCAGGTCGAGCTCGCGCGCCCGGTCCTCCAGCTGCCCGGCGATATCGTCGAGCGTCTCGTCGCCATAAATCTCCGGCTCGCGCGTGCCGAGCAGGTTCAGGTTCGGACCGTTGAGGACGAAAATGGTGTCGGGCAATTACGGCTCCAGAGTTGCGGCGCCGGCAAACGGCCCCCTATATGCCGCCATCCTTACAAGCTCGTGTCGCGCGAAGTCGAGACACACCATCTTGGACACCAGCCATGCCCCACACCGACGGCACCGTCACCATCACCGTCAACGGCGAGCACAAGCGGGTTTCGGCGGGCCTCAGCCTCGCGGAACTCGCGAGCGAACTCGGCCTCGTCCCCGAAAAGGTCGCGGTGGAGCGCAACATGGAGGTCGTGCCGCGTTCGACGCTGGCGCAGGTGATGGTCGAGGACGGCGACGACCTGGAGATCGTCCATTTCGTCGGCGGCGGCGATCACGCGGCACCGATCGATACCGACAGCTGGAGCGTCGCCGGCAAGACGTTCCGCTCGCGCCTGATCGTCGGCACCGGCAAGTACAAGGATTTCGCGCAGAACGCCGCCGCACTGGAGGCCTCGGGCGCCGAGATCGTCACCGTCGCGGTCCGTCGCGTCAACGTCAGCGACCGCAACGCGCCGATGCTGACCGACTTCATCGACCCCAAGAAGATCACCTATCTGCCCAACACCGCGGGCTGTTTCGACGCCGAGTCGGCGATCCGCACGCTGCGCCTGGCACGTGAAGCCGGCGGCTGGGATCTCGTGAAGCTCGAAGTGCTGGGCGAGGCCAAGACGCTGTATCCCGACATGGTCGAGACGCTCCGCGCGACCGAGGTGCTCGCGAACGAGGGCTTCAAGCCGATGGTCTATTGCGTCGACGATCCGATCGCCGCCAAGCGCCTCGAGAATGCCGGCGCGGTCGCGATCATGCCGCTCGGCGCGCCGATCGGCTCGGGCCTGGGTATCCAGAACCGCGTGACGATCCGGCTGATCGTCGAGGGGGCAGGGGTCCCCGTGCTGGTCGATGCCGGCGTCGGCACCGCGTCCGACGCGGCGGTGGCGATGGAGCTCGGTTGCGACGGCGTGCTGATGAACACCGCGATCGCCGAGGCGAAGGACCCGATCATGATGGCGGCGGCGATGAAGGCCGCGGTCGAATCGGGCCGGCTCGCCTATCGCGCCGGCCGCATGGGTCAGCGCCGCTACGCCGATCCGTCGAGCCCGCTCGCAGGGCTGATCTGACGCAAACTTCACGGAACCGTTATAACCGCTGGCCGTTTATCCTGCATCAATTCAAGCGGCCCGATCGTCGGGTTCGCAAGGCGATAATGGAGGCCATTATGGGCGAGTTCACCGACAAGGCAGCAGCCGCAGGCAACAAGTTGGCCGGCAACGTCAAGGAAGCCATCGGCAAGGCGACCGACAACGAGAAGCTGGTCGCCGAAGGCGAAGCACAGCAGGCCAAGGGCACTGCGCAGAACGTCAAGGGCAGCGTCAAGGGCGCGCTCGGCGACGACATCTGACGCTGGTTTCCAGCTGAACGATCAGGCCGCTCCGGGAAACCGGGGCGGCTTTTTCGTATGCGGCGTCGTTCACTCCGTCGTCCCCGCCCTCCGTCGTCCCCCCACACCGTCGTCTCCTCACACCGTCATCCCGGGCTTGTCCCGGGATCCAGAGCCAGGGGCGCTCCGCCCGTAACCCTGGATCCCGGGACAAGCCCGGGATGACGAAGACGACTACCGCCCGTATTGGGCCCCCATGACAAATCTCCCGACCCGCTCCTACGCCGCCTTCCTCTTCGACATGGACGGCACGATCCTAACCTCGATCGCGTCCGCCGAACGCACCTGGACCAACTGGGCGATCGCGCACGGCCTGGACGTCGCGAAATTCCTCCCGACCATCCACGGCGTCCAGTCGGTCGAGACGATCCGCCGCCTGAACCTCCCCGGCGTCGACCCCGTAGCCGAAGCCGCCGCGATCACCGCAGCCGAAATGAAGGATGTCGGCGACGTCGCACCGATCCCCGGCGCGGACGTCTTCCTCGCCTCGCTGCCCGCAGACCGCTGGGCGATCGTCACCTCCGCACCGCGCGAACTCGCAAAAATCCGCCTCGCCGCCGCAGGCATCCCGCTGCCTCCGCTGCTGCTCAGCGCCGAGGACGCGGTGAACGGCAAGCCCGCGCCCGATGGCTTCCTGCTCGCGGCGGAGCGACTCGGCGTCGCACCCGGCGACTGCCTGGTCTTCGAGGACGCCCCCGCCGGTATCGCCGCCGCCGAGGCCGCAGGGTGCGATGTGGTCGTCGTCACCGCAACGCACGGCCATCTTCTCGACACGACACACCCAACGATCGCAGGCTATGCAGATCTTTCCGTCAGCGTCGCGATGGACCTGCTGACGCTGGTTGGCCGCCACGGCTGACCCCAGCTTGGCGTTATCCCACGCTGGGACTAAGGTCGCAGGACAACGGGGGGAGCGCGATGTCCGATAAGCCGGTAGCCGAACGCCTGCAGGTCAAGGGCGAGCGTCGCCTCGCCGTCGTTGCCGCACCCGACGGTCTCGAGACCGCGATCGGCGTATCGCACGCCCGGGCCGACGCGGAGACGGCAGAGGTCGTGCTGCTGTTCGTCCGCGACAGGGAGGCGTTCGATACGACATTGCCCGCGCTGCTCGAGCGCATCACGCCGACAGCGATCCTCTGGCTCGCCTATCCCAAACTCACCTCGACGCATGCCGGCGATCTCAGCCGCGATACCCTTCGCGCCGCCGTGCTGGCTCGCGGGCTCGACACCGTAAGCCAGATCGCAATCGACCAGGATTGGTCGGCGCTAAGGTTGAAGCGGTTGGGTTGAACATGCTGGTATAGCCAGCACGTCAATTTGCTGCTGTCCTACAGAAGCTGTTCGTGGCAACAGCTGCAAAGTCCTCTGGTGGGTGTCGAGTTCTACCGGCGCGCGAGAGAAACCGATACTGACCGAGATGTAGCGTCCAGGCCTAATCTTCCTAATCTTCCGAGCCCGCCTCAGCGGCACGGCACCCTGCATATCGATACGCAGGGTGGCCTAACGCCTTCAGATCGCGCCGGAAAACGTATCGCACTGCGCCGGATCACCCGAGTCGAGCCCACGCTTCAGCCACGCCTGACGCTGTGCGGACGTCCCATGCGTAAAGCTGTCGGGAACGACGCGGCCCTGCGACTGCTTCTGCAGCGTGTCGTCGCCGATCGCCTGCGCGGCGGTCATGCCCTCCTCGATATCGCCAGGATCGAGCCGCGTCTTGTTCGCGTTGGCCCAGACGCCGGCATAGCAATCCGCCTGTAGCTCCAGGCGGACCGACATCGCGTTGCCCTCGGCCTCGCTGCCCTGACGCTGCGCGCGCTGGACCTGCTCGTTGGTACCGAGGAGCTTCTGGATGTGGTGGCCGAATTCATGCGCGATCACGTAATCCTGCGCGAAATCGCCCTTGGCGCCGAAGCGGTTGGCCAGCTCCGAGAAGAAGCTCGTGTCGAGATAGATGCCCTGGTCGGTCGGGCAATAGAACGGCCCCATCGCCGCCTGCGCCGCGCCGCAACCCGAACGGCCATTGCCGCCGAAGAAGACGAGCTTCGGCGCCTGGAACTGCTGGCCGCTCTTCGCAAAGATCGCTTCCCAGGTGTTGTCGGCCGAGCTGAACGCGTTGCACGCCGCCTTGCTCTCGGGGGTCAGCGTGCAGCTCGTCGCCGCGTTGGTGCCGGCCTGCCGCCCGCTGCTGCTCGGCGCGGAAACCTGCGTTCCGCCGCCGCCGAGCATCCCGCCCAGGTTACCGAGCCCGCCGAACACCGCCATCAGGATCAGCACGACGACGATGCCGCCGCAGCCGAACCGGCTGCCGATCATCGGCAGCAACCCGAACAACAGGCCGCCGCCACCGCCGAAACCGCCGCCGCCGCCCTGGCCGCGCTGGTCCTCGACGTTGATGTTGGGATCGAAATCGTCGAGCCGCATGGCCGCTACCTTGTTGGTTCGTGTCGGTAGCGAAATGCTTGGCGCGCGCGCTGGTTGCAAGTACCGGCGGATCAAAGGAGACGAGCGATGTTCCTGAGCGGCAAGACGGCGGTGATCACGGGTTCCACCTCGGGCATCGGCCTCGCCTATGCCAAGGCGTTCGCCGCCGAAGGCGCGGCGGTGATGATCAACGGCTTCGGCGACGCGGACGCGATCGAGCGTGAGCGTGCGGCGCTGGCGGCAATCAGCGGCGCGGCGGCTTTGTATGACCCAGCCGACATGACCAAGCCCGACGAGATCGCCGCAATGGTCGCGCGCGCCGTGGCCGAAACCGGCAGCTGCGACATCGTCGTCAACAACGCCGGCATCCAGCATGTCGCGGGCATCGCCGACTTCCCGATCGACAAATTCGACGCGATCATCGCGATCAACCTGTCGTCCGCCTGGCACATGATGCGCACCGCGGTGCCGCACATGCGGGCGAAGGGCTGGGGGCGGATAATCTCGACCGCCTCGGCGCATTCGCTCGTCGCGAGCCCGAACAAGTCGGCCTACGTCATGGCCAAGCACGGGCTCGCAGGCCTGACCAAGACGATCGCGCTGGAGACGGCGACCGACGGCATCACCGTCAACTGCATCTCGCCCGGCTATGTCTGGACCCCGCTGGTCGAGAACCAGATCCCCGACACGATGAAGGCACGGGGTATGACGCGCGAGCAGGTGATGAACGACGTACTGCTGGCTGCGCAGCCGACCAAGGAGTTCGTCACCCCCGAACAGGTCGCCGCGTTCGCGCTGTTCCTGTGTCGCGACGAGGCAAAGGCCATCACCGGCGCCAACCTGTCGATGGACGGCGGCTGGACGGCGGCTTGACGCCATTGCCCCGCAGCCATCGCCGCGTGTAGCGTCGCGACATGAGCGGTGGAGGTCGAATGCGGGTCTGTCTGATTGGGATTGCGGCCTGCGTCATGCTGGCCGGGTGCGGTGGAAGCAGCGGCGACGTCGCCTCATCGGGATCGCATGCGGTGTCGCTCGACTGGCGGCGCGTCGCCACCAGCGGCGATCGCGGCCGGCTGCGCGGCTGGCGCGGCGCCTGGATCAACGTGCTGTCGCAGGCCGATCCGAAGCAGATCGCCCGCGAACCCGCCTTGTTCGATCCCGACCACTCGATCGCCGGCGCGCTGCCGCCGACCGGCGCGTATCGCTGCCGGACGTTCAAGCTCGGCGCACGCACCGGGGCGGGGCCGAACTTCACCGTCTACGACTGGTTCGCCTGCCGGATCGACCGCGACGAACGTGGGCAATTGGTGTTCGGCAAGGTCGGCGGCTCGCAGCGACCGATCGGCACGATCTATCCCGACACCGACACCCGCAGCATCTTCCTCGGCACGATGGTGCTCGGCGACGAGACGCGCGCGCTCGATTACGGGCGCGATTCGGGCCGCGACATGGCTGGCGTGATCGAGCGGATCGGCGCGAAGCGCTGGCGCCTGGTGCTGCCCTATCCGCGGTTCGAATCGGTGCTCGACGTCGTCGAGTTCGTCCCTACCCGGTGACGCCCGCTTCCAGCGTCGCCCGATACGCCTTGCCGTGCAGGTCGATCCTCGTGACACGTCCGGCGTTCGCGACGCCGACCGCGTTCAAATAGGATCGCGGCTTCTTCATCAGCTTGGGGCGGTCGAGACCGACCAGGCCGACGCGGTGCGCGACTTCCTTGACGAAGTGCACGCAGTTATGGCTCGCCAGGCGGTAGACTCCGTCGCCCTTGTCGTCGCTCCACGCGGCGACCAGCGCGAGGATATCGGCATATTGCGCGTCGGTCAGGCGGACCGAGAAATGCGCGGTGCTGCTATCGATATAGGCGGGTTTGAGGACTTCCATCCGTCCCGGCACCGGGCCGAACAGGATCGCCGGGCTGACGGACTTCGCGGTGAAGCCGTAATTGGTGTCGACCGGCGGACCGCCCCGATCAGGCGTACCTCGTAGCGTGACGAACGCGTGCGGAAAGGTCTGGCCCAGTTCATGGCTCCAGAAAATCATCGTGACGGCGGCGTGGGCGGGCAGCGCGACCGTCAACAGGACCAGCGCGGCGAGGGCACGGAACAACGATCGCATCGGCGAAGGCTATCGCTCGGTCGGGCGCATCGCCAGCACATTGTCGCTCCGAGCGCAGGTCACGGATCGACCGCCGCATGGTCGACGATCAGCATCGCATCGGCGCGCTTTTCGGGGCGGATATAGATCGACGCAAGCATTGGCACGGCGGCCTTCAGCTCGATTTCCATGTCCTCGATGATCGTCTCGCCCACGCCCATCGTGATCGCGTCCTCGAAATCGGCGCTGATCGCCGCGAAGATGCTGTCGGGCGCGGTATGGATCGTCCTGACGTGATTGACCGAGACGATGCCCGGATGCGCCGCGACGATGCTGCGGATCGTCTCGATCACCGCAGGGTCGGCGCGCTCGCCGATCAGCAAGCCCTTCGATTCGCGCGCCAGCAGGATCGCGACCAAGCCCAGGATCAGGCCGATCGCGATCGATGCGACGCCGTCGATTCGCGGGTCGTCGAACGCGTGGCTCGCCCAGATGCCGACGCCGGCGATGGCAAGGCCGGCGAGCGCCGCCGAATCCTCGAACAGCACGATGAAGCCGGCCGGATCCTTCGAACGGTGGATCGCGCGCCACCAGCCTTCATCGCCCTTCGACGCGGAGAATTCGCGGACCGCGAGCGTCCAGCTGCCGCCTTCCAGCAGTATCGCGATGGCGAGGACGATATAGTTGATCGTCGGGCTGGTGAGCGGCTCCGGCTCCTTGATATGGCGCCAACCCTCGTAGATCGACACGCCTGCGCCGACCGCGAAGATCAGGATCGCGACCACGAACGCCCAGAAATACAGTTCGCGGCCATAGCCGAACGGATGCGCCTCGTCCGCCGGCCGCTTGGCGCGGCGTTGGCCGTACAGCAGCAGCACCTGGTTGAAGCTGTCGACGACCGAATGGACGCCCTCGGTCAACATCGATGACGACCCCGTGATCCCGGCAGCGACGAACTTCGCCACGCCGATACCGAGGTTGGCGGCAAGCGCCCCGTACAGGACGATGTTGTCCTTGATGTTCAATCCGTCCGCCATCCGCCCGTCCTACACGAGGGGGCGGGACAGGGAAGATGGCAAAGCCCGCCGGTGCGCGACCGGCGGGCGGGCCGTATCAACCGGCGACGCGGCCAAGCCGATGATACAGCGCGCTCAGACGCATCAGCCTGGCATCGTCAATCGAGACCCTGCCGATGAGTTCGCCAAGCGCTTCCTTCAGCAGGGCGAAATCGTCGGTGGAGAAAACGGCACGGGTGCGGGTCGGTTCGGTCATGATGGCCTCCTGGCTGGTTCGTTGCGACCAGGACCATGTATCGCGCGGCGGGAGCGGACGTCAGACGCGCCATCCGTGGCGCAGCGTCGCGCTGTAGCTGCCGCTTGAAAGTGCCGTGTTGCGTTGTAAACCTGTTTACAGGAGGGCGATCGCAATGGCGGAGCGCAAATTGCTGGCAGGGCACGCGATCCGGCGACTGCGACGGCGCTCGGGCCTGACGCAGGCAGCGATGGCCGAGATGCTGGCGATCAGCCCCAGCTATCTCAATCTGGTCGAGCGCAACCAGCGCCCGGTGTCGGCCACACTGATCGTCAAGCTCGCCGAGAGTTTCGATTTCGACCCGCGCGCACTGGCCGCAGCGGAGCCGGGCGGCGGCGGCGATGCGATACGTCGGCGACTGGCGGACCCGATGTTCGCCGACCTCGAGATCGATCGTAACGAGGTCGAGGAATGGCTGGCGAGCGCCCCGGGTGGGGCGGAGGCGTTCGCACGGGTCTTCGACCGGCTCGGCAGCGGTGTGGTCGCGGGGACGAGCGATGACCCCGTCACGCTGGTCCGCCGCGAGATAGAGCGCTGGCGCAACCACTTCGCCGATCTCGACGCCGCCGCGGAAACGCTGGCCGACGAACTGCGGATGGGTGCGGGCGACCTGTACGGCGCCATCGCCGAACGGCTGCGCACGAAACACGCGATCACGATCCGCGTGCTGCCCGCCGACGTCCTGCCGGACACGCTGCGCCGGCTCGACCTGCACGCCCGCCAGCTGCAACTGAGCGAAGTGCTGGACCCCGCCTCTCGAACCTTCGCGGTGGCGTTCCAGCTCGGCCAGATCGAGGCGCGGGCCGAGATCGACGCGCTCGCCAAGGGTGCGAACTTCACCGATCGCCCGGCCGAGCGGCTGTATCGTCGCCACCTGCTCGGCTATTTCGCCGCGGCTGTGATGATGCCCTATGCTCGGTTCCTGCGCGGATGCGAAGCGACCGGCTACGACATCGAACTGTTGCAGCGAAGGTTCGGGGCGGGGTTCGAACAGGTCGCGCACCGGCTGACGACGCTGCACCGGGTCGGCGCACGCGGCTTGCCGTTCTTCATGATCCGCATCGACCGTGCCGGGCAGGCATCGAAACGCTATGCCGGCGCGAGCGGCGCGGCTCTCGTCGACGCCGACGCACGCTGCCCGCTGTGGCAATTGCACCACGCGTTCGACCGCCCCGGCAATTTGATGGCGCAACTGGTCGAGCTCGAGGATGGCGCCCGCTGGCTGACGATGGCGCGGACGGTAACGCCGCAAGGTCGGCCGTTCGGCGCGATCCACGCCGAATTCGCGGTAGGGCTCGGGGTCGAGGCACCGCTGGCCGGAACGCTGGCGGCGGCGCGCGGTGTCGATCTGCGCGGAATGGCGATGCCTATCGGGCTGGGATGCCGCGCATGTTTCCGCAGCGACTGTCCGCAACGGTCTGCGGCGCCGGCAGGTCGCGCGCTGCTGATCAACGAACGCGAACGGCGGACCTCTGCGTTGACGTTCGCCGGCGACTGATCCGTCGGATGGGCGGCGTTAACCACCGAATTTATTTAAGATAAATCGGAATTGGAAATAATTGTCGTTCCGGCCGTTGCCCCTGCATCGAAATCTGTTCGCCCTGCCACGCAGGGCGGGACAGCGACCATGCATGCGTAGCGAAGGGTCTTATGAGCGCGATTCCGAGAATGCCCCGCCGCCCAGTCGTTTTGATCGTTGAGGACCACCCGCTCGTCCAGATAACCGCCGCCGCGCTTATCGAGGATGCCGGAATGGATACGGTGGTCGCGGCCGATGCCGACGAGGCGCTTGGTGTCCTCACCGCACGGGACGACATCCATGCCGTCTTTACCGATGTCGAGATGCCCGGATCGATGAATGGCGTCGCGCTCGCGCACCGCGTCCGCGAGCATTGGCCGGCGATCCAGGTCATCGTCACGTCCGGTGGAAAGCTACCCGCCGATACGATTTTGCCCGGCGACGTGTCGTTCCTGCAAAAGCCGTACGAGTTCGCCAACGTCGTCGACGAACTGCGCAGCCCGGAGGCGTAAGTCGGTCGACGACGCCGAATTTACGCGCCGGCTTTCATCAGCGACTCCAATTGGGAATCGTTCAAACTCAAATTCATCGCCGGCAACAGATCCTCGATCTGCTGGACGCGCGTAGCGCTCGCGATCGGCGCGGTGACGCCAGGCTGTGCGATCAGCCAGGCAAGCGCTATCTGCGCGAGCGTAGCGCCGGTTTCCTCGGCAACCGCGTCCATCGCCGCAAGCACGGCCGGGCCGTTACCCGCGAGCAAATCGCCCATCCGGCCGCCGCGAACGCTCTGCTTGAAATCGTCGGGGCTGCGATACTTGCCGGTTAGAAAGCCCGACGCGAGCCCGTAATAGGGCAGCACGCCGATGTTCTCGGACACGCAATAATCCTGCAACTCGCCCTCGAACTTGTGGCGACTGACGAGGTTATATTCGGGCTGCAGCACGTGATATCGCGGCAAACCATCGGCCTTTGCGATATCGACTGCCGACTTCAGCCTTGCAGCGTGGAAGTTCGATGCGCCGATGACACGGACCTTCCCGGCGTCGATCAGCGTCCCGAACGCCGCGAGCACCTCATCCTGCGGCACCGAATCGTCGTCCTGATGCGCGTAATACAGGTCGATGCGATCGGTCCCGAGGCGCTTGAGCGATGCTTCCGCCGCCGCGACGATCCGCGCGGGCGCCAGCTTCTCGCCACCTTCGCCGGGCAGCATGCCGACCTTCGTCGCGATCAGCACGTGGTCGCGCTTGCCGCTGGCCTTCAGCCATTCGCCGATCATGGCCTCGGACTCGCCACCATCATGCCCGTCGACCCAGGCCGAATAGACGTCCGCAGTATCGATCATCGTCCCGCCGCCCGCGACGAACGCGTCGAGCACGGCAAAGCTCGCGTCACGATCGGCGGTCCAGCCGAACACGTTGCCGCCTAGTACGAGGGGAGCAATCTTGAGGTCGGTCGAGCCAAGGCGGCGAAGGGTCATTGGTCGCTTTCGTTGAGAGTGACGGCATTCGTGTCGACGCTGTTGGCGTCGAGCATCGCGGCGGCATCGTCGAGTTGATGCGCCTCGTCCGCGGTGACGGCGCCCGGCGCATCGGGTTGGGCCGAACACGCAGCAACGAGCAGGGCGAGCGTCGCCAGCATTACGTTACCGCGGCGCGCACCATTGTGGTGCGCGCCGCCCAGGCGGTCAGGGCTGTCCAGCAATCGCAAGCTCAGTTCTTCAGCGACTTGCCGGCGCGTTCCAGCGCGTTGCCGGTCGCGTCGGCAGCGCGGTCGGCGCCATTGCTGATTGCGGCACCCGCGCGGTCTGCACCGTTCGCGATCGAGTCCCCGGCGCGGTCGGCACGTGCGCCTGCACGGTCACCGGCAGCGTCGAGGCGCGCGCCGGCATTGTCCATCGACACTTCGGCCGAACCGAGCGCACGATCGCTCGCGGCATCGACGTCGCTGATCGCGTTCTGCGTCGTCGCATTCGCGTCCGCGGCGATCGCGTCGGCCGCCTGCGCCGTCTCGTTCTGCGCGTTGTTGCTGCACGCGGCGAGGCCGGCGGACAGGGCAAGCGCGAGGGCAAGGGTCTTCTTCATCAACGATCTCCCGGGTGTTGGTCTTGGTCTGGACCCGCTTGTCTCGGATCCATAGCGTAAAGCAACGCAGAACCCGCTGATCGGGTCCGCCACGATCCGTTGACCCCATATAAAGAATTCTTTATATGTTGCGTCATGACGGTCGCTTTGGACATTTTTCGTGCGCTTGCCGACGCGACGCGGCTGCGGATTCTCGCGCTGTTGCGGCGGATGGAGCTGTCCGTCGGCGAACTCGCGCAGGTGCTCGGCCAGAGCCAGCCTCGGGTCAGCCGGCACGTCAAGATTCTGTGCGATGCGGGGCTCGCCGAGCGTCGCAAGGAAGGCAGCTGGGTGTTCGTCGCACTAGGCGCCGCGGACAAGGTCGCGCCCGCGGCGGCGGCGATCGACAGCTGGGAACGTGCCGAGCCCGATCACTGGGCAACCGCCGACGCCGCCCGCCTCGCCGCCGTGCGCGCCGACCGCGCGGCGAGCGCAGCCGCGTGGTTCCAGGGCCACGCCGACGAATGGGATGCGATCCGGTCGCTGCATGTCGCCGAGAGTGAGGTCGAGGCAGCGATGGCGGCGGTGCTCGGCGATGGACCGATCGGCACGCTGATCGATATCGGCACCGGCACCGGGCGGATGCTTGAGCTGTTCGCCGGTCAGGCGGAAAGCGCACTCGGGATCGATCGCAGCTCCGAGATGCTGCGGCTCGCGCGCGTCAAGCTGGAGGGTCAGGCAAACACCGAACTCCGTCAGGCCGACCTGTACGCGCTGCCGCTGCCGGACGGCGCGGCGGACGTCGCGATCCTGCATCACGTGCTGCATTTTGCGCAGCAGCCCGGCGCCGCGATCGGCGAGGCGGCGCGCGTGCTCGGACCCGGCGGCCGCCTGTTGATCGCCGACTTCGCCAGTCACGACCGCGAGGACCTGCGGGTCAGCGACGCGCATACCCGGCTCGGATTCGGCGACGCGCAGGTCGCGACATGGTTCGCCGCGGCGGGCCTCGGCGAACCGCGCATCGAGACGCTCGAGGGCGGCGAACTGACGGTGAAATTATGGCTCGGGCGCAGACCCGGGGTGAGCTTGCGTGAGGTGAAGGCGGCATGAGCATTTCGATTACCCAGCTGGGCGAGGCGCGGCGCGCGCTCGAGGAACCGTTGTTCGCGGATTTGGCCGGCGACGTCGGCATCAGCTTCGAATTCTTCCCGCCCAAAAGCGAGAAGATGGAGGCGCAACTCTGGGAAGCGGTCCGCACGCTGGAGCCGCTCGCGCCGAATTTCGTATCGGTGACCTATGGTGCCGGCGGGTCGACGCGTGAGCGCACTCACGCCACGGTGGCGCGGATCCAGCGCGAGACCTCGCTGTCGGCCGCCGCGCACCTCACCTGCGTCGAGGCGACCAAGGAAGAGATCGACCAGGTCGCGGAGGAATATTGGGCGGCCGGCGTTCGGCACATCGTCGCCCTGCGCGGCGACATGCCGACCCTCGGCCAAGCCTACGCCCCGCACGCCGGCGGCTACGAGAACGCCGCCGCGCTGGTCGCTGGTCTGCAAAGGCTGCACCCGTTCGAGATTTCGGTCGCGGCCTATCCCGAATGCCATCCTGAATCGGGCGGGCATGATGCCGACCTCGACAATTTGAAGCGTAAGCTCGACGCCGGCGCCACCCGCGCCATCACCCAGTTCTTCTTCTCGCCCGAAGCCTATTTCCGGTTCCGCGACCGTGTCGCAGCGGCGGGAATCACCGCACAGATATTGCCGGGGATCCTGCCGGTATCGAACGTAGCGCAGACGCGTAAATTCGCTGGATTGTGCGGCGCCGAGATTCCGGCGTGGATGGACCGCCTGTTCGAAGGCCTCGACGACCACCCCGCCGCGCGTCAGCTCGTCGCGGCGACGATCGCGGCCGAGATGTGCCGGCGACTCTATGCGGGCGGCGTCAAGGATTTCCACTTCTACACGCTCAACCGCGCGGAACTCGCCTACGCGATCTGCCACATGCTCGGCGTCCGCGCGAAGCCGAGCGAGCAGGTCGCCGCGGCGTAATTTTTGCCCCTCCCGTAAGCGGGAGGGACCGGGGGTGGGCTCGCGCTCTCCCCAACGATACCGCCCGAGGCTAGCGGGCGCCCACCCCCAACCCCTCCCGCATGCGGGAGGGGGGAGTGAAAACGATGACGCCACGTGAACGTTTCAACGCGGAAGCCGCCAAGCGCATCCTGATCACCGACGGCGCGTTCGGTACCGAGATCCAGAACTGGAAGCTCGACGAAGCGGCCTATGCGGGCAATCTCGGCTTGTCGCACGACCAGAAGGGCAACAACGACATCCTGGCGATCACCAAGCCGGACGTGCCCGAGACGATCACGCGCGAATATCTCGAGGCGGGGTCGGACATCGTTTCGACCAACACGTTCAGCGCGAACGTGATCTCACAGGCGGACTACGGCGCCGAGCATCTGGTGCGCGAGATCAACGTCGAGTCCGCGCGGATCGCGCGTGCGCTCGCTACCGAGTACGAGGCGAAGGACGGCCGCCCGCGCTTCGTCGCCGGCGCGATCGGGCCGACCAACAAGACGCTGTCGCTGTCGCCCGACGTCAACGATCCGGGCTTCCGCGAGATCGACTTCGACTATCTCAAGGGGGTGTACCGCGAGCAGATCGACGCGTTGCTCGAAGGCGGCGAGGGGGTCGGCGTCGACTTCATCCTGATCGAGACGGTGTTCGATACGCTCAACGCCAAGGCCGGGATCATGGCGGCGATCGAGGCGGGCGATGCTCTCGGGCGCGATGTGCCGATCATGATGTCGATGACGTTGACCGACCTCAGCGGGCGCAACCTGTCGGGGCATACGGTCGAGGCGTTCTGGCATGCGGTCCGGCACGCCAAGCCGATCACGATCGGGCTGAACTGCTCGTTCGGGGCGGAGCAGCTGCGACCGCATGTGAAGACCTTGTCGGCGATCGCGGATACGCTGATCATGGTTTATCCGAACGCGGGGCTTCCGAACGAACTCGGCGAGTATGACGAGCAGCCCGAGACGACGGCCGGGCTTGTCGGCGAGTGGGCGGTGGCCAAGCAGGTCAACGTGCTCGGCGGCTGCTGCGGGTCGACGCCGGCGCATATCAAGGCGATGGCCGATGGTGTGCGCGGGCTCGAACCGCGAGCTGTCGCGCGGCCAGAAGTCCGGACCAAGCTCGCCGGCCTCGAACCGTTCACGATGGCGGCGTAACTTCTTTCCCCTCCCGCATGCGGGAAGGGGCAGGGGGTGGGCTCGCGCTCTCCTCCCGCAATACTGCTGATGACAAGGCCCGCGGATGGCGGGCGCCCACCCCCCGACCCCCTTCCGCTTGCGGGAGGGGGGGAAGAACCAGACAGATGACCACCTCCTCCTCCACCTCCTTCGTCAACATCGGCGAGCGCACTAACGTCACCGGCTCGGCGCGCTTCAAGAAGCTGATCATGGCGGGCGACTATCCCGCCGCCGTCGAGGTCGCGCGCCAGCAGGTCGAGAGCGGTGCACAGGTGCTCGACGTCAACATGGACGAGGGGCTGCTCGACGCGCATCACGCGATGACGACGTTCCTGAAGCTGATCGCCGCCGAACCCGACATCGCGCGCATTCCGTTCATGGTCGACAGCTCGAAGTGGAGCGTGATCGAGGCCGGGCTGAAGTGCGTCAGCGGCAAGCCGATCGTTAATTCGATCAGCATGAAGGAGGGCGAGGAGCAGTTCCTCAGCCAGGCGCGCAAGTGCATGGCGTACGGTGCGGCGGTGGTCGTGATGGCGTTCGACGAGGTCGGGCAGGCGGACACCAAGGATCGGAAGGTCGAGATCTGCGAGCGCGCCTACAAGCTGCTCGTCGGGATCGGCTTCCCGCCGGAGGACATCATCTTCGATCCCAACGTGTTCGCGGTCGCGACCGGAATCGAGGAGCACGACAACTACGGCGTCGACTTCATCGAGGCGTGCAAGGAGATCAAGGCACGCTGCCCCCACGTCCACATCTCGGGCGGGCTGTCGAACTTCAGCTTCTCGTTCCGCGGCAACGAGCCGGTGCGTCGCGCGATGCACAGCGTGTTCCTGTACTATGCGATCCCCGCGGGCATGGACATGGCGATCGTCAACGCCGGCCAGCTCGACATCTATGACGACATCGATCCCGAACTGCGCCAAGCGGTCGAGGACGTCGTGCTCAACAAGGATCCCGAGGCCGGCGATCGCCTCGTCGCGCTCGCCGAACGCTATCGTGGTACCGATGTCGTCGCCGAGAAGGCGGCGGCGGAGTGGCGCTCGCTGAGCGTCAACAAGCGGCTCGAATATGCCCTGGTCAAGGGCATCGACCTCCACGTCGTCGAGGACACCGAGGAAGCGCGGCTGATCATCGACGGCAACAACGGCCGACCGATCGAGGTCATCGAGGGCCCGTTGATGGACGGTATGAACGTCGTCGGCGACCTGTTCGGATCGGGGAAAATGTTCCTGCCGCAGGTGGTGAAGTCGGCGCGCGTGATGAAGAAGGCGGTCGCGCATCTGCTGCCGTATATCGAGGCGATGAAGGAGCCCGGCGCGCGCGGCAAGGGCAAGATCATCATGGCGACCGTCAAGGGCGACGTGCACGACATCGGCAAGAACATCGTCGGCGTGGTGCTCCAGTGCAACGGCTTCGACGTGGTCGATCTGGGCGTGATGGTGCCGTGGTCGAAGATCCTGGCTGCGGCGAACGAGAACGACGCGGACATGATCGGGCTCTCGGGTCTGATCACGCCGAGCCTCGACGAGATGGTGACGGTCGCCGAAGAGATGAAGCGCGCGGGCATGACGATGCCGCTGCTGATCGGCGGCGCGACGACGTCGAAGGTGCACACCGCGCTGCGGATCGCGCCGGCGTATGATGGCCCGGTCGTGCATGTGCTGGATGCTAGCCGCGCTGTAGGTGTCGCGTCGACGTTGGTCTCGGACACGATCCGCGACGAGTTCGTGACGAAGACCGCGGATGAATATGAGGCGGTGCGGATCTCGCGCGCGAACAAGGGGCAGAGTGAGTTGCTGCCCTTGGCGACGGCGCGGGAGCGTGGGTTCGTGGCGGACTTCGCGCTAAAGCCGCCCGCGCCGGTAAAGCCCGGCGTCCACGTGTTCGCGGACTGGGACCTGTCGGACTTGCGCGACTATATCGACTGGACGCCGTTCTTCCGCGCATGGGAGCTGGCAGGGAATTTCCCGGCGATCCTGACTGACGAGGTGGTCGGCGAGAGCGCGAGCTCGCTGTATGCGGATGCGCAGGCGATGCTCGACACGATCGTCGCGGAGAAATGGCTGACCCCGCGCGGGGTCGCGGGGCTGTGGCCGGCGCGGCGTGAAGGGGATGACGTGGTCGTCACTGCTTCCCCCCTCCCGCAAGCGGGAGGGGCCGGGGGTGGGCACGCGCTCACCTCCACCGGTACGCCCGAGGATGGCGCCAGCCCACCCCCCACCCCCCTTCCGCAAGCGGGTGGGGGAGAAGAAATCCGTCTCCCCATGCTGCGCCAGCAGATCGCCAAGCGCGAGGGCCGCGCCAACATGTGCCTCGCCGATTTCGTCGACACGCAGGACGACTGGTTCGGCGGATTCGCGGTCGGCATCCACGGGATCGACGATCACATCGTACGCTTCAAGGCGGACAACGACGATTACAACGACATCCTGCTGAAGGCACTCGCCGACCGCTTCGCCGAGGCGTTCGCCGAACGCCTCCACATGCACGTCCGCACCGATCTCTGGGGCTATGCGCCCGACGAACAGCTCACCAACGAAGCGATGATCAAGGAGCAATATCGCGGCATCCGCCCTGCGCCGGGCTATCCCGCGTGCCCGGACCACAGCCTCAAGCCGATCCTGTTCGACCTGCTCGACGCCGAGACCGCGACCGGGCTGGAACTGACCGAGAGCTTCGCGATGTTCCCGACCGCCGCCGTCTCGGGCTTCTATTTCGGCCACCCGCAGGCCGAGTATTTCGGCGTCGCCCGCGTCGGTCGCGACCAGTTGGAAGACTACGCCGCGCGACGTGGCGCAGACCTCAAGACCGCCGAACGCTGGCTGCGCCCGAACCTCGACTAACCGTCATGCCGGGCCTGTTCCGGCATCCACCGTTCCGCGCGTTCATCGGCCGGTGAGAATGCAGGCCGGTGGACCCCGGAACAGGTCCGGGGTGACCAGAGGTCAGGCGCTCCGTCCAACCAGTCCCGCCAGCTTCTTCAGCTTCGGCGCCACGATCGGCACCGTCAGCATCGTGCTGGCCAGTGCCATCAGCAACAGGGCCGTGAAGGTCTCGTTGGTGATGATGTGCTTGTCGAGCAGGATGTTGACGAAGATGATCATGATCAGCGCCTTGGTCTGCAGCAGCCAGCCGATGATCGAGGCGTCGCCGCGCTCCCATTTCAGGATGCGGCCGGCGATCTGGACGCCCGCTAGCTTGCCCGCGACCGAAGCGACCAAGAGCAGCGCCGCAGCCGCGAACACCGCGATCCCGCCGACCGACCACTGCGTCTTGAGCCCGGTCGACAGGAAGAATACCGGCATGACCGCGAGCAGGACGAAGTGGCGGAAATTGTCCATCTGCTTCTGATCGAACCATTTCCCGTCGAGCACGGCGCCGGACAGGAACGCGCCGACCATGAAGTGCAACCCGGCCCAGTCCGCGGCGAAACCGCAACCGGCTAGCCAGATCAGGCTCAGATACCAGCGATCGCTCTCGCGGATGCGCGGCATCACCTTGCGGATGATGATCGTGGCAACCGCGAAACCGACCAGAAAACCGCCCTGCCGCCCGACACGCTCCCAGTCGAGCAGGATCAGCGCGAGAACACCCCAGATCGCGATGTCGTCGAGGCTGGCATAGCGCAGCACGCGCTGGCCGAGCGGCTGGCGTAGGATATCGAGCTTTTCCATCAGCAGCACCAGGATCGGCAACGCGGTGACCGCGCACGCCATGCCGATGCCCAGGATCACCTGCCAGGTCGCGCCCTCGGGGCCCCGCCAGCCAGGATATTGGAGCATGAGCGCCGCGGCGATGCTGCCGGTGACGAGCGGGACGCCGAGCGCAAGTCCCGCGGTCACGCTGGTTTCGCCACGCCGTTTCCACGCTTCGCCAAGATCGAGTTCGATGCCGGCGACCCAGACGAACATCATCACGGCCCACCACGCGATACCATTGAGCGAACCCATCGTCGCCGGCGTGAAGATGAAGGCGTAATAGTCGGGATAGATCGCACCGAGCACGCCGGGCCCGAGCAGGATACCGCCGATGATCTGCACGACGACCAGTGGCGCCCAGTAATCGGTACGGAACAGCCGCCAGACCAAATACGGTATCGTGAAGATGATCAGCATCGCGAGGAGGAAGACCTCCGTCGGCGTCATGGCGTGCATTGCGTCCCCTTCGCAGCCGGTCGGATATTACGCCGGCTTTTGTTTCGCTGGCGATCCTATCTCCGGCGATGCGCGGTAGCAACGGCGGCGACGGGTGATCCATCGCGGGACAGGCGTGCGTATCGGCAACGGGTCCGGATGACTAAGGCTGGCGTTAACCGCGAATGTGGCTGGCGCGAGGGATGTAGAACCGCGCAGGCCGTGTTCGACCAGACCGCGCAAGCGGTGTTCGAAAGGTATTCTCATGAAACGATCGTTGCTCGCGCTCGCGCTGTCCGCCGCTCCCGCCCTGGCGGCTCCTGCTTCCGCGGCCAGCCCCGCGCCGTTCACGATCGGCAGCCAGGGCTTCGCGACGCTGCAGGACGCGGTCGATTCGATCCGCATGGGCACCGCGACGATCCTCATCGCGCCCGGCACCTACCGCGAATGTGCGATCCAGGCCGGCGGCCACATCACCTTCAAGGCGGCCGAGCCTGGCACCGTGATCTTCGACGGCGTGCCGTGCGAGGACAAGGCGGCGCTGGTGTTGCGCGGGCAGGGTTCGGTCGTCGATGGCATCATCTTCCGCAAGCTGCGCGTCAGCGATGGCAACGGCGCTGGCATCCGCACAGAAATGGGCGACCTGACCGTCACCAACGCGATGTTCCTCGACAGCCAGGAGGGCATCTTGGGTGGCCAGCCGTCGAACCAGAAGATCGTCATCGACCGGTCGACCTTCTCCGGGCTCGGCCAGTGCGACGAAGCGCCGAACTGCTCGCATGCGATCTATCTGGCCAACCAGGGCAGCGTGACGATCACCCATTCGCGGTTCGAGCGCGGCACCGGCGGGCATTACGTCAAGTTGCGCGTGCCCAACGTGTCGATCACCGACAACAGCTTCGACGACACCGCGGGCAAGAAGACCAACTACATGATCGACCTGTCCGAAGGCGGCACCGGGCTGATCGCTCGCAACGCCTTCGTACAGGGGACGGCGAAGGAGAACCGCTCGGGCCTGATCGTCGTCTCGGCCGAAGCGAAGACCTATCGCGCCACCGGACTGCGCGTCGAGGATAACGATGCCCGGTTGTCGCCGGGGGACACGAGTAGCCCCGCATTCCTGGCCGACTACAGCCACGACCGCCTGGCACTGGGTACGAACCGGCTGGGGGCGGGGCTCCGGCCGTTCGAGACCCGCTGAGCTACCAATCTTCCGCTAAAGGTCCACCCCGGCCGCGATCGCTTCCAGCTTCTTGATCCGCTCCTTCAGGTCGGCGATCTCGATGCGGGCGCCTGCGGTCGGGGCGGTCATCGGCCCGCCGTCATGCGCCTGGACCAGTTCCATCCGGCGCAGCGTCAGCCATCCGCGCCATCCGGCAAGCCCGCCCGCGACCACCATCGCAAGCCCTGCAAGGCCGGCCAGCGCCAGCGTGACGTACATGTTCGGGTCGTTCATGTCCGCCTCCTCAGCGGTCGCGGAGCCGCTCGATCTCGTTATCGAGATCGACGCTCTTGTGGTTGTCGGTGATGACGCGCTCCAGAACCTGGATGCGCTCCTTCATTTGCTTGACCTCGTCGCGCAGTCGCAGCGTGTCGACGCTTTCGGCTGGTGCGATCTGCGGTCCCTGCGTGCGATAGCGTTCGCGTAATACCCGGGCGACCGCGACGATCAGCACGATGCAGACGACCATTGTGAAGGGGTTCATGGTACAAATCCTCTAGTTGAGTGGCCGCTCGTCGCGGAGTCGTTCGATCTCGTCGGCGACGCCGATGCCGCGGTCGGTGGCGAGCCGTTCGAGCACGCGGACGCGCTGTTCGAGCCGCTCGGTGTGCGCCGCATATTGCGCCGCCTTCTCGGCGGTCTGCGCATTGAGCGCGGTCGCCATCGTTTCCTTGTGCTTCAGCCAGCGCTTGAACATTTCGCCGCCGATCCCGAGCGTCACCGGCAGGCCGACGCAGATGATGGCAAGCATGAAGATGACTGATCCGTCCATCATCGGTCTCCCTAAAGGTTGCGGAGCGCTTCGATCTCGCGCGCGGTGCGCTCGGCGGGGTCGGTGGCGATGCGTTCCAGCACCGCGATCCGCTCCTCCAGCCGCGAGACCTGGCCGGTCAGCCGCTCGTTCTCGCTGCTCAGCAGCTTGACCGTGCGATCACCGTCCGGATCGCGCTTCATCGTCATCCCCCAGTCGTCGCTCGGCGCGTAGCCGTGCTTGGTCCGGATCCAGTTGTTGATCACCCATCCGACGGTCGAGATCGCGATCAGCGCGATGACGAAGCCCGGTCCACCCCAATGCATAGTCTGTCTCCCTGAACCCGAGTTTCTCGGGGCCTGCGGTTCAGCGCAGGCTGTCGATCTCTGCCGCCAGGCTGTTGCTGCTGCGGCTGGTGTAGTGCGTCTCGATGTCGGCAAGACGGCGGTCGATGTCGCGGAACTTGCTGCGGACCTCGGCGGTCGAGCGCTTCGGGTTCGATCGCACGCCCTGCCAGAACTTCGCGTCGTCGGGCGTCTCGTACAGACCGATCGGCTTAGCTTCGCCCATCCAGGCGACCAGCCAATAGGCGATCAGCGTCCACGGAAAGCCCCCGGCGAAGGTCAGCAGGATCATCGCGACACGGACCCACAGGACCTCGATCCCGGTATAGTCGGCGATCCCGGCGCACACGCCCTTGTACTTGGCGTTCTGCTTGTCGAGGTAGAATTTGGTACGGCTGGCGGACATCTCAATTCCTCCGTTCGAAGGGGTCGGACTGGCGATCGACGAGGCGCTCGCTGGGATAGGGCGACTGGCTGGTCAGGCCCGGCTTCCAGTCGGGGTTGTCGGCGGCGATGATCCGCTCGACCGTGACGACGCGGTCCTCGAGCCGGCGGGCGAGCATCTGCAGCTCGTCGAGCAGCCGCTCGTCCTCGTCGGTGATCTTGGGCGCCTGCTTCCACTTGGTGATGTAGTGCAGGATGATCCACGGCATCCCGATGAAGATCGCCGGGATGACGATGAGGGGAACGAGTATATCTTCCATCTCAACCGTCCTTCTTCATGCGCGCCTTCAGCGCGGCGAGTTCGGCGTCGACCTTGTCGCCGGCGCGCAGTTCGGAGATTTCCTCCTCCAGCGTCTTGACCGTGCCGAGACCCAGCGCCTCTGCGCGGCCCTCCGCTTCGTCGACGCGGCGGTCCAGGACATCGAAGCGGCTGAACGCCTCGTGCGTCTTCGGGCCGTTGTACATCTCGCGGAGACGGGTCCGGTTGTTCGCCGTCTCGAGCCGGGTCTGCACCGCGTTCTGCTTGGTGCGCGCCTCGCGCAGCTTGGTCTGCAGCTTGGCGATGTCCTCTTCCGACGCCCTCAGAGCGTCATCAAGCACGCCGACTTCCGCCTTCAGCTGGTCGGCCATGTCGACCGCCTTCTGGCGTTCGACCAGCGCGGCCTTGGCCAGATCCTCGCGGTCCTTCGACAGCGCCAGCTCGGCCTTCTCGGTCCAGTTGTCCTGCAGCTGGTCCAGCTTCGAGATGTGGCGGCGCATCTCCTTCTGGTCGGCGATGGTGCGCGCGGCAGAGGCGCGAACCTCGACCAGCGTTTCCTCCATCTCGAGGATGATCATGCGGATCATCTTGGCGGGGTCTTCGGCCTTCTCCAGGAGATCGGCGAAGTTGGCGGCGACGATGTCGCGGGTGCGGGAAAAGATACCCATGTAAATCCTACTCCAGGGGGGTGGGCGGCAGCTCGTGCCGTCTTATGCCACGATGTGGGTCTGGCTCGCCACCGGTGCGACGGTCACTGCGGGTCCGACCGCACCCAGCACGCAAGTAGCGCTGAGGACGATGGTGCAGAGGGCGGCGGCTGCGGTGCGGGCGATGTCGATGTTGAACATGGCGTGTTTCCTGATCCTGATGGTTCGTTCCGCCGTTGAGCGGGTTGCCTGAAGCATTGCATCCACCGTGCCAGTTTTGAAAAACACGGTATTCCAACGTGTTGGCTGTCTCGACAGGAATTTACACGGCCGCACCCTTGCCAAGAGTTGGGAATCCGCGCCAAACCTTGCGGCATGGAGCGCACCACCCAGGTCATCGGCCAGTCCCACACCTTCATGGGCGCGCTCGAACGCGCCAGCCGCGCGGCCGCGCTCGACCGGCCGGTGCTGGTGATCGGCGAGCGCGGCACCGGCAAGGAACTGGTCGCCGAGCGTCTCCACCGCCTGTCGCCGCGCTGGGATCAGCCGCTCGTCATCATGAACTGCGCGGCGCTGCCCGAGACGCTGATCGAGGCCGAATTGTTCGGGCACGAGGCCGGCGCGTTCACCGGCGCGACCAAGGCCCGGGCGGGGCGGTTCGAGGAGGCCGATGGCGGCACGCTGTTCCTCGACGAACTCGGCACGCTGTCGATGGCGGCGCAGGACCGGTTGCTGCGCGCGGTCGAATATGGCGAGATCACGCGGATCGGCTCGTCGCGACCGATGCGGGTCGACGTGCGGATCGTCGCCGCCACCAACGAGCATCTGCCCGACAAGGTGCTCGCCCACGAGTTCCGCGCCGATCTGCTCGACCGGCTGTCGTTCGAGGTCGTGACCTTGCCGCCACTCCGTGCGCGCGCGGGCGACGTCGTCGTGCTGGCGGATCATTTCGGCCGGCGCATGGCGTCCGAGCTAGGCCGCGAGCGGTGGGAGGGGTTCGGACCCTCCGCGCTCGACGCGCTGACCACGTACGACTGGCCCGGCAACGTCCGCGAACTGCGCAACGTCGTCGAGCGTGCGGTCTATCGCTGGGAGCGCGAGGGGCCGATCGATTCGATCGAGCTCGATCCCTTCCAGTCGCCGCACCGCCCCGGCGCGCGGACGCCGCGGCCGACGGCTTCACCGGCTCCCGCGGCGGTGGAGGCGGACGAACCGGTCGTAGCCTGCGAAGAGGGACCGTCGGACTTCAAGTCGCGCGTATCCCGCTTCGAACGCGAACTCCTGTCGCGCGCGATGGCCGAGCACCGCTTCAACCAGCGCGCCACCGCCGAGGCGCTGGGCCTCACCTACGACCAGCTGCGCCACGCGCTCCGGCGACACGAACTACTGGGGGCAGGGGGCTGACCCTGCCCACGCACGTCATCCCGGGCTCGTCCCGGGATCCAGGGCCCCAAACGCTACCGCCTGTAACCCTGGATCCCGGGACAAGCCCGGGATGACGGCTACGGCACGCTTGCGTAACGACTCCCCGGGGACCATTTGTCCCCCGCGGGCGTTTCACGTCCGACCCCATTCATGAAGGAGACCTTGCATGGCTTTCGAACTCCCGCCGCTGCCTTACGCCTATGACGCGCTCGAGCCGGTGATCGATCAGGAGACGATGCATTTCCATCACGACAAGCATCACGCGGCCTACACCGCCAAGCTGAACGAGGGCGTCGAGAAGGATGCCAGCCTCGCCGGCAAGACGATCGAGGAGATCCTCGCGGTCATCTCGTCGCAGCCGCCGCTGGTCCGCAACAATGGCGGTGGGTTCTGGAACCACGATTTCTTCTGGAAGACGATGGGCCCGAAGGGTTCGACGACGCTGTCGGGTCCGCTCGAGGACGCGATCGATGCCTATGGTGGTCTCGACAAGCTGAAGGAAGATTTCAACGGCAAGGGTGCCGGCCAATTCGGCTCGGGCTGGGCCTGGCTGATCGTCGACGCGAGCGGCGCGCTGAAGGTCACCAGCACGCCGAACCAGGACAACCCGCTGATGGACGACGCCAAGGAGCCCGGCACGCCGCTGCTCGGCAACGACGTCTGGGAGCACGCGTACTACCTGACGTACAAGAACGACCGTCCGGGCTACCTCAAGGCGTGGTGGGACATCGTCAACTGGGACGTCGTCAGCGAACGCTACGCCAAGGTCGCGGGCTAACTCGATCTAGCCCCTCCCCTTTAGGGGAGGGGATGGGGTGGGGGCCGTCCGCGTACCCCGACCGTGCGTTTGCCGCCCGGCCCCACCCCAAACCCCTCCCCTAAAGGGGAGGGGCTTTTAGCAATCAACCAGCGGGCGGTACGTCCACCGGCTTGTCACCCGTCTGCAACCCATGCTTCAGCAGCATCGGAATATTCGCGAACGCGAACAGGAGCGTCAGCGGGATCGCCCCCCACAGCTTGAACCCGACCCAGAAATCCCAGCTCGTGTTGCGCCATACGCATTCGTTCAGCACCGCCATGAAGGCGAAGAACACCGCCCAGTTGCGCGTCAGCTTGCGCCACCCCTCGGCCGTCAGCCCCGGATAGGCGGTTTCCAGCAGCGACTGCAGCAACGGCCGTCCGGTCACCAATCCGAACGTCAGGATCGCCGAGAACATCGCATAGACGATCGTCGGCTTCATCTTGATGAAGCGCTCGTCGTGGAAATAGATCGTCAGGCCGCCGAACACGACGACCAGCGCGCCCGACATCCACAGCATCGGCGAGATCTGCCCGGCCTTCACCTTCGACACGATCATCGCCGCGATCGTGGCGATGACGAACGCGGTGGTCGCGGCGACGACGCGGACGATCGGCAGGCCCGGCGTCGCGAAGTTCACCGCGAAGAACACGGCGAGGGGACCGTAGTCGATCGCCATGCGCAGGCCGGGGGAAAGGGATTTGGTCGTCACGGCATTGTTCCTAATATTCCCGTTCGTCCCGAGTAGGGACTGAGCCTGGCGAAGGCCCGTATCGAAGGACAGTTTGGCGCGCGGGACCTGTCCTTGGATACGACGCTTCGGCTTCGCTCAGCGGCTACTCAGGACGAACGGAATTTCCTATCACTTCCGAACGCCCTCGACCCCGGCAATGATCCGGCTGACCTCGTTCGCATCGAACGGACGCAGATCCGTCATCCCTTCGCCGATCCCGATCGCATGGATCGGCAGACCGTATTTCTCGGCGGCCGCGACCAGCACGCCACCCCGCGCGGTTCCGTCCAGCTTGGTCATGACCAGCCCGGTGACGCCGGCAACTTCCCTGAACACCTCGATCTGCTGCAACGCGTTCTGCCCGGTGGTCGCGTCGAGCACGAGCACGATGTCGTGCGGGCTTGCCGGGTTGATCCGGCCGAGGACGCGGCGGATCTTCGCCAGCTCGTCCATCAGTTCGCGCTTGTTCTGCAGGCGCCCTGCGGTGTCGACGATCAGCACGTCGGTACCGATCTCGGTCGCCTTCTTGACCGCGTCCCACACGATCCCGGCCGCATCGCCGCCCTCGGGACCGGTGACGATCGGCACGCCGACCCGCTCGGCCCACGTCCGCAGCTGGCCGATCGCCGCCGCGCGGAACGTGTCGCCCGCCGCCAGCATCACGCTATAGTCCTGCTCCATCAGCAGATGCGCGAGCTTGGCGATGGTCGTCGTCTTGCCCGATCCGTTGACGCCGATCACCAGGATCACCTGCGGCCGCGGGAAGGCGGTGACCTCGAGCGGCACGGCGACGCGGGCGAGCACCTTCTCGACCTCCTCGGCGACGATGACGCGGATGCCGAGCTCTTCCATGTTGCGCTCGAACGACCCTTCGGCAAGCCGCGAGCGAATGCGCCCGGCGGTCTCCGGGCCCAGATCGGAGGCGATCAGCGCCTCCTCGATATCGTCGAGCGTCGCATCGTCCAGGCGCGCGCCGCCGAGGCCGGCGAGGTTGCCGACCAGGCGGTCCGAGGTCCGCTTGAAACCGCCGATGAGCTTGTCGTGCCAGGTGTTCATGCCAGTGTCCGTGTTGCGTGCAGCGTATCGCCGGCCCGCGTGATCGTGATGGGAAGGATGTCGCCCGGTGTCGCTGCCGCGTCCAGTCTGACCTCGGCGAAATTGCCGATATGGCCGCGATCGCCGCTGCCTTCGACCAGGACCTGCTGCGTCGTGCCGACCAGACTGTTCAACCAGGTCGCGCGCGCCGCTGCCGCCGTCTCGCGCAGGACCGCGGCCCGCTCGCGGCGTATTTCCGGCGCGACCTGCGGCATGCGCGCGGCAGGCGTGCCGGCGCGCGGCGAGTAGGGAAAGACATGGGCGTGGACGATCCGGCAATCGTCGATCAGCGCGCGGGTGTTCGCCGCCATCGCCTCGGTTTCGGTCGGGAAACCGGCGATCAGGTCGGCGCCGATCGCGATCTCGGGCCGCGCCGCGTGCAGCCGCTCGACCAGCGCGACGCTTTCCGCCCGGCTATGCCGACGCTTCATCCGCTTCAGCACCATGTCGTCGCCGGCCTGCAGCGACAGATGGACATGCGGCATGATCCGCGGCTCCCCCGTCAGCAGGTCGAACAGCCGGTCGTCGATCTCGATCCCGTCAAGCGACGACAGCCGCAACCGCTCCAGCTGCGGCACATGCGTCAGGATCCGCTCGACCAGCTGGCCCAGGGTCGGAGTCCCGGGCAGGTCCGGCCCGTAACTCGTCAGATCGACCCCGGTCAGCACGACCTCCCGGTGACCGGCCTCGACCAACCCGGCGATCCGATCGACCACGGCACCGGCAGGCACCGACCGGCTGGGTCCGCGACCGAACGGGATCGCGCAGAAGGTGCAGCGATGGTCGCAGCCATTCTGGACCTCGACGAACGCGCGGGCGTGCGCGGAAAAGCTGGCGGCAAGATGCGGCGCGGTCTCGCGGACCTGCATGATGTCGCTGACGACGACCGGCGCATCGGCCTGCCAAGCCGAATACGCCAGCTTGTCGGCATTGCCGATCACCCGGTCGACTTCCGGCATCGTCGCAAAGCTCGCGGGATCGATCTGCGCGGCGCATCCGGTGACGACGATCTGCGCCTGTGGTCGGTCGCGCTTCGCCCGCCGGATCGCGACCCGCGTCGCCTTCACCGCGGCGTTGGTGACCGCGCAGCTGTTGACGACCACCATATCCCGCCCTGCGACGAGCGCGCGGATGGTTTCGCTTTCGGCGATGTTGAGGCGGCAACCGAGGCTGATCACCTCCGGTGCGGGGGCGGACGACATGCGCGCGATCTAGGGCGCGCGCGACGCGAAGTCCATTGCGCGGCTTATTGCGCCAACCGGATCGCCGGCGTCTCGACCGGGCTCTTGGTCAGGTCGGGATGCTGCGCCAGCAACCGCTTCTCGGCGAGCAGGCGGCGGATCTGCGCGGCGCCGAGCGGACGGCCGTACAGATAGCCCTGGCCCTTCGCGCAACCGATCGCACACAGCCGTTCCTCGATCGCGGTATCCTCGATCCCCTCCGCGGTGATCGGCAGGTTCAGGCTGTCGCCCAGCCGCACGATCGTGTTGACGATCGCCGCGCTTTCCGGATTGTCGAGGATCGACGCGACGAAGCTCTTGTCGATCTTGATCCGATCGAACGGCAGCGCGCGCAGATGCGCGAGGCTGGAATAGCCGGTGCCGAAATCGTCGAGCGCGATCGCGATGCCCTGGTTCTTCAGGCTGCCGACGATCGACTGCGCCAGCGCGAGGTTCTCGAACAGCGCGCTTTCGGTGACCTCGATCTCCAGCCGGCTGGCGGGAAAGCCCGTCTCGACCAGCGTCTTGATGATCTTCTGCGCCAGCCACGCGTCGCGCAGCTGCAGCGGCGAGATGTTGACCGACAGTGTTAGTCCCGGATCCCAATCCCGCGCCGCGCCGAACGCCTGCCGCATCACCGAGAGCGAGAGCTCGCCGATCAGTCCGGTCTCTTCGGCCACGGGGATGAAGGTGTCGGGCATGATCAGCCCCCGCGTCGGATGCTCCCAGCGCGCCAGCACCTCGAACCCGGTGATCCGCCCGGTCGCGAGATCGACCTGCTGTTCGAAATAGGGAACGATCTGCTGCTGCGGGATCGCGGTACGAAGCCCGGATTCCAGCTCGGCACGTACCTGCAGCGAGCGTTCCATCGCGCGATCGAACCACGCGTGGCGGTTGCGGCCGGCGGTCTTCGCGGCGTGCAGCGCGATGTCGGCAGTACGCAGCAGCGCGTCGATCGACGTGCAGTCGACGTCCGAGTGCGCGACGCCGATCGAGGCGCTGGTGTGAATCTCGATCCCGCCGGGACGGAACGGCAGCGATAGTTCGGCGACCAGCCGCTCGGCAACCCGCTCGACCGGACCCGAATGGTTCGCATCGAAGGCAAAGGCGCATGCGAACTCGTCGGCGCCGAGACGCGCGACCAGCGCGCTCGACGGCACGACATGGCGGATCGTATCGGCAACCAGCGACAGCAATATGTCGCCGGTCGCATGGCCGTGCATGTCGTTGACGCTCTTGAACTGGTCCATGTCGATCGCGAGCAGCGCCATCGCCTTGCCGCGACGCTGCGCGGTGGCGAGCAGGTCTGCGGCATCCTCGGCAAAGCAGCGGCGATTGAGGAACCCCGTCAGCGAATCGTGTCGGGCCAGATGGCGCGCCTGCTCGCCCGCGTCGGACAGCACGGTCAGCGCCAGCGTCATCGCGCGGTAGCGGAACCAGCCGATCAGGATCAGTGCAACGTTCAGCAGCATCGCGACGAGCAGCGTGCGATCGACCGCAGTCTCCTGGCCGATCGACTGCAGCGCCTGCCAGAACACCATCCCGCCGGTGCCGAACAGCAGCAGGATCGCGGCACCGGTAACGGCGCCGGTCAGGAATTCGCTGTCCAGCCTGGCCGGGCGGGGGATTGCCGGCGGCAGTCTCATCGGCATGTCGACCCTCTACGCAACGTAAATACCCCTGTCGCATGCAGGAAGTGTAGGAGGTGTTAAGAGCCGCCGGGCGTGCGCCAGCCCGTGCTCGTCAGACGGCCGAGGCCTTGCCGTCTTGCGCCAATCCGCATTTTCCCCTAAGTGGACCTCCAAGTTCCGTTGTGGAACGCAGATGACGAGCATCCAAGGATGCACGCTGGCCGGCGAGGTTTCGCCCGCCGGCGCTTTTGCGTTTGGCGACACGAAAGGGTTTTGGCTATGTTCGACAGCTTGAGCGATCGGCTTGGCGGCGTCTTCGACCGCCTGAGAGGCCGTGGCGCACTGACCGAGGCGGACGTCCGCGCGGCAATGCGCGAGGTGCGCGTCGCGCTGCTCGAGGCCGACGTCGCGCTGCCCGTCGCGCGCGCGTTCGTCGACAAGATCACCGAGACCGCGGTCGGCCAGAACGTCCTGCGTTCGATCACGCCGGGCCAGCAGGTCGTCAAGATCGTCAACGATGCGCTGGTCGAGATGCTCGGCGGCGGTGAGGGCGCGGCGACCGCCGAACTCGAACTCGGCGTCACCCCGCCGGCTGTGATCATGATGGTCGGCTTGCAGGGGTCGGGCAAGACCACCACCACCGCCAAGATCGCCAAGCGACTGTCGGGCGGGCAGATGGGCCGCGAGCGCAAGAAGGTGCTGATGGCGTCGCTCGACGTCAATCGCCCGAATGCGCAGGAGCAGCTGGCGACGCTCGGCACGCAGATCGACGTCGCGACGCTGCCGATCGTCGCCGGGCAGCAGCCGGTCGATATCGCCCGTCGTGCGCTGCAGGCCGCGAAGCTGCAGGGCTTCGACGTGCTTATGCTCGACACCGCCGGTCGCCTCCACGTCGATCAGGCGCTGATGGCCGAGATGCAGGCGGTCGCCGAAGTCGCGAACCCCGCCGAGATCCTGCTGGTCGTCGACTCGCTGACCGGCCAGGACGCCGTCAACGTCGCGCAGAACTTCAGCGATCAGGTGCCGCTGACCGGCGTGGTGCTGACCCGGATGGACGGCGACGCGCGCGGTGGTGCCGCGCTGTCGATGCGCGCGGTCACCGGCAAGCCGATCAAGTTCGCCGGCACCGGTGAGAAGCTCGACGCGCTCGAAGCCTTCCACGCCGAGCGTGTCGCCGGTCGTATCCTCGGCATGGGCGACGTCGTCAGCCTCGTCGAGCGCGCGGCGGAATCGATCCAGGTCGAAGACGCCGAGCGCATGGCCGCGAAGATGGCCAAGGGTCAGTTCGACATGAACGACCTGCGTGCGCAGCTGGCGCAGATGCAGCGGATGGGCGGCCTCGGTGCGCTCGCCGGCATGATCCCCGGCATGAAGAAGGCGCAGAATGCTGTCGCTGGGGCAGGAGGCGACAAGGTCCTCGTCCATATGGACGCGATGATCGGGTCGATGACGATCAAGGAGCGCAACAAGCCCGAGCTGATCAATGCCAAGCGCAAGATCCGCATCGCCAAGGGATCGGGCACGACGGTGCAGGAGGTCAACAAGCTGTTGAAGATGCACCAGGAAATGGCCGGCGCCATGAAGAAGATCAAGAAGATGGGCGGCATGAAGGGCATGATGGCGATGCTCGGCAAGGGCGGCCTTGGCGGCGGTCTCGGCGGCATCGGCAACGCGCTGGGCGGCCCGAAGATGGGCGAGATGATGAACCAGGCGGGTGGCGGCCTCCCCGGAGGCTTACCAGGCCTCGGCGGCGGCAAGATGCCGCAGATGCCCGCCGGCTTCGACGATTTTCTGAAGAAGAAATAACCCGTCCTTGTCCGTCACCCCAGCGCAGGCTGGGGTCTCAAGCGGCAGGGGCACGACATCAACCACAAGACCCCAGCCTACGCCGGGGTGACGAATTAGAAACTGAAGGAAAATACCATGGCTATCAGCATTCGCCTCGCTCGCGGTGGCTCCAAGAAGCGTCCTTACTACAAGATCGTCGTCGCCGATGCGCGCAGCCCGCGCGATGGCAAGTTCATCGAGAAGATCGGCAACTACAACCCGCTCCTCGCAAAGGACAACGAGCAGCGCGTCCAGCTCGACGCCGACCGCGCGAAGCATTGGCTGAGCGTCGGCGCGCAGCCGACCGATCGCGTCGCGCGCTTCCTCGACGTGGCCGGCATTCTCGAGCGTTCGGCACGCAACAACCCGAACAAGGGCAAGCCGGGCGAGAAGGCCACCGAGCGCGCCGAAGAGCGTGCGACCAAGGCCGCCGAAGCTGCCGAGGCCGCTGCTGCAGCGAACGCCGCACCCGAGACCGGCAGCAACGAAGAGACCGAGCAGGTCGTCGCTGCCGAGGTCGAGGACGCGACGTCTTCGTCGTAAGCACCCGATCGGGTCGTCGTGCGTTTCTTGGGGGCAACTGTCCTCAAGGAGCACGTGATGACCCCCGATCCCGATCCGAGAACCGCACCCGATGACGCAGACGCCACCAAGACCGAAGGACACGTCCAGGACGCGTCCAACGAAGGCGTCTCCGCCGACGAGCCCGCCGAAGGGGCCGACACCGCCCCCGACGCCGGATCGCCCAAGGGATAAGGGTCTCGTCACGCTGGCCGCCGTCATCGGCGCGCACGGCGTGAACGGCGAGGTCAGGCTGAAGGTGTTCGCCGGCAGCCTGTCCGACTATCGCAGCTTCAACGATGGCGCGCTGACGTTGAAGTCCGCGCGGGTCGGCAGCAACGGCACGATCGCGCGCTTCGCCGAAGTCGCCGATCGCAATGCGGCGGAGGCCTTGCGGGGCACCGAACTGACGGTCCCGCGCGCCTCGCTGCCGGCGCTCGAGGACGGCGAATATTATCACGCCGACGTGATCGGCCTGCCGGTCGCGTCCAGCGACGGCGAGCCCATCGGCCGCGTCGTCGCGATCGACAATTTCGGCGCCGGCGACGTGATCGAAATCGAGCGTTCGTCGGAAGACGGCAAGGCGGGCAAGCGCTTCATGGTGCCGATGCGCGCCGAAGCGGTGCCCGAATGGAACGCGGAGCGGCTTGTCGTCGCGACGGACTTTATCGAGGTCTAGGCCGGATTGATGTCAGCGGGGTCCGGTCAAAGGGGCCGGGGTTCCGTTACGCCTGGATGTCCGTCGATCATCTCTTGCGATCATCCATTCAAACTACCCCGTCATTCCTGCGAAGGCGGGAACCCATACTGGCTGGCCTCGCGGCTAGTAGCGCCACGTTCGAGCATATGGATCCCCGCCTCCGCGGGGATGACGGCTATGTACCGTCCCCAATCTCAACGTCGAAACGCTCGAACCTCAACCGCCCAGATAATGCGCCTGCGCGGCATCAGTCGCATTGACCGCCAGCACCGACCGCGCATCGCCAGGGCTGAGCGGATGGCCCTGCGAGCCACCGGCCGCGATCACGCGGTTCAGCAGTTCCTGACCCTCGCGCCACCAACCGATGCCGCTGGCCGCGTTCAGATGCCCCTGCGGCCCGGCGTCGACGAAATGGCTGCCCCAATCGGCGGCCAGGCTGTGCGCGCGGGCGGGCGTGATCCAGGGATCGTCGCTGCTCGCGACGACGATCGACGGGAACGGCAGCTGCGTCTTGGGCGCGGGTGCGAAACTCTTCAGTTCCCCTTGCGCGTCGGCGCGATCGACATCGGCGGGGGCGACGAGCAGCGCGCCCGCCACCGGCCAGCCATAAGGTTGCGGACTGAGTTCCGCCCACCACGCGACCGCAAGGCAGCCAAGGCTGTGCGCGGCGAGGATCACGGGCGCCTGCGCGTGGCGGATCGCCTCGTCGAGGCGGGTCACCCACGCGTTGCGGTGCGGGGTCGTCCACATCCCGAGTTCGACGCGAATCGTGTCCGGTCGTGCGTCCTCCCACAAGGTCTGCCAATGCGACGGACCCGATCCGCCAAGGCCCGGCACGGTCAGGACGGTCGGCTGGACGGCATCATATGGTGCGAAACTACCCACGGCGCTTCTCCTTCTCCAGGCCCCCGTCTCGGGGTGCAGGGCGTGGCCGGACGGCGCTTCAGAAGACGTCGTGTGGCCACGCCTCCTATGTAGAAAGCTAATCCTACTTAACCGGAGGACAATGCGATTGCGGCCAAACGAAGGCAGCTTGCGGCGGCCGGACGTCGCGGCGATAGGAGGGCATGGCAAAGCAGCGCGTGGACCAGATGCTCGTCGATCGCGGGCTCGCCGAATCGCGAACCCGCGCGCAGGCGCTGGTCATGGCCGGACTCGTCTTCGCCGGCACCCGCAAGGTGGACAAACCCGGCCAGACACTGGCCGACGACGTCGTGCTCGACGTGCGGGGCCGCGATCATCCCTGGGTGTCGCGGGGCGGGATCAAGCTTGCGCATGGTCTTGCGCATTTCGCCTGGGACGTCACCGCTGCGGTCGCGATCGACGTCGGGTCGTCGACCGGTGGTTTTACCGACGTCCTGCTGACCCGCGGCGCCGCAAAGATATTCGCGGTCGACAGCGGGACGAACCAGCTCGCCTGGAAGCTGCGCCAGAACGATCGCGTGATCGTCCACGAACAGACGAGCGCGCGCATTCTGACGGATGCTCAGATCACCGAACCGGTCGATCTGATCGTCTGCGACGCCAGCTTCATCGGCCTCGCCAAGGTCCTCGAGCGGCCGATGACCTTCGCAAAGCCGGTTGCACGGCTGATGGCCTTGGTGAAGCCGCAGTTCGAGGCGGGGCGCGAGGAAGTGGGGAAGGGCGGCGTCGTCCGCGACACGGCCGTGCGCGCCCGCGTGTGCGACGAAGTGGCTGCCTGGCTCACCGCGCAGGGCTGGATCGTCGAAGGTGTCGTCGAGAGTCCGATCACCGGGCCCGAAGGCAATGTAGAGTATCTGATCGCCGCATCGCGCGATGCCGGTGTAACGGCCAGTTCACCCGCAAGTGTACGGGAATGAACCACTAGCGGAACGATTGCGGCGAATCCGCGGTTTACGGATCGGACTGCGCGCGGCACGACGACGCGTACGAACGTTGGAAGGAAGTGCGTGGGCGGTATCGCTTCGAAGAACCAGTTGCGGATGTCGTTCCTGCGCTGGGCGATCGTCACCGTCCCGCTGATCCTCTTGCTGGGTTTCGCATCGGGTCGGTCGGTCCCGGTCGGCAGCGAAAGCCCATGGTACATGGCGCTGGCCAAGCCCGCACTGACGCCGCCGGGCTGGGTGTTTCCGGTCGCGTGGTCGTCGCTCTACATCATGCTGGGCCTTGCGCTGGCGATGATCCTGCACGCGCGCGGGGCGCGGGGGCGGGGGTTGGCGATCGGCGTGTTCATCCTCCAGCTCGCGCTCAACCTCGCATGGACGCCGCTGTTCTTCGGCGCGCACCGGGTCGGCCCGGCGGCGCTGCTGATCGTCGTCATGTTGATCCTGTCGATCGTCACGACCATTCTGTTCGGGCGCATCCGTACCGTTGCGGCGTGGCTGATGGTCCCGTATATGGTCTGGATCAGCTTCGCCGGAATGCTGACGTACGGAATAGGGCGGCTCAACCCGAATGCCGAAACCCTTGTGCCCGCGGCGCGAACGTCCCAAATGCTCTGACAGACTAGTTTGGGGTGAGTATAATGCAGTCCGAGAACCGCATATTCGATGACGTGGTGAAGTTCGTGAACGGTGCAGCCGGCACCATTACCGGCGTTGGTCGCGAAGCCGAGAGCGGCGCACGGGCGCGCGCGCGGGAATGGATCGGCGGGCTCGACTTCGTTGCCCGCGACGAATTCGAAGCCGTGAAGGCGATGGCCGCGGCGGCGCGCGACGAAGCCGACGTGCTGAAGGCGCGGCTCGATGCGATCGAGGCACGCTTGGGGGCCGCAGCCTGACTTTTCCACAGATTTTACGCACGGTCGACCGCAAGGGGTTGTCGCCACGGGTCCGTGGCGGCACGCTTCGTCATGCTGTGAGGACCGCCCGGACGTGATGATGCTCGACCAAGCCGACCAGGACACTGACGACGCCGCGCCGATCGACATGCTCGAAACCTATTATGCCGCGCATGGCTGGGAGCATGAGCGGCACGAGGACGAGGTCGTCGCGACCGTCAAGGGCAGCTGGACGACCTATGAGCTGCGCGCGCTGTGGCGCGAGGACGACAGCGTCCTGCAGTTCCTCGCCTTCCCCGACATCAAGGTACCCGACGAACGCCGCGCGGCGGTGTACGAGACGATCGGGCTGGTCAACGAACAGCTGTGGATCGGCCACTTCGAACTCTGGTCGTCGAGCGGCATCCTGCTCTTCCGCCACGCCGCGATGGTAGACGGCGGCGAGGACGGTACCATGTCCCTCGCCACCGCCGAACTCCTCGTCGAATCGGCGATCGAGGAATGCGAACGCTTCTACCCGGTGTTCCAGTTCGTCCTGTGGGGCGGCAAGAGCCCCAAGGACGCGTTGGCCGCTGCACTGATCGAGACGCAGGGCGAGGCGTGAAGGGTACGCTCTGGTCGATCGGGTGCGGCAACATGGGCGGTGCGATGCTCCGTCGTTGGATCGCTGCGGGTCTGGACCCGTCGCAGGTCACCGTGATCACGCGGAGCGGAACGGGCGCACCCGAAGGGGTCCGGTCGCTGACTGCGCTGCCGGACGAGGATGCGCCGGACACGCTGATGCTGGCGCTGAAGCCACAGCAGATCGACGCCGCGCAGGCTTTGCTGGCGCCGTTGCGCGGTGCGCCGGGGTTGCTGGTATCCATCCTCGCGGGCGTCGATCACGCGACCTTGTCGGAGCGGTTTGCTGCCGGCACGATCGTGCGGGCGATGCCGAATCTGCCGGTTGCGATCGGTAAAGGCGTGACCTCGCTCTACACGGTCGACGGAGAGCCGGACGCGATCGCGCGGGCGGAGGCGCTTGCCGCGCCGCTCGGTCATTACGAATGGATCGCGGACGAGGCGCATTTCGATGCCGTCACCGCGCTCGCCGGTTGCGGTCCGGGGTTCGTCTTCCGTTTTGCCGACGCACTGGCAAAGGCCGGCGCGGCGCTGGGACTGCCGGCCGATCAGGCCGCCCGGCTCGCGATCGCGACTCTCGAAGGATCGGCGACGATGGCGGCGGAGGGCGATGTCTCGCCTGCGGTGTTGGCCGACCGTGTCGCCAGTCCCGGTGGTTCGACCCGCGAAGGACTGAATGTGCTCGACCGCGACGATGCATTGGTACGGTTGCTGACCGAAGCACTGGCAGCATCGGCGGCGCGCAATGCGGCGATGGCGGCGGCTGCGCGCTAGTCCGCCGTTCGAACGATCCGGCTATCCCCGCAGGCCCACCACCTGATTGCGTTCGCTCTCCGGCACGAGGCCTTCCAAAACCGCCCAGAACCCCGACACTGCCGCCTGGCCCGCGCTGGCATAGGCCGCCGACATCCGTTCGCGCACAGCCTCGAACAGTTCGCTTTCCATCTTGGACCCGGCAGCGGTCAGTCGCAGCAGCCGCTGGCGGCGATCGCGCTCGCCGGCGCGCGCCTCGACCAGTTCGCGCTCCATCAGTTCGTTCAGCACGCGACCCAGCGACTGCTTGGTGATCGCCAGCAGCGACAACAGTTCGCTGACCGTCATGTCGGGTTTTCGCGCGATGAAATAAAGCGCCCGGTGGTGCGCACGACCGAGGCCTTCGTCCGCAAGCCCCTGGTCGATCGAGCGCGTCAGGTGGCTATGGCCGAAATACAGCAGTTCCATCCCCCGGCGCAATTCGGGGTCGCGCAGGAACAGCGGGGAAGCGGACGATGCTTGGGCAGCCATGTTGACCGGTTAAAGCATCGCCCTTACGCGTCGGCAACCCGCCACGAGAGAGAAATTCGATGTCCGCCATCACCTCCGCAGTCTCGGCCGTCACCGCAGCGTTCCGTCACGAGCCGAATGCGACTCCGGTCGAGGCGAACGAGCGCGCCAAGCGGCTGATCGACCCAGGGTTCGGACGCGTCTTCACCGATCACATGGCGGTGATCCGCTACAACGAGGCCGAGGGCTGGCACGACGCACGCATCACGGCCCGCGCGCCGCTTTCGATCGATCCGGCGTCCTCGGTGCTGCATTACGCGCAGGAAATCTTCGAGGGCATGAAGGCCTATCGGCTTGCCGACGGCGGTACCGCGCTGTTCCGGCCCGAGGCGAATGCGCGTCGCTTCAACCGATCGGCACAGCGGATGGCGATGCCGGAAATTCCGGAGGCTCTGTTCCTCGAATCGATCGAGCGCCTCGTCCGCACCGATGCCGACTGGATTCCCGAAAGCGAGGGCGGCGCGCTATACCTGCGTCCGTTCATGTTCGCATCCGAGGTGTTCCTCGGCGTGAAGCCGTCCGCGGAGTATCTGTACATGGTGCTGGCCTCGTCGGTCGGCACCTATTGGAAGAACGGCGCCTCGACCGTCTCGCTGTGGGTGTCGCAGGATTATACCCGCGCCGCCCCCGGCGGCACCGGGGAAGCGAAATGCGGCGGCAATTACGCGACCAGCCTGGTGGCGCAGGCGGAGGCGATCCGCCGCGGCTATGACCAGGTCGTGTTCCTCGACGCGGTCGAACGCCGCTATGTCGAGGAACTGGGCGGCATGAACGTGTTCTTCGTGTTCGACGACGGCAGCATGGTCACGCCGCCGCTGGGTGGCACGATCCTGCCCGGTATCACCCGCGATTCGATCCTGACGATGGCGCGGGCGCAGGGCATCGATGCCCGCGAGGAACTCTATTCGATCGACCAGTGGCGCGCCGACGCGACCAGCGGCCGGCTTGTCGAGGCTTTCGCCTGCGGGACCGCCGCCGTCGTCACGCCGATCGGCAAGGTCGCGACGCCGGAAGGCGAGTTCACGATCGGCAGCGGCGGTCCGGGGCAGTTGACGATGCGGATGCACGCCGCCCTAGTCGCGATCCAGCGCGGCACGGCGCCGGATACGCACGGCTGGCTGCGCCGGCTCGACTGAAGAACGGACCAGCAGGTCTAGTATCCCGGTTCAGCCTAACTGGCGTGCCCGGGCGCTCGTCGCCACGCGCCTTAGGCGAACAGCCCGGCCAGCCAGTATGTCCCCGCACCGATAAGCCCCGCTGCGGGCAGCGTCAGCGTCCACGCGACAATGATGTTGCTGGCGATGTTCCAGCGCACCGCGGACAGCCGCCGGGCCGCACCGACGCCGACGATCGCGCCGGTGATGGTATGCGTGGACGACACCGGGATGCCCCAGATGTTGGCGGCGAACAGCGTGATCGCGCCGCCGGTCTCGGCGCAGAACCCCTGGGCCGGGGTCAGGCGGGTGATCTTCGATCCCATCGTGTGGACGATCCGCCAGCCGCCCGACATCGTGCCGAGTGCCATCGCGGCTTGGCACGACAGCACCACCCAGAACGGGATGTGGAAGCTGCCGCCGAGCATGCCCTGCGAATAGAGCAGCACGGCGATGATCCCCATCGTCTTCTGCGCGTCGTTGCCGCCGTGGCCGAGCGAGTAGAGCGCGGCGGATACCAGCTGCAGCTTGCGGAAGCGCTTGTCGACGCCGAGCGGGGTGAGCTTGAGGCTGGTCCAGGCGACCGCGAGCACCAGCACGAGCGCCAGCATCAGCCCGATCGCGGGCGAGGCGAAGATCGCGACGACGGTCTTGATCACGCCGCTCCAGACGATCGCGCCGAAGCCGATCTTGGCGATGCCGGCGCCGAGCAGGCCGCCGATCAGCGCATGGCTGCTGCTGCTGGGGATGCCGAGCACCCAGGTGATGACGTTCCACGCGATCGCGCCGATCAGCGCGGCGAAGATCACCTGCGCGTCGATCACCTGCGCCTGGACGATGCCGGTGCCGACGGTCTGCGCGACATGCAGGCCGAACACGGCGAAGGCGATGAAATTGAAGAACGCCGCCCACAGCACGGCATATTGCGGCTTGAGGACGCGTGTGGAGACGACCGTGGCGATCGAATTCGCCGCGTCGTGCAGGCCGTTGAGGAAATCGAACAGCAGCGCGATACCGATCAGCGCGCAGAGCAGGGGAAGGGAGATCATGCCGGGGTATCCAGCGCGATCGATCTGCGCGGGCCGCCCGCAAAGGCAGGCAACGCGGGTAGGTTACGCATGATCGATCACCAGGCCCTGGATCTCGTTGGCGACGTCCTCGAAGCGGTCGACGACCTTTTCGAGGCTGCCATAGAGTTCGCGACCGACGATGAACGCCATCGGGTTGGCGCCCTCCTTGGATGCCTTGAACAGCGCCTTGATCCCGGCGTCGTGAATGTCGTCGGCATGGCCTTCGATCTGGATCAGCCGTGCCGTAAGGTCGTGCAGCCGCTGCGCGTTGCTGCCCAGCGAGCGGAGCAGCGGAATCGCCTCCGCAGTGATGCGTGCGGCCTCTACGATAATGCCCGCCATGTCGCGCATCTCAGGGGGGAATTCGGTGACCTCGTACAGCGCGATCGCGTTGGCGGTGCCGTTCATCTGGTCGATCGCGTCGTCCATCACGCCGATCAGGTCGGTGATCGCGCTGCGGTCGAACGGCGTCACGAACACGCGGCGGACGTCCTGCAGGACTTCGCGGGTGATGTCGTCGGCTTCATGTTCGCGGCGGACGATCTCGGCGATCTGGCCCTCGATCGATCCGTCGCCGTGCAGCAGGCGGGCAAGCGCGTCGGCGCCGGCGACCAGAGTCGCGGCATGCGCGTCGAACAGTTCGAAGAAGCGTCCCTGCTTGGGCATCAGTGCCTGGAACCAGCCCAGCATCGGAATTCTCCTTCTCGCGCCCGTGCGCACGGCCGGTACTATGCGTTGCGCGAACGACGGCAGCACCGGCGGTTCGCGGAAGGCAGCGATCAGCGCCTTCAATCCGGGCTCATCCACCGCCGCCGCCGCGCGATCAAGTGGAAACCAGCGGGTGTCGCGCTGATGCCGCTCGGGCCAGTCGTCGAGTTGTTCGACGAACGCCAGCGGATACACGGTGACGATCAGGTCGCGGTAGCGCCCGGTGCGACGCTTCTTGCGATAGCCGAAGCTGCCGATCGGGGTCGGGCAGGGGATGCCGCGGATGCCGGCCTCCTCATACGCCTCCTGCGCCGCCGCCTCGTGGCTGGCGAGCCCGGGAATCGGGTTGCCCTTGGGGATCACCCAACGCCCGGTGTCACGTGACGTGATCAACATGACGCGTGCCAGGCCGTTCGAATCGACGATGTAGGGAAGCGCGCCGACCTGCTGGATTGATCATGTCCCAGTGAAAGCAAACGACGATGCTAGTGCGAGTCCGACGGCATTGCCAGTAGCCCGCAGACGCTAAGACAGCGCGTACAACATGCCTGCAAACCGTCCCATTTCCGTACGGCCGGCGCTTAACCCTATTTGGCTGTGGTCGGAATCGTAAACGCGGCGTTAACCTGTCCATCATGACCAGACGCCTCGTTCTTACCACCGAAGCCGCACGCCATCCGTTCCGCCGGTCGCTGCCGCCCCCACCGGTCGTCCGCGCGCGGCGCAGCGACGACCAGGACCTGAAGCTCTTTGCATTGAGCTTCGCGGCGTTCTTCACCTGTTTCTACAGCTTCATCTTCTGATCGCCGCGCCGCGCGCGATCAGTCGCAGGCGCGGTGGAGTTTCTGGGCGATCCAGGCCGAGACGACGCACATAGCGGCGACCAGGTACAGCATGTCTTCTGGCGTCACGCCCATCGCGGTGATGCCGAGCACGGCGAACGCGCCGATCGTCATCGCGCCGGCATTCACGACGTTGTTTGCCGCCACCGTACGCGCGGTCTGATCCTTTTCGACGGTCGTCGTCAGGAACGCGTAGAGCGGCACCACGAACATGCCGCCGGTGATGGCGATCGCCAGCAACGTTAACAGCAACGGGATCGCGCCGGGCTGGGCGACGAACCCCGTCCAGTCATAATAGCTGCCCGGCGCCGACGGCGTCCACGCCCGTGCGATCACCGAGAACAGGACGACGAATCCGCCCATCGCAATGACCGAGGCGGGCGCGTATTTCGCCGAGATCTTGCCCTTCAGCATCGTGTTGATCACCACCGAGCCGATCGCCACGCCGACCGAGAACACCGCGATGACGAAACTCGCGACACGTTCGTCGGCGGTCAGCACGTTCTTCACCAGCGGCGGAAAGACGATGATCAGCACCGATCCGATCGTCCAGAAGAAGCTGATCGCGCAGATCGCCAGGAACAGCCGCGGAATGTGCAGCGTCGCGCTGATCAACCGCCACGACGCGGTGAACGGGTTGTAGTCGAGCTTCAGCGGGGGCCCTTCGCGCGGTGCCGGCGGGATCGCGCGTCCGGCCAGCCAGCCGACCGCGGCGATCACCAGCACGGTGACGGCCGCGCCCTCGATCGAGATCCAGCCGGCGAGCACGGTACCCATCAGGATGGCGAGATAGGTGCCGGCCTCGACCAGCCCGGTGCCGCCGAGCACGTCGCCGGGCGGCAGGTGCTGCGGCAGAATCGCGTATTTGATCGGGCCGAAGAACGTCGAATGGACGCCCAGGCACAGCACGGCGCCGAGCATCAGGCTGATGCCGACGGTCGAATGGCCCGCGCGCGCGACCATCAGCCCCGCCGCGCCGAGCAGCATGATGCCGATCTCGGCGGTCTTGACGATGCGGATGATGCGCGCCTTGTCCTGGCTGTCTGCCAATTGTCCTGCGAGCGCGGACAGCAGGAAGAACGGCAGGATCGAGATGCCCGTCGCCAGCGCGTTGAAATTCGCCTCCATCTTCGCGTCGTTGAAGATCGCGTAGGTGGCGAACAGGACCATCGAGGTCTTGAACAGATTGTCGTTGAACGCGCCCAGAAACTGCGTCGTGAACAGGGGAAGGAAGCGACGTTGCTTCAGCAACCCCAAGGCATTGCGCATGCTAGAAATGGCCCGATCGTGGCAGATTGACGGCGCCAGCCTTACCGCAGCACCGGGACGACGCCAACGCTTAAACCGGTTTCGTGCGCGCCCCGACCGGTATAGGGAAGGGGGGTGTGGACCTTGCCTAACCTGTTGACCTTGTCGCGGATCGTCGCGGTACCCCTGCTCGTCGCGTTCCTGTGGTGGCCGGGCTGGGCGGCGGGCTATGGCATCGCCTTCGCGCTGTACTGCCTGATGGGCATCACCGATTATTTCGACGGCTATCTGGCGCGCGCCAATGGCGCCGTGTCGCGGCTTGGCATCTTCCTCGATCCGATCGCGGACAAGATCATGGTCGCAGCCGTCGTGCTGATCCTGGTCGGCACCCGCGACATCGCCGGCGTCCACGTCATCGCCGCGCTCGTCATCCTGCTGCGCGAGATCGCGGTCTCGGGCCTTCGCGAGTTCCTGGCGCAGGTGCAGGTCTCGGTGCCGGTATCGCGGCTGGCGAAGTGGAAGACGACGCTGCAGCTGGTCGCGCTGGGCGGGATCATCCTCGGCGGTGCGTTGCCGGCCATGATCTGGATCCACCAGGTCGGCCTGCTGGCGCTGTGGGGCGCGGCGGTGCTGACGTTGCTGACGGGGTGGGATTACCTGCGCGTCGGCCTGAAGCACATGGACTGATCATGGCGATCCAGATGCTGTATTTCGCCTGGGTGCGCGAACGCGTCGGCGTGGCCGAAGAGCGAGTCGATCCCCCAGCGGCGGTGACGACGGTCGCGGGGCTGGTCGACTGGCTCGCCGGGCTGGACGAGGCGCATGCTGCGGCGTTCGTCGACCGGACGCGATTGCGCGCTGCGGTGGATCAGGCGTTCGTGGCGTTCGACGCATCGATTGTCGGCGCGCGCGAGATCGCGATCTTTCCACCGGTGACCGGCGGATGATCCATGTCGTTGTCCAGCGCACGCCGATCGACCTGACGGTGGAGCTTGCCCGCGCCGAAGTGGCGGGGGCGGGTGCGATCGCGACGTTCACCGGGCTGGTGCGCGCGGACGACGGCGTCGAGACGATGGAGCTTGAACATTATCCGGGCGCGACCGAGGCGGCGCTGCGCGTAGTCGCCGACACCGCGGTCGCGCGCTGGAATTTGCAGGCGGCGACGATCGTCCACCGGGTCGGACCGATGGGTCCCGGCGAGCGGATCGTCTTCGTCGCCGCAACCGCGCCGCATCGTGCTGCGGCTTTGGATGCCTGCGCGTATCTGATCGACCGGTTGAAGACCGACGCGCCGTTCTGGAAGCGCGAGACGCGGGCGGGGGCGGCGTCGTGGGTCGAGGCGAGAGCCACCGACGATGCCGCCGCCGCGCGTTGGGCCGAATAGCCGCGCGCGGCGGATGGTCCGGAACGACTAGCCGAGCTTCGGCACGATCACGCCGTTGACGACATGGACGATGCCGTTCGACTGGCGGACGTCGGCGGTCTCGACATAGCTCTTGTTGCCGTTGACGTCGGTCAGCGCGATGATCGACCCGACCAGCGTGGCGGTGATCGGATCGCCCTCGACTGTGGTCAGCGTGGTCGAGCCGCCACCGGTCATGATCCGCTCTTTCAGCTGTTCGCCGGTGATCGCGCCGGGCACCACGTGATAGGTCAGCACCTTGACCAGCGATGCCTTGTTCTCGGGCTTCAGCAGCGTGTCGACCATGCCGGGGGCGAGTCGGCCAAACGCGTCGTTGGTCGGCGCGAACACCGTGAACGGACCGGGGCCTGACAACGTCCCGCCGAGATCGGCCGCCTTCACCGCCGCGACCAGCGTCGTCAGCGTCGGTGCGGCCGATGCGTTCTCGACGATCGTGCGGGTCGCCAGCATCGGTGCCCCGCCGACCGCGGGATTGGCCGCAACCGGACCGGGTGCGTCGCGGACCGGTGCGGTTTCGGTCGCTGGCGCGGTCGAGGCGCTTTCGACATCGCCCTTCGACCGGCTGCAGGCGGCGAGGGCGAGCGCGCCGGTGGCGATCAGCAGGATGGTCTTGGTCGACATGAGCGTTCTCTCCAACAGGCCCTTCGCTGAAGGGCCGGGGTCGCATATCATACGGTTAATCGCGCACAAGGTTGCCCTTGGGTTGCCCTTGGGTTGCCCCTGAGTTGCTGTGCGCGCCTATTGCGCCTCGGCGAGCACCTTCGCGAGCAACTGGAAATCCTTTTCGCGCGGCGAGGCACGGCGCCAGACGAGTGCGATCCGGCGTACCGCGTTCGCCTCGTCCAGCGGCCGCGCGGTAATGCCGGTATTGTCGAGGATGCCCGCCTTCAGCGCCATTTCCGGCAGCATCGTGATGCCCAGCCCGTTGTCGACCATTTGGACGATGGTGTGCAGCGAGGTGCCGAGCATGGTCGCCTCGGCGCGGATCTCGGGACGGTTGCACGCCGCCAGCGCGTGATCCTTGAGGCAATGCCCGTCCTCGAGCAGCAACAGGCGGGTCTCGTCGATATCGGCGGCGGCGATCGCGGGCAGCGCGCCGGGCATCTCGCCGGTCGGGAATGCGACGAACAGCCGGTCCTCGAACAGCGTCTGGTGCGCGATCTCGCCGCAGGCATAGGGCAGCGCCAGCAGGACGCAGTCGGTCCGGCCGTTGTGCAATCCTTCGCACGCCGCACCGGTCGGCTCCTCGCGCAGGAACAGTTTGAGGTCGGGATAGCTCTCGCGCAGGCGCGGCAGGATGCGGGGCAGCATGAACGGCGCGATCGTCGGGATCACGCTCATCCGCATGTCGCCCGACAAAGGCCGGCCAGCCGCGCGCGCCATGTCGCCGAGCTCCTCCGCCTCGCGCAGCACGCGCCGCGCCTTGTCGGCGACGCGGTCGCCGAGCGGGGTAAAGCGGACGACGCGGCGGGTGCGCTCGACGAGCACCACGTCGATCAGCGTCTCGAGTTCGCGCAGGCCCGCGGACAGCGTCGACTGGGTGACGAAACACGCCTCCGCCGCGCGCCCGAAATGGCCATGGTCCTTCAGTGCGACCAGATATTGCAGCTGTTTCAGCGTCGGGAGATAGGTTGCCATTAATCGCCTCACTCGATCATCAGATGCCAGATAGGCCATTGGATCGATAACGCCAGTGTCTATATATGGTCCGCAACACGAGCGGGCCGACCCGCCATCATCGAGGATGCCTGGAGCACGACATCATTCCAGGAGGCCATTATGCTGACCATCGGCGACCAGTTCCCCGCCCTTTCCATTCCCGTCCAGCAGGGCACCGACGCACTTCCCGCCGGCGAGACGCTCGACCTGACCACCGCCTATCCGGGCAAGTGGAAGGTCCTGTTCTACTGGCCGAAGGACTTCACGTTCGTCTGCCCTACCGAGATCGTCGGCTATAGCGAGATCAAGGGCGACTTCGAGGATCGCGACGCCGTGCTGATCGGCGCGTCGACCGACACCGCGCACGTCCACCTTGCCTGGCGCAAGTCCGACGCCGACCTCGCGGCTGCCGACTTCCCGTGGCTGGCCGACAACGGCATGAAGCTCGCCGACGCGCTCGGCATCGTCGACAAGAACGAGCATGTCGCGTTCCGTGCGACCTTCACGATCGATCCGGACAACGTGATCCAGGCGATCCAGGTCAACGGCCTGAACGTCGGCCGCAACCCCGCCGAGACGCTCCGCGTGCTCGACGCGCTGCAGACCGACGAGCTGTGCCCGTGCAACTGGAACAAGGGCGAAGACGTCCTCCAGCTCGCGGCGTAACCAAATTCCCCTCCCGCTTGCGGGAGGGGGCAGGGGGTGGGCTCGCGCGCTCCTCAAACCCATCGTTCACGGTGAGCGCGAGCCCACCCCTCGGTCCCCTCCCGCATACGGGAGGGGAGGAAGATAGAGAATGTCGCTCAAGGAATTCGCCGGGACGCTTCCCGATTTCGCCAAGGACGTCCGCCTCAACGTCGGTTCGCTGCTGAGCGAGCCGCAGCTTACCGACCAGCGCAAGTTCGGACTGTTCCTCGCCTGCGCACACGCCAGCGGATACAAGCCGCTGGTCGATGCCGCCGAGGCCGAATGCGTGCCGAAGCTCAGCCCCGAAGCGGCGAACGCAGCGCGGGCGGCCGCGGCGGTGATGGCGATGAACAACGTCTATTACCGCTTCACGCACCTCGCCGGGAACCAGGAATATCGCAACATGCCGGCCAAGCTGCGCATGAACGTGATCGGCCAGCCGGGTATCGACAAGGTCGATTTCGAGCTGTTCAGCTTGGCCGTGTCGGCGATGAACGGCTGCGGCATGTGCATCGACAGCCATGAGCAGATCCTGAAAAAGGCCGGCGTTACCGCGGATGCGATCCAGACGTCGGTCCGGATCGGCGCGGTCTTGAAGGCAGTCGCCACCGTCCACGCCGCGGTGAACTGACCACTTCGTCATCCCGGGCTCGTCCCGGGATCCAGGGTTACGAGCGATACCGTTTGGGGCTCTGGATCCCGGGACGAGCCCGGGATGACGGCCCGCTTCTGGAAATCTCACGCCCGACGCCTTAGATAGTCGCCCAGACAAGGGGACGCACGCATGGCGAGCCGGTTGGTAGCCTATCTCGAATCGATTCGCGCGCGCGACCCGGCGCCGCGGTCGCTCGCCGAAATCCTGCTTTACCCCGGTGTGTGGGCACTCGGCTATCACCGTATCGCCCACCGCCTGTTCAAGGCGCGGCTCTATTTCCTCGCGCGTGCGGTCAACCACTGGTCGCGCTTCACGACCGCGATCGATATCCATCCGGGCGCGACGATCGGCCGCAACTTCTTCATCGACCACGGCTTCGTCGTGATCGGCGAGACCGCCGAGATCGGCAACGACGTCACGATCTATCAGTGCGTGACGCTTGGCGGCACCAGCCCCGACAACGGCGTGATGGGCAAACGCCATCCGACGATATCCGACGGCGCGATCATCGGCTCGGGCGCGCAGGTGCTGGGGCCGATTACGCTCGGTCCGCGCTCGCGCGTCGGTGCGAATGCGGTGGTGACGCGCGACGTGCCCGCGGGCACGACGGTGGTCGGCATTCCGGCGCGCGCGACGACCGTCGAGGGCGGCATGGCGCCGGAAGCGCCGCGCTTCGTGCCCTATGGTACGCCGTGCAGCGAGATGTTCGACCCCGCCACGCAGCGCATGGAGATGATGCGTTGCGAGCTCGAGACGATGCGCAAGCGGCTCGATGCCCTGCTCGCCGAACCGGAGGAGCGCGACCGCGCCTGATGGGAGTCGTCACGCCATTCCCCAGCCGTTCGGTCGCGACCCAGGTCGGCTTCGACCGCGCCGAACTCGCCCGCATCCTCGATCTCTACGGCCGGATGGTCGCGGCGGGGCATTGGAAGGATTACGCGATCGACCTCGGCAGCGACGCCGCGGTGTTCGCCTGTTTCCGTCGCGCCGCCGAACGCCCCGAATTCCGCATCGAAAAGCGTCCAAGCCTTCGCAACCGCCAGGGCATGTGGGCGCTGATCGGCGAGGGTGGGATGATCGTCAAGCGCGGGCACGAGCTCGGCCCGGTGCTCGCCCCGGTCGAGCGCCGACTGATGAAGCTGGTCGACTAACGCCGCTGCCGCGTGGCGGTCAGCCGCCGTGCAGCGTGCGCATGATGCTCATCGCCTGTTCGGCGCCGGACTGCGGTACCGATTCGCCGGTGCGGTCGATGATCTCCGCCCAATGCGCAGCGACGCCTTCGACCGACAGGTCGTCGCCGTGCAGCGCCTTGCCCTGCGTCAGCGTGACGTACGCCGCCTGGAACACGCCCGCGCCGGCGCCGACGATCATGTTGGTCGGTGCGTCCTCCGAGACCAGATACACCGCGGCGGGCGCGACCTTGTCGGGCGAGAACGCCGCGAACGCCTCTTCGGGAAAGATGCCCTGCGTCATACGCGTGCCCGCGGTCGGAGCGATCGTGTTGACCTTGATGTTGTTCTTGGCGCCCTCGATCGCGAGCGTCTTGGCGAACCCGGCTAGCCCGAGTTTCGCCGCGCCGTAATTCGCCTGGCCAAAATTGCCGTAGAGGCCGGTCGACGACGCGGTCATCAGGATGCGGCCGTAATTCTGCGCGCGCATCGTGTCCCACACCGCCTTGGTCGCATTGGCCGAGCCGTTGAGGTGCACGTCGACGACGAACTTAAAGTCGGCCGGCTCCATCTTGGCGAAGCTCTTGTCGCGCAGCACGCCGGCATTGTTGATGAGGATGTGGACGCCGCCCCAGGCCTCGCTGGCGCGGGTGACCATCTCGATCATCTGGTCGTAATCGGTGACGCTGCCGCCGTTGGCCATTGCGGTGCCGCCGGCGGCTCCGATCTCGGCGACCACCTGCAGCGCGGCGTCGCTCTGCCCGGTGCCGTCGCGACTCGCGCCGAGATCGTTGACGACCACCTTTGCCCCGCGGCGGGCGAGTTCGAGCGCATATTCCCGGCCGAGGCCACCGCCGGCGCCGGTGACGATCGCGACACGGCCGTCGAAGCTGATGGACATGAAAAAGGCGCTCCCTCGAATGAGTAGAGCGCCTTTTCCTAACGTCGGCGATAGCGGACGCAACCGCCCGCTATCGCTTCAGCCTATCGTGCAGGGGACCTTACTTGCCGCCGCGCTGCTTGCAGCCGTCATACTGGCCCTTCTTGCAGATCGGGTACGATGCCTTGGGCGCCGGTGCCGGATACGCCTGGTCGGGCGAGGGCGCCGCCTGGAAGCGCACGGTCGCGCCGGGTGCGACCGGGCCCGACGTTGCCGGACCTGCGGGCTGGTAGCCACCGGCCGGGGTCGGCGCGTTGGGGTCTGCAGCGGCGGGTGCGGTCGGCGCGGCCGGTGCCGTCATCGCTGGATCAGCGGCAGGCGCGGCCTGATCGGCAGGTGCGGCCATTGCGGGATCGGCAGCAGGCGCCGGTGCTGCAGGATCGGCTGCGGGCGCCGCCATTGCGGGATCGGTCGCAGGAGCCGTCTGCGGCGCGGTCTGCGCGATGACGGGAGCGGCGATCAGAGCCGTTGCGGCCAGAAGGATGAACTTCATGCGAATCTCCTAAATTCTGTGGGCTGATCAATCAGCACCCCGCCCCAACGCGCCAATGTAGACTTGGGTCCTTTGTTTCGGAGGCGATTCTTTTAGGCTCGGCCGACACCGACACCGACACCGACACCGACACCGACACCGACACCGACACCGACACCGACAC
>Ga0247813_10000313_pt1 | contig 52475 bp, 42 predicted proteins | sample UWRJL169409C1_FD_180719 | JGI IMG/M metagenome (GOLD analysis project Ga0247813, IMG submission 180719) | Plant litter microbial communities from Arlington Agricultural Research Station in Wisconsin, United States - UWRJ-L169-409C-1 | ecosystem: Environmental > Terrestrial > Plant litter >... | reverse complement strand
CCCACGCGGACGATCTTCTTGGCGACGGTCTCGGGGGACCCGATGAAGTACGCACCGTCAGCCCCGACCTGCGCCCTGAACTGGCCCTCGCCCATCGCGCGGCCGCCGCGCTCGATCGCGATCTTCGAGAAGTACTTGCCGAACAGCGGCCAGGAGTCCTCGAAGGCCTGCTCGTCGGTCTCGGCGACATGGCCCGGTGCGTGCACGCCTACGGGCAGCTGGGGGTGGCCGAGCTCGGGGAGGGCGCGGCGGTAGAGGTCGGTGAACTGCTTGAAGGCGAGGGGGTCGCCGCCGATGATCGCGAGCATGAGCGGCAGGCCGTGGCCGGCGGCGCGGATGACGCTCTGCGGGCTGCCGCCCACGGCGATCCATGCGGGCAGCAGACCGTTCTCGACGTGCGGGAACACATCCTGGTCGGTGAGCGACCGGCGGGTGCTGCCCGACCACGTGACGGGGTTCTGCTCACGGACCTTCATGAACAGGTCGAGCTTCTCCTCGAAGAGCTCTTCGTACTGCTGCAGGTCGTACCCGAACAGCGGGAAGGACTCGATGAAGGAGCCGCGCCCGAGGATCACCTCGGCGCGCCCGTTCGAGATCGCGTCGATGGTCGCGAAGCGCTGGAACACCCGGATCGGGTCGTCGCTCGACAGCACGGTGACCGCAGAACCGACGCGGATGCGCTCGGTCTTGGCGGCGATCGCAGTGAGGACGGTGTCGGGGGCGGAGATCGCGTAGTCGGGGCGGTGGTGCTCGCCGATGCCGATGAAGTCGAGGCCGACCTGGTCGGCGAGGACGCCCTCCTCGACGACGTCGCGGATCACCTGGGCGTGGCTCTTGAGCTGCCCGTCCGGCCCGGGGGTGACGTCTCCGAAGGTGTCGATGCCGAATTCGAGTGCGCTGCTCATGTCCGTCTCCTGCTCGCCGCGGTGCCGACGTCCAGCCGACACCTCGATGGTAGTTGATGATTCAACCAATCACGACTCGCACAACCTCACAGGGTCCGCGGTTGTTCCCGCCAACCCTCTCGGCCCCGCCGCACCCGCTACGCCGACGCGACCGTCATGTGCCCACCGAGGAACCCGCCCACACCGAGCGCGCCGCCCGCGACGAGCCCGAGCAGCACCCCCGACGTCCGCTTCCCGCGCCGACGCTGCACGAGCGACGCCGTGTACAGCGTCAGAGCCGTCGCGTTCGCCGCGGCGTGCACGACGCCCACCCGCTGCGTCTTCTTCGGGGCCGACCCCCAGTCTGCCCACCCGGACAGCGCCGTCGGCACCGCTGTGGCGATCCCGAGCGCGACGAGCGCATCGGCAGCCTTCGCGGACTTCTCGCCCTGGAGCACGTCGAGGGTGGTCGCGGAGGTCCAGAACCCGATCGGCAGGTCGGACATCACCGGGTGCAGCGCATGCCCGAGCCACACGCCCTGAAGCGCGGCGCGCCGCAGCGGACCGGCTGTCAGGCGCTGGGCCCACGGACGGGCGAGGTCGGCCGGACCGTCGAGGGCCTCGTTCTCCTCGAGCGCCCGGGCGACGCCGAGCAGCGGCGACACGGCGTCGTCGTGGTTGAAGGGCGGGGCGCCGCCGTCCTGGCGGTGGCGGGCGTCCGTGGCGTTCGCGTCGTCGATCACTGGGGGCTCCGATCGGTGGAGGGGAGGCCGGCGAGGGCCCTCGAGGATGGTGCAGGCACGTGTCTCGACCTCGTCCCACCTTCGCAGCGCACCCGGCACCTCGCCACAGGTCGCAAGATGTCTCAGACCTGCGACATCGCCGCGACACCCCCGCGACCTGGAGCAGGCAGCACGTCGCTACCGTCGTCCTCATGACCCCGACGACGGTTCTGACGACACTCCGCGCCACCTGCGCCGCCCTCGCTCTCGCCGTGCTCCTCACCGGGTGCCAGGCCGACTCCGACCGCACCGCGACCCCGGTCCCGGCAGCGTCGGCGACCACAGCCGCTGCACCGACGCCCGACCCGACCGACGAGCCGTCGACCGACCCTGCAGACGACCAGACCACGGACCCGGCGTCGAGCACCACGGCGGTCGCCGGCTACGCACCAGGCGAGATCCCGCCTGTCCCGCTCATCACCATCCCGGACCTCTCCATGCTCGACGCCTCGCTGTCAGGCTTCACGCACGAGATCACCGAGCTCGTCGGCGACTACCCGGGGCTGACCGTGGCCCCGGCGTCCTGCGACGTCTCCGGGACGGTCCGCTCCGGCGCAGGCAGCATCTTGCTCTACGGCGACGGGTCGGGCGTGTACACGGGGCCCGACGGCACGACGGTCAACTACGGCGACGGCTCGGGGACCTACGTCGTCGACGGCGTCTCGGTCACGGTCTACGGCGACGGCTCAGGGGTCTTCGCGAGCGGCGACGTGTCGGTGTCCAACTACGGAGACGGGTCGGGCGTGTACGCAGACGCCGAGGTCTCGCTCGCGGTCTACGGCGACGGCTCGGGCACCCGGACCGACAGCACCGGGACCATCACCAACTACGGCGACGGCGGCGGCGTCTTCGTGGGGGCAGACGGCGTGACCATCACCAACTACGGCGACGGCTCAGGCCTGTACTCCGACGGCTCCGTGACCATCCAGAACGACGGTCAGGGCACCGCGACGGTGAACGGCGTCCCCGTCCCGGCAGACCCCGTCCCGCCGGTCCCCGCGATGGGCGTGTTCCCGCCGATGGGCACCATCGAGCCGATCACGTCGTGCGGCACGACGATCTCGCTCTCCGACGCAGCGCTCTTCGACTTCGGCACGAGCGACCTGCGCCCCGAGTCCGAGCAGACCCTCGACTCTCTCGCCGCGGCGCTCGCCGAGACCGGCGCCCCGACGCTGCAGATCGGCGGGCACACGGACTCGATCAGCGACGAGGCCGTCAACCAGCAGCTCTCCGAGGACCGCGCCCAGGCCGTCGCCGACGCACTCGTCGAGCGAGGGGTGACCGCGACCCTCGAGACCACCGGCTACGGCGAGACCCGCCCTGTCGCCCCCGAGACGACGGCCGACGGCTCGGACAACCCGGCTGGTCGCCAGCTGAACCGCCGGGTCGAGATCTTCGTCCCGACCTTCTGACAGACTGCCTCTGGCTCGACGACACCCCACCCGACGCCGTGCACCCGAAGGAGCACAGATGACGCCCCGGCCCCAGACCGCGAGCGCGACGTCCCCTCACGGCCGCACCCGCCCGTCGGCCCTCGCGTGCCTCGCCGCTGCCACTGCGGCTGCGCTGCTGCTCGCCGGGTGCACGGTCGAGGTGGTCGACCGCCGCGACACCGCGAGCGCGTCGGACGACGCGAGCAGCCCCTCGAGCACGAGCACGACGTCGGGCACGTCCGCGCCGGAGGACGCGAGCACGACGGACGACGCAGCGACGGACGGCGGGCAGACCACGCTCGACAGCCCGGAGACCTCCGAGGGCGGTGACCCCTCGGACGACCCGGCGGCGTCTGCGCCCGACGAGGCCCCCGGTGGGCCAGGTGCCCATCCCTCGCCTGTCGCCACCCCGGCCCCGCCGTCCACCACGGTCGGCTGCGGCGCGGACGGCACCCTGGACCTCTGGCGGGCGTCGCAGGCTGTCGAGCTCACGGAGGCCTGCGAGCACGTGACGATCTCTGCGGCAGACGTCCAGCTGACGGCTCGGGAGATCACGACGCTCGAGATCGCGGCGGCCGGTGTCGTCGTGCACGTGACGTCGGTCGGCACAGTCTCCGTCGCCGGCGCGGACAACACGGTGACGTGGGACGAGGGCTCTCCCGAGGTGTCGGACGAGGGCGCGGGCAACGTGCTGGTGGCATCGTGACAGGCCGTCCGACGGTCCTGCTCGTCGACGACGAAGAGGCGATCACTGCGGCGCTCGCACCGTTCTTGGAGCGGTCGGGCTTCGAGGTCCGCGTCGCAGAGGACGGTCAGGCGGCTCTGGAGACCCTCGACCTGTGGCACGCCGACGTGGTGGTCTCCGACGTGATGATGCCGCGCGTCGACGGACGCGAGCTCGTGCGCAGGCTGCGCACGCGCGACGACTGGACGCCCGTGGTCCTGCTCACCCAGGTCGGGGAGTCCTTCGAGCGGTCGGCGGCTCTCGACGAGGGGGCTGACGACTACCTCAACAAGCCTTTCAACCCGCAAGAGCTCGCCGCACGGATCCGTGCGGTCCTGCGGCGCCGGGCCCCGGGTGGTGAGAAGCCGTTGAGCACCGCAGAGCGTCTGGTGAGCGGTGACCTGGTGGTCGACAGGTCGGCCCGGCGGGTGTTCCTCGCCGGGAGCGAGGTGGTGCTCACCCCGCGCGCCTCGGTGCTGCTCGACTACCTCATGGCGCACCCCGGCGAGCTGCACACCCGGGACCGCCTGCTCCAGGCGCTCTGGGGCTTCGACCTCGTGCCGAGCACCCGCGCGGTCGACCACAGGGTCGCGGAGATCCGCCGCGTGCTGCGCGACGACGCCGGGGCGCCGCGGTTCGTGGAGACCGTCCCGAACCTCGGATACAGGTTCTGCGGTCAGGTGAGGCGCGGGTGACCGGGTCCGTGCACCGAGGCGCTCGGGGGCGCGCCGGTTCGCCGTGGGCCAGCCCGTGGGTGATCGTCCCGGTCGCCGTCGGGCTGGTGGTCGCCGCTGTGCTGGTCGCCGCGGGCAACCCGAGCGGTCTGCGGTTCACCGTCCCGCTCGCGACAGCTGTCGCTGCTGCCGGGGTGGGCGCCGGGATCGTCGCGCTCCTCGTGCTGCTGCTCCGCCGGGCGGTCCGCCGGGCCGGTGAGGTGGGGGCAGCATCTGCGCGCCAGGAGGAGAAGGCCGCGCACCACAGGTTCCTGGCCCGCCTCGACCACGAGCTCAAGAACCCGCTGACTGCTATCCACGCCGCCGCCGCCTCGGTGTCGTCGACCAGCCTCGCCGACGGCTCGGGGCCAGGCTCCCCCGGCAGCACCGGAGCGGTCCACCTCTCCCCCGTGGCCGTGATCGACGCGCAGGCCGCGCGCATGGGCCGGCTCGTCGGCGACCTGCGCAAGATCTCTTCCCTGGACTCCCAGGAGATCGAGCAGGAGCCCGTCGACGTCGCCGACCTCACCGCCGAGGTGGTCGCCGCGCTGCACGAGGAGCTCGCCGTCACCCGGCCCGCCCGTGCTGGCACGGTCCCCGGTGCCCTGTCCGACGTGAGTGTCGCGTTCCCGCGTGTCCCGTGGCCGTTGCCGCCGGTGCGCGGGGATGTCGACCTGCTGTTCGTCGCGCTCTACAACATCGTGTCGAACGCCGTGAAGTTCTCGGCCGACGGTGCCCCGATCGAGGTCCGCGGCTTCGAGGAGGAGGGCGCTGTGGTGGTCGAGGTCGCCGACTCCGGAGCGGGCATCCCGGCCGACGAGCTCTCGCTCGTGTGGGACGAGCTCGCCCGCGGGTCGAACACGCTCGGGGTGCCGGGGTCGGGTCTCGGCCTCGCGACGGTCCACGCGATCGTCCGCAGGCACGGCGGCCAGGCCATGCTCACCTCCCGCCTGGGTCACGGGACGAGCGTGCGGCTCAGGCTCCCGACAGCACAGCCTGGTTGACCGGCCGCGGCTGCGGCTGCGGCTGCGGCACCGGCTGCGGCTGCGGCTGCGGCTGCGGCACCGGCTGCGGCTGCGGCTGCGGCTGCGGCTGCGGCACCGGCTGCGGCTGCGGCTGCGGCTGCGGCTGCGGCTGCGGCTGCGGCTGCGGCGAGGATCACCCGGCGGGCTCCCCGAGCACACCGCCGACCGGCCCTACGATGCGAGTCGTATCTCCGCGCGTGGGCAGCTCGCGGGTCTGGCCCGGTGCTGCCCTCCTCACCGCGCGGCCGACCCCCTGGAAGAGCCGCCGATGTCTGCCCGTCTGCCTGCCCCCGCGTCCCGCTCGACCGCCGGTCGTCACCCCGCGCGACCGACCTCCCGCGGCCTCCGCGTGACCGCCGCCGTCCTGCTCGCCGCCGTGCTGCTCGCCGGCTGCTCGGCCGAGGCCGACGAGGCCCGCCCGATGGCTGCCGCGACCACAGAGGCTCCCGAGCCGACCGAGACGCCCGCACCGCTGCCGTCGCCCGAGCTCGCCGAACCCGTCGACGTCGCGGCTGTCACCTCGACCGCTACCCCGCAGACAGCGCTCGCGACGGTGCCGCTCCTCGAGGTCAAGGGGCGCGCCCCCAAGACCGGCTACTCCCGGGATGCCTTCGGCGCGGCGTGGGCCGACGTCGACCGCAACGGCTGCGACACCCGTAACGACATCCTCGCCCGGGACCTCACCGACGTGACCTACAAGGCCGGGACCAAGGACTGCGTGGTCCTCACCGGGACCTTCGCCGACCCCTACAGCGGCACGACCATCGCCTTCGAGCGTGGCGAGAAGACGTCGACCGCCGTGCAGATCGACCACGTCGTGGCCCTGTCGGACGCGTGGCAGAAGGGCGCCCAGGGCTGGGACGAGGCGAAGCGCACCGCCTTCGCCAACGACCCGCTCAACCTCTGGGCCGCCGACGGGCCGCTCAACGGGCAGAAGAGCGACGGTGACACCGCGACGTGGCTGCCGCCGAACAAGGACTTCCGCTGCGAGTACGTGGCACGGCAGGTCGGCGTGAAGTACACCTACGGGCTCTGGGTCACCGAGGCCGAGCAGGTGGCGATGGCCTCCGTGCTGAGCACCTGCCCGGACCAGCCGCTGCCCGAGGGGTCGGCCGTGCCCGAGATTCCCGCGCCCGAGCCAGCACCGGAACCCGAGCCGGCGACCGCGCCTCCCGCACCGGCACCAGCCCCGGCGCCGGCTGTCGAGCCCGCCCCTGCGCCCGTCGTCGAGCAGGCACCCGCCCCGGCGCCCGAGCCCGTCGTCGTCCCGGAGCCCGCGCCGGCCCCGGTCGAGGTGTACTACGAGAACTGCGACGCGGCCCGCGCCGCCGGAGCAGCCCCGGTCTACGCAGGCGACCCGGGCTACGCCAAGAAGCTCGACCGCGACGGAGACGGCGTCGGCTGCGAGTAGCCGAAGACGGATCTCCAGACGGCTGCGGGCCGGCGCCCCTCGAAGGGTGCCGGCCCGCAGCCGTCTGTCGTGCCGTCAGCCGATGCCGATCAACCGAGGTCGCCTCAGCCCACGTCCCGCCGGCGGAAGGTCACGAGCCCGACGGTGACCACCACGGCGAGCAGCACCACGAGACTGACCGCACCGTTCGTCAGCGACACCGTCTTCTCGATCGTGTCGCACATCGTGCCGGAGGCGTCGGTCGTGCAGTCGTCGACCCAGTACGCGGACTCGCCCTGCAGCACTGCCTCGACCTTGAGGGTGAGCAACCACGGCTTGAGGGCGTCGACCGCCGAGCCGATGATCCCCTCGACGACGATCACGTACCCGAGCAGCAGACCGATCGCCGCAGCGGTGCTCCGCACGACCATCGCGACGGCGGCGCCGAGCACAGCCACCCCGATGGCCGTGAGCGTCAGGCGCAGGCCGCCCACGGCGAGGTCCGACCACAGCTCGCCCGTGACGTCGCCGAGCGTCCCCCACATCCTGAAGATCGCCCACGCTCCCCCGACCACGAGCACGGCGGCGAGGATCGCCGGGACGACGACCCCGAGGCCTGCCGCGGCCAGCTTCGAGGCGTAGACACGGGTCCGGCGCGGCTCGAAGGTGAGCCAGCTGCCCATCGACCCCGTCGCGAACTCGGCCGCCACGAAGCTCACGCCGACGAAGAACGCGTAGAGCAGGACCGCGTACCCGATCCCTGTCAGGACCGACCCGGCCTGGTCGGTGAAGAGCTGGTCGGGCCAGAGATACGTCTCGGACTGAGGGGCCATGGACTCGCAGTAGTACGTCGCCGTCGGGTCTGTCTCCTGGGCGGCCTCCTCCTGCTCGTAGCAGTCGGCGAGCGTCGCCTCGCCGTTGACCTCCCAGTCGGCGAGGGCCTCCTCGTAGTACTGCTGCGAGAGCGCCTTCTCCTCCTTGCTCGCCGGCGCAGACGACTGCCAGACGGCGACGAGCGCGAGGACGACCACCCCGAGCAGCCCGAGGCTCGCGACACGGGTGGTGCGGCGGCTGAAGAACCTGTCGATCTCGACCCTGAGCAGACGCATCATCGGGAGCCTCCTCGGCGTGAGCGGCGGGTCGGTCTGCCGGACTCGTCGGCGCGCGTCCCGGGACCCTCGCCTGCGGTGAGCTCGAGGAACACCGCTTCGAGCCCGGCCTTGATCGCGACGAGCTCGTGGACGTACTGCCCGTGCTGGGCGAGCACCTGCGTGATGTCGGCGGGGTCGGCAGCACCGTCGACCAGCAGCGCCTCGTGGTCGGCGCGGACGGTCAGCCCGGCTCGCTCGAGGATCTCGCGCGCCTCGCCAGGCTGTCGGACGCCCACCCGGACCGTCGTGGCAGACCCCGCGACGATGTCCTCGACGCGGCCGCTGGCCAGCAGCCGTCCGTGCCCGATGATCGAGACCGTGTCGGCCACCTGCTCGACCTCCGCGAGGATGTGGCTGCTCACCAGGACAGTCTTGCCCTGGTCGGCGAGCGTCCGCATGGTCGTGCGGATCTCCCGGATCCCCGCCGGGTCGAGGCCGTTGGTCGGCTCGTCGAAGATCAGCAGGTCGGGGTCCTTGAGCAGCGTCGCGGCGATCGCCAGGCGCTGCTTCATGCCGAGCGAGTACGTCTTGTAGCGGTCGCCCGCGCGGTCGTCGAGGCCGACGGCCTCGAGGACCATCCCCACCTCGGACGAGGGGACGCCGATGGCGCTCGCGAGCAGGTCGAGGTTCTTGCGCGCCGTGAAGGTCGGGAAGAACTTCGGCTGCTCGACGATCGCGCCGACGCGGCCGACGATGTCGGGCAGCGCCCGCGGGACCTCCTGGCCGAAGATCGTCATCGTCCCCGAGTCCGCGCGGACCAGGCCGAGCAGCATGCGGATCGACGTGGTCTTGCCCGAGCCGTTGGGCCCGAGGAACCCGTGCACCCCACCGATCGGGACGTCGAGGTCGAGGCCCTGCACGGCGACGTGGCGACCGTGCCGGTTGCGGTAGGTCTTGCGCAACCCGCGCGTGCTGATCGCGAGCGACCGGGGATCGACGTCGGGCGGCGGGCTGGTGGTCTGGGCGTGTGCGGGCATCGGCTCCCCCTGCTGGCGGCACGGCGCCCCGCTGCGGGGCACCCTGACGGAGCGTAGCCAGTCGCAGACCTCCCCGTCTGTAGTCCTCTGGGTGGATATCGCCAGGTCAGGGCGATCGAGACGAGGCATGAGGAGGGTGGTCAACCCTCGACAGGGCCCGAGGTCACACCGGCGAGTGCTCGCCCGACCGCTGGACGGACGGCCAGACCGACGACGGTCGAGGGGTCCGGCCCCCTGGCCCCTGACCGACTCCCTTGTTAACGTTCACAGTGCGCACCGACGCGCCCGCGCAGCCTGGCTGCGCCCCACGCCGCACCCTCGGAGGACGTGCTCGTGACCGAGAACAGCACCACCACACCCACCCCCTCGAGCGGCACCGGCGCCGCTCCGGACTGGGCCGGGTACGTCATGGTCCACCACGACGACGCGACCCACGAGGTCCACGCCATGCTCTCCGACGGCGACGACCCGACGACGTGGCGCGCCCTCGACGGCGGTGCCGGGATCCTCGCCTCCACGATGGGCGAGCAGGGCCTGCGCGACCCGCACCTGCTGCGCTCGGCCGACGGATCGACCTTCTACCTGCTCGCGACAGACCTCGACATCCGCGTCACCGAGCGCCCGGGCGTGACGGGCAGCTTCTGGGACTGGCTCGGCCGCCACGGCAGCAGGTCCATCAACGTGTGGGAGTCCTCCGACCTCATGACGTGGGGCCCGCAGCGTCAGGTCGAGGTCTCGCCGCCGAGCGCCGGCATGGCCTGGGCGCCCAAGACCGTGTGGGACCCCGAGGCCGAGGCCTTCCTGGTGCTGTGGTCCGCCCGGCTCTACGCCGACGACGACCCCGAGCACACGGGCTCGGGCCACCACAGGCTGCTCGGCGCGCACACGACAGACTTCGTCACCTTCACCGAGGCCGTCGACCACGGGCACCCGACCCGGTCGGTGATCGACGCCCTCGTGGTGCCCGACCCCGACAGCGACGGTGGCTACGTGCGCTTCGTCAAGGACGAGGCCGCGGGCCTGGTGTTCTCCGAGCGGTCGACCGACCTCCATGCCGAGGCGTGGGACCCGGTCTCGGACAGCGTCACGGCGGGGACCGAGACCGGGATCGTCGAGGGTCCGCTCGCCTTCAGGTCCTTCACCGACGGCGAGTGGTACCTGTGGGTCGACGAGTACACGGGCGCCGACCGCGGCTATGTCCCCTTCCACGCGTCGTCGCTGACCGCCGAGCGCTGGGAACCCGTCGAGGGGTACACCTTCCCGGGCAAGATCAAGCACGGGACGGTCCTTCCTGTGACGGCGCAGGAGTACGCGCGGCTCGCGACACGCCTCTGAGCGCTGCGAGCACGGCGAGCACCACCTCGGTCGGGGAACCCGGCAGCATGGCCGCGCCGATGTCGCGGCGCGCCCCTGGGTCGGAGAGCGGCACCTGGACGCACCCGGCCGGGGTCGTCGTGGTCTGCGGCGCGATCGCGACGCCGAGGCCTGCGGCGACCAGACCTGTGAGGGTGTGCAGGTCCTCACCCTCGAAGGCGATCGACGGCGACACCCCCGCGTCGGCGAACAGCTCGTCGACCGAGCCGCGCAGCCCGTAGCCGACCTTGAGCGTCACGAGGGGCTCGTCCGCGAGCGCAGCGACCGAGGCCGCTCCCGCACCCGCAGCCGCGTGGCCCGCCGGGACGAGGAGCACGAGCCGCTGCTCGAAGAGCGGGACCACGCGGAGCCCGTCGGGCGCAGGGTCGAGCCGCGAGACGAGGGCGATGTCGGCCTCGCGGGCCCGGAGCGACTCGAGGCACGAGGCGCGGGCACCCTGGCTCAGCACGAAGCGGACCGACGGGTCGTCGTCCCGGACGGTCCGGATGAGCTCGGGCACGAGCTGTTCGCCGAGGGAGGTCTGGAAGGCCAGACGGACCGTCGTCTGCGCACGCCGCCCTTCGGTCTCGACGGCGGCGAGGCCGTCGGTCAGCACGTCGAGGGCTCGCTGCGCGTAGGGGACGAGGGTGCGGGCGGCGGCGGTGAGCCGGACCCCGCGACCGTCGGGTTCGAGCAGGGGCGCCCCGATCTGGCGCTCGAGGCGTCGGACCGTGCGGCTGACCGTCGGCTGCGGGACACCGAGCATGGCGGCGGCGATGGTCACGTGCTCGACCTCGCCGAGCGCGACGAGCATCCGCAGGTGCGGCAGGAGGGCGGCGATAGGATCGTCTCTCATGCCCTGAGTGTATGAGAAAGACGTACCCGATGCATTAGAGGTATCGAACCTACGCGCCTAGCGTGGTCCGGGTGACCACGACAGCCACCCGTCCCACGGCTCTGACGCCCGTCGGTGAGTTCCCACAGGTGATCGGCGAGAGCCGGCTCGCTGCTGCTCTGTGGTGCGCGGGCCTGGGCACCTTCGCGCTGCTCTACGCACCGCAGGGGCTGCTCACCGACGTCTCGGCGTCGCTCGCCGTCAGCCCGTCCCGCGCCGCCCTCCTCGTGTCGGGCGCAACCCTCGGCCTGGCAGCCTCGGTGATCCCCTGGGCATGGCTCTCGGACCGGATCGGCCGACCCGAGGCCATGCGCGTCGCGGCGGTCGCCTCGGCGGTGCTCGCCGTCCTCGTGCCGTGGCTGCCCGGTTTCGAGATGCTCGTCGCCGGGAGGTTCCTCCAGGGCGCGGCGCTCGGAGGCATCCCGGCCCTCGCGATCGCCCTCGTGCACGACTGGTCGCTCCCGGCCAGAGCCGGTGCGCTGGCCGGTTCCTACGTCGCGGCGACCTCGGTCGGGGGTCTTGTCGGCCGGCTCGTCTCGGTCCCGGTGGCGCAGCACCTGGGCTGGCGGCTCGGGCTCGTCGCTGTCGGTGCCTGCCTCACCGCGGTGATGGCCCTGCTGGTCTTCCTGCTCCCTCCCGGGACCCCTCGTGGTCAGCGTCCGCACCGGGCGGTCGGCGCACGAAGCCCGAGCCAGCTGGCCCACCTGCGGGCGCACCTGCACGACAGGACGCTCGTCGCGCTGTTCTGCGTCGGCGGTCTGCTGGTCGGCGGGCTGGCGGCGATCTTCAACTACCTGCCCTTCCGGCTGGAGGCCCCGCCCTACGGGCTCGCCCCGACCGTCGTCTCTCTCGTGTTCCTCACCTATCTCGCAGGGACCGTCGGATCACGTCTTGCCGGTGCACTCAGCGACCGATGGAGCCCTCGGACGGTCTTGGTCATCGCGTGCTCCCTCATGGGCGCGGGAGCCGTGGTCACGCTGGCTCGGCCGCTGCTCGTGGTCGTCGCCGGTGTCACCGTGCTGACCCTCGGGCTGTTCGTCGGGCACGCCGTCGCGGCCAGCCGGGTGGGAGCCCGGGCGACGACGGGCCGGGCTCAGGCGACAGCCCTCTACACGGTCGTCTACTACGCGGGCGCCAGCCTGTTCGGCTGGGTGGCAGGCCACGCCTGGGGACTCGTCGGATGGGTGGGTGTCGTCGGTCTGGTCGTCGCACTGGCCGCTGTGGCACTCGCGCTGGTGCTGTCCGTGCCCACCCTCACACGAACATGTGCAGCGTCAGGTCCTGCCGGCTCGTGAAGCCGAGCTTGTGCAGCAGGCTCGACATGTGGTTCTCCACGGTCCGCACGCTCAGCGTGAACTCTGTCGCGATCTCACGGTTGGACAGCCCGTCACGAGCCAGCAGGGCGATCTGCCGCTCCCGGGTGGTGAGCAGCGGGGGGCCTTCTCCAGGGTCGCCGGGGTCTGCAGGCGCCAGTGCCGAACCGTCTCCGGGCCTGCCTCCCAGCATGGTCCACGCTGTCCGGCGGGGTGCGTCGTTGACGATGGTCGTGGCCGGACCAGCCAGCACCTCGAGCACCGCGAGGTCCCCTGCCGAGAGCGCCTCGTGGAGCCTCACGAGGGAGTCGAGGAGCGGCACGTGGCACCTGGCGTAGAGGTCACGGACCTGACGCACCCGCTCTGGGCTGTGCGGCCCAGGATGTGCGAGCCAGCACCAGAGCGCGGGAAGCAGCAGACCGGCCTCGACGTGCCGCTCTCCGGCGACCCAGAGCTCCTCCACCTTCTCGGGGTCGGGGTCCAGCGCCGTCCGGGCCACCTCGCCCATGGACTGCAGCAGGGGGCTGTACCCGCTCGGAGTGAGGTCGAGCTCGGTCGACAGAGCCCGCGCGAGATCACTGTCTCCCACCCGGGTCCTCAGCAGGGTGCCCAGGGCGAGCGACCTCCTGTAGTACGTGTTCTCGAGCGGGCCAGGGCTGCCGAGGCGCAGGGACACGGTGAGCGTCCGCCAGGCCTCCTCAGACTGACCACGGGTGCCCAGGACCACGGCGAGAGCGCAGGCGTTGACCCGGATCCCGAGCCCGTCGAGAGCGTCGAGGGCGCGCTCGAGAGCGGCACGAGCGTGATGCTCCGCCTCGCTGACACGGCCGAGCATGAGGAGGGACTCGCTCTGGATCCCGTCGAGATAGTGCATCTGCTCGGTGCTCTCGACAGTCCCGTCGACCTGCTCGCACACGGCGAGCGCCAGATCAGGCCGCCCGGCCTCGAGGAGCGCGCTGGACTCCAGGACCGGCGCCCAGCCCGCGACGGGGACGCCCGCTGCTGCTTCCCGCGTCGTCGCACGGATGTCCTCGTCCTCGCCGGGCCGTGCGGCTGCCCGCTCGGCGGCGACCCGGGCGCGCTGGGCAGCGACGGGGCCGGGACGAGTCGTGGGGTCAGAGCCGACAGAGCTGTCGCTCCACACGGCCCACCGGGTCGCGAGCACGTCGAAGAGGGCACGCGACTCAGGGGTGTCGCCGTCGGTCTGCTCGGTGGCGGAGAAGATCGTCTCGACCTCGACAGGGTCGGCAGGACGGCGCAGCAGGACCCCGAGGAACGCGTTCGCGTGGTCGACCGTCGGCGCCAGCAACCAGGTGGCGCGGTGGCGCGCGACCTCGTCCTCGGACCTGGCGTGCACCAGCACGGCGATCTCTGCAGCCCAGCGCGGGTACTCCTCGGGTGCCGCAGGCAGCGAAGCCGAGGCTCGGGTCTGGACAGCGGAGCGGTCGAGGCGTTCCTCGCCGGACCCAGAGCCTCGGTCCGCACGATGCCCACCCTGGTCCGCCCTGCGCACCCCCTGGCCCTCGCCCTGCGCGGAGGAGTCGCCGGAGAGCGCACGTGGCCCGAGGGTCCCTGTCCGCAGTGCACGACCCAGCGCGGGCGGGGAGACGGCGACGACGGTGTGCGTGCCGTCGCACCTGTGCATGACGACCCGACCGCGCCGGACGAGCGCAGAGAGCACGTCGCCGCCGACCAGCAGGGCGGCGTCACGCTCGTCGAGGGTGCCGTGCTCGGCGAGCACGACGAGCGCCTCGAGCTGCTCGGCAGGGACCTGCGGCAGCAGCCCGTGCGCGACCGAGTCGACCGCGATCGAGTCCATCGTCCCGGCCTTGACCCAGACGCCACCTTCGACCCGCACCACGCCCTCGACCCTCGCGGCGTCGGCGAGCGCGAGCGCGACCCGCGGGTTGCCTGCGGACCGGGTGGCGATCGCCGAGACCACACCGATGCTCGCCGGCCCGCCGAGAGCCGAGGTCAGCAGCCGAGACGTCTCCGACAGCCCCATGGCCTCGACGCGGACCCGGGCGGGTGCTCGCTCGGCGACGAGCAGTGCCGCCGGGGACGTGTACAGCGCGCGGACGTCTGTCCCCACGGTCGCGACCATCCGGGCGTCGACGACCGACAGGAAGGTCCGGACGACCGCGACCGTCGCGTCGTCGACCCTGTCGAGGTCGTCGACGAGGAGGAGCGGACGTCGACCGGACAGCTCTTCGCGCATCCACGCGACCCAAGACTTCTCGGAGAGCTCTCCGCGGGGGGCGGAGTCGTGCGCGCGGAAGGGCCCGAAGGGTCGCAGGGTGTGCTGCGCGCGGATCGAGAGGACCGAATAGCTCCCCCGGGCCGTGACTGTCGTCGCGACGTCGCGCAGCGCCCAGCTCTTGCCGGCTCCGGCGTCACCGGTCAGCAGGACGTCTCGGCCGACCGCCAACCATCGCGCCGCTGCCGAGCTCGATGTGCTCATGAGGTGCTCCCCGTCGATCGAGGTGCGCCCCGGCGCTACGTCGCCGGGGTCGCACACGTGACCCTCACCCCTCGCGAACGCGTCGAGACTTCGCGAAAGGGATAGAACCGTACCTCGACAGCATCGCACGTCGACGGGGCAGCGAGTAGCCCCGTCCGCCAGCCTGTGGACGCTGCACCGGAGCCACCCCGCCCGGCACCGTGGCCGGGACGGCAGGGGACGACCGGCGTCAACCTCGCCGGTCTCGTCGACGACCGGCCGGCCCCCGGTCCGGGCTCAGCGCATCTGCGTGAAGTCTGCCGTCGCGGGGTCGGCGCCCGTGCGGTTCCCGGCCTCGAGAGCGTCGACCTGGGCGATCTCGTCGGCGCTCAGCTCGAATCCGAAGACGTCGAGGTTCGCAGCGATGCGCTCAGGGTTGTTCGACTTCGGGATGACGATCGTGTCCTGCTGCAGGTGCCAGCGGAGCACGACCTGCGCGGGGGTCACGCCGTGAGCCTGGGCGATCGCCGTGACCTCGTCGGACTCGAGGTCAGCGCCGCGGCCGAGCGGGCTGTAGGCCTCGACGGCGATGCCGGCGTCCCGCGAGACGCGGACCAGCTCGGACTGCTGGAAGGTGGGGTGCACCTCGATCTGGTTGACCGCCGGGACGACGTCGGTCTCGGCGAGGAGCGTCTCGAGGTGGTCGGGCAAGAAGTTCGACACCCCGATGGCCCTGACGGCCCCGTCGGCGAGGAGCTTCTCGAAGGCACGCCACGTCTCGACGTACAGACCCTTGCTCGGCACCGGCCAGTGGATGAGGTAGAGGTCGACGTAGTCGATGTCGAGGGCAGCACGGGATGCCTCGAAGGCCGCGAGCGCCTCCTCGTAGCCCTGGTTGCCGTTGCGGAGCTTGGTCGTGACGAACACGTCCTCACGGGCCAGGCCGCTCGCGCGGACGGCGGCGCCGACGCCCGCCTCGTTGTAGTAGCCGGCGGCGGTGTCGATGTGGCGGTAGCCCGTCTCGATCGCGGACTCGACGATGCGCTGGGTGTCGTTCTCGGCCACCTGGAAGGTGCCGAAGCCGAGCTGGGGGATGGTGACGCCGTTGTTGAGTGTGATGTCAGGGATCTGTGTCATCTCTCTTTCCTACCCCAGCGTGCCGGGCTTCTCATCCGGAGCGGTGCGGGCCTCCACCCGTCGAGCTCCACCCTTCCCGTCCGCTCTCCCGTGGGACACCACGCGGGCTGTAGGTTGCTCCGTGTGAACGAGACCACCCCCACGACGACGACGTCGCAGCCCCGCTTCACCATCCGCCCAGCGCGGACCACGGACCCCGCCGAGGTCGACCGCCTGTACGACATCTGCCTGCGCACAGGTGCGTCGGGCGAGGACGCGTCACCGCTGTCCGAGCGTCCGCGACTGCTCGGCGACGTCTACCTCGGTGCGTACCTGCGCCTCGAGCCCGAGCTGGCCTTCGTGCTGGTCGACGGATCGGTCGAGGGCCCCGAGGCCGTGGTCGGCTACGTGATCGGCACCCGTGACACCGCGGCCTTCGAGGAGACCCTCGAGCGCGAGTGGTGGCCCGAGGTCGAGCAGCGGTACCCGGCGGGCTCTGCGCCGGAGGGGTCCTACGACGCCGGGATCGTCAGCCGCGTCCACGACAGGTCACGCACCGACCCAGCCGTCGTCGCGGAGTTCCCCGCCCACCTGCACGTCGACCTCCTGCCGGAGGGGCAGGGCGGCGGCAACGGACGGCGCATGCTCGAGACGCTCTTCGACGCCCTGCGCGACCTCGGCGTACCGGGGGTGCACCTCGGGGTCGGCGCCGACAACACCCGCGCGATCGGCTTCTACGAGCACCTCGGCTTCCGCCGCCTCGGCGACGGCGGCTGGCAGCTCGGCCTGGACCTGCGACGCTGAGGCGGAGCCCGGTCTGGCTGGGCTGGGCCGCGTCTGGCTGGGCAGAACCGGGCTGGGCTGGACTGGGCCGCGTCTGGCTGGTCTGAACCAAGCTGGACTGGTCTACGTCGACGGGCGTCGCGCGACGGTCGCCGCCGCAGCGAGGACCGCGACGAAGACGCCCGCGGCCACAGCACCCCGCAGGCTCGCCTCCAGGCCGGCGAGCAGGACGGCTGCTGTGAGCGCGCCCGCGACCGAGGCTGCGAGCGGCGCACCGACAGACCTCGCAGGACCGCGGACGGGCGCGAAGACCACGACGGTCGCCGCCGCGAGCACGCTCGTGGCGCCCACGAGCAGACCCGTCCCGCCCCAGAGCAGGACAGCCCAGGCAGCAAAACCGCCCGAGGAGTCGAGCAGCGCGAGCACGAACCCGACGACAGACCCGATGACGCCTCCCGCCCCGACCAGGCTGAGCCCGCGCGCGACGGTGCGCGACGGGACGACCGGCGTGGTGGACGGCTGGGGCCTGCGCATCGAGAGCATGGCGTCATCGTAGGTCTGCGCCGGACCGTCAGGAGCGCGGGGTAGGTTTCGGGGCAGGCATCCCTGCCCGGCGGAAAGGCCATCTGTGTTCTTGCGTGACGAGGTCCTCATCAGCAGCGCGACCGACCTGGCGGTCGCCGCCGAGTGCGAGCTCGCGCTGCTGACCGACATGGACGAGCGGCTCGGCCGCTCTCCGCGGACCGTCGCCCCCGACGCGATGCTGGAGCGCACCACGAGCCTGGGGCTCGAGCACGAGGACCGGGTGCTCAGCGGGTACCTGTCGCGCCTGGCAGCTGCTGCAGCCGACGCAGCAGGCACCGAGGACTACGCCTCCACAGCGTCAGCCGTCCCCGGCTACGTCTCCTTCGCCGGGCAGGACTGGTCCACGCTCGACGACCTGCGCGCAGCCCACGACCGCACCGTCGCCGCCCTGCGCGACGGCGCCGCGCTCGTCTACCAGGGGGTGCTCTTCGACGGCCGGTTCCTCGGCCGTCCCGACTTCCTCGTCGACGACGCCGCGCTCGCAGGGACCACGACGCCCGGCGGCGCGGAGAGCTCCCTGCTGAACGGTGACGCACGCGGGGACGCCGGCACCGACGCGCCCGGCAGCCCGGACTCCCCCGACGGCACCACCTCCCCGCTGGTCACGGTCGTCGACACCAAGCTCGCGCGGCACGCCCGGGTCACGGCGCTGCTGCAGCTCGCCGCCTACGCCGACCAGCTCGAGCGCGCGGGGGTCCCTGTCGCACCGTCCCTGCGCCTCGTCCACGGCGACGGGTCGGAGTCCGAGCACCCGCTCGCCGACGTGCTGCCTGTGTACCGCGAGCGCCGCGCCCGGCTCGAGCGGGTGGTCGACGCGCACCTCGCCGACGAGGGACCTGTCGTCTGGGGTGACGAGAGGTTCTCCGCCTGCGGGCGCTGCCCTGCCTGCACGCGGCACGTGGTCGCGCAGCGCGACCTGCTGCTCGTCGCAGGCCTCCGCACGACCCAGCGCACCCGCCTGCGTGCTGCCGGCATCTCGACGATCGACGCACTGGCCTCGAGCACCGGACCTGTCGAGGGCCTGCCGGACCGCATCCTGGCGGACCTGCGCGACCAGGCCGCGATGCAGGTCGCGCAGGACGCGCGTCCGTCGCTGCCCGACGGCCGCCCCGACGTTCGGGCCGCGGTCGTCTCGCCCGTCGCCCTCGAGGCTCTCGCGGTCCCGGACCCGGGTGACGTGTTCTTCGACTTCGAGGGCGACCCGCTGTGGACCTCCCCGGGGTCGACCGACTGGGGGCTGGAGTACCTCTTCGGTGTCGTCGAGGCACCGACCGACCCCGGTGCCGAGCCTGTGTTCCGCGCCTTCTGGGCGCACGACCGCGCGCAGGAGAAGCAGGCGCTCCTCGACTTCTTCGCGTACCTGCGCGACCGCCGGGCGCAGTTCCCCGGCATGCACGTGTACCACTACGCCCCCTACGAGAAGACGGCGCTGGGCCGCCTGGTCGGCCGGCACGGGGTGGGCGAGGAGCATCTCGACGACCTGCTGCGCCACGGTGTGCTCGTCGACCTCTACGCGACGGTCCGTCAGAGCGTGCGGGTGTCGCAGCCGTCGTACTCCCTCAAGAAGCTCGAGCCCTTGTACATGGGTGACCAGCTGCGCGACGCCGAGCTCGACAACGCCGCCGACTCGATCGCGCAGTACGCGCTGGCCTGCGCCGCGCGGGACGAGGGACGCAGTGACGAGGCCGCCGCGACCCTCCAGCTCATCGAGGGCTACAACCGCTACGACTGCGTGTCGACGCTGCGCCTGCGCGACTGGCTGCGCACCCTCGCCACAGAGCACGGCGTCACGCTCCGGCAGGCCGACGACCCTGCAGACCTCGTCGACCTCGCTGACGTGGAGGACGAGCCGTCCGACCCGCTCGTCGACGCGCTGCACGCTGTCGCCGGAGACGCGCGCGACCTCCCAGCAGGTGAGCGCGGTCCTGACGACCAGGCTGTCCTGCTGCTCGCCGCGGCGCTCGGCTACCACCGCCGCGAGGACAAGCCGTTCTGGTGGGCGCACTTCGACAGGCTGACCTCACCGCCTGACGAGTGGGGCTCGAGCCGCGACGTGCTCGTCGCCGACGAGGCCACGGTGCTGCGCGACTGGTTCAAGGAGGGTTCACAACGGTCGCTGCGCCGGGAGCTGAGGTTCGTCGGCATCCTCGCGGCAGGCAGTGCGCTCGGCGTCGGCTCGGGCGTCTGGTGCATCTACGACGCCCCTCTCCCCGAGGGGCTCCTGCCCCCGATCGGCGGTGTCCGCCAGGTGAGCGGCACGTCGACCGTGCTGTCGGTCGAGACCGACGCGCTGGGTCGTGACGTGGTCGTCGTCGAAGAGGTCCTCAAGAAGGGTCTCGAGCCGTACCCCGAGGTCCCGATGGGTGTGGGACCGGGGAGCCCGGTGCCGACAGGTCTCGTCGAAGGAGCTGTGCGCGAGGTCGCGGAGCACGCCGTGCGCTCCCTCGACGGTGGCGCCGGACGCTTCCCCGCCCAGCCCGCGCTCGACGTCCTGCGCCGTCTGCCCCCGCAGCTCAAGGCCGACGAGCGCGCCGAGGTCTCGGCCGACGTCGACGGCTCCGACCTCGGTCTGCCGCCCGTCGGCAGCGGCAAGGGTGCGTACATCTCGGCGATCACCGACGCCGTCCGACGCCTCGACCGCTCCTACCTCGCCGTGCAGGGACCGCCCGGGACGGGCAAGACCTACGTCGCCGCCCGCGTGATCGAGCGGCTGGTGCGCAGCGGCTGGCACGTTGGTGTCGTCGCGCCGTCGCACGCCGTGGTCGAGCACCTGCTCGACAAGGTCGTCGAGGCCGGCGTCCCCGCCTACCGCGTGGGCAAGAAGCCGCAGGGCTCGGGCGAGCACACCAAGGCCTGGACGGCGATCGGTGACAAGAAGCAGGGCAAGTTCCTCGGCGAGCACAAGGACCACGGCTGCGTGATCGGCGGGACCGCCTGGGACTTCGCGAACGCGAACAAGATCGGGCGCCGTGCGCTCGACCTCCTCGTGGTCGACGAGGCCGGTCAGTTCTCCCTCGCGAACACCGTCGCGGTGTCCGTCGCCGCGGAGAACCTGCTGCTCCTCGGCGACCCCCAGCAGCTGCCGCAGGTGAGCCAGGGCACGCACCCCGAGCCCGTCGACGGATCGGCCCTCGGCTGGGTCGCCGACGGGCACGACGCGCTCCCCGCCGACCTCGGGTACTTCCTCGAGCGCACCTGGCGCCTGCACCCCGAGCTCTGCGCACCGGTATCGCGCCTGAGCTACGAGGGACGCCTGCGCTCGGAGGAGGAGGCCACGACGGCACGGCGGCTCGACGGCGTCGTGCCAGGCGTGCACGTCGTCGAGGTCGAGCACCGCGGCAACGCGGTCTCGTCGGTCGAGGAGGCCGCGGTCGTCGTCGAGCAGGTGCAGGGTCTGCTGGGCCGGACGTGGCACGACGGTGACCGCGAGCGTCCGCTCGCCCCCGAGGACCTGCTCGTCGTCGCCGCGTACAACGCGCAGCGTGCCCTGGTCGAGGCGCACCTGCGGCGAGCCGGGATCGAGGGCGTCAAGGTCGGGACCGTCGACAAGTTCCAGGGCCAGGAGGCCGCTGTGGTCCTCGTGACGATGGCCGCCTCGTCGGTCGAGGAGGTGCCGCGCGGCATGGGGTTCTTGCTGTCCCGGAACCGCGTCAACGTGGCCGTCTCCCGAGGTCAGTGGGCTGCGGTGATCGTGCGGTCCCCTGCCCTGACGGACTACGTGCCGACGACTCCCGAGGCGCTCTGCGAGCTCGGGGCCTTCATCGGTCTGTGCGCCTCCGGTGGAGATTCGTCGACCCTGGGTCTAGCCACGACGCCCTCGACCCTGTAGTGTCGTTCTTGAAGTTGCAGTGCCTCTCATGTCTTTGCCGCACCGGGCCACATGCCCACGCGGATCTTGTTCTTTCAAGAGTTGACGACGGAACACCGTGACGAGCGTCCTCCACACGGGAGGGCGTCCGACAACTCTTGAAGGAGTATCGAAATGACTGTTGGAACTGTGAAGTGGTTCAACGCTGAAAAGGGCTTCGGCTTCATTGCACCCGAGGACGGCTCGGCTGACGTGTTCGCGCACTACTCCGCGATCGCCTCCTCCGGCTACCGCTCGCTCGACGAGAACCAGAAGGTCGAGTTCGACGTCACCCAGGGCCCGAAGGGCCCCCAGGCTGAGAACATCCGCCCCCTCTGATTCTGGATCTGCTGACCTCAGCCCTCGGCTGACGGTCGCTGCCTGAATCTTTGACGAGTGCCCCGGGTCCATCGGACCCGGGGCACTCGTGCGTCCGGGGTCAGGAGTACGGCGCCGTAGCGCGGGCTGGCGGTCGCTGGAGCCGGACGGAGAGCCTCTGACCTGCCCGGCCTCCCCCGCGACGCCCTGGAGCGTCGACCTGCACCGGATCACCCCACAGCCCGACCTGCACGCCCAGCGAGACAGGGGCCCGAGCGGCTAGCCTCGTCGAGAGAGAGTCACCCGCCCACCAGCGGGTCCCCGAGCACAGCGAGGAGCCGCCCGTGTCCACCCCCGTGAGCACCCAGGTCGACACTGCCCAGGGAACGGTCCGTGGCACGACCACACCGACAGGCCTGCGTGCCTTCCGCGCGATCCCCTACGCGGCACCCCCTGTCGGCAACCTGCGCTTCCGCGCGCCGCAGCCCCCTGCCCCGTGGACGGGCGTCCGCAACGCGATGCATCACGGCCCCGTCGCGCCGCAGCGCATCTCCCAGGCCTTCTCGGCGGCCGGGCCGGACACCGACCAGTCCGAAGACTGCCTCACCCTCAACATCCTCGCCCCGGCCGAGCCCTCTGACACGCTGCGGCCCGTGATCGTCTGGTTCCACGGCGGCGCGTTCTCCCAGGGGTCGGCCTCCGCCCCCGCCTACGCCGGCGACTCCCTCGTCGAGCGAGGGGACGTCCTGGTCGTCACGGTCACCTACAGGCTGGGGGCGCTCGGCTTCCTCGACTTCAGCCAGTTCTCCACGCCCACCCGCACCTTCGAGTCGAACCTGGGTCTGCGCGACCAGATCGCAGCCCTCGAGTGGGTCCAGCAGAACATCGCATCCTTCGGCGGGGACCCGGATGCTGTGACGATCGCCGGGCAGTCCGCCGGAGCCACCTCGGTCACCACGCTCATGTGCATCCCGTCGGCTACCGGGCTGTTCCACCGCGCGATCGCGCAGAGCCCAGCCCTCGGCGCCGCCTACGGCCCGGAGCGTGCGGCCGGCTGGGCCCGCGACTTCATCACCTGGCTCAAGACCACCGAGAGCCTCGCCGTCGACGCACTGCTCTCGGCCCCGCCGGAGGAGCTCGTCTCCGCGGGTGCCCGCCTCGTGGCCCTCTCCCACAGGGAGGCGCCCGGTGCTCTGTGCATGAGCCCCGTCGTCGACGGCGACCTGATCCCCGAGCACCCCAGCGACGTCTTCGCGTCGGGGCGCGCAGCAGCGGTCCCGCTGCTCGTCGGCTCGACCAAGCACGAGGGCGCAGCCTTCGGCGCGCACGGCTCGCTGCTGCCCACCAGCTCAGAGTCCATCAACCTCATGTTCGAGATCACCGACCCCGGCGCCCAGCTCAAGGTGCTTTCGGCCTACCCCGGCTACCCCAGCCATCGCGCCCGGGCGCAGCTGGTCGGCGACGCCACGTTCTGGGTCCCCGCGGTACAGGCCGCGCAGCACCACTCCCGCACAGCGCCGACCTTCGTGTACCGCTACGACTTCACGACGCCAATCCTCAACCTGCAGGGGCAGGGTGCGTCCCACGGGACCGACATGCTCGCGGTCCTAGGCTCCCTCGACTCCTCGCGCGCCCGCTCGGCCACCCTCCTCGGCGGCGCGGAGGAGCTCGCGGCCCTCAGCGGACGCATGCAGGACCACTGGCTGGCCTTCGCCCGCTCGGGTGATGCCGGCTGGCCGGCCTACGACGACGACCGCCCCACCAAGATCTTCGCCGCCCACGACCGCGTCATCAGCGACCCGGGTCGCGAGCGTCGCCGCGCCTGGGAGGGCGTGGCTCGGTACCGCTGACTCGCGCGGGCAATCCCACTCCTCTGACCTGCACAGACACCACTCAGACGACGTTCGCCGCCCCCTGGTGGACGGCGGGGCGACGAGCGTGTGCTAAGGACAGCCACTCAGGGCACCGCACAAGTTCTCCACAAGGTCTAGCCTCCGCGCCGGAGATGTGGCTAAAGTAGGCCGCGAAGTTGCAGTGCCTCGCACGTCTTACCTGCACCGACGCGAGTCGGGGTAGTTCTTGGTCTTCAGGAGTGGACGACGAACACCGTGACGAGCGGCCTCCACCGGGGAGGCCGTCCGACAACTCTTGAAGGAGTATCGAGATGGCAGTTGGGACCGTGAAGTGGTTCAACGCAGAAAAGGGCTTCGGCTTCATCGCACCGGAGGACGGCAGCGCTGACGTGTTCGCCCACTACTCTGCGATCCAGAGCTCGGGTTACCGTTCGCTCGACGAGAACCAGAAGGTCGAGTTCGACATCACCCAGGGCCCGAAGGGCCCGCAGGCGGAGAACATCCGCCCGCTCTGATCGCCACGCGGTGATCTAGACATCTGACGTGGGGCCCTCGCCGAGACGGCGAGGGCCCTTCGCCGTCTCGGCGAGCCCGGCAAGCCCGGCAAGCCCGGCACGAGCCGACCGACCCCAGACCTGCAGAATCCGGCAGATCAGTGCTCGGCCAGCCCGGCACCCCAGCTCAGCGTCGCGACGTCGCGGGTCACACCTGCCGCGATATTGATCTCGGTCGGAAACCGCGAAGTTCCGCCGTTCGTCACCGCGCATGGGTAGAAGTACCCATGGAGACCACCCCATCAGCCGTTGAGGGTCACGACAGGTCGTCCTACTGTCGCAGTGTGATCAGGCAGACACTCTCCACCACCGACGCGGCACCCGCGACGCTCGTCTCGCTCGCGCGCGCCGGGTTCGCCGGCCTCCGGCTGGCCGAGCTCCGCGTCCCGGCCGCCCTGGTGCCCCCGGGCCAGCTGGTGCTGCCCCACGCGGGACCGCTCCCCCGTCGCACCTCGGCACGCCGCTCCACCTCCGCCACAGCCTGACGGCCGGCACGCCCCCACGCTCGTCGCACGGTCGTCAACGACGCCGGCTGTGCGGCGGAACACCACTGCGCTCGATCACCGTCGTGCGATCCAGCGCCACCAGATCGGCTAGCCTCCCTGGATGGGATCCCGACCTGTGCCCCTGGACGCGCACTACACCGACCCCCTCCTCGTCTCCCTCTACGACGCGGAGAACTCCGGGCGTGACGACACCGACTTCTACCTCCGGCTCGCCGCAGGGCTCGAGGCACGCACGGTCGTCGACATCGGGTGCGGGACCGGCGTCCTGGCCGTCGACCTCGCACGCGACGGTCGGGCTGTCGTCGGCGTCGACCCCGCAGGCGCGATGCTCGACATCGCCCGGGCGCGACCTGACGGCGACCTCGTCACCTGGGTCGAGGGGACAGCCGACGATCTCGTCGAGCTCGTGCCGCCGGGATCGGTCGACCTCGTCGTCATGACGGGTCACGTGGCGCAGGTGTTCCTCACCGACGACGACTGGGCACAGGTCCTCGAGGTTGCAGCCCGCCTGCTCGCCCCCGGAGGTCATCTCGCCTTCGAGACCCGCGACCCCGACGCCGCGGCCTGGGAGCTGTGGACTCCCGAGCTCACGCACGAGGAGGTGGTCACCGACGACGGCAGCACGAGCACCTCGTGGGTCGAGGTCACCTCGGTCGACGGTGGCCTCGTCACCTTCGACGGGCACACGGTGCTCGAGGGCGGCGTCGACAGGGTCAGCACGAGCACACTGAGGTTCCGGGACCAGCGCGAGGTGCTCGGCTCCGTCGAGCGCGCGGGGTTCGAGCAGGTCACCGTGCACGGCGGCTGGGCCGGAGAACCGGTGGGACCGGGCACCACGGAGCTCGTGGTCGTCGCCACGGCACCGCGACAGGCCTGATGCTCCGGTCAGCACCCGCGGGTCCTGCAGCCGGCACCCGTGCAGCCGCCAGCCCTGCAGCCAGACCCGAGTAACCGGCAGTCCTGCAGCCGGCACCCGTGCAGCCGGCAGCCGTGCAGCACTGGGCGTCAGCCCCGCTCGACGATCCCCCGGACGTACGCGGCCTGGCCCACGTGCTCGAGGTCGTCGGCCAAGATGCTCAGCACCCGGACGCCGACAGTCACCGGCGGGTCGTAGGACTCGTCGATCACCCGCGCGAGATCGGCCTCGCTGAGGCCTGCGAGGATCGTCCGGGTCCGCTCGAAGGTCGCGTCCTGGTACCCGACGAGCTGCTCTGGGGTGATGCCCCGCACGGCTGCCACCTGGTCGTGGTCGTGACCGTAGCCCGTGTCGGAGGGGTCGAGGGAGAGCCCGAAGGAGTCGGCCCAGCCCTCCGTGAGCCAGACCTCCTCAGACTCGGCGAGCGCCGCCATCTGGGCGTCCTGCACCCGCGAGGTGTGCCAGAGCAACCAGCCGATCGAGTTCGCGTCCTCGTCGGGGCGCGCTTCGAGCTGCTCGGCCGACAGGCCGTCGGCGGCCTCGCGCGCACCGTCACGGACCCGCTCGAATCCTTCGGTCAGCACGTCGAGAGCAGTCATGGAGGTCCTCCGAGAAGTTCGGTCCGGGGGCGTCGAGCACCGGTCCGGTGCGACACCCGCTGTCCTCTTCACCCTCGCACAGGCACCTGCTCAGAGCACGCCGGTGTGCTCTAGGACGATCGAGGTGCCGATGCCGATGAGCACCAGCCCTCCGAAGATCTCCGCAGGCCGCCCGACCCGCGCACCGACGCGTCGGCCCACCACCACACCGACGAAGGCCAGCGCGGCCGTGGTCACGCCGATGAGTGCCGCCGCACCGACGATCGGCACGTCGAGGAAGGCGAGGCTGATCCCGACCGCGAGGGCGTCGATGCTCGTCGCGACGGCGAGGAGCCCGAGCTCGCGCAGGTCGAGAGAGTCTGTGTCGACGGCGTCGTCCTCACCAGGCCGGACGGCCTCCCAGATCATCTTGGCACCGATGATCGCGAGCAGACCGAAGGCGACCCAGTGGTCGACGCTGACGATCGAGTCGGCGAACCGGGTCCCCAGCGCCCAGCCGAGCACCGGCATGACAGCCTGGGCCAGACCGAAGGCGACGGCGATCACGGCCGCGTGCCGCAGGTTGAAGGTCTTCATGTGAAGGCCTTTTCCGAGGGCCACCGCAAAGGCGTCTGCGGAGACGCCGAGCGCGACGAGAACGAGCGTCCAGAAGCTCATCGGAGGAGGGCCTTTCGTGGGCGCGCGGCAGGTCCTCAGGAATTCTGCGCCGCGACACGAGAACGTGCCTGCAGCCCAGGACGACACGAGCCGTGGCGGGGAGATCGGGGGGAGGACGGACGTCGTCGCTGGTCCGGAGACGGTCCAGCGGCTCCCGACGGTGCGGCACCGTCGCGTCCGAGAACCGACACTATCGCGCTGGGGAGGCCCCGGAGGCGCTCAGCCGTGTGAGGCTGATCTCCGAAGAATGCGGTCGGGGGAAGCCCCCGAAGAATGCACCCGCACCGCGGAAAGAGGAGTTCGGACATCCGAATTCTTGGCCCGCCCGGACGGTCGTTCAGCCCCAGACGGCGACATTCTTGCGGCGCGGCGCGACACCCGTGTTGGTCGCGAAGAGCTCGGGCGAGTGCCGCCTGACGCTCTCGATGTCGGCGAACACGCCCCGCAGGTGCTCGCGGAGCAGCGCACGGGCCTCGTCGTGGCGGTTCTCCAGGACGGCGTCGAATATGCCACGGTGCTCGTCGAGGAAGCCCTGCGTGGTGGCCTTCTCCTGGAGCCCGAGGTGGCGCGCCCTGTCGAGGTGCCCCTTGGCCGCGGAGACCGTCGGCCAGGTGCGCTCGTGCCCGGCGAGCCGCAGCAGGTCGTGGTGGAACGCCTCGTCGAGCTCGAAGAACCTGTCCATGTCGCCGCCGGCCTCCTGCTGCTCCTGCAGGTTGGCGCGCATGCGCTCGACGACGTCGGCGTCGGGGGTGTCGGGCAGGTCGTCGAGGGAGGCGAGCTCGACGGCCTCGCGGAGGAACTGTGCGTCCGACACCCGTGCCGGGTCGACCCGCGAGACGAAGGACCCGACCTTGGGGAACACCTGCACGAGGCCCTCCTGCTGCAGCAGGATCAGGCTCTCCCGGACCGGGGTCCGCGAGACCCCGAGCGCGGCCGACAGCTCGTTCTCGGACAACGGCTCCCCGGGCGCGAGGTCGAGCGTGATGATGCGCCGACGCAGCTCGTCGTAGACGGCTCTGCGGCTGGAGGTGCGTGGGGGTGCGGCGGGCATGCCTCCATCGTAGTGAACAGGGCTGGTCGACATCTGGGACTTGACGGGTCTGGCATGCATGGTCTTACATACAAGAGATGTATCGCAGACTTGGAGCGATGCTGACGCCGATGACGCCGTCCCAGGAGAGACACACCATGAGCACGATCGAACGCGCCGAGGTCTTCGTGGCCGGACCGGGCCGCAACTTCGTCACCCTGCGCATCACCACCTCCGACGGCGTCACCGGGATCGGCGACGCGACCCTCAACGGGCGCGAGCTCTCGGTCGCCAGCTACCTCCAGGACCACCTCGTGCCGCTGCTGGTCGGCCGCGACCCTGCGCGCATCGACGACATGTGGCAGTACCTCTACCGCGGCGCCTACTGGCGCCGAGGCCCTGTCACCATGACCGCGATCTCCGCGGTCGACACCGCGCTCTGGGACATCAAGGGCAAGGTCGCCGGCCTGCCGGTCTACCAGCTGCTCGGCGGGCGCTCGCGCGACGGCGTCATGGTCTACAGCCACGCGAGCGGCCGCGACACCGCCGAGCTGCTCGACGACGTCACCCGCTTCCAAGAGCTCGGCTACAAGGCGATCCGCGCCCAGGCGGCGGTCCCCGGCGTCGGCGGCTCCTACGGCGTCCGCAAGGGTGCGATCTACGAGCCCGCCGCGACCTCCCTCCCCGACGAGCAGCCGTGGTCGACCGAGGCCTACCTGCGCTTCGCGCCGACCTACCTCGAGGCCGTCCGCGAGCACGCCGGCCCCGAGCTGCACCTGCTGCACGACGTCCACCACCGGCTCACGCCCATCGAGGCTGCGGCCTTCGGCAAGAGCGTCGAGGCCGTCCGCCTGTTCTGGATGGAAGACCCGACACCTGCCGAGAACCAGGACGCCTTCAGGCTCATCCGCCAGCACACGACGACGCCCATCGCCGTGGGCGAGGTGCTCAACAGCATCTGGGACGTCAAGGACCTCATCACGAACCAGCTCGTCGACTACGTGCGGACGACGGTCGTGCACGCCGGCGGCATCAGCCACCTGCGACGGATCTTCGACCTCGCCGCCCTCTACCAGGTGCGCACGGGGTCCCACGGCGCGACGGACCTCTCACCGGTCACCCTCGCAGCAGCCGTCCACCTCGACCTCACGGTGCCCAACTTCGGCATCCAGGAGTACATGGAGCACGCCCCCGAGACCATGGAGGTGTTCCGCAGCGGCGTCACCCTCGCCGACGGCATGCTCAACCCGAGCGAGGCCCCGGGCCTCGGCGTCGAGTACGACGAGAAGGCCGCAGCGCGCTTCCCCTACGACCCCCGCTACCTGCCCGTGGCCCGGCGCCTCGACGGCTCCGTCCACGACTGGTGACCTCCTCCCGCCTGGTCACGACCTCCCTCTGAAGCACCCTCTCGGCTCCCCAGGTCTCCGCCGACCTGGGCCCCCCACCCGCGCGCCGACGCGGACCCCCTGCGCAGCATCGTTCGGCGTATGCGGAGCAAAGGAGCACACGATGACGCACGACAAGCCCACGACCGAGAAGCCCGGACCCGTCACCCGCACGACGGGTGACCTCAAGCGCGCAGCCGTCTCCGGCTGGCTCGGGACGGCCATGGAGTTCATGGACTTCCAGCTGTACTCCCTGGCCGCAGCGATCGTCTTCAACGAGATCTTCTTCCCCGACGTCAGCCCGGCCATCGGCCTCATCGCCGCGATGGGCACCTACGGCGTCGGCTACGTCGCGCGCCTCGTCGGCGCCGTGTACTTCGGTCGCATGGGTGACCGTATCGGGCGCAAGCAGGTCCTCTTCATCACCATCGCGCTCATGGGTGCCTCGACCACCCTCATCGGCGTCCTGCCCACCTACGCGCAGATCGGCATCGCCGCCCCTGCCCTGCTCGTCGTCCTGCGACTGGTCCAGGGCTTCGGTGCCGGGGCCGAGATCGCCGGCGCGACGACCATGCTGGCCGAGTACGCCCCCGCGAAGCGCCGCGGTGTCATCGCCTCCCTCGTGAGCCTGGGCACCAACTCCGGGACGCTGGCCGCGACAGGCCTGTGGGCGATCCTCATCGCGGTGCTCTCCGAGGAGCAGCTGCTCTCGTGGGGCTGGCGCCTGCCGTTCCTGCTGAGCTTCTTCCTCATGGTCCTCGCGGTCTGGATCCGCCGGAACCTCAAGGAGAGCCCGGTCTTCGAAGACCGTGCCGACCTCGACGAAGACGGTGTCGCCCTCAGCCGCGAGGAGATCGCCGCCCAGGCCGCGACGAGCGAGGAGAAGAGCGTCCTCGACGCGGCGCTCAAGCAGCGCAAGGGCAAGGCCTTCTTCATCGCGCTCGGTCTGCGCTTCGGCCAGGCCGGCAACTCGGGCCTCATCCAGACCTTCCTCGTCGGCTTCCTCGCCACGACCCTGTTGCTCGACCGCAGCATCGCGACCAACGCCCTGCTCATCAGCTCGGCGGTCGGCTTCGCGACGGTCCCGCTCGTGGGACTCATCAGCGACCGTGTCGGACGCCGCCCGGTCTACATGGCGCTCACCGTGATCTCGGGCATCCTCGCCTTCCCGCTCATGCACCTCATCGCCCAGGGGCACACGGTCGCGGTGACGATCTCGATGATCTTGCTGCACAACCTCGCGGTCCTCGGCCTGTTCTCCCTCGAGTCCGTGACCATGGCCGAGCTGTTCGGTGCTCGCACCCGGTTCACCCAGCTCGCCCTCGCCAAGGAGATCGGCGGCATCCTCGCGACAGCGATCGGCCCGCTGCTCGCCGCGACGCTCACCGCCGCGACAGGGTCGTGGTGGCCCATCGCCGCGATGCTCGTCGCCTACTCGGCCATCACACTGATCTCCGCTGTCGTCTCCCCTGAGGTCCAGGGCCGCGACCTCGTCCTGCTCGAGGACGCAGCATGAGGGCCGTCGTCGTGCACGGCGCCGGAGACCTGCGCGTCGACCAGGTCGCCGACCCCGTCGCGGGCCCGGGCGAGGTGGTCGTCGCGATGGAGTGGGGCGGCATCTGCGGCTCCGACCTCGCGTACTGGAAGCACGGCCGGTCAGGCACGGCCGTGCTCCGGCACCCGATGGTCCTCGGCCACGAGGTCGCCGGGCGCATCACCGCCCTGGGTGAGGGTGTGCGCGGGCTCGAGACCGGGCAGGCTGTCACCTTCCAGCCCGCCCAGCTGGTCGGCGACGGGGTCATGCCCGAGCGCCTCGCCGGACGCACGAACCTCTACCCCCAGGTGCGGTACTTCGGCTCAGCAGCTTTCGACCCGCACACCGACGGCGGGTTCAGCGAGCTCCGCGCCGTCCGGGCGGAGCAGGTCCGACCGCTGCCCGACTCGGTCTCCACCCGCCGTGGTGCTCTCGCCGAGCCGCTCGCCGTCGCGCTGCACGCGGTCGGCCGGGCGCCCGACCTCACCGGGCGGACCGTGCTGGTCAACGGGGCGGGCCCCATCGGGTCTCTCGTGGTGGCCGCCGCGAAGCACGCCGGGGCGGCCCACGTGATCGCCGCCGACCTCGCACCGGCCTCCCTCGAGGTCGCCCGCGCGATGGGCGCGGACTCGACGGTCGACCTGACGACAGGCACGCTGCCCGAGGACGTCGAGCTCGTCTTCGAGGCCTCGGGCGCACCGGCCGCGATCGGGGCCGTGCTGCGCGCGACCGCGAAGGGCGGGACCGTCGTCCAGGTCGGCAACCTGCCCGGGACCGCCGCCGAGGTCACCCTCGGCGACCTCGTGACCCGCGAGCTCACGTGGATCGGGTCGTACAGGTTCTCCGAAGAGGTCGACGACGCGATCCTCGCGCTCGCCGACGGCCTCGACGTCGACCCGCTGATGACCCACACCTTCGGCATCGAGGACGCGGACGAGGCGCTGCGGACGGCGGCAGACAGGACGTCCGGGAGCAGCAAGGTCATGCTGCGGCTCGGGCCTGACGTCTGAACGACGGGCGCGGGCGGGCTCGACGTCTGCACGGACGAGCTCGCCCGTGAGCGCTGCCCACAGGCCTCGACAGGCCTGGAGGTCCCGGAGGGACTGGAGCGTCGAGAACTCGCCTCTCGGGCGGGCCCTCCTCGCCCGATACCGTGAAGGCATGACTGCTTCGTGTCCGACGATCCTCGCGACGAGTGCCGGGTTCGTCCCGCACCCTCGTCTGCGCTTCACCTTCGGCCCGATGATGGCGCTGGCCGTCGACCTCGCCTCTGAGAGGGGCGTGGTCGACGGTCGGCGCGCGCGCATCTGCGTCGTCGGGACGGCCTCGGGTGACGACGCGCGCTTCCAGCGAGACATGGACGAGGCCGCGCGGGACTCCGGGTACGCGCTGCACCACCTGTCGCTGTTCTCGCAGCCGAACGTCGACGACGTGGAGTCTTACCTCCGGGGCTTCGACGTCGTGTGGGTCAACGGCGGGTCGGTCGTCAACCTGCTGGCCGTGTGGCGGGCGCACGGGCTGCCCGAGATCTTCCGCACCCTCTGGCAGGACGGGGTCGTGCTGGCCGGGATCTCGGCGGGCTCGCTCTGCTGGTTCCAGGGCGGCACGACAGACTCCTTCGGGCCGGAGCTCGCCCCGGTGACCGACGCACTCGGGTTCCTCCCCTACGGCAACAGCGTCCACCACGACTCCGAGGACGGACGCCGTCCGCTGATCCACCGGCTCGTCGCCGACGGCACCTTCTCCGAGGCGCACTGCACCGACGACGGTGCGGGTCTCGTCTACCGCGGCACCGAGCTGGCCGAGGCCGTCACCGAGAAGGAGGGAGCGTCAGCCTGGCGGGTGCGGCGTGACGCGGACGGCACGACGGTCGAGGAGCAGATCCCGACGCGGCTGCTCGCCTGAGGGCGGCCGCGCGCCGTCAGCGCCGATACTCCGGCGTGGGCAGAGGGACACGGTCGGGGTTGCGCAGCACCCAGCGCACGGACTTCTCGGTCAGCACGTCGACAGCGGTCCTGTCGAAGCGGCCTCCACGGAGTCTGCCGAGGGCTCTGCCGACACGTGAGAGCGACGTCTCGTCGAGCGTGGCGCCGCTCCGGACGTGCTCACCGAAGGCGAGGAGCATCCGGTCGAAGTACTCGTCCCAGCACCCGGCCCGGAGAGCCCCCTCTCGCGAGGTCAGGCTCCGTCGAGCCTCGGTGACCGTGCCACCGGACCGCTCGCGATCCCCGTGCTGAAGACCGAGAGTGCGACCTCGGACCGTCGCAGGCCGAGCCGACGGCGGAGAGCCCCGTGGGCGGCGGGCGAGTCGACCACCTCCGAGTGCGGTGCGACGACGAGTCCTTCGACGTGGGCGTGCAGCCAGAGGCGCTGGAGCGCCCGACCGGCCTCGACGGCTGCGTCCTCGGGGATGCCGATGCGGCTCTCGACAGGCTGCGTCACGGTGGCGCGTCCGGCGCCGCTGACGCCAGCGGTGCCGGCACGAGACCCGGGGTCCGCGACGAGCACGAGGTGACGGACCCTGACGTCGGACCGGTCCTCAGGACGCCGTGGCAGCGGGCGGCCGCGGCCGAGCCCTTCGGCCGCGCGGCCGACCACCCCAGCCATGGCGACCAGCGGGTCGTGCAGCGCGGGGCGCCGGGTGAAGGGCGCGGCCAGACGCGCGACAGGTGCGGGCAGGGCCAGCATCTGGTCGGTCATGCCGTCGAGCGCGTAGCGGGGGTGGTCCGGGCTCAGGCGCAGCCACCGGACCAGCTCGGCAGCGACGGTCGGCCGCGACGCCGTGTACGCGGTGCCGAGGCGGACGAGCTGTCGCATCGCAGGGTCGTCGACCTCGAGCAGACGCAACCAGGCAGGTAGCCGCGGGGAGTTGCGCCAGACGTCCGGGGCCGGCAGGAGCGTCCCACGGAACACCCGCCGGTCACGGACGTGCGTCGCTGTGAAGCCGTCCGTGGTCGTCAGTCCCGGGGTGACGCCGCCGGCAGAGGCATGGGCATGGGCATGGACGTCGGTATCGGCATCGGTGAACGTCAGCCGCAGCACCGGGCGCTCAGGGTCGGCCGGACCCTCGACCGGGAGGTCTTCGAGCAGGCACAGCGCCGGAAGCGGCTCGACCGAGACGACGAGCCCGTCCGCAGCCGCGACGACGGCGAGGCTCTCGACCCAGGTCCCGAGAGACAGCAGCAGGTCCCGGAACGTCGGGTCGCCCGCGGGCAGCGTGCGGCTCGGGACCACCGACACCTCGACGGCTCCGTCGACGACGCGCGGCGCCCACGGCTGCGTGTTGTGCGCGGACGGGGCACGGCCGGCTGCCCGAACGCAGCCTGCGAGCCGGGCGTCCAGGGCGTCGGGCGCCGCTCGGCGATCCAGGGGTTCGTCGGCGCTGCGGCGGTCGGCGTGGGCGCGGTCGGTCATGTGAGTCCTCTGTCCGGTCGGGCGGTCGAGGGGACGACGCCCCGGGTGTAGAAGGTGTACCCGTGCAGCGGGCGTCCGCCCATCCGGGCGAAGGCTCGCGCAGAGCCGGGGTTGTCGCGGCCGACGTAGGTGCTCCGTAGCCGCGTGTACCTGCCGGCGGCGAGGTTGTCGTGCAGCTCACGGGTGAGCAGCGACAGCACGCCCTGCCCCTGCCGTGCGGGCTCGGTGCCCTGCACCACGAGCACGGCCTCCTCTCGGTACCGGCTGCGGGTCGCGAGCAGCTGCAGCTGGCGCAGCGGGCCGAGCCTGCCGCCGCAGCGTTGGAGGAACCGCGTGATGTCGGGGATGACGAGCACGAAGCCGACAGCCTCGCCCGAACCGGCGTCCCGTGCGAGCAGCAGGAGCCTCTCGTCGAGCAGGAAGGACAGGCCGTCGGTCGCCGCAGCCATCTCCTCGGGGGTGATCTGCGTGTAGTACGGCAGCTGCGCGAAGGAGGAGTTGAGGAGAGTGAGCAGCTCGGGCACCAGGTGCCGGACCTTCCGCCGGGTGCCGTGCTCGAGCGTCAGGCCGGCGCGCGACCACTCGTCGGACGTCGGCTTCCCTGCGACCCTGCTGCTCTCCCCGGGACCAGCACTCACGCCGTCGCCGACGAGCGCGGCACCCGGCGCGGGGACGTCGACCACCCACGTGTCGGACTCGCCCCACCGCTCGAAGCCGAGGGCCTCGTACATGCTCGGGTACCACTGCGGATTCCACGCCGAGTCGACGAAACCGCGCTCGTCGAAAGCCGAGGTGATGACACCACCGGCCTGGTTCGGCAGGAGGGACACCGGACCGAAGAGCTGCTCGGCACCGGCGGCGCGCGCCCTCTCGTCGAGGGCGGTGACGAGCTCGGCGGCCGCGGCGTCGTCGGCGACCTCGGTCGCCCCGAAGAGCAGCGAGCGCACGCCGAGCCGCGCGTCGAGACGGGTGTCGGTGTGCGCGGTCGAGCGTCCGACGACGGTCCCGGACGGGTCGCGGACGAGCAGCAGCTCGACCGGGCCGGGGTGCGGGCTCGTCCCACGCCACCACGACTCGACGGTCGAGGCGAGGAGCGGGACGGCGAGGTCCCGAGGGTGCAGCCGTCCGGGCAGGTCGAGGAACTCCCGCAGCTGGCGCCGGGTCCGGACGGTCTCGACCCTCACGAGGAAGCTCCGCCCGGGTGCTCGTCCGCCGTGCCGTGCGCCGTGCCGTGCGTGTCCGGGGCGTCGCGGTCGTCGACCGGGCGGTGCACGCCCACCCGGTCGCCCCCATCCGTGGCACCACCGGGCTCGGCGGCGACGTGCAGCCGGATGTACCCGCCCGTCCCGTTGCGGGTCCCCCGGGTGATCCACTGCATGAGGCGACGGTGCTCGGGCAGCCGCGCGAAGACCAGCAGGTCGTCGCGCGTCTCGAAGAACGCGAGCGTGCCGAGCGTGAACGGCGCCTCCCAGTACACGGCGTGCCACAGGTACCCGTGCATGCGACGCATCTTCGCGACCATGGGGAACCACTCGCGCGAGAGGATCAGCCACGAGCGCAGCCCGCGGTACCGGGTGGCTCCGATGAACGTCGCGTGCGCGTCGACCGGTGACCCGGGGGCTCGCACAGGCCCCCGAGGCCTGCGACCCGCGCGGCCGCCTCGTCCACCGCTCGCGCCCCGCGCGGTGACACGAGGGTCGGCGACGAGCGGCGGCTCGACCCCGCGCTCGACCTCTCGGGTCACTGGCGTGAAGCGCTCGACGTGCGACATCGTCGGCCCCTCCGCCCGCCACACGCCGTTGGAGTACCCGGACTCCTCCGCGACCAGGACACGGGTGCGGACCGTCGCTCCCCGGCCGTCCGCCGCGAGCGCCCCCGCGAGCGCGAGCGCCTGCTCCGCTGTCTCCAGGTAGGCGATGACACCTCGGACCAGCTCGGGCCCGCGCAGTCTGTAGGCCGTCTGCCAGACGGCACCGTCGACCGTCGCGGAGGTCCGGCGCGCACGGCGCGCCCAGGAGAAGGCTGCCCGGCGCACGTCGACGCTGGTGCCGCTGCCGCCCGACGTCCTCGCGCCCGGCGCGTCAGACGAGCCGGCCACCTCGGCGACGACCATCGCCGCGGCGCGCGCCTGCCGCGGCGCGCGGGAGAAGTCCGTGGTCCGCATCAGCGCTCGCGGGAGTCGTCAACAGCCGCGGCTGGCACCGCACCGGCGGAGCCCGAGCTCCGGTCGGACTCGTCGACGAGGTAGACGTTCTTGATCTTGGTGCTCCCACCCTCGAAGGGCCCGGTGCCGTGGGCGTGGACCTCGATGCGCACGTCGGCCGCGGTCGGGTCTTCCTCGAGGGACTGGGCGATGTCCCGCGACACCGCGGCGAGGTGGGTGAGGACACCGGCAGCCGAGCGCTCGGCCAGCTCGGCGCGTCCAGCGTCGTCGAGGTGGGCGTCCGCGCGGAGCTGGAGGTGGATCACCGGGCGCTGCTCGTGCTCGCCCACGTCGACGAGAGCGAGGCGGAAGGACTCGATGGAGGCGGCGTGCGGGTTGTCGAGGTAGAGGCCGTTCTCGACGTCGAGCGGGTAGATGTTGGCGCCCATGTACGAGATCGTCGAGTCCTTGCGGCCGAAGAGCAGCACGAAGGGCAGCTTCATCCGCTGTGCCGCGAAGACCCGCTCGAAGGCCAGAGCAAGACGGGAACGCTCCCCGCCGGGCTCGCGGAGCACGGCCGCGCGCATCTCGGGGAAGGTGACGATCTTCGCCTCGTCGCCGATGTCGTAGCGGAGCTTGGGGCTCATGATGTCCGAGGAGTTGAGCGTGACGAGCAGCTCGTCGTCGGCAGTGGTCTCGAGGTAGGTCTCGAGGGGGTTGTACTGGAAGATCATCGGCGTGCGGTGCTCGTCCTCGCCGAGGATCTCGGTGCGCAGCCTGTCGTTGGTCAGCAACGCGCGCCGCAACCAGACCGACAGGTCGCTCTCCCCCGCCATGCCGATCGTCAGGTCTGAGGCACCGTATCCGGAGTACACGCGCCCGAAGCGCTCCTCGAGGTAGTCGCGCAGCCCTTCGGTGAGCGCCTCGCCGCCGACGAAGCCGTTGAGGTCGTAGCGGTCCCAGTCGAATCCCTCGGCGTCGAGGCGGTCGCGCAGGTGCTTGAGGAACGGTGGGTACGCGCTGACCAGGTAGGTGTACCGGGGACCGAAGTGCCGGAGGGTGTCGACGATCTTGTCGATCTCCGGGCCGGTGTTCTTGACCATGGCGATCTTGGACATCGCGATGCCGGTGTTGGTGCCCGTGGCCCAGGCGCCCATCGAGAAGGCGTTGATGGCGAAGAGCCGCTGCGTGCCGAAGAGCTGGGTGATGTAGCCGGCGACGTTCTTGTGCACGGTGTTGAGCTCGCGCTTCGACCGCATCCAGTTGTAGGGCGTGCCCGACGAGCCGCTCGACTCGTCGACGACGGTCCCGACGGTCTCGATGACGCCGTGCCAGCAACGCTGGTCCTCGGGGTAGCGGTCCACGTAGTCGTGCTTGGAGGTCGGGCGGTAGCTCGTGAGGTCCCACCAGCGGAACCTGAAGCCGCCCTCCTCGACGTAGCGCGTGTACGCGGGGACGTCGAGATACGCGTGCTGGCAGATCATCCAGGCGTTGAGCCTGGCGAAGCGCTCCATCGCCGGGTGGTAGTTGCGAGCCGTGAAGCGCCAGATCGCCGGGTGGATGCGGTAGACCCTGAAGGCTGTCGTGACCGCGGACGTCGCGAGCCGCAGCGCCGCCTGACGCAGGGCGCTCGTCGGCCGGTCGTCCGGGACGGTCGAGCCGGTCGGTTCTGCCGGTGCTGGTGCTGTCGGCGCCGGTCGTGACGGCTTGCTCACGGAGACCTCCTGCCGGGCGCCCCACCTGACGTAGGGAGCGGTGCGCCCAGTCTGCCGCCTCGGGCAGCAACCGCCCATGGGGACATCAGTCCGGTGTGGGCAGGCTGGGCGTCTCCTCGGCTGACTGAGGCTTCGGGCGGCAGGACTCAGCCAGCGGCGCGACGGCGCGGCGTGCTCGACCTCTCACGGTCCCTGACAGTGCTGAGCTGATAGACGCGTTGCTTGCTGATACCGAGGACGTAGCTCGTGTCGATCACGGTCCACCCCTGCTCGAGGAGCGCGTCGACCGCGGCGCGCCGCCGTGCGGCAGCCTGCACCTGCGCCGCTCGCGCCTGCTCCTCGTCCAGGGCAGCCTGCCTCCACTCCGCCAAGACGCTCTCCGGGGTCCGCACCGAGACGTCCACCGAGATCGACTCGGGCGGCACGTCCAGCCACATCGCTGCGACCCCCAGCGCCTCGTGCTCGACCTCCGACAGACTCATCGCCTGCCCGCCCGTCCCCAGCTCGGGGATCTCGAAGACCCACCAGCGTCCGTCACGGACGACCTCGACGGCGTACGTCGTCTTGTCCATCGACCGACCTCTCTACTGCCACGACTCGGGGAGCGGAACGCCTGCGCGCCTCAGCTGCTGCAAGACTCCCGCCGACACTTCCTTGTGCCCGGCAGGGATCACGATCTTCGCCGAGCCGTCAGGAAGCCCCCAGACCTCGTGGCTGCCTTGTCCGTCCCTGAGGAAGACCCACCCCGCATTCCGCAGGTGCTTCATGACGTCGCGGGTCTTCTGCGGCTTCACGCCACGATTCTAGCCCTGGGTTGAATGGCCAGACAAGAGGGGGTGGACGACCATGGTCGACCACCTGCGGTCAGCTGAAGCCGACCACCCGTTGCGCGACCCTGTACGCCAGGACGGAGACGCGGCGGCCGGCCGGGCCGGGGAGGTTGGTGAGCTGGCCGATGGCGCTCCAGCGCAGACGCCGGTAGAGCCACGGGTCCTCGCGGCGGATCTCGCCCCACAGCTGGTCCTTCTCCGCGAGCGAGGCGCGGGTCCCGGACCGGACGAGCAAGATCGACGACACCGCGCAGATGATCCGCACGTAGTGCAGCCTGTAGTCGCGCATCCGCTTGTCCTCGACCTCGGTCGAGCGCAGGTGGCGCAGCATCATCCAGTTGACCCGGAGCTGCTGGTCGAGGCGCCGGAGCATCACGGACTCGTGGACCGACTGGTCCTCGCGGCCGATGAAGTACCTGTAGAGGTCGACGTCGAGGTAGTACGCCGACCGCACGCGGGCCAGCGGCACGAAGGCGTACAGGTTGTCGACGTAGAAGGTGTGCTCGGGGAGCTCGAGGCCGACCTCGCGCAGCAGACCTGTGCGGTAGATCATCGAGTGCATGAGCAGGTACTGGCGCTTGCGGAACCGCCGCGTCTGCGACCAGGAGAACACGCGGCCGCGCGGCAGCGCGTTGCGGTAGCGGACCGCGACCTTGCGCCGCTTGCCGACCTTCTCGTAGACGAAGTTCGACACCACGAGGTCGACGTCCGACCCTGACACCGCGAAGCCGCGGAGCGTGTCGAGGACCTGGGCGAGCGCCGCCTCGTCGACCCAGTCGTCGCTGTCGACGACCTTGAGGTACCGGCCCCGCGCCCGCGCCAGCCCGGTGTTGATGGCGGAGCCGTGCCCGCCGTTCGGCTTGCTCACGAGCACCACCGCACCGGGGAACCTGTCGACGTAGGTCTGCGCGAGGGCTGCGGTCCCGTCGGTCGAGCCGTCGTCGACGACGATGATCTCCAGCTCAGACCCTGCGCCCACGAGAGTGTCGAGGCACCTGTCCAGGTAGTCCTGCGAGTTGTAGCTCGGGACCACGACCGACAGCAGCGGCTCGGGGACCGGCGCGAGGACCTCGACCCTGGTGCCAGGTGCGACGGACACCCCCGTCCGAGGCCCGGCCGTCGCACCCCGTCGACGGGACCCCGGCACGTCGTGCCGGGTGTGGGTGGGGACGTGCGCCTGGGTGCTCATGCCTTCTGCTCGCTCGGCTCAGCGGCGGCCCCGGAGACGGGGTCGCTCTTGAAGATCACCTTGAAGATCGGGAAGAAGACCCAGAAGGAGATCGCGCTGTTGATGATGACGGTGACGAAGTCGGCGAGCGTCTCACCCGTCCCACCGAGCCCCCAGGTGTCGATGAGCAGGTCGTAGATCGGCGCCTTGTACAGACCCTGGAGGGCCGCGGCACCGATGGTGATGAGGACGTACGCCACGAGGTACCAGAACGCCGCCCGGCCGATGCTGCTGCTCGACTTGAAGGTGATGCTCCGCTGGGCGAAGAAGTTGATGACCTGCGCCACGAGGATGGTGATCTGGACCGCGAGGAAGTATGCCAGACCGCCCCCGCCGAGCGGCAGGGCGCCCGCGGCGTAGTCGAAGACGTAGTACGCCGAGCCGTCGGTGTTCGACCCGATCTGCCAGTGCTGGAAGGCCGTGTCGATGAGGGCGGTGTGGCTGAAGGCCCACTTGACGAGGGGCATGAGCGCGAGCTGGAGGGCGGTGACCCCGTTGCTCAGCGCGAAGAACACGACGAACTGCGCGACGCCCGGTCGGGCTTCGGCGAATCGGCTCCAGGCGGCCTTGAGGCGCGTGACCATGATGTTCGATCTCTCTTCGGTCGGTGCTCGGGTAGCGGTGGGGGGTGCGCGGTCAGGACGCGTCGCGCAGCGCGCGGGCGGTCCGACGGTTGGCGCGCAGGTTGCGGACGAGGCCGCGCACCGTCGCCGCCCCGCCGGTCAGCAGGTGGCCGTTGACGACCCGGACGATGCCGTCGACCATCTCGGTGCTCACCCAGCCGTTGGTCATCTTCCCGATCGCCCGGAAGGGCATGTTGAGCAGGAAGAGCGTGTTGAGGTCGGGCGTGCCCTTCTTCTCGCTGCGCCGCAGCTGCCAGGTCAGGACCCTGTGGGCGAGGCGCGCGAGCGGGCTGCGCGCGGTCCCCATCCGCCCGAGGGCGTCGTTGGGACCGAGCTCGCCGGTCCAGCGGGCCTGCGGCAGGGGCCTCCCGAGCAGCGCGGCGAACTCGGCGTCGGGCACAGACTGCACCCGGCCCGAGACGTAGCCGGGCAGCGCCGGGTCCGGCTGGCCTGCAGGCTTCGTGCCGCGGACGGTCAGCGACGCGGAGAGCCTGAGGTCGTCGACGTGCGCGCCGACGAGCACCGTGTACTCGCCCTGCTCGACCTGCCACGCGCCCGACTCGACGTCGTAGTGGCGGAAGGCCTTGGCGTCGAGCGGGATCGTCACGACCGCGCTCTCCCCCGCGGCGACCTCGACGCGGGCGAAGGCCTTGAGCTCCCGGTCAGGCCTGTGCACACCCGCCGAGTCCCGTCGGACGTAGACCTGGACGACGTCGGCGCCGTCGCGCTCGCCGGTGTTGCGGACCGTCACCTGCACGCTGTCCTGGGACACCACGAGGTCGCTGTGCTCGAAGCTCGTGTACGAGAGCCCGAAGCCGAAGGGGAAGGCCACGGGGACGTCGGCCGTCGTGTAGTACCTGTAGCCGACGTAGAGGCCCTCGCGGTACTCGGCTGTGCGCTCGGTCCCGGGGAAGGTCAGGGCTGTCGGGGTGTCGGCGAGCGAGAGCGGCACGGTCTCCGCGAGCCGACCCGACGGGTCGACGACCCCGGTGAGGACGTCGAGGAGCGCACCCGCTCCAGCCTGCCCGGCGAGGTACCCGTGGACGAGCGCACGGCACGACCCGGCCCACGGCATCTCGACGACACCTCCGGCGCTCAGCACGACGACCACCTCGGGGTTGACCTCCGAGACGGCTGCGAGCAGCTGGGTCTGGGCGTCGGGCAGCCGCAGGTGCGTCCTGTCGAGGCCTTCGGACTCGGCGATCTCGTCGAGACCGAGGAAGAGCAGGACGACGTCGGCTCCGCGGGCTGCCGCGACGGCCTCGGCCACGAGGGCGGCGTCGGGCGCGCTGCCCCGCCGGAAACCCTGCGCGAAGCCCGTCGTCGTCAGGCCGCTGCCGTCGATCGTGTCGAGGATGCTGTCGAGGCGCGTGGGGTTCACCGCTGACGAGCCCGCCCCCTGGTAGCGCGGGGTCTGCGCGAAGTCGCCGATCACGGCGACCCGAGTGCCTGCCGCGAGCGGGAGCCGCGCGTCGTCGTTCTTGAGGAGGACGGCGCTGCGGGCTGCGGCCCGGCGGGCCAGGGCGTGGTGGGCGTCCTGGTCGACCGGGGCCGCGGTCCCCGGTGTGCGGGACTCGGCCACGAGGGTGCGGAGCTCGGCGACCCGGGCGTCGAGGTCAGCCAGCGGCAGACGGCCGTCCTCGACCGCCGCGACCAGCTGCCGCGACGAGTCGAGGCCCGCGGCCGGCATCTCGAGGGTGCTGCCTGCGCGCACGCCCTCGACGATGTCGTTCGAGCCGCCCCAGTCGGTCACGACGGCCCCTGTGAAGCCCCACTCGTCGCGCAGGATCGTCTGCAGCAGGTGGGGGTTCTCGTTGGCGTAGACGCCGTTGACGAGGTTGTACGCGGACATGATCGCGCGGGGCGCGGACTCCTCGACGACGATCTCGAAGCCGGTGAGGTAGATCTCGCGGAGGGTGCGCTCGTCGACGACGGAGTCGTTGACCATGCGGCGCAGCTCTTGGCTGTTGGCCGCGAAGTGCTTGGGGCAGGCCGCGACACCCTGGGACTGGATGCCACGGACGTAGCCTGCGGCAAGCTTCCCGGAGAGGATCGGGTCCTCGGAGAAGTACTCGAAGCTGCGTCCGCCGAGCGGGCTGCGCTTGATGTTGAGCCCCGGGCCGAGCAGCACGTCGACCTCCTGGTGGGCTGCCTCGGCACCGAGCGCCCGGCCGATCTCCTCGGCGAGGACTGGGTCCCAGCTGTTCGCGATCGTCGCGGCCGTCGGGAAGCAGGTGGCCTGCTGCGAGGCGTGCAGGCCGAGGTGGTCGGAGGAGCCCAGCTGCTTGCGGACGCCGTGCGGTCCGTCCGCGAGGAACAGCGAGCGGATCCCCGCCCGCGGGACCGCGCGGGTCTCCCACACGTTCTTCCCGCTGAGGAGCGCGGCCTTCTCGAGGACCGTGAGTTCTGCCGTCATGACCTGCTGCTTCCTTCGTGTGTCCTGGTGGGGGCGTCCGGCGGGTGCTGGGCAGGGCGGCCCAGCACCTCGGTGAGCCCGGTCTGGGACAGGGCTCCGTCCAGGGGCCCGGTCCGGGGCCGCGTCAGGCAGGCGGTGGAGTCCACCTGCCTGACGCGGGGCGACGACTCGTCGTCAGGCGGAGACGTGCTCGTCGTGCGTCTCGGTCGCGACCACGGAGCTGTCGGCCCCGCGGTGACGCCGGACCCGGCGCGTCACCATGACGATGCCGCCGGCCACGAGCAGCCCGAGCAGGATGCTCGCGCCGATCTGGACGTAGACCCAGGTGGGCGGCGTGTAGTCGACGGTCGCGCCGGGGGCGATCCCGTTCATCGCGTTGGAGTTGGTGACCGTGAACAAGATGTTGTGGGTCGCCTCCCGGATGTCGGTCCGGGCCTTGGCGGACTCCGTGTCGGCGAGGGACTTCGACGGCTGGAAGGTCAGCGTGAGGTCCGTGCCGGCGCTGATGCTCTGGTTCGGGTTCATGTACGGGTAGAGGTTGAAGTCCGAGATGGCGAAGCCCTCGAAGCCCCACTCCCCGCGCAGCACGTCCGTCATGAGCGCCTCGGAGCCACCGGCCCACACGGCGCCGATCCGGTTGAAGGAGCTCATGATGCCGCCGGCGCCGATGGTCGTCTCGGCGATGGTGCCCTCGTCGTCGGAGATGTAGCGCACAGGCATCGAGGTGTCCTTGACGACCATCTCGAAGGGCTTGAGGTAGACCTCGCGGATCGTCTGCTCGGTCGCCCACGTCGCGATGCCGTTGTTGACGCGGTTGGTCTCCTGCTCGTTGAGCGCGAAGTGCTTGAGCATCGTGTAGACGCCCTTGCTCGCTGCGCCGTTCGACACGGCTGTCGCGAGCGCTCCGGACAGCAGCGGGTCCTCGGAGTAGTACTCGAAGTTGCGTCCGCCGAAGGGCGAGCGGTGCAGGTTGACCGCAGGGGCGTACCAGCCGTTGAGGTCCTTCTGGAGCACCTCGTTGCCGATCATCGTGCCCATCGCGGAGCCGAGCTCGACGTCCCAGGTCTGGGCGATGAGCACCTGCGAGGGGTAGGCGACACCGTTGATCGAGGAGTTGATGAAGGAGGACAGCCCGGCGGGACCGTCGGGCTCGACGGTCGCCGGCTTGGCGATCGAGCCGATCGCGGCCGTCTGGTACGCGCCGTTGAGCAGCATGTCGGTCATGTCGCCTGTCGAGAGCGAGTCGAGGAGCGAGTCCCAGGCGGGGTCGTCCTTCGGCAGGCCGCGGAGGTCGACGAGCGCCGTCTCGGTCGCTGCGTCAGTCGTCGGGTCCTCACCGTCGAAGGCAGCAGCCTGTGCCTCGTGGTCCCAGGGCTTGAAGTCCTCGACCGTCGCGTCGCTCGCGACGAAGAGGTCCGGGCTCGGCGCCGTCGGGAAGGTCCCGGCGAAGTCGGCCCGCGACATCGAGAGGACCTTGCCCTCAGTCGGCTCGGTGGTGAACTGGGCCGACACGTCGTCGAAGCGGTTGGTGACCTCGGAGAGGTCGGTCGACCTGTGGTCCTCGCCGGAGTACACGACGTCGGAGTCGACCGTGTACGTGATCGGCTCGGTCCCCGGTGCCACGGTGTGCGAGTCGGTGCGCAGGGTCAGCGCGTAGTCGCCGGCCTCGAGGACGTAGGCCTGCTCGCCGAGGTGGTCGTAGGAGGCCATGTCCTCGACGGCGATCTCGAGGGTCACGGTCTCGCTCGCGCCGGGCTCGAGCAGCCCGGTCTTGGCGAAGCCGCCGAGCACGACGTCAGACTTCTCGATGCCGCCGGGGGTGTAGGGCGCGGAGTAGTACAGCTCGACGACGTCCTTGCCGGCGACGTCACCGGTGTTGGTGACCTCGACCGTCGCGGAGATCGTCCCGTCCACGGCACCGGCCTCGCTGCCCACGAGCTCCCAGGCGAAGTCGGAATAGCTCAGGCCGTAGCCGAAGGGGTAGACGACGGCCTCGTCGTAGTCGAGGAAGCCCTCGGCCGCTGCAGTCTCGTAGTAGCGGTACCCGACGTAGATGCCCTCGGCGTAGTTGACGAAGGGGGCGTCCGGGGTGACGGTCGCGTTGGAGGTGGCGGTCTCGATCGCGGCGACGGGGAAGGACGCCTCGATGTTGTCGTAGACGAACTCGCCGAAGTTCGCGAAGGTCGGGTCGGCCGTGAAGTCCGCGGCCCAGAGGTCGGCCGTGCGACCCGAGGGGTTCACGTCACCGGTGATGACCCGACCGAGGGCGTTGAAGCCCGTCGCACCGGGCGAGCCGGCGAGCAGGATCGCGTCGATCTCGGGGTCGTCCTGAAGGGCGCCCATCTCGAGGGTCGTCGAGGCGTTGACCACGACGACCACGGTGTCGAAGCTGTCCTTGGCGAGCTCGACGAGGTCGCGCTCGTCGGCGTTGAGCTCGAGCTGGTGCTCACCGGGCTCGGCGGTCTCGCCCTCGGCGACCATGTCCTGCGTGAGGTCGCCGCCCTCGCCGCCGGGTCGGCCGATGAAGATGATCCCCGCGTCGGGGTTCTCCGCGAAGGAGCCCGCCTGCGCCTCGTAGGAGGTCACCGGGAGCTCGCCGACGGTGTACGTCGACGCCTCGGGGTTGTCCATCTCGATGTGCCCGCGAGGGTTCTCCTCGGCGAAGGTGCTGATGACGCCGAAGACCGTGTCGTTGACCGTGAGGCCCGCGTTCTCGAGCCCACCGCGCGCGGTGACGGCAGAGTTCGTGTCGACCGAGCCCGAGCCGGAGCCGCCGAAGACCGGGTCGGCCGCCGCGCGGCCGAGCATCGTGACCTTCGAGGACGCCGCGAGGGGCAGTGCGCCGGCCTCGTTCTTGGCCAGGACGATGCCCGAGGCCGCGATCTCCTCGACGAGGGCCTTGGCAGCCTCGTCGACCTCGTCGATCGAGGCGAAGTCTGAGCTGTAGTAGTCGGTGTCCCACTCAGCAGACTTCTCGGCGTTCGTGAAGGTGTACGTCCCGGACCCGAGCTGGGACGCGACCCAGCCGCCCGCGACGTTGAGCCCCACGTTGGCCACCACGGTCACGACGGTCACCGTGGCCAGCACGGGGACCCAGATCCCCAGGTACTTCTTGTTCGACATCGGCGTCTTCGCGCGATCGGCATTCTTCGCCTTGGCGTTCACTGCGTTCTCCCTCGGGTGCGAGCGGTGATCAGGTCAGGGGGTGGGATGCTCGCTGCTCACCGCTGCCTTGCGATCGGGTGGTGCTGCGGTGCGCCGGAGGCCCGGCGTCCCGCGGGGTGCCCGGCCTGAGGACCGGGCGCTGCTGCTACTCGGCAGCAGTGATGGTGCCGTCCTGGTCGATCACCCAGGTCTCGCCGGTCGCGGCGGAGTCGGCGTCGATCGTGTACGCGCCGTCGGTGATCGTCACGGTGCCCTGCACGCGCGAGGCGGCGTCCGAGGGCGTGTACGGCACGACGAGCATGCCGTACTTGACGGTCGGCGCCTTGACGTCGCTCGCCAGCATGATCTGCCCCCAGGAGTCGTCCTCGGCGAGCGCGTCGGCGACGGCCGTGCGGGCGGCCTCGAGGTCTTCGGCGACGTCGACGTCCGCAGCTGCGGTGTCCGACCCTCCGTCGGCTGCTGCTGTCGTGGCGCTCGCCGAGGAGTCGGTCGAGCTGCTGTCGTCGCTCCCGCAGGCGGCGAGCCCGAAGGTCGCCGTGACCGCGATGGCCAGACCGAGGCTCCTGGTGAGCATCGTGTTCCGCTTCATGTCTTCTCCTGTGAGGTGAGGTGAGGTGTGGCGGCGGGCCTGTCCCGCTGCCTGTCGTGCGTCCCGGTACCTGCGGGCACTGGTCGCGCCTGCCCGGCCGGTCCCCGGGTGGCCGGCGGCCTGCGCCGCCGACCACCCGGGCTCGTGCTCTGGTTCAGTCGGTGATCGGGCCTGAGTAGCTCAGACCGAATCCGAACTCGTAGGCGTTGCCGGCCGAGTCGACGTAGGGCTCGGTGTCTTCGCCGACGTCTTCGAGCTGCGCCTCGACGGCGTCCATCGACGCCGGGAAGCCGATCGGCAGACGGCCCTGGGGCTCGTGCAGGCCGAGGGCGACCTCGATGAGCGCCTGGTCGCTGATGCCGAAGCCCACGAGGATCGCGTCGGAGGCGGCCTCGAACTCGGTCGGGACCGTCGGGTTCTTCGCCTTGAGCAGCGTGATCACCGGGATGTCCTTGCCGCTGGCCTCGACCGCAGCCGTCGCGCGCTCGAAGGAGTCGAGGGCGGACTCGTTCGCGATCCGTGACGTGGCGCCGAGGTAGGAGCGGTTCTCCTGCGTGCCGTCCGGGAGGATGTCCCCCGAGATCGAGACCTCACGGACGTTCTCGCCGTCCGCTGTGTACGGGCGGTACTGCAGGGACAGCGGGTACCAGGCGCCGGTCTCGGCGTCCTGCCCTGCGCTCGTGAAGTTGCTGCCGTTGTTCGGGCTGGTCATGCCGACCAGGACGAGGTCGACGTCGGTGAGGTCCGGAGCCGTGTAGCTGGTGACCACGCCGTCGGCGTCCTCGACAGCCTCGTCCGTGACGACGGTGCCGAAGTACTGCTCGGCGGTCTCGACGTCCAGACCAGGGCCCTCGACGTACTCACCGGGGCCGAAGGTGCCGTCGAAGCCGGTGTCGTAGGACCGCGGGATGTAGACGGTCTTGTCCTTCCACGACTCGACGTCCGAGGCGGCGACGGTCTCGCCGTCGTTCTTGAGCATCACCGTCGAGGCGAGCTGGGCGGCGTAGCCGGCGGCCACCTTGTCCTCGGAGGCGAGGACGGCCTCGGACTCCTCGAGGTCGAGGAAGGCGTTCTCGTAGAGGCCCGGCTGGAACAGCATCGTGAGGATGCGGGTGCCGGACTCGCGGAACCGGGTGTCGGCGTCCACGTCGTTGGTCCCGGCCTCGAAGTCGGCCTGCCACATGTCGTAGGCCTCGAGCACGGGCTCGACGGCGTTGTTGCCGCCGAACATGTCGACGTCGTTCTTGAGGACCGCGTAGTGGCGCTCGGCGACGGTCATGTCGTCGGCTCCCCACGAGGTGCCGATCATCGCGTCGGGGTCGGTGCTGCCGCCGGCGGTGACGGCCCAGTCGGTGACGACCACACCGTCGAAGCTCTCGCGCAGCAGACCCGTGCGGACGGAGTCGTAGGCGCTGCCGACGCGCTCGCCGAACAGCGGCTCGCCGTCGCCGTCGAGGGCGATCGAGTAGGCGGTCATGACGGCCGCGGAGTCGACGGCCCCGAGGAAGGCCTCGGTGTGCGCGTCGAAGTTGTCCCCCGGGTACACGCCGTACTTGCCGACCGAGGTGTGCGACTCGCGGCCGCCCTCGCCGGGGCCGTCGCCGGCCCAGTGCTTGATCATCGCGGCGACAGACTCGGAGCCCCAGCCGTCGGTCTCGGGCGAGCTCTGCAGCCCGTCGACGAGGGCCGCGGCCATCTCGCTCGTGAGCTCGACGTCCTCGCCGAAGGTCCCGTCGACCCGGAGCCAGCGCGGCTCGGTCGCGAGGTCGATCTGCGGGCTGAGCGCCGTGGTGATGCCGAGCGCGCGGTACTCGGCCGAGGACATCTGCGCGAAGGCGCTGACCTGCGCGACGTCGAAGGTCGAGGCGAGTCCGAGGTTCGAGGGCCAGCGCGAGATGTCGCCCGAGGCGTTGTAGCTGCCGCCGCTCTCGGCGGTCGAGCGCGGGTCGGAGCTGAAGTTGACCGGGACGTAGGGCTCGTCCTCGGTGACCAGCGACTCGGCGTGCGCCTGGAGCTGGTTGGACCACGTGACGTTGGCCTCGACGTCGTTGGGGCCGGCGTTGAGCACGTTGCGCAGGCGCGACTCTTCCATGTACGTCTTCTGCGCGTCGGTGATGCCGTCGGCGGGCGAGCGCTCGTGCGAGCTGAAGAGCATGAGCCCGGCGATCTGCTCGACCGAGAGCTCCTCGGCGAGGGCGGCGGCGCGGACGCTGTCGTCTTCGCGCCAGTCCTCCCACGTGTCGAGGGTCCCGTTGGCGTTCATGTCCTTGAAGGCGAGGGTCGAGCCGTCGACCTCCTCGGAGAGGATCTCGACGCCACTGTCTGCGCCGTAGGAGAGGACAGGTCCGTCGCCCGGGTTGGTGACGACGGTGAAGGTGGTCTTCCCGTCGGTGACCTCACGCGTCGTGAAGGTGCCCGTGGCGCCCTCGGTCGTGCCGTCCGCCGGGGTGCTGCCGGAGCACCCGGCGATCGCGAGCATCGCCAGACCGGTGAGCGCCGCTGCCCCCTGGATGCCCTTCGTCGTGCGGTGGCGACGTGGTGCCGTCGTCGTAGTCTTCATCGACCTTCCCTCTCCTTGCGCGTGCCTGACGCACGCGTGTCGTCATCGACTGTCGGGCCCCCACCACAGTCGTCGGGTCCCAGCGAGACCACTGAAGCGCACCCCGGGAGCCGCGCCTGGCCGTCCTGCAGAACCTGTCGTTCTGGGTGCACAACCTGTCGCCGGGAGCGGTCCCAGGCGAGGGCGGAGGGGCTGGGCCGGGCGTCGGGGTGGGGTGGGGAGACCGGGGCAGGTGGGGCTTGGTGCGCGGTGGTGCTCGGGCCGGACGAGACGGCTGCGCGGACGAGGCTGCGTCGGACGAGACGACCGCGCAGGCGGGGCTCGCGTCAGATCAGCGCGCGTGAGCGCCGCCCTCGAGAGCCGGCCAGGCACGGCCCCGTGGGTGCCTCGGGGCGCCGCGCGCCCCGGGCCCGCCGGGCAGCCGCGGACAGCCGGTCAGCTGATCTCGAGAGCCGTCGGCTCGGTGCGGACGAAGTCGCGCGGGACGGGGATCAGCAGCCGCACGACGAACCAGCCGCCGTCGGTACGCACGGTCATCGAGCCGCCGTACTTCTCGGCGGTGTACCGGATGCTCTTGAGGCCGTAGCCGTGCCTGTCGCGGTCGCCGCGACGGGTGACGATCTGCCCGCCCTCGGTGCGCACCTCGCCGTCGAAGTAGTTCTCGAAGGTCATGACCACGAGGTCGTCCCGGGCGAAGAGCGCCATCTTGACGAGCCGCTTCTGCGGGTCCTCGACGCGCGACGCCCCCTCGATCGCGTTGTCGAGGGCGTTGCCGAGCAGGGCGCTGACGTCCATGACCGTCATGAAGCCGAGCAGGCTGCCGTCCGCGACGCAGGTGAGGTCGACACCCCGCTCGACGCACTCCAGGTGCTTGGTGGTGAGGATGACGTCGAGGACGCTGCTGCCGGTCTTGCTCTGCGACTCGACGTCCTTGATGGTCGCCTCGAGCTCGTCGAGGTACGACTCCTGCTTGCGCGGGTCGACCTCGGCGCGGATCACGCCGACCTGGTGCTTGAGGTCGTGGTACTTGCGGTTGACCCGCTCGATGCTGCGCTTGGACTGCAGGTACTGCTGGTGCTGGCTGCGCAAGATCTCGTCGATCGCCTTGAGCTCGCCCTTCGCGTGCTGCTGCAGCCGCTGGCCCTGCTGGGCGTAGAGCGCGACGAAGCCGCAGAGGTCCACGAGGGTGCGGATGTAGAAGATCTCGAAGCCGAGCCGCCCGCTGAAGGGTGTGCTCGCGTTGAGGAAGCTGAGGTTGCTCATGCCGAAGGTCACGAGGGCGATCGCCGCGGCCGAGGCGAGGTCGCGCCCGGTGACGTCGAGGGGCTGGGAAGGCCTGAAGTGGCGTGCCTCGACGAGGTACGCGATCGCGAAGGCGGCCACGTAGACGACCGCGAAGGTGAGGACCCGCGCCGGTCCACCCAGCCCGGCGTCTCCGGGGTGGGCGTCACCGAGGAGGAAGAAGAAGCAGTGGATCTGCCAGTGCAGCGCCGCGACGAGCTCCGCGAGCACGAGCGCGCGGGCGCAGAAGTACCCGGCGTCGCGGACCGGTGCGCTCGTCGCCGCGTAGAGGAACAGGTACATGCAGGCCGCCGACGCCGCCATGCCGACGGGCCACCAGCCGAGCGGCAGCATCCCCGCGCCGACCTGCACGCCCACGAGCACGCCGAGCGCGACCGCAGACAGCAGCGCGAGACGGGTCGGACGCATACGGTTCTGGCGCAGCAGCACGTAGATCATGCACGCCGCCCACTCCGCGAGGCCCGTGAGCTCGCGCGGGATGTCCGGCAGGACGTCAAGAGTCATGCGCCGCGGCCGCCCACGTAGTCGGTCAACGCGTCGAGGAAGCCCCGCTTGCGCGGCCGGCTGATGGTGAGGTCGTGGCCGCCGACCAGCTGGCAGGTGCTCTGCTTGACGCCTGTCACGTGCCGCAGGTTCACCAGGTAGCAGCTGTTGCTGCGGAAGAAGTTCTTGCCCTCGAGCTGCGCCTCCATGGCCTTGAGGGCACCGACCATCGAGTACTGGCCGTCGGTCGTGTGCACCACGACGCGGTGCTTGATGCTCTCGATGAACACGATCTGCGCGGTGTCCACACGGATGAGCGCGCCGTCGACCGACAGCATGAGGTAGTCGGCCGACCGCCGCCGGATGCGCTGGAGCGACCGCTTGATCTCCTGCGAGAAAGCGAAGTACGGCACGGGCTTGAGCACGTAGCTCAGCGCGTCGACCTCGTAGCCGCGGATCGCGTACTGGGCCATGTTGGTGATGAACACGATGATGACGTCGCTGTCGACCTGGCGGATCTTCTCCGCGGCGGTGAAGCCGTCCATCTCGGCCATCTGGATGTCGAGCAGCAAGATGTCGTAGTCCGGGCGGTAGCCGTCGACGACCTTGCTGCCGTCGTCGAAGAGGGAGACGGCGAAGTCCTCGTCGTGCTCGCGCTCGTAGCGGCGCAGGTGCTCGACGAGCAGACGTGCGCTCGCCGCGTCGTCCTCGACGATGCCGATGCGGATCACAAGTGCGCTCCTGAGTCCGGTGGCCAGCGCGGGGGGCACGGGCGCGTCGACGCGCCACGTCTGCTGGCCGGGGTCGGACTGAGAGTACCCACAACGCCTGAGAGCGAGAACTCCCGCAGGTCAGGGGTGCGAGGGCCTGTCAGATGCAGCCCTGCGCCGATGCCGCGCGACCAACGCCGAGGTCGCCCCTCCGTACGCCGAAGTCGCCCCGCCTGAACCGAGGTCGCCCCTCGTGCGCCGAGGTCGCCCGAACACGCCGTCCGGCGGAGTCCGGCGGCGAGATCTGGCGTGTCTGCACTTCGTCGGTCTCGGGGGTGCGACCTCGCCCCTCGACGTGCGACCTCGAGGTCGACGGCGGGTCTCTGAGCGCGTGGACCACCCACCAACGACGAACGGCCCCAGTCCGAGGACTGAGGCCGTTCGTTCGGGTGGTGCGCCCGGAGGGATTCGAACCCCCAACCTTCTGATCCGTAGTCAGATGCTCTATCCGTTGAGCTACGGGCGCCCGGTGAA
>Ga0247813_10000311_pt1 | contig 52885 bp, 45 predicted proteins | sample UWRJL169409C1_FD_180719 | JGI IMG/M metagenome (GOLD analysis project Ga0247813, IMG submission 180719) | Plant litter microbial communities from Arlington Agricultural Research Station in Wisconsin, United States - UWRJ-L169-409C-1 | ecosystem: Environmental > Terrestrial > Plant litter >... | reverse complement strand
CCAGCACGGCGGTGCCGTTGGTCACGACGCCCACCAGGTTGCCGCGCGAGGTGTATTCGGCCGCCAGCGACGGGTCGGCAGCGATGTCCAGGCAGGGGTAGGCGACGCCGGGGGAGTAGGCCAGCGACAGGTCGCGTTGGTTCAGCAGCGGCTTGGTCGGTGTGATCGAGATCTTGCCCTTGACGGGGCTGCGGTGGTATTCGCGTGCGGCATCGCGCAACGCTTCTTCGGCGGGGGACAGGGGGGTGGACATGGCGCTCCTATGGTTCTTTGCGACCGTGGAAGGCTACCCCAAAGCACAGGCCTTCGGCCTTGTGGCAAATACCGAAATTGCATGAGTGCCCGTCCCCGAGATGCGTCGCCCTCGGGGCGGGGCAGGCGTTCAGGGCACCGGGGGTGCGTTGCCGTCCTCGTGGTTCGAGGCAGAGAACAGGCTCCACGCTGCCATGAACAATGCCGCGATGACCGGACCGATCACGAAGCCGTTGATGCCGAAGATCGCCATGCCGCCGATGGTCGACATCAGCACGATGTAGTCGGGCATCTGCGTGTCCTTGCCCACCATGATCGGGCGCAGGATGTTGTCGACCAGGCCGATCACGAACACGCCCACGAAGATCAGGATACCGCCCTGCAAAAACTGGCCGGTCGCCAGGAAATAGATGGCCACAGGCGCCCAGATGATGGCGGCGCCCACGGCGGGCAGCAACGACAGGAAGGCCATCAGCACCGCCCACAGCAGCGCGCCCTGCACGCCAAGGAACCAGAACGCCAGGCCGCCGATGGTGCCCTGCGCCACGGCCACCGCCACGTTGCCCTTGATGGTGGCGCGGATCACGGTGGTGAACTTGTTGAGCAGGTAGTGCGTGTGGGGCTTGGCGAAAGGCAGGGCCTCGCGCACCGTCTTGGACAGCGCTCCGCCGTCGCGCATCACGAAATAGAGCAGGTACAGCATCACGAAGAAGCTGACCACGAAGTTGAAGGTGTTCTGGCCGATGGTCAGCGCCTGGCTCGCCAGCACCTGGCTGCCCTGCGTGGCGACGTCGGAGATGCGCGCCTGCCAGGCAGCCATGTTGCCCAGGTTGAATCGGTCGAGAAGATTGATGACCCAGCGCGGCGTGGCGTCCAGGATCTGCTGGAAGTAGCTGGCGAAGTTCAGTTGCCCGGAGCGGATGTTCTGCGCGACCAGCGCCACTTCCTGGATCAGCGAGACGGTCACGGCGGCCAGTGGCAGGATCACGATGACCAGGCAGATCGCCAGCGTGGCGAGTGCCGCCAGGTTGCGCCGGCCGGGCATCTTGCGCAGCAGGCGCTTATAGAGCGGAGTGAACAGGATGGCCAGTGCCACGCCCCACATCACCGCGCCGAAGAACGGCAGCAGGATCCAGACGAAAGCGCAGGTGACGGTCAGCAGCATCAGGAGAAATGCGCCGCGCTGGACTTGAGGTGAATTCATGGTGGCTGAAATGTAGCCGAGCTCGGCCGACACGCCTGTCGGTGAATGAGCCGACGCCATCTCGCAGATGAGCTCCGTTCGGAGCAGACGGCTGGGCGGGCTGTTCTGTCTGCAGCGCGGCTATTTCTGGGGGTCCGCCGTCACGGGCCATGAAAAAAGTTTGTCCCTTTCTTTGTCATCCACCCGTCATACCTTGCAAGCGGCGCATGTGGTGTGAGCCGTTCAGCCTACGACCTGGATGGAAAAGTGAAAAGAACTCAAAACTATCGTTCGAGCGGCGCCGCTGCTGCAAGGTCCGCCCGTTGGGCTGCGTGCGTTGCGTTTGCCTGTGGACCGCAACGCCTGCACCTTGGCGCCGGCGTCCTGACGGCCGTGGCGGCGAGTGTTCTGCTGGCCATCTCGTCGCAGGCCATCGCTGCCGACGTCGCCTCCCCGATGGTTTTCGATATCCCGGCCGGCCCCTTGCAGAATTCGTTGACGGCGTTCGCACAGCGGACAGGCGTCTCCTTCAAGTTCGAGGCCGCCATGGTGAGTGGCAAATCGAGTCCCGGTGTGCGAGGCGGCCATCCGGTCGGCGAGGCCCTCGCGAAGCTCCTGGAGGGCACCGGTCTTGCAGGCACCCGCAACGCGCAGGGGGACTATGTTCTCGGCCCGGAAGTCCCGCCGACTCCCCCTTCGCTGCCTCCGGTGAGCGTCAAGCCAGTGGCAGCGGTCGCGCCCGGTCTGCAGAAGCTACCGGCCATCAACGTGACCGACTCCCGTGAGGAGCCGGCGACCGAAGGCCTGGTGGCGCGGCGCACCAGCAGCGCCACCAATACAGACACGCCGATTGCGGAAATCCCGCGCGGCGTGATCACCGTGACGCAAGACGTGGTCGAGCGCCAGCAGGTGCGCAGTGTCGAAGAGGCGCTGCGCAACATCAGCGGCGTCACGACGACGAACGACGGGCAGAACTTCATCGTCACCATGCGTGGCTTCGCGGCCGCCACCACCACCATCAACGGGCTTCGCTCCGACATCTCCAACTACCCGATGGCAGGTGTTCAGTCGGTGGAAGTGCTCAAGGGCGCCGACCAGGTCTTGAGAGGCGCTGGCACGCCGGGCGGCATGGTCAACGTCGAACTCAAGAAGCCGCAGGCCGAGCCAGTGCGCCAACTGGTGACCGAGGTTGGCACCCAGGGGCACCTGCTGACTTCGCTGGATCTGGCTGGCGCGTTCTCGGACGACGAGCGCTGGACCTACCGCCTCGTCACCTCGGGCGAGCACGACAACAGGAATCCGGCCGGGTTCAAAGGCAAGCAGCAGTACTACCTGGCGCCCTCGCTGGGCTTCAGTTCCGGGGGCACCGAAGTGACCGGCGGCTTCGAATACAGCCGTACGCCGCGTCAGCCCTATGGCGGCTTTGCCCTCATCACGAGCGACAGCCGTATCTTGCAGCCAGCGTTTCCGTACGGCAACCGCTACGACCACGGTGAGTTGGAGCAGAAGATGCTCCATGCCGAACTCAAGCAGAAGCTGGTCGACAGCTGGCAGCTCGAGGTCAAAGTCCGCAATACCGACGAGTCGAACAAATTCCGCAGCTGGAGCCCCAGTTTCGTGGATGCCTCGATGCTGCCCACCGTCGACTTCCGGAACAACAACTTTTCCAGCACAGGCAAGACCACGGATGGCCAGGTGGTCTTGAGCGGTGATGTGCAAACCGGCCCGCTGGCCCACAAATTGTCGTTCGGAATGGCCGGCAGCCGAAATGAGATGACGAGCGCGTTCTGGTTCGCACCGGACGCCTCAAGCGACTACAGAACGGCCGGAATGGATCTGCCGAGAATCCAGGCAGACCCCAGTGAACCCGCCAACGCCGACAGGAATGTGTACAAGCAACAGGCGTACTCGTTTCAGGACCAGGTGAAGTTCGGCAGGGTCACGGTGCTGGGCAGTGTGGTGCAGACCCACACGGACTCTCCACCCGCAAGCGGCGAAGAGGCGCGCATGAAAGACAGGGTGAATTCGCCGAATATCGGCGCCGTCTACGCGCTGACGGACGAATGGAATGCGTATGGCAGCTACCAGACGGGGTTGACCCCGGGAAACGGCCTGCAGCTCGATGGTTCGCCGCTGCCGCCGACCAGCTACAAGACCCGGCAAGGCGGTTTGAAGTACAACCGGATCGACGGGCAGTTCACGGCGACCTTCGAGGTCTACAAGAACGAAAGCCGGAACGTCGGGATCTCCATTCCGGGCACGAATTTCTTCCGTCTGTCGCCGGGGCAAATCTCCAGGGGTTTTGAGATCGACCTGGCGGGCAAGGTGCTTCCCGGCCTGGACATGCTGGCGTCCTACACCTACGGCCAGTCGGTGCTCAGCGATGTGCTTTTCTCCAACCAGGTGCCCAAACACACGTTCAGGGTGTGGGGCGAGTACGCCTTGCCTGGCGATGCGTTGCGTGGATGGAGCGTGTCCTCTGGCATCAGCGGGCACTCTGCGTACAAAGGTACCGACCCGAACAATGAAGACGGTATTCGCTTCGCCGGCGGCACCTACGTCGACATGGGCGTGGCCTACAGGGCCCGGACGTGGGTGACGACCTTCGGTGTCAAGAACGTCTTCAACCGGACGCTTTATCTGACTGGAGGGGGCGGCAACGGCGTCGGCGTCCTTGATCGCCGTACGGCCACGCTGACCACACGTTTGGACTTCTGAAAACGTGAACACGCGCATCGGCAATCAGCTGCGATCAAAGCACCGGTCGGGCACGCACGAGCGCCCGCTGATGTTCTGCGCAGTGTTGGTCGCAGTGGTGCTGCATGCCTTGCTGGTCTGGTTTTGGATGAACTACGAGGTCGCCGACCGACCGCTTGCGGCTTTGGCTGGTCGGCCGCTCAGCAGCAACGGCATCGAGGTGACCATGTCCATTGCGCTACCCGCGACACCCGTGCGGCCTGCACCACCTTCACCACCAAAGCCGGTGGTGACTCAGCTTGTCAAGCCGCCCCCGACCCGCACGACCGCGGTCAGGCAACGTCCGGTACTCGCTGCGACACGCACGACCACCGCGCCTGATACAGCGGCGGCTGCATCCGTTCCGATACAGCCGCCGATCGACCATCCGGCACAGCCGCCTGCCGCAGCCGAGGCGGCATCCGCCGCGCCCAGTCTGCCCGCCCCGGTCGTTCCCCAGCTCAATCTCCCCGGCGCCGAAGTGGCGCGCAGCGTGAGTCAACTGGCTTGCAACATACCGCAGCCGCGCTATCCCCCAGCCGCCAAGCGTCTGGCGCAAGAGGGAACGGTGACCTTGCGCGTGACCGTCCACCCCTCTGGTGACATCCGCGATGTCGTGATCGCTTCGACCAGCGGCTACGAACTGCTTGACGCAGCCGCAGTCGCGGCGCTGCGCCAAGGCCGCTGTCAACCGCACGTCGAGAACGGCGTGCCGGTCTCCGCCACTGCGGAGCTGCCGGTCGGCTTCTCGCTGAAGCGCTGAGCTCCTCTTTTTCCCGTCTTGTGTCCAAAGGAATCTTCAAATGAACCACGGTCTCCTGGAAGTCTGGCAACAGGGCGACTTCGTGTCGCGCGCCATTGCGGTGGTCCTGATCGCCATGTCGATGCTGTCGTGGGCGGTGATCGTCTTCAAAGGCTCGCAACTCGCCCGCCTGAAGCGGCAGAGCCGTCGCATCGAAGGCGGCTTCTGGGCGACCGCCACGCTGGAGCACGGCGAGGACATGTTGCGCAGGCAGGACGCAAGCAGCCCGTATCTGGCACTGGTCGCGACGGCGCGTGAAGTCAACAGCAGCCGTGCCGACACCAGGCTCGAGAACGCGATGAGTCCCGACGAGTGGCTCGCCCGCAGCCTGCGGATGACCTTCGACGATTGCCTCACCCGTTTGCAGAACGGCCTGGCGATGCTGGCATCCATCGGCAGCACATCGCCGTTCATCGGTCTGTTCGGCACGGTCTGGGGTATCTATCACGCGATGCAGGCGATCAGCGCATCAGGCCAGTCCGACATCACGCAGGTGGCCGGGCCGGTCGGCGAGGCGCTGGTGATGACGGCCTTCGGTCTGTTCGTCGCCATTCCTGCCGTGCTGGGCTACAACGCGATCACCCGCGGCAACAGGGCTGTCAGCCACAAGCTGATGATGTTCACCCACGACCTTCAGGCCTACACGCGCAAGACCTGCTGGGAGACGGACAAGCAGGCCACTGCGACCGTGCGGCCCGACAGCGCCGCGGCCGTCAGCATGGCCGCGGCGGTCGCCAAGGCCGTCCCCAGCGCCCGGAGCAACTGAGCCGTGCAAAACCCACTCGACTTCCAGTCGGATTCAATGATGACCGACATCAACATGACGCCGCTGATCGACGTGATGCTGGTGCTCCTCATCGTCTTCATGGTCACGCTGCCGGTGTTGCACCACGCCGTGAAGATCGATCTGCCCAAAGCGTCGAGCGCGCCGCAGCCCCCGCAGCCGAGCCCGGTGGAAGTGTCGATCGACCGTACAGGTGCGGTCTCATGGAACGGTGAGCCGGTGAGTGCTGCTGCCCTGGAGCTCAAGTTCGCCGAGACCGCCGCGCAGGCGGATCCCCCGGCCATGGCGCTCTACGCCGACCGCGAAGCCCGCTACGACGGCGTGGCCACCACGCTGGCTGCGGCGCAACGCGCGGGCCTCACAAAGATCCGCTTCATTCTGGAGCCCAAGGCGCCGTGAGCGCGGCGCCTCGATTACTCAACCTGAACAAATCCACCCATGTCTGACTTCGAACTCATCAACAGCCAAACCATTGGCTCCTCGACGGCCACGGTACAGCAGTACCTGCATGCAGCCACCGGAGCCCGGCACATCCATCTGGCGAACGACGATGCCGAGCTGACCTTCATGGTCGCCTTTCCCACATTGCCGGACAACAGCGACGGTCGTGCGCATGTGCTCGAGCACACCGCGTTGTGCGGGTCCGAGCGGTTCCCGGTGGCCGATCCGTTTTTCTCGATGAAGAGCCGCTCGATGGCGACGTTCATGAACGCCATGACTTCCAGCGACTTCACCGTGTATCCGTTCTCCAGCACCGACCGCGCCGATTACTTCAACCTGCTGGATGTCTATCTCGACGCGGCCTTCTTCCCCAAGCTGGACCGACTGAGCTTTCTCCAGGAAGGCTGGCGTCATGTCCTCAATGAGGGGCAACTCGAGTTGCGCGGCGTGGTGCTCAACGAGATGAAGGGCAACTTCGACCAACCTTCGTACGTCCTGGACGCCAGTCTGTACGCCACCCTCCTGCCCGATACACCCTACGGCGTCGACGTGGGCGGAGACCCGCTGCGAATCCCCGACCTGACGCACGAAGACCTGCTGAGCTTCCACGCCCGGCACTACCACCCTTCGCAGGCGGTGTTCCTGACCTGCGGACGCGTGGACCCGCTGGCAGTGCAGGCGCAGATCTCCCGGCAGGTGCTCGAGCGGCGCGTCGGCGCGCAGCCCCGCATGCTGCCTCGTGCCACACCTGCCTGGGACGCCCCCCGCGTGGCGGACCTGCGTGTGCCGCCCTCCAGCGGTCGCCCCGACGAGTACGGACTGCGGATGGCCTGGGTGCTCGGCGACACAGCGGACAACACGGCCGTCATGCGCTTCGAATTGATGGCCAGTGCCCTGGTCGGCCATGCCGACGCGCCGGTCCTGAAGGCGCTGCAGACGGCCGGCTTCGGTCGGCCTTCAGACATGCTGGGCATCGACGCCTCGACGCTGCAGATCGTGCTGCATCTGGGGATGGACGGTCTGCTCGAAACTCAGATCGATGCCGCCCGTGACCTCATCCTTGCGGCGCTCGAGCGCGCAGCCCGGGACGGCGTGCCGAACGAGGTGTTGACCGCGTGGCTGCGCGACACGCGCTACCGGCAACGGCGCGTCACGAGCGGGCGGAATCGTCTGCTCCAGGCCGTGCCCATCGCATTGCGCGAGGGCGATCTGATGGCTGTTTTCGATACCGAACCCGCAGCGCGAATCCTGGAGGCAGAGATCGCCGCACCCGATTTCTTCCACCTGCTCGTCAGGCAGGTGCTGGACACGCCCATGCGCCTGACGGCGCGCGTGCTGCCTGACTTCCAGGTCGTTGCGCGGCGCGAGGCACAGGAGCAAGCGCAACTGGCGGCGCAGCAAGCCGCCCTGACACCGCAGGACCGTGCCCGCATCCAAGCCGACGCCATCCTGCTGCAAGCCCGCCAAAGTACCGCACAAGACACCAGTGTCCTGCCGCGTATCCGGCCCGTGGACGTACGTCGCGAACCGATGGAAGTGCCGGCTGCACGGACGGCGTCCGACGGCGTCGTCGCCATGACGCTGGCATCGAACGGCATCAGCGACGGCCACCTGGTGTTCGACATCAGCGCGCTCGCCCCGAGCGACTGGGGCTGGTTGCCCCTGTATACGTGGGTGTTGCCGCAGCTGGGCGCGGCAGGGCGTGGCTACGAAGCCGCCGACCTCTGGCGCCAGGGCCAGGTGTCGCAATTCAGCGTGAGCGTCGGTCATGTCCCCACGCTCGACGGATCGTCGAAGTTGGAGATGGGCTTCTTCGCCAGCGCACTGCGCGAGGAGCAGGCGCAGATCGCAGCGGTCATCGCGGCGTGGGCGGTCACACCGCATTTCGATGAGCTGGCGCGCATTGCCTTTGCGGCAGAAGCCTACGCAGCGACCCTGCAGTCGAGCGTTTCCGAGGCCGCGCCCGCTTATGCGTACCACCTGGCAGCGGCACCGCAGGTGCCTGGCGGGCAGTTCGGTGACCAGACCTCGGGCATGGGCCAGCTGCGCTTCTGCGCGGAACTGCGGACCATGCTGGCGTCGCCGAATGGTGTCGAAGACATCGCTGCACGCCTGCGCCATCTTCACCGGCAGATCACCGCCAGCCCGCGCACGGTGTTGAGCAGCGGCATCGAGAACGACGCCACTGAACTGGCCGCCGTCATGCAGGCGCGGCTGGTGGACCTGCCTGTTGTGTCGACTGCGGTTCCGTCGGCAGCCGCGGCGCTCGAACGCACACAACCGAGCGGCGCAACGGCGCTCCACATACCAGGACAGATCAACCATTGCGAAGCGATCTGGGTGGTGCCTGCGCTGGGCCATGCGGATGCTTCAGCGCTGGCCGTCGCTGCCCAGCTGCTGACCAACGAGGTCCTGCATACCTCGATCCGTGAACGCGGCGGTGCCTATGGGGGTGGCGCTCGCTACTCGCCGTTCCAGGGCGCTTTCGGGCTCAGTTCCTACCGCGATCCGCGACTCGCGGGGACGTATGCGGATTTCGAGGCCGGCATCGAGCGCCTGAAGCAGGATGACTTCGGGCCGGAACGGCTGGAGGAAGCCGTCATCTGCGTTCTGAAAGAACTCGACAAGCCCCTGCTTCCTTCGGAATGCCTGGGCGTGGTCTGGCGTTGGCGTCAGCAGGGCCTGACGCCGGCGTTGCGTCAGCAGTACCGGGCAGGCGTGCTCGCTTGCTCGCTGGACGACATCCGTCGTGTGGCCCGGCGCTGGCTGGACTGGCAGCAGGTCAGCAAGGCGGCGTCCGTGGGCCATCTGGAACAGGACCTCGTCGGCATGACAGCCATGGAGCTTCCGGCATGAAAGTCCCGAGCGGGATCACCACCGCCCGCGGGTGGTCCAGGGCGGACGGTCCATGAAGAGCCACAGCCCCTATGACGCGCAGGTCGATGCGCGCGACTACAAGCTCGACCGCCTGCTGCTCGCCCGCATCCTGCGCCTGTGCAAACCCTATTGGACGCGGCTGGGCGCGTGGCGGTCGTGGCTGGCCTTCAGCGCACTGTTCGGCTTCATCGGCGTGAGCGTGGTCATGGGCGCGTGGAGCAGCTATGTGACGAGCGACATGACGAATGCGCTGGTGGCGCGCAAGGCCGGCGAGTTCTGGGTGCAGTTCGCGCTGATGACGGCACTGCTCTTTGCCGGCTCCATGATGTCCATCCCGTCGAGCTACCTCGAATCGCGACTGAACCTGCACTGGCGCAGCTGGTTGACCACCTACATGGTCGACCGTTATCTGCAGCGGCGTACCTACTACGAGATCACGCAGGACGAATCGATCGACAACCCCGATCAGCGGATCCAGGAAGAGGTGGGCAAGATCTGCACGACCTTGTCGAGCGTACCGCGCAGCCTGTTCGCCTCGCTTCTGAACATGAGCGTGCAGGCCGGCATCCTCATGACGATTTCATCCACGCTGCTGTGGGCGGCCGTCGCAATGGCGGTGGTGCAGACGGTCGTCACGTTGAAGATCTATGTGCCGACGGTCAAGCAGAACTTCGACATCACGGTCGGCGAGGCCAACCTGCGCTACGGGCTGCTGCACGTGCGGGACCACGCCGAAACGGTGGCCTTCTATCGCGGCGAGGCCACGGAGCGCATCAACATCGTGCAGCGGCTGGCCAATCTGGTCGGGTTCCAGCTCGTCTACTTCAAGTACCAGAACTGGCTGGCGGCCGTCACCACCCTGATGTCGTGCTTGTGGCAGGCAATTCCGATACTGATCATCGTGCCGATTTTTCTGGCCGGCAAGATCGAGTACGGGACGGTATCGCAAGCCGCCATGCTGACCATGGGCTTCCTGTCGTCGATGACCGTGTTGGTGCAGTTCATGCCCACGTTGGCCAGCGTCGCGCCCCCGATCGTGCGGCTCGCGCAGATCGAGGAGAAGTTCGAGCAGATGGCACGCAACTGGAAGGAGCGCGATGCGGCTTCGCACCTCACGCTCAAGCCCGGCGATTGCGTCCAGGTCGACGATGTGAGCCTGTCCACACCGGGAGGCGAACAGCCATTGATTCAGCATCTGTCCTTGAAGCTGGTCGATGGCGAGTCGTTGCTGATCACGGGGCAGACAGGGGTCGGCAAGAGCTCGATGCTGCGCGCCATGGCAGGCTTGTGGACGCGCGGCACCGGCCAGATCACGATGCCTGCCATCGAGCAGACGTTGTTCCTGCCCCAGCGGCCCTACATGATCCACGGCGACCTGCGCTCGCAGCTGACGTACCCCTCGTCGCGCGTCGATCTGTCCGACGACGATCTGCAACAGATCCTCGAGCAGGTGAGCTTGCCGAATCTCGTCGAGCACCATGGCGGCTTCGGTGCCGTGAAGGACTGGGCGCGCACGCTGTCGCTGGGTGAGCAGCAGCGGGTGGCATTCGCACGCATCGTTGTGAACAAGCCCGACTTCGTTTTTCTCGACGAGGCCACCAGCGCAATGGACATCGCGACCGAATCGAAGCTCTACGCCTTGCTGCGCCGCTCCGGGGCAGCCTTCGTCAGCGTCGGGCATCGACCGAGCTTGGTCGACTTCCATGCCAGGACGTTGCAATTGCATGCGGGTGGAAGCTGGGAGTTGGGCGAGGCGGCACGTTTAGTGCTTAAGAGTTGATGCGTCCATGGCCTGGAAATCGCCCCGGTGCGCAGTCGATTGCAGCGACTTTGCTTGGGTGCGGTGCCGGAGTGGTCAAGCGATAACGGGACGTCTCGTCCGCCCACCGACAGGTGGTGCCTGTTGCCTCAACAAGCGTAGTGAAGGAGTGGATGGTCATGGGGTCTGGACTGACGTTTCAAACGATGTACGCGGACAACCATGGCTGGATGTTGGGTTGGTTCCGCCGCCGCCTGTGCAACAGGGAGCAGGCCGCCGACCTGACGCAGGACACCTTCCTCAAAGTCCTGGTGACGACGCCGAGCGAGACGATCTCCAACCCCCGTGCGTTTCTGACCACCTTGGCCAGACAGCTGTTGGTCGATCAGTTTCGTCGCCAGCAGCTCGAGCAGGCTTACTTGGGCATGGTGGCCGCCATGCCCGAGCAGCAGCAGCCCGCCGAAGAAGTCCGCGCCATGGTGCGAGAGCAGTTGCGCGCGCTCGACGCGATGCTCAGTACGCTGGAGCCCAAGATCTGTGCGACGCTGCTGTTGTCGCAGATCGAAGGTCTGACGTATGCGCAGATCGCCGAGCGTCTCGACGTGTCAGAGCGCACCGTCAAACGGTACATGGCGCAGGCATTCGAGGCTTGCCTGATTGCCATCGCATGACGCCGACGATGTCGAAGATAGATCCCAGTCTGCTGAAAGAGGCTGCCGCATGGCTCGTGCAGATGAAGTCGGACTCCCTCAAGCCCGAAGACAGCCGCAAGCTCGCGGAGTGGCGCACGCGCAGCGAAGCGCACGCGCGCGCGTGGACCCTTGCACAGAAACTCACAGAGCAGTTCGACGCGATACCGAAAGGCATGCCTTTCCAGATCGATGCGCAGCCAGCCACGAGCCGACGTGCGGTGTTGCGTGGGTTGAGCGTGGTTGCTGTCGGCGGCGGCGGTGCGCTGGTGGCCGCGCACGCACCCTGGTCGAGCTGGACGGCCGGCTACCAGACGGCCACCGGCGAACGCCGATCCGTGGACATCGACGACGGCGGCACGCTGACATTGAACACGGCCAGCGCGCTGGACATCGACAAGCAGACCGGCGAGATCTGGTTGCGCGACGGCGAACTGCTGGTCACGCGGGCAATGCGCCCCTCTCTGCGCAGCATCACGCCCTTTTCGATCCATACCAGCAACGGACGGGTCACGATCAATGGCAGGAGCAACGTTCGCGTTGCGAACGGCACGACCCGTGTGGCAGCCATTCGGGGCGGCGCCACCATCCACCCGGCGGATGGTGTGGTGGCGGCGCGGTCGGTCGATGAAGGCGAAGCGCTTGCGTTTTCGCGCACCGGCATCACCGCCGCCACGCCCGTGTCTCCGAACGATGACGTCTGGACCATGGGTTTGCTCCAGGCCAGCAGCACGCGGCTGGGAGACTTTGTCGATCAGCTCAAGCGCTACCACCGCACGGTACTCCGTTGCCACCCCGACGTCGCCGATCTGCGGGTGTCGGGCCTGTTCCAGATATCCGACCTGCGGCGCATCCTGGCGCTGCTGAACCAGAACTATCCGATCCGGGTGGAGACCGTCGGGTCGCTCTGGGTGAGGCTGCTGCCCGCCTGACCGTCGGCCGGGACACGGGTGTGGTGGCCCTTTTTTTTCTACCGTTCGTCAAACATGCAATGACATCCATGCGCGCGACCCGCATTCGCGCCGTCATTTCATGTTTCTTACCTAGAAAGCGCTTCCCATGTCCGATCTCAAACCCACCACCGACGCCACGTTTGCCGTGGACGTGCTGCAGTCCGCCAAGCCCGTGATCGTGGACTTCACTGCCGAATGGTGCGGGCCCTGCAAGGGTCTGAAGCCGGTTCTGCGAGACCTGGCAAACGAGTACGGTGAGGAGATCGCGTTCGTGGCCGTCGACGCCGACAGCAATCCCGAGCTCTGCAAACAGTACGAAATCCGCAGCCTGCCGACGCTCATGTTCTTCCAGGGCGGCGAAATGCGCGAGCGCATGCATCCCGGGCGTCGTTCGGAGATGTCTCAACAGATCGAACGTCTGCTGGGAGCAGGCGCATGAGCGGCACGACGGCCTACGGCGCCTTCGGAGGGAGCGCCGCCTTGAAGGAGGCGTTGTTGCGCCAGGCCGAGGCTGACTGGCTCGAACCCACCCCGGACAGCGCACCGGCAGAGGACGGCGCGCGGGCCTGGGCGCTTCGGGCCGACCTGCCGCCCGCCGTGGTGGAGTTGTTGCTGCTGAGTCAAGAAGGTGGCGTCGCAGTCGAGACGATTCGCTCGGCGCTTGCCGGCATCGAACCCGGTGCCAAGCTGGAAGCCGTGCCGCACGCCTGGTTGCTGTGGGCGTGGGAACAAGGCGATGGCTTGCCGTTGACACCGCTGAAGGATCACATGGGTGCCACTGAATACAGCGCGATGGCGGAGAGCGTGATCGCCCTGCATCGGCGGGTGATCGCTGGCGATCAGGTCGAGCGCTCGGAGTGGCGCCGTGTTCGAACGGCCTCTGCCGGCGATCACCCGCGTGGTCATCCGGTCCATGTCCTGTTGGCCGCTTCGTGGGATTACCAGACAGCGCCCGGGACGGTGGTGGACGTGGTGGAGGCCTGGCGCGAGTCCTTGGCCAGCCACCGCTTCGACGAGATTGGCCACGACGCCGCCGCGAGCGAGGCGCTGTGGAGCAACATCCATGTGCGCCAGACCGCCTACTACGAAAGCGTCCTTGGACCGGCACCGAAGGAAGGCGATGAATCCGAAGCCGCGCTGGCATGGTGGAAAGATACGGGCCCGCTGAGCGAGAAGTTTTTCGAGAGCTACAAGGACCCGATCTACCTGCGCTGGCAAGAGGCCCGGGAGAAATTCGAAGCCGACAAGCAAGCGTTGGCCGCTGTCGGCCTGGCTGCGCTGGTTCGCCTGATCCGGCAGGCGTAAGAACGCCGCGCCAAAGCGCCAATGCGATCAGTGCGCTTCGGCCTGCTTGGCGGCGGCGATGATCGCGGCCTCGTCCTGGCGGGCGCCGTTGAGGAACAGGTTGAGCAGCACCGCCGTGATCGACGCGAGCAGGATGCCGGACTCGATCAGCGAATGCAGCGCATGCGGCATCCACTGCTTGAAGTTGGGCGCGATCAGCGGAATCATGCCGATGCCGATCGACACCGCGACGATCATCGCGTTGTGACGGTTGGTCTTGAAGTCGACGCCCGACAGGATGCGGATGCCGGTGGCGGCGACCATGCCGAACATCACGATGCCCGCGCCGCCGAGCACCACGGTCGGCAGCGATTCGATCAGCGCCGCCATCTTGGGCAACAGGCCCAGCACGATCAGGATCACGCCGCCCGCCACGCAGACATAGCGGCTCTTGACGCCCGTCACCGCTACCAGGCCCACGTTCTGCGAGAAACTGGTGTACGGGAAGGTGTTGAAGATGCCGCCGATCAACGTGCCCAGTCCGTCGGTGCGCAGGCCCTTGGCGAGGTCCTGCTGCGAGACCTTGCGCTCGGTCATCTCGCCGAGTGCGAGGAACATGCCGGTCGACTCGATCATGACCACGATCATGATCAGCGTCATGGTCAGGATCAACACCGGGTCGAACAGCGGCATGCCAAAGTGAAAGGGCATGACCACATCGAACCACGGCGCCTTGCCGACCTTCTCGAACGTCATGATGCCCAGCGCCGTGGCGACCACCGCGCCGATGGCGATGCCCAGCAGCACCGAGATGTTGGCGATGAAGCCGCGCGCGTACTTCACGATCAGCAGGATGGACACCAGCACCACGGCAGCCACGCCGAAGCCCGTGAGGTCTGCGTACTTCGGGTTGGGCACCGTGGGCATGATGGCAAAGCCCTTGGGCACCGCAGGTAGGGCGCTGCCGGGCGAGGTGATGTCGGCCAGCCACTTGGCGTAGGCGGGATCGACGATGGCGGGTGCCGTCGGGCCGAAAGGGTTGCCGAAGATCCAGTTGATGCCCACGCGCATCAGGCTGATGCCGATGACCGCGATGATCGTGCCCGTGACCACCGGTGGGAAGAAGCGCAGCAGCTTGCTGACCACCGGCGCGATGAGGATCGAGATCACGCCCGCTCCGATGATCGAGCCGAAGAGCAGTTGCGCACCCGCCACTCCGGGGTTGGCATTGGCGATGGCCACCATCGGCGCGACCGACGCAAAGGTCACGCCCATCATCACCGGCAGTTTGATGCCGAACCATTGCGTGGCGCCCAGCGACTGGATCAGCGTGGCGATGCCGCAGCAGAACAGGTCGGCCGAGATCAGCAGGGCGACCTCCGACGGGCTCAGCTTGAGCGCACGCCCCACGATCAGCGGCACGGCGACGGCGCCGGCGTACATCACCAGCACGTGCTGCAGGCCCAGTGCGCCGAGCTTTCCCAGGGGGAGGCGCTGGTCCACCGGGTGGACCGTGTCGGTAGCTGAAGAACTCATGGGCAAAAGACTCCTGGCCGAAAGTGCGGGCACGCCGTGCATGCAACGGCCGCAAGGATAGAGCCTCGGCTTCCATCAGAAAAGACGCACAATTCACTAAATCAATCGCCTTTCACGATGAAACCGAATCTGACCGAGTTGCAGGTCTTCGTCACCCTGGCCGAGAGCAGTCATTTCACGCGGGCTGCGGAGCGCCTGGGCATCTCGCAGTCTTCGCTGAGCGCGGCGCTGGTCAAGCTCGAAAAGCAGCTGGGCGCGCGTCTCTTCGACCGCCACACGCGGGCCTGCAGCCTCACCGACACCGGCGCCGCGCTCCTGCCCGCCGCACGACGCCTGCTGGCCGACTGGGAACACCTGCTGTCGGACGCCCGCGACTTTGCGCAGTTCACTCGCGGGCGCGTGACGGTCGCGGCGCCCAACGCGCAATGCGCGCTGTTGCTGCCGCCCGTGATCCGGGCCTTCCGCGAAAGCCACCCGGGCGTGCGCGTGGTGCTGCACGACGTGCCCGAGCACGAGGTGCACACGCTGGTGCGCACCGGCGCGGCCGACCTGGGCATTGCCACGCAGACCGACGCCCGCATCGACCTCACGGCCACACCGCTCTATGCGGACGAGTTCATCGCGGTGCTGCCGCCTGGCCATCCGCTCGCGCTGCGGCGGTCGCTCGAATGGGCGCAGGTCGCGCGCGAGCCGGTCATCGGCTACCTCCCGGGCAACCCGGTGCGTCGCCTGCTGGAGGAGAAGCTGGCCGAGCGTGGCATCCGGCTGGACTACGCCTTCGAGATCGCGTTGCCCTGGACCATGATGGGACTGGCGCGCGAGGGCCTGGGTATCGCGGTGGTGACGATGGCGCTGCGCCCGCTGGCGCAGTGGCACGGGCTCGAGGTGCGCACGGTCGGGCGACCGCAGTTCGCGCGCACGATGACGCTGCTGCGCGCACCGGGCAACTCGCCGTCACCTGCGGCCGCGGCGTTTCGCGATGCCTTGCTGGGGGCCAGCACATCGCGCAAGGCGGGGTAGTTCGGGGTAACGCGGGGTAATGCGGGGTAACGCGGGCCGCTGCGGCAGGGTCCGGCCCGCCGGGCCTCCGGTGTCAGGCCAGCAGGTCGGCGAGCGTGCGAGCGATCACCTTGGTGGCGCGGCGCAGGTCTTCAAGCACCAGGCGCTCGTCGCTGCGCTTGGCGTGCGATTCGAGCACGGTGCGCGGGCCCGCGCCGTAGATCACGCCCGGAATGCCGGCTTCGCCGTACAGCCGCACATCGGTGTAGAGCGGCGTGCCCATGGCCTTGATCGGCTCGCCGAACAAGGCTTGGCCATGCTTCTGGATCGCGTCGACCAGCGGCTGGTTGCCCGCGAGTGGCCGCATCGAATTGGCCAGCAGCAGGCGCTTGATGTCGACCGTGATGCCGTCGAAGCCCGCGGCCGCATCGGCGATCACCTGGCGGATCGACGCTTCGACCTCGACCGGGTTTTCCTCGGGGATCATGCGGCGGTCGAGCTTGAAGACCACCTTGCCGGGCACCACGTTGGTGTTGGTGCCGCCTTCGATGCGGCCCACGTTGAGGTACGGATGGTCGATGCCTTCGACGGCCGATGTCTGCTGCCTGTAGAGCGCGTTCTGCGCGTAGAGCGCATTCAGGATGTGCACGGCGCCCTGCAGCGCGTCGACGCCGGTCGATGGGATGGCGGCGTGCGCCATCTTGCCGTGCACGGTCACTTCCATCTGCAGGCAGCCGTTGTGCGCGGTCACCACTTCGTAGCTGAAGCCCGCGGCAATCATCAGGTCGGGTCGGGTCAGGCCCTGCTGCAGCAGCCAGCCCGGACCGAGCAGGCCGCCGAATTCCTCGTCGTAGGTGAAGTGAAGCTCGACGCTGCCCTTGGCCGGACGGGCGACGGCCTCGAGCGCCCTCAGCGCAAAGGTGAAGCTCGCGAAGTCGCTCTTGCTGACGGCCGCAGCGCGCGCGTACAGCTTGCCGTCCTCGATCTCACCGCCATAGGGGTCGTGCGTCCAACCTTCGCCCGGTGGCACCACGTCGCCATGCGCGTTCAGGGCGATGGTCAGGCCGCTGTCGCTGTCGCTGTTGTTGCCGTTGCCGTAGCGGCGGCGCACGATCAGGTTGGTGATCGATTCAAGGCCGTAGTCCTTTACCTGCTGGGCCGGCACCGGATGCTGGTCGGCTTCGAAGCCGAAGTCCCGGAGCAACTCGGCCGTGCGTTCGGCGTGCGGCGCGTTGTTGCCCGGCGGCGTGTCGGTGGGCACGCGCACCAGTTGCTGCAGGAAGGCCACTTCTTCGTCGAAGTGGGTGTCGATCCAGGTGTCGAGCTTGGCGTAGTCGGTCATGGGTTCAGGAGGTCTGTGCTTCGGTCGCGAGGTTGTCGAGCAACTGCTGGAAGGCCTGCACCGCCAGCTGGATGTCATCGTTGGTGCTCGATTCGAGCGGGTTGTGGCTGATGCCGGCGTTCAGGCCGCGCACGAACAGCATGGCCTGCGGCATGACCTCGTGCAGTTTCATCGCGTCGTGGCCGGCGCCGCTGGGCATGCGGAAGATCGGCAGGCCCAGGGCGTCGACGGCCTGTTCCCAACGCTGCTGCCAGGCCGGCGCGCTCGGCGCCGCGGCGGCCTTCATGGTCTGCTCCATGCGCAAGCCCAGGCCGCGACGCCGCATGATGTCCTGGAACGCGGCCGTCACGTCGGCCACCAGCGCATCGCGCTGGGCGTCGGTTGGTGCGCGCAGGTCCAGGCTGAACTTGCAACGGCCGGGTACCACGTTGATGGAGCCGCCGGGCACTTCGAGCATGCCGACGGTGGCGACCGAGTCGCCATCCCTGGCGGCACGCTGCTCGGTGTAGAGGATGAGCTCGGCCACGCCAGCCGCCGCGTCGCGCCGGCGGTCCATGGGCGTGGTGCCCGCATGGCTGGCCATGCCGATCGCCTCGCACACGTAGCGCACGCTGCCGTTGATCGAGGTCACGATGCCCAGCGGGATGTCGAGCTCGTTGAGCACCGGGCCCTGTTCGATGTGTACTTCGACGAAGCCCAGGTAGCGCGCCGGGTCGCGCTGGATGGCGGGAATGTCGGCTTCGCGCAGGCCGGCGTGCTGCATGGCCTCGCGCATCGTGACGCCGTCTGCATCCTGCTGCGCGAGCCACGCGGGGTTGAAGTGACCGATGAGCGCGCCCGATCCGAGGAAGGTTGCCTTGTAGCGCTGGCCTTCTTCTTCTGCGAAACCGACGACCTCGAAGGCGAACGGCAGGCGCCGGCCTTGCCGCTTGAGCTCGCGCACGCAGGCGATGGGCACGAAGATACCGAGCCGGCCGTCGTACTTGCCGCCGTTGCGCACGGTGTCGTAGTGCGAGCCCGTCAGCAGCGCGCGTGCACCGGGCGTGGCGCCCTCGTAGCGGCCGACCACGTTGCCCACGGCATCGATCTCGACACTGTCGAAGCCGACCTCGCGCATCAGCCCGGCCAGTTGCGCGGCGCAGGCGCGGTGCGCGTCGGTCAGGTAGGTCACTGTCAACTGGCCGCGTTCGGCAAAGCCGGGGTCGCTGTGCACGGCCAGTTGCTCGTGCCAGTCCCACACGTCGTTGCCCAGCGTGGGCTGGACGCCGAACTTGTCGTTCAGGCGGATCTCCGCGATGCGATGGATGTTGCGCAGCGACTCGGCACGCTCGAAGTCCGGATGGTGGTCGAGCCGGCGCGTGAAGGTGTCGATGATCTCCTGCTTGCGCAGGCCGGTGCCGCGCGGCCCGCGCACCGCCAGGACGAACGGAAAGCCGAACTTCTCGCGGTAGGCGATGTTGAGCTGCGCGATGGTTGCCAGCTCTTCGGGCGTGCAGTCGGTCAGGCCGGCCTTGCGCTGTTCGTTGGTCGACTCGGCCGTCAGCGTCTGGCTGGTCATGGCCTTGCCAGCCAGCTCGGGGTGGGCGCAGATGAGCGCGAGCTGCTCGTCGGGCGTGGCGTCGTTCACCGCGCGCGCCATGGCGTGCTTGAGGTGCTGCAGCGAGCGGAACGGTGCGGCGGAGAGCGCGCGTTGCGCGACCCACGGCGAATGTTCGTAGGTGCCGTCGAGCAGCGTGACCGCTTCTTGCGGCGTGGCCGCATTCAGCGCATCGATGGTGAGGGTCATGTCAGGCTCCTTGGGTCGGCGTGTCGGTGGGCGCGCATGCGATGAACGGGTGGGTCTGCTTCCAGTGGCGCGCGATGTCCACGCGGCGGCAGACCCACACGTGCTCGTGGCGTGCGATGTGGTCGAGAAAGCGCTGCAGCGCGGTGATCCGGCCTGGGCGGCCCAGCAGGCGGCAGTGCATGCCGATGCTCATCATCTTGGGGCGGTCGTCGCCCGCCGGATCGCCTTCCGCATAGAGCGCGTCGAAGCTGTCTTTCAGGTACTGGTAGAACGGGTCTGCGTGCGAGTACCCCTGGGGCAGCGCGAAGCGCATGTCGTTGCAGTCGAGCGTGTACGGCACGATGAGTTGCGGCGCCACGCTGCCGTCGGTTTTCTGCACCTGCATCCAGAAGGGCAGGTCGTCGCCGTAGTAGTCGCTGTCGTATTCGAAGCCGCCGAAGTCGGCCACCAGGCGGCGCGTGCGCGGGCTGTCGCGGCCGGTGTACCAGCCCAGGGCGCGTTCGCCGGTCAGGCGTTCGATGGCCGCCATGCCGAGCGCCATGTGCTCGCGCTCGGTGGCTTCGTCAATGTGCTGGTAGTGGATCCAGCGCCAGCCGTGGCAGGCGATCTCGTGGCCCAGTTCCTTGAAGGCGGCCGTCAGTTCGGGGTGGCGCTCCAGCGCCATGCCCACGCCGAACACCGTCAGCGGCAGGCCGCGCTTCTCGAACTCGCGCAGGATGCGCCACACACCCGCGCGCGAGCCGTACTCGTAGATGCCTTCCATGCTGATGTGGCGTTCCGGATAGCTCGCCGGATTGAACATCTCCGACAGGAACTGCTCCGAACCCGCGTCGCCGTGCAGCACGCTGTTCTCGCCGCCTTCCTCGTAGTTGAGGACGAACTGCACTGCGATGCGGGCGCCCTGGGGCCAGCGGGCATGGGGCATGTCGCGGCCGTAGCCGATCAGGTCGCGCGGATAGGAGCGGGTGGAGTCGTAGGCGGTCATGGCGGTGGCGGTGAAGGCAGGGCGTGCTGGCGTATCGGGTCGGTCTGGCGAAGGGTTTCAGGACAGCGCCAGTGCGATGTCGCTGGTCGGCACCTTGCGGTCGAAGGTGAGGCTGGCCTCGACGTGTTCGAGATGCTCGGTCATGAGCCGCACGGCGCGCTCGGCGTCCTTGGCGGCCAGGGCACGCACGATGTCGGCATGCTCCTCGTTCGAATGCTCGGCCGCGCTGCTCGACTGGTACATGAGCGTGATGAGCGCGCAGCGCGAGATGAGTTCGCCCAGCATCTGCGCGAGCACCTCGTTGCCCATGAGTTCGGCCATGCGCACGTGGAAGTCGCCCAGCAGTTCGGTGCGGTCGGACACGTCGGCGCGCACCACGGCGGCTTTTTCCAGCGCCACGTGTTCGCGCAGCGCCTTGATGCGCGCGGGCGTGACGTTGGCGACGAACTCGCGTGTCATGCCGGCCTCGAGCATGCGCCGCACGGCGAAGACCTGGCGCGCTTCTTGAATGGTGGGAGACGCGACGAAGGCGCCGCGCGCCGGCTCCATGCGGATCAGGTGGTTTTGCGACAGCTGGAACAGGGCCTGGCGCACCAGGGTGCGCGACACGCCGAAGTGATCGGCCAGCTTTTGCTCTGCGAGCTTGGAGCCCGGCTGCAGGCGATGCTCCACAATGGCCTTGGTCAAGGCGTCGACGATCGCGCGCGTGGTGGTCGAGTCCATCGGCGGATGATAGCGGCATCGCCAATAACTGTATACACTTTTGTCGACCGGATTTTCGGGTCGCTTTTTCAGGAGCAATTCATGGGCTTGAGCACCCACGTACTCGACACGATGCATGGCGCGCCCGCCGTCGGCATGTCGGTCGCGCTGTACATCACCGATGGCGACCAGGCCACGCTGGTCAAGCGCTTTGCGCTGAACGCCGACGGCCGCACCGACGCGCCGCTCTACGACAACCACACGCTGAAGGTCGGCACCTACCGGCTGGTGTTCGACGTGGCTGCGTACTTCGAGTCACGCGGCGTCGCGCTGCCTCAGCCGAACTTCCTCGACCGCGTGGCGCTCGATTTCGGCGTGGCGCACACCGACCAGCACTATCACGTGCCGCTCCTGGTGAGCCCGTGGGCGTACTCCACCTACCGCGGCTCGTGACACCGCGTCGGCTACTGCTGGCCTTCGGTCAGCGTGTCGAGCTGGAACTTGCCGCCCCGATCCCACAGCCAGGTGTCGGTCCAGACCACCGGGCCGAGCTGCGTGGCGGCCGGGTAGGGCGCGGCGGCCAGCACGGTGCGTTCGATCTCGGCGATGACCTCGGGCGCATGCTGCGGCGCGCGCATCCAGTGCAGTGCCGTGACCTTGCCCTGGGCGTCGAGGTGCACCTGCAGCGTGCCGACCGCGTAGAGCACCGGCGGCAGCTTGCCCGGGTAGATGCGCTCGCCGTTGGCGTCGTAGATGTGGCGCGCGGCGTCGCGGCGGTAGTCGCGCGGATTGGCTGCGCTGGAGCTGCGCGGGGTCTTGGCCGGTGCCTGGGAGGGTGCGGGCGTGGCGTCGGACAGCTGGCCGGGCACGCTGCCTGGTGCGGCCGCGCCGGGTCCGGTGCTGCCGCAGCCGGCCATCAGGAGCGTGGTGAGCAACGCGGCGCCGAGGGCGGCGCGACGCGGAGTGAGCAGGAAGGTCATGGGCGGGGTTATACCGTGGCCCGGCGGGGACCCTGCAACAGAAGGTCAGTGCGATGAACAGCCCGCTCGACGAATTGCTCGCCCGGCTGGCGCACGAAGACGCGGTGCTGGTGCGCGTCGTGCAGACGCAGGGGTCGGTGCCGCGCGAGGCCGGTACCTGGATGGCGGTGTGGGCCGACGGCCTGACCGGCACCATCGGCGGCGGCCAGCTCGAATTCCAGGCGATCCAGCAAGCGCGGGCGTTCCTGGCCGACGCGGCCGTGGCGCTGCCGACCGGCACGCAACGCTACCCGCTCGGGCCGAGCCTGGGCCAGTGCTGCGGCGGCGTGGTGTTTCTCGACTTCCAGCGCGCAGGTGCGGCCGACCGTGCCGCGCTGCAGGGTGCGCTGTCGTCGCGCTTCGCGCCGGTGGCGCTCTTCGGCGGCGGCCACGTCGGCGCGGCGCTCGCGCGCTTGCTCGCCACGCTGCCACTGGCCGTGCGCTGGATCGACAGCCGCGAAGGCGTGTTCCCGCCTTCGCTGCCGGTGCAGGTCGAGGTCGACCATTCGGAGCCGGTGCAGGATGCAGTCGCCGGGCTGGCGCCGGGTTCGCGCGTGCTGATCATGAGCTTCAGCCACGCCGAGGATCTCGACATCGTCATCGCCTGCCTGCGCCGCCTGCGCGCGCAGGACGATCTGCCGTACGTCGGCCTGATCGGCAGCAGGACGAAATGGGCGACCTTCCGACATCGACTGGCTGCGCGAGGCTTCACCGATGCCGAACTCGCGCGCATCACCTGTCCGATCGGCGTCCCGGGCATCGTCGGCAAGGAGCCCGAGGTGATCGCCGTGGCGGTGGCGGCACAGTTATTGCAGACGATGCGCAACGGCTGAGGGCACGAGCCCGGCCGGTGCGGAAAAAAGTCGCAGTCCGGTCTCAATGCTGTATACACTTGCGTCCACAACAAAGCCGCAGCGGAGCGAGGCCGATCCCCGTCGGACCTGCGTTCGCGGCATTTCTTCTGCTTACAGCGCCCGCAGTGGTGAGCAGTGCAAACCCGTTCTTCGGCGTCTCACGCGCCGACTAGGTTGAGAGCCATGGAAAGCTATTACCTCGACTGGGCCAACCTGCTGCTGCGCTGGGTCCACGTCATCACTGCGGTTGCCTGGATCGGCGCCTCCTTCTATTTCGTGATGCTGGACAACAGCCTCGAAAAGCCCCAGGACGCCGAATCGCTCGACAAGGGCGTGGGCGGCGAACAGTGGGCCGTGCACGGCGGCGGCTTCTACAACATGCAGAAGTACCTGCTCGCCCCGAAGAAGCTGCCGGACCACCTGCACTGGTCGTACTGGGAAAGCTACACGACCTGGATCACCGGTTTCGCGCTCTTCACGATGTCGTACCTCTGGAACGCCAGCACCTACCTCATCGACAAGTCCAAGATGGACTGGCAGCCGGGCGCAGCCATCTCGGTGGCGCTGGCTTTCTTCGTCGTGTTCTGGATGGTCTATGACGCCATCTGCCAGATCTTCGGTCGCCGCAAGCACGGTGACGCCATCGTCGGCGTGCTGGTCGCGATCTTCGTCGCCTTCGCGGCCTGGCTGGCCTGTCACTGGTTCGCCGGCCGTGCCGCCTTCCTGCTGGTGGGTGCGATGATGGCCACGACCATGAGCGGCAACGTGTTCTTCTGGATCATCCCCGGCCAGCGCGAAAACGTGGCGCTGCTGCGCCAGGGCAAGCCGGTCAACCCGATCCACGGCCAGCGCGGCAAGCAGCGCAGCGTGCACAACACGTACTTCACGCTGCCGGTGCTGTTCGCCATGCTGAGCAACCACTACAGCTTCACCTACACCCACAAGTACAACTGGGTGGTGCTGCTGCTCATCATGGCCGGCGGCGCCGCGCTGCGCCAGTTTTTCGTGGTGCGCCACCGCTTCAAGCTCGGCAATGCGAAGAACCCGCTGCCCTACGCGGTGCTGGGCATCGTCATCCTGGGCCTGACCATCGTCTGGATGAAGCCGGATCCGGTGGCCGCACCGGCCGCCGGTGCTCCGGTGGCGGCAGTGAGCTTTGGCGAGGTGCAGAAGGTGCTGGAACAACGCTGCTATGCCTGCCACGGTGCCGCGCTGCAGATGAAGAACGTGCGCCTTGACACGCCCGACCAGGTGGCGCTGCATGCGCAGGCGGTCTACCAGCAGGCCGTGGTCACGAAGATCATGCCGATGAACAACGCCACCGGCATCACGGATGCGGAACGGGCGCTGATCGGCCGCTGGTTCGAGGCCGGCGCTTCGACCACAAAATAGCGGTTTTCACCAAACCGGTTCGGCCCCTACCGCCATGCTTACCTACGCCATCCAGAAAGTCGGCGACGCCCTGCCGCTCGAGCCGCAAGGGCCCACCGACTTCAACGCTTTTCGCCAGGCCATCGACGCCTTTCCATGGGCGGCCGAACATGCGAAATGGGACGAGCGACAGGAAGGCCCGTTTCCGGCACTGGTGCTGCAGCGCGCGGCAGACCAGCGAGAGCTTTGGGTCACCGCCCTCGGCGCCGACGTGAGCGTCGATTTCGAAGTGCAGTCGGTGTCGATGCGGCTGAGCAAGAGCTTCTTCGGCAAGGCCAAGATGAAGCAGGACTGGACGGCACTCAGCGCCTATGACCGCGCCGAAGTCGATCGCCTCTGCCAACTGTTCTGCGATGCCCAGTACGAGGCACTGGACCGCGAGGCGGACCGACTGGCGGCACGCACCAACGACGGCTAGCCGCGATCGGCGTCGGCGCGGTCGAGCCGTGACTTCCGGACCGACCGCCCAGCGATCGCTGATGCGCAGTCCTGGTGCGCAGTGCTAGTGCGTGCCGAGCGCCAGCTGCAGGGCCAGCCGGTTGTGCCGTTCGACCAGCGGGCCGAGCTCGACGCTGGCGAGCTGGCCTTCGCGCACCACGACGCGCCCGTTCACCACCGTGCAGGCGGCCTGCGGGCTGGCGCACAGCAGCAGGCTGGCCACCGGGTCGTGCACCGCGCCACCTGCGAAGGCGACGGTCTGGAGATCGAACAGTGCGAAGTCCGCGCACATGCCGGGCGCGAGGTGGCCGATGTCGCTGCGCCCGAGCACCTCTGCGCCGCCCCGCGTGGCCATGGCCAGGGCATCGCGGGCCGTCATTTCGGCCGGACCGTGGTCGCAGCCGAAGGGTTCGAGCGAGCGGCCGACGCGCGCCAGGAGCAGCGCCTGACGCGCCTCGTTGACCATGTGGGCTGCGTCGTTGCTGGCGCTGCCGTCCACGCCCAGTCCGACCGGCACACCGGCATCGAGCATGCGCCGGATCGGCGCAATGCCCGAAGCCAGCCGCATGTTGCTGCAGGGGCAATGCGCCACGCCGGTCCGGGTCTTGGCGAACAGCGCGATGCCGTGCGCGTCGAGTTTCACGCAGTGGGCATGCCACACGTCGTGGCCGAGCCAGCCGAGGTCCTGGGCGTATTCGGCGGGCGTGCAGTTGAACTTCTCGCGGCTGTAGGCGATGTCGTGGTCGTTTTCCGCCAGATGGGTGTGCAGGCGCACGCCCTGGCCGCGGAACGACCGGGCCAGCGCCGCCGATTCGCGCATCAGGTCGCGGCTCACGCTGAAGGGCGAGCACGGCGCGACCGCCACGTTGACCATGGCGCCGTGCGACGCGTCGTGCCAGCGTTCGACGAGGCGCTGCGTGTCCTTGAGGATCGCGTCCTCGCGTTCCACCACCTGGTCGGGCGGCAAGCCGCCCTGCGACTGGCCAACGCTCATGCTGCCGCGGCTGGCGACGAAGCGCATGCCGATTTCGCGCGCCGCCTCGATGCTGTCGTCCAGGCGCACACCGTTGGGATAGATGTAGAGGTGGTCGCTGCTGGTGGTGCAGCCCGAGAGCAGCAGTTCGGCCATGGCCAGTTGGGTGGACACGTGGACCATCTCCGGCGTGAGGCCGGCCCAGATCGGGTAGAGGCCGCGCAGCCAGGAGAAAAGCTCGGCGTCCTGCACCGCCGGAATCGCCCGCGTGAGCGACTGGTACATGTGGTGGTGCGTATTGACCAGCCCCGGCACGACCATATGGCCGCGTGCGTCGATCACTTCATCGGCAGTTTCGGGCAAGGTGTGCGCAGCGCCGATGGCCTCGATGCGGTGATCTCGCACGAGAATGGAGGCGTTGCGCAGTTCGCTGCGCACGTCGTCGAAGGTTGCGACATGGGCCGCATTGCGAATGAGGAGGGTGGTCATGGCGCGAATATCCGAACAACGCAGCAGTGAGAAAGCAGAGACAAGGCAAATGATCGCATCGAACCCCGCCGCCGGCACGCCAGGCACGCCGGACGCCCTGAAGTCGCCCCGCGAATTCCTCGCGCACCTGTACCGCGTGGCCGTCGAGCAGGCGTTGCCGCTCGCGCGCATGGGCGCCTGCCTGCCGCCGCCGCCCAAGGGGCGCACGCTGGTGCTCGGTGCAGGCAAGGCCGGCGGCTCGATGGCCCAGGCGCTGGAAGCGCTGTGGCCGGCGGACGCGCCGTTGTCGGGCCTGGTGGTCACGCGCTACGCGCACATTCCGCCGCGCCCGGCCGGGCTGCCGGTGCGCATCGAACTGGTGGAGGCCGCGCATCCCGTGCCCGACGCCGCCGGACGCGATGCGGCCGAGCGCATGCTGGCGCTGACCGAGGGACTCACGGCCGACGACCTGGTGCTCTGCCTCATCTCGGGGGGCGGCTCGTCGCTGCTCACTCTGCCGGCCGAGGGCATGAGCCTCGAAGACAAGCAGCGCATCAACCGCCAGCTGCTGGAGAGCGGCGCCGGCATCGCCGAGATGAATTGCGTGCGCAAGCACCTGTCGCGCATCAAGGGAGGGCGACTGGCCGCGGCCTGCGGTCCTGCGAAGCTGGTCACGCTCACCATCAGCGACGTGCCGGGCGACGACCCGGCGGTGATCGCCAGCGGCCCGACCGTCCCGGACGCCACGACCTGCGCCGATGCGATCGCGATCCTCGATCGCTACGGCATCGCGCTGCCGGCTTCGGTGCACGCCCAGCTGGAAAGCGGCGCGCTCGAAACGCCGAAACCGTCCGACGCCGTGTTCGCGGGCCACGAAACGTACCTGATCGCCACGCCGCAGCAGTCGCTCGAAGCGGTGGCCGACGTTGCGCGCGCCGCCGGCATCGAGGCGCACGTTCTCAGCGACGAGATCGAAGGCGAGTCGCGCGAGGTTGGCAAGGTGCATGCGGCACTGGCGCGCGCAGTCGCGCTGCGCGGCGCGCCGTTCGCGCGGCCCTGTGTGATCCTGTCGGGCGGCGAGACCACCGTGACCATTCGCCCGCGTCAGCCAGGGCAGGCCAAGGGGCGCGGTGGGCGGGCCGGCGAGTTCTGCCTGGGCCTGGCCGGCGCGTTGATGGGCCAGCCGCAGGTCTGGGCGCTGGCGGCGGACACTGACGGCATCGACGGCGTCGAGGACAACGCGGGCGCCTTCGTGACGCCGGACACGCTGTCGCGCGCCACGGCGGCAGGCAGGAAGCTGTCGGACCATCTGGACCGCAACGACGCCTATGGCTACTTCGATGCGATCGGCGACCTGCTCGTGACCGGGCCCACCCACACCAACGTCAACGACTTCCGGGCGGTGCTGATCCTGTAGACGAGGCGATGTCGATGCCTGGCGTGGCGGGCACTTCCGCCGCCTCGCACAGCCGCCGTACCTCCGCCGGAACGGCGACCGCGCGGATGCCGCCGCCTTCACGCTTCGCGCCGAAGATGCGCACTTCCTCGCATTCCAGGATGAGCACATCGCCGCGCGTCACGCGGTAGGTCTGGGTGAAGCTCTTGCCGCGCCATTCACCGATGCGCACCGCGATATCGAGCGTGTCGCCGTAGGTGGCGCTCTGCACGAAACGGGTCTTCGTGTCGACCAGCGGCGTGCCGATGAGTCGAAGTGCCGGGTCCATGTCCTGCCAGCGCGGCACGCCGCACTGGACGAAGAAGTGGCGCGACGCCGCATCGATCCAGCGGAAGAAGTTGGGGAACCAGACGATCCCCGCCGGGTCGCAGTCGCCGAACTCGACGCGCGTGGTGTAGACGATTTCCTTGCTCATGGGGCACAGTCTAGAAGCTTGTGGGATGGCGCCCGCAGCACCGATGCCGGCGCCCCGTTCCGGCGCAGCCGCGCAGGTCCGACAATTGCTGGTGTCGAGCGCAAAGCAGGTGGCCGGCGGCAGCGCCGGCGCAGACATACGCACGGCCGCATGAGAACTATGTGGCCGTGCGTATGTGCAGGCACAAGCAAAGCCCTACCTTCGGTACCGCCGGAACCACGATCCCACGAAGAGCATCACGCCATGAGCACCATCAGCAGCAGCACGACGGGCGACAGCCAGAGCAGTCAGGCCATTCGCTTCTATCACCAGGGCCGCGTGGTCGAGGTCGACGGCATCCACCCGACGCGTTCCGTGCTGGACTGGCTGCGTGAAGACGCGCACTGCACCGGCACCAAGGAAGGTTGCAACGAGGGCGATTGCGGTGCATGCACCGTCGTCATCGGCGAACTGGCGGCCGACGGCGCGCCGGGCGCGGTCGGCGGCCTGAAGCTCGAGACCGTCAACGCCTGCATCCAGTTCCTGCCCACGCTGCATGGCAAGGCGCTCTTCACGGTCGAAGACCTGAAGCCGCAGTGCGCAGCGGCCTGCAGCGGCGATGCCAAGGCAGAGAAACCGGGCAAGCACGACAAGCAGCCGGTTGCGCGCCTCCACCCGGTGCAGCAGGCGATGGTCGAATGCCACGGCTCGCAGTGCGGCTTCTGCACGCCGGGCTTCGTGATGTCGCTGTGGTCGAACTACGAGCACCACCAGGCTGCCGGCACCCGGCCCACGCGCCAGCAACTGGCCGACGATCTGTCGGGCAACCTGTGCCGCTGCACCGGTTACCGACCGATCCTCGACGCTGGCCAACGCATGTTCGACCTGCCCGGCGTGCGGCTGGACACCCGCCCTGTCGTCCAGGCGCTCACCGGGCTGCAGCAGGACGGCACCTTCGGCTATGCCGCGCGCAGGAACGGCCGCACCGATGCTTTCCACGCGCCGACCACGCTCGATGCGCTCGCAACGCTGCGCGTGGAAAAGCCCAAGGCGCAACTGCTGGCCGGCTCGACCGACGTCGGCCTGTGGGTCAACAAGCAGTTCCGCGACCTGGGCGACATCGTCTACGTCGGCAACGTGGCCGAGATGAAGGTGGTGGAGGAGCGGGAACGTGCTGGCGAGTCGGGCGCCGAACTCTACATCGGTGCCGGTGCGTCGCTCGAGGCCGCATGGCGGGCGCTCGCCCGGCGCGCACCCGCGCTCACCGACGTGTGGCTGCGCTTCGCCTCGCCGCCGATCCGCCATGCCGGCACCATGGGCGGCAACGTCGCCAACGGTTCGCCCATCGGCGACGCGCCGCCGGTGCTGATGGCGCTCGACGCGCAGATCGAGCTGCGCCAGGGTGCGCGCGTGCGGCGCTTGCCGCTTGCCGATTTCTATGTCGACTACATGAAGAACCGGCTGGAGCCGGGCGAGTTCGTGCAAGGCATCGCGGTCCCCCTGGCTGCACTGCAGCGCCAGGTGCGTGCGTACAAGATCAGCAAGCGCTTCGACTGCGACATCTCCGCGCTGTGCGGCGGCTTCGCGCTGGCGCTCGACGGAGACACCGTCAGCGACGTCCGGCTGGCCTTCGGCGGCATGGCCGGCGTGGTCAAGCGCGCGGCCGGTGCCGAGGCCGCGCTGCGCGGCCAGCCCTGGTCGCAGGCCAGCGTGAAGGCCGCACAGCAGGCGCTGGCCGACGACTTCAAGCCACTGTCGGACATGCGCGCGTCGGCCGCCTACCGGCTGCAGGTGGCGCAGAACCTGATCCAGCGCCTGTGGCTGGAAACCCGCACCACCGACGCGCTGCCTCCCGAGGCGACCAGCGTCTGGAGCGTGATGCCGCACGACGTGCAGCTCTCCGCGAACCACGCACAGGAAGCCTGAGATGAACAAGCCCATGGACGCCCGCCTGCTGCAGCCCGCAGAGGCCTTTGCCGACTACGTGACGAATGCCGCCGCCCGCATCGACGTGGGGGCCGAAGCCCGTGCACTCGAGACCGGCACACGCGTGGGCATCAGCCGCGTGCACGAGTCGGCCCACCTGCACGTGGCCGGCGAAGCCGACTACATCGACGACCTGCCGGAACTGGCCGGCACGCTGCACTGCGCGCTCGGCCTGTCGCCCGTGGCGGCCGGCCGTATCACCGGCATGACACTCGAGACGATCCGCGCGCTGCCGGGCGTGGTCGCCGTGCTGAGCGCGGACGACATTCCGGGCACCAACGACTGCGGCTCGATCGTGCACGACGACCCGATCCTGTGCAGAGGCGACATCCGCTACCTGGGCCAGCCGGTCTTCGCCGTCGTGGCGCAGACGCGCGATGCCGCTCGCCGTGCCGCGGCGCGCGCCAGGGACGTGCTGCAGATCGAGGCCGCGCCCCCGGTGCTCACGCCGCAGGACGCGCATGCCAAGGGCCAATACGTGGTGCCGCCGATGCACCTGATTCGCAGCGCCGGCATGGCCGACCACGGGGAGCGCGCGCAGTCGGCCGTGCGGGCCGCCATCGCCGCGGCGCCGCACCGGCTGCAGTCGACCTTCGAGGTCGGCGGGCAGGAGCAGTTCTACCTGGAAGGGCAGATCAGTTACGCCATTCCGAAGGAAGACGGCGCGATGCACGTGCATTGCTCGACCCAGCATCCGAGCGAAATGCAGCACCTGGTGGCGCACGCGCTGCACCTGCATGCGAACCAGGTGCACGTCGAATGCCGTCGCATGGGCGGTGGCTTCGGCGGCAAGGAATCGCAGTCGGGCCTGTTCGCCTGCGTGGCGGCCGTGGCGGCCCGCCGGCTGCGGCGCCCGGTCAAGCTGCGCCTGGACCGCGACGACGACTTCATGGTGACCGGCCGGCGGCACTGCTTCTGGTACACCTACGAAGCGGGCTACGACGATGATGGCCGCATCCTCGGCGCCGAGATCACGATGGTCTCGCGTGCCGGCCATTCGGCCGACCTGTCGGGCCCGGTGATGACGCGCGCGCTTTGCCACTTCGACAACGCCTACTGGCTGCCCGAGGTCGCCATGCACGGCTATTCGGGCAAGACCCACACGCAGAGCAACACCGCCTTTCGCGGCTTCGGCGGGCCGCAGGGCGCCATCGCCATCGAGAACATCCTCGACACCGTGGCGCGCGCGCTGGGCCGCGATCCGCTGGACGTGCGCCGCACCAACTTCTACGGCACGCAGGACCACAACGTCACGCCCTACGGCGAAGTGGTGACCGACAACGTCATTCACGAACTGGTGGCCGAACTGGAGTCGACGAGCGACTACCGCGCCCGGCGCGCGGCCATCGACGCCTATAACCTCGCCAGCCCGGTCTTGAAGCGGGGGCTGGCGCTGGCGCCGTTGAAGTTCGGCATTTCCTTCAATGTGCCGCACTTCAACCAGGCCGGCGCGCTGGTGCATGTGTACAACGACGGCTCGGTGCTGGTCAACCATGGTGGCACCGAGATGGGCCAGGGCCTGAACACCAAGGTCGCGCAGGTGGTGGCGCACGAGCTGGGCGTGAGCTTCGACATCGTCCGCGTGACGGCCACCGACACCGAGAAGGTGGCCAACACGTCGGCCACGGCGGCATCGACCGGCTCCGACCTCAACGGCAAGGCCGCGCAGGATGCGGCGCGCAAGGTGCGCGAGCGCCTGGCGGAATGCGCTGCTGCGCGCCATGGCGGCCATGCGGCCGACGTGCGTTTCGTCAACGACCAGGTGCATGTCAACGGACGCACGCTGCCCTTCGCCGCGCTGGTGGGTGAGGCGTACCTCGACCGCGTGCAGCTGTGGTCCGACGGCTTCTACTCGACCCCCGGCCTGAGCTGGGACCGCGAGACGCTGCAGGGCCGGCCTTTCTATTACTACGCGTACGGCGCGGCGGTGGCCGAGGTGGTGGTGGACACGCTCACGGGCGAGTTCAAGCTGCTGCGCGCCGACATCCTGCAGGACGCGGGCAAGTCGCTCAACCCGGCAGTGGACATCGGGCAGGTCGAAGGCGCCTTCATCCAGGGCATGGGCTGGCTCACCACCGAGGAGCTGGTGTGGCATCCGCAGAGCGGCAAGCTCACGACCCACGCGCCGAGCACCTACAAGATCCCGACGGCCAACGACTGTCCGCCGGTCTTCAACGTGCGCCTGTTCGAAGGCCGCAACCACGAGGACTCGATCCACCGCAGCAAGGCGGTCGGCGAGCCGCCGCTGCTGCTGCCGTTTTCGGTTTTCTTCGCGATCCGCGACGCCGTGTCGGCTGCCGGCGTGCACCGGGTCGACCCGCCGCTGCGCGCGCCGGCGACCAGCGAAGCGATCCTGAACGCGATCACCGCCGTGCAAGCGGTCTGACGCGCCAGATTGGCGGTATAAGGTCCCGGACCGTTTCCTACCGACCATGCGCGACCAAACCCTGTTCGACAAGATCGATCTCCACCTCATCCGGGTGCTTCACACCGTGCTGACCGACCGCAGCGTCTCGCGCGCCGCCATTCGCCTGGGCATGTACCAGCCGGCCGTCTCGGCGGCGCTCAAGCGCCTGCGCGCGCTGGCGGGCGACCCGCTGCTGGTGCGCTCGGGCAGTGGCATGGTGCCCACCGACGCGGCGCTGCGCATGATCGAGCCGGCCGCAAGCATCCTGCGTTCGGCCGAGGTGCTGTTCAGCGACGCGCGGGGCTTCGACCCGCAGACCGCCACGCACACCTTTCGCATCGCCGCCAGCGACTACCTGGACCCTCTGTTCCTGCCGATGATGGTGGCGCAGGTCAAGAGCCAGGCACCGCTGTGCTGCATCGAGATCCACCCGCTGTCGCCCGACTCCAACTACCACGCGCAGCTGTCGCTGGGCAACGTCGACCTGGTCATCGGCAACTGGTTGAAGCCGCCCGAAGACCTGCACATGGCACGGCTCTTCGGCGACGAGATCGTCTCGATGATCAACGTCGACCATCCGGCGGCGCGCCGCGGCTGGGACGTCCAGACCTGGCTGGATGCCGAGCACATCGCGCCCACCCCCATGCATCCCGGCGCGCGCGGCATCATCGATCAGATGCTCGATGCGCAGAAGCTGCAGCGCAACATCATGGCGCGTTGTGCGCACTTCGGCCTGATCCCTGACATGGTGGCATCGAGCTTGCTGGTGCTCACCACCGGCCGCCAGTACTGCGAGCGTTTCGTCGAGCGGCTGCCGGTGAAGATCATCGAATGTCCGATCGCGTTTCCGCGGCTCATGTACTACCAGCTGTGGCACGAGCGCACCCACGCGTCGAGCTCGGCGCGCTGGTTGCGCGAGTGCATCAAGTCGGTGGCGGCGTCGCTGCGGCCTGCGAAGGCATCGAAGAATTCCCATTGAGAGCGATCGAATGACACTCCCACGACTCCAGCTCGAACGCATCACCAAGCGCTATCCCGCGGTGGTGGCCAACAGCGAAGTCTCGCTGACGGTGATGCCGGGCGAAACGCATGCCGTGCTCGGCGAGAACGGCGCCGGCAAGTCCACGCTGATGAAGATCATCTACGGCTCGGTCAAGCCCGACGAAGGCAGCGTGACCTTCGACGGCCAGACGGTGAACGTGCGCAATCCCCAGGAAGCACGCGCGCTCGGCATCAGCATGGTGTTCCAGCATTTCAGTCTGTTCGACACGCTCACGGTCGCCGAGAACGTCTGGCTCGGCCTGGACAAGAGCCTGGCACTGGCCGAGGTCACGCGCCGCATCAGTGCCAAGGCGAGCGAGTACGGCCTGGACATCGACCCGTCGCGGCCTGTGCACACGCTGTCGGTCGGCGAGATGCAGCGCGTGGAGATCATCCGCGCGCTGCTCACCGACCCCAAGCTGCTGATCCTCGATGAGCCGACTTCGGTGCTCACGCCGCAGGCCGTGACCAAGCTGTTCGTGGTGCTCAAGAAGCTGGCTTCGGAAGGATGCAGCATCCTCTACATCAGCCACAAGTTGCACGAGATCCGCGAGTTGTGCACCGCCTGCACGGTACTGCGCGGTGGCAAGGTCACGGGCGTGTGCAACCCGCAGAACGAGACCAACGAGTCGCTCTCGCGCCTGATGATCGGCGCCGAACCGCCCCCGCTGCAGCATCGCGCGTTGCGCACGGGCGCCGTGGCGCTGCGCGTGCGGCAGCTGACGCTCGCGCGCGAAGACCAGTTCGGCGTCGACCTGGAAGGCGTGTCGCTCGAGGTGCGCGCCGGCGAGGTCGTGGGCATCGCGGGTGTGTCGGGCAACGGCCAGAAGGAGTTGCTGTACGCGCTGTCGGGCGAAGACACGCGTGCGGAGCCCGCGACCATCGAGCTGCTCGGCCAGTCGGCCGCGCGCCTCGGCCCGCGCAAGCGCCGCGCGCTGGGGCTGCATTTCGTGCCCGAGGAGCGGCTGGGGCGCGGCGCGGTGCCCACGCTGGGCCTGGCGCACAACCTGCTGCTCACGCGCAGCAATGCGGTGGGTCGTGGCGGCTGGATCCGCACCGGCTCGCTGGCAGGCCACGCCAACAAGATCATCGAGCGCTTCAAGGTGAAGGCTGGCGGGCCGGACTCGGCCGCACGTTCGCTGTCGGGCGGCAACCTGCAGAAGTTCATCGTCGGCCGCGAGATCGACGCCGACCCCAAGGTCTTCATCGTCGCGCAGCCGACCTGGGGCGTGGACGTGGGCGCGGCCGCGCTCATTCGCGGCGAGATTCTCGCGTTGCGCGACGCGGGCTGCGCCGTGCTGGTGGTGAGCGAGGAGCTCGACGAGCTGTTCGAGATCTGCGACCGGCTGCACGTGATCGCCAAGGGCCGGCTGTCGCCCTCGGTCGACCGCGCCGACGCCACGGTGCCGCGCATCGGCGAATGGATGAGCGGGCTGTGGGATGCATCCCCCGCAGCCGCAGCCAAGGAAGTGAGCCATGTTTAAGCTCGAACCCCGCCCGCAACTCTCGCGTTTCTGGAGCTACGGCTCGCCCATCCTCGCGCTGCTCATCACGGTGGCCATCGGCACGGCGCTGTTCGCGCTGCTCGGCAAGGACCCGGTCAAGGGCCTGCTGATCTTCTTCTGGGAGCCGATCAAGAGCGGCTACGCGCTCGGCGAACTGATGGTCAAGGCCACGCCGCTGCTGATCATCGCGCTGGGCCTGGCCGTGTGCTTTCGCTCCAACGTGTGGAACATCGGCGCCGAAGGCCAGTTCGTCATCGGTGCCATTGCCGCGGGCTACGTGGCGTTGCTGGCCGACAGGAGCACCGGCCAGTGGATCATCGCGGCCATCCTCGCCGCGGGCATCCTGGGCGGCATGTTCTGGGCGGCGATCGTCGCCTTCCTGCGCGACCGCTTCAACGCCAACGAGATCCTGGTGAGCCTGATGCTGGTGTACGTGGCGACGCTGGTGCTCGGCTACATGGTCGCCGGGCCGCTGAAGGACCCGATGGGGTTCAATTTTCCGCAGAGCAAGACCTTCGATGCGGTCACGCAGATCCCGCGGCTCATGAAGGGCTCGCGCGTGAGCATCGGGCTGCTGATCGCGCTGGCGGGCGCTGCGATGCTGTGGGTCTTCCTGTTTCGCACGCGCGCCGGCTTCGCGCAGCAGGTGGGTGGCCTGGCGCCGGCGGCCGCGCGCTACGCGGGCTTTTCGGCACGCCGTGCGGTGTGGGTGGCGCTGATGACCTCCGGCGGCGCGGCCGGCCTGGCCGGTGCGCTCGAAGTGGCCGGCCCGATCGGCCAGCTGACGCCGTACGTGCCGGCGGGCTACGGCTTCGCCGCCATCATCGTGGCCTTCGTCGGGCGGCTGCATCCGGTGGGCATGATCTTCTCGGCCATCCTCATGAGCATGTTCTACATCGGTGGCGAGCTCGCGCAGTCGCGGCTGGGCCTGCCCAAGTCGATCACCGGCGTGTTCCAGGGCCTGCTGCTGTTCACGCTGCTGGCCTGCGACACGCTCATCGCCTACCGCATTCGCCGCAAGGTCGCCACCCGGTTCATCGCGCCCGCGCAGGGCAGCACGCAAGGAGTTTCGTGATGGAGGTCTACATCGGTCTGCTCGGGCTCGTGTTCAGTGCGGGCACGGCGCTCGCCATCGCGGCGCTCGGCCTCCTGATCAACGAGAAGGCGGGCATCGTCAACCTCGGCGCCGAGGGCATGATGCTGTGCGCCGCCGTGGCCGGCGTCATGGTGACGGTGGCCACCGGCAGCACCTGGGCCGGCTTGCTCGCAGGCATGGTGGCCGGCGGCGCACTGGCCACAGTCTTCGGCGTGCTGGTGATCTGGCTGAACACCAACCAGTACGCGACCGGCCTGGCGCTCAGCCTGTTCGGCGGCGGCTTTTCGGCATTTGTCGGCACCGAGTACACCAAGGCCACGCTGCCGGCGCTCACGCCGTTCCAGATTCCGTTTCTGGGCGATCTGCCGGTGGTCGGTCCGGCGTTGTTCCGGCAGCATCCGCTGGTGTATCTGGTCATCGTGTTCGCGTTCGCGCTGATATGGTTCCTGTACCGCACGCGGGCCGGGCTGGTGCTGCGCGCCGTGGGCGAGTCGCCCGAGTCGGCGCATGCGTTGGGCTATCCGGTGCGGCGCATCCGGCTGCTGGCTGTGGTGGTCGGCGGTGCGTTGTGCGGGCTGGCGGGCGCCTATCTGTCAGAGATCTACTCGCGCGGCTGGAACGAGGGCATGGTGTCGGGCCGCGGCTGGATCGCACTGGCACTCACCACCTTCGCCACCTGGCGGCCGGCTCGCGTGCTGCTGGGCGCCTACCTGTTCGGCGGCGTGACGATGCTTGGCTTCCACCTGCAGAACACCGGCGTCGACATCCCGAGCCAGTTCCTGAACATGATGCCGTACGTGGCCACCATCGTGGTGCTGGCGCTCATCTCCCGCAACCCCGCATTCATCCGCGTGAACATGCCGGCGTCGATCGGAAAACCGTTCTACCCCGGCTCATAATAAGTCCACCCCGAATCGACTCACTTCGTGTAGCCGAGCCCCCCTCAAGGGGCAACACCAGCGGCCCGGCAAAGCCGGTTCTGCGGTGTTCGCGCTTCGGCTGCGCCAGTATCGACCACCGCCATCGCTCTTGATTTTTCCGCCAACCTGTCCATTGAGGATTTCGACAATGAATGATCTGAACAAGCGTTCCCTGCTCAAGCTGGCTGCCCTCACGGCCGTCGCATCCGCCGCTCTCGTGGGTTGCGGCAAGAAAGAGGACGCGCCGGCTGCCGCCGCGCCCGCGCCCGCACCGGCTCCTGCCGCTGCTGCGGCGCCAGCACCCGCCGCGCCGCTGAACATCGCATTCGCCTACGTCGGCCCGGTGGGCGACGGCGGCTGGTCCTTTGCGCACGACAACGGCCGCAAGGCGCTCGAGAAGGAATTCGGCGACAAGATCAAGACCACCTTCGTGGAAAGCGTGCCGGAGTCGGCCGATGCCGAGCGCGTGTTCCGCGACTTCGTGGGCCAGGGCAACAAGCTGATCTTCGGCACCACCTTCGGCTACATGGAGCCGATGCTCAAGGTCGCGGCCGACAGCAAGGAGGTGAAGTTCGAGCATGCGACGGGCTACAAGACCGCCGAGAACATGCGCACCTACGACAGCCGCACCTACGAAGGCGCATACATGGCCGGCATCATTGCCGGCGCCATGACCAAGAGCAACACGCTGGGCGTGGTCGGCTCGGTGCCGATCCCCGAGGTGCTGCGCAACATCAACAGCTTCACGCTGGGTGCGCAGTCGGTCAACCCGAAGATCACGACCAAGGTGGTGTGGGTCAACGAATGGTTCAGCCCGCCCAAGGAAACCGAAGCGGCCACGACGCTGATCAACGGCGGCGCCGACGTGCTGTTCCAGAACACCGACTCGCCGGCCGTGCTCAAGACCGCGCAGGAAAAAGGCAAGCGCGCCTTCGGCTGGGATTCGGACATGACCGCCTACGGCCCCAAGGCCCACCTGGCATCGGCCGTGATCAACTGGGGCCCGTACTACATCAAGACCACCCAGGACGCACTGGACGGCAAGTGGGCGACCGGCCAGAGCTGGTGGGGCGTCAAGGAAGGCGCCATCGACATCGTGTCGGTGGCAGAAGACGTGCCGGCCGACATCAAGACCAAGGTCGAGACCGTCAAGGCTGGCCTGAAGGACGGCAGCTTCTCGATCTGGAAGGGCCCGATCGTGGGCCAGGACGGCAAGGAGCTGATCGCCGCCGGCGCCGTGGCCGACGACAAGTTCCTGTCGGGCGTGAATTTCTACATCAAGGGCGTGGACGGCAAGGTGCCGGGCGGCGACAAGAAGTAAGGCGCACTGCGCCGATGAAAGGCCGCCTTCGAGCGGCCTTTCTTGCGTCTGGCATGCGCGCCAAGGGCGGATGCGGGCGCCGATGCGGAACGGCCGCGGTTGCATGGCTAAAATGAGAGTCATTCTCAATTGAAGTTTCTGCACGAGCCTCCATGACTTCCCCCGATGCCGGTGCCATGCACACGTTCTACGTCGAGCACCATGGCTGGCTCAGTGCCTGGCTGCGGCGACGGCTGGGCTGCACGCACAGTGCGGCCGACCTGGCGCAGGACACCTTCGTGCGCGTGCTGTTGCGCCCGCAGGTGTTGCCAACGCTGCGAGAGCCCCGCGCCTACCTGTCGACACTGGCAAAGGGCGTCGTTAGCGAGCATTGGCGGCGTCAGGCTCTGGAGCGCGCGTACATCGACGCGCTCGCGGCGATGCCGGAACCGCTGGCCCTGTCGCCGGAAGATCGACTCGAACTGCTGCAGACGCTCGACGAGATCGACGCCATGCTCGACGGCCTGGCGCCCAAGGCGCGCGAGGCCTTCGTGCTGTCGCAACTGGAAGGGCTGGCCTACGCGGCGATCGCCGAGCGGCTCCAGATCAGCGAGCGCACCGTCAAGCGCTACATGCAGCAGGGCTTCGAGCGTTGTCTTGCGCTGGTCGCATGAGCGCGTCGAGCACCCCACCGTCGCTGCCCGACGCGGCCGTGCTGCGCGAGGCGGCGCGCTGGCTGGTCCGGCTGCATTCCGGCGAGGCCGATGCGGCGGACCATGCCGCCTGCGCGCACTGGCGAACCGCCCATCCGGCCCACGAACAGGCGTGGCAGCGGGCCGAGCGCCTGTCGCAGAAGTTCGGCGCGGTGCCGACTTCCCTGGGCATGCCCGTGCTTGCGCGCCAGCAGCGAAGCAACCGGCGTGCCGCGATGCGCACGCTGGCGCTGCTGGCTACTGCCGCGCCGGCCGCCTGGATGGGTTGGCGCTACGGGCCGTGGAACGACCTCGCGGCCGACCACCGCACGGCGACAGGCGAGCGACGGGAGGTCGCACTGGCCGACGGCAGCCGCGTCCTGCTCGACACCGCGAGCGCCATCGACGTCGTGTTCGACGGCACGCAGCGCATGCTGCGGCTGCGCGCGGGCGCGATCTTCGTGGCGACCGCACCCGATCCGCTGGGCCCGGCGCGGCCTTTCGTCGTCGAGACGGTGCACGGCCGGATGCGCGCGCTGGGTACGCGCTTCATCGTGCGGCAGTCGGGCGATGCGCGCGATGCCGGGCCGGTGCGCCTGGCCGTCACCGAGGGCGCGGTCGAAGTCACGTTGCGAGGCGCATCGGCGGCCTCGGCCGTGATCCCGGCGGGACAGCAGACCGTGCTGGGCGCCCAGGGCGCCCAACCGATGCACCCGCTGACACCGGACGCAGGCGCCTGGACGCAGGGCGTGCTCTACGCCGACGACATGCGGCTCGCCGACTTCTGCGCCGAGCTTTCGCGCTACCGGCCAGGCCTGCTGCACTGTGCATCCGAGGTCGGGGGCCTGCGGATCTCGGGCGCCTTCCAGCTCGGCGACACCGACTACGTGCTGTCGATGTTGGCCACGACGTTGCCGGTGCAGGTGGTGACGCGGACGCGGTATTGGGTGACCGTGGTGGGTGCGTGAGTCGGTGGAGTGCGCCACGCCAGTCCAGAATTATTTGACGAAGCCATGTCCCTTTTTCCAATCTCGTCGGGCAAGTCATGGAGCCGCGCTGTGATCGCGGCACCGACAAGGAAGAAGAAACCATGGCTTTGCCCCAACCGACGCGCCGTGCTGACGGCATACCGCTTTCATTGGCCGCTGCGCGTTCATGCAGTCCGCTGCGGTTGACCCCCATGGCACGCGGTGCGCGCAGCCTGTGTCTCGGGCTGGTCATGGCGGCCAGCACGGCGGCCATGGCACAGCAGGCGGCAGCCCCCGCAGGAACAGTGCGCGCGAACTACGACATTCCGGCTGGTCCGCTGGGGCCGGCGCTGTCGCGCTTCGCGGCCAGTGCCGGCATCACGCTGTCTTTCGAACCGGCGCTCACCGAAGGTCGCCAGACCCACGGCCTGCGCGGCAGCCATGCGCTGGGCGCGGGCTTTGCGCAACTGCTCGCAGGCAGTGGCCTCGAGGCCGTGGCGCGTGCAGGTGGCGGCTACACGCTGCGCCGCGCCACGCCGGCCGCTGTCGCCAATGCCGCTGCACGCGCCGACGGCAACGCTGGCGCGACGACGCTGGAAGAAGTGCGCGTCACAGCCGATGCCGAGCGCAGCAACACCAGCGAAGGCACGGGCTCCTATGCGGCCCGCGCCAGCACCACGGCCACCGGCCTGAACCTGTCGCTGCGCGAGACGCCGCAGTCGATCAGCGTCGTCACGCGCCAGCGCATGGACGACGAGGCGATCGAGTCCGTGACCGAGGTCCTGCAGCGCAGCACGGGCGTGGCGGTGAGCGCGCTCGACAGCGAACGCCTCAACGCCTATTCGCGCGGCTTCAGCCTGGCGAGCTACCAGATCGACGGCCAGCCCACCTGGTACAGCGTGGTCTACGGCACCGGCATCACGCTGAGCGACATGGTCATCTACGACCGCGTCGAGGTGGTCCGCGGCGCGGCCGGCCTGCTGGCCGGCGCGGGCGACCCGTCGGGCACGGTCAACCTGGTGCGCAAGCGGCCGACGGCCGACTTCGCAGGCTATGTCTCGGGCAGCCTCGGCTCGTGGGACAACCGCCGCGGCGAGGTCGACGTGAGCGGCCCGCTCAATGCCGCCGGCACCCTGCGCGGCCGCTTCGTCAGCGCCTGGCAGGACACGAATTCCTATCGCGACCGCTACAGCAACGAGAAGCAGATCGCCTACGGCGTGGTTGAGGCGGACATCGCGCCCGACACGCTGTTGACCCTGGGCCTGGATTACCAGAAGAACAAGCCCAAGGGCGTTTCGTTCTCGGGCCTGCCGCTCTTCTGGTACGACGGCAGCGAAGTCGACTACCGGCGCTCGGCCAGTTCGGGTGGGGCCGGCAGCACCTGGAACCAGGACGCGCGCACGCTGTTCGCGAGCGTGGACCACGGCTTTGGCAATGGCTGGAAGGCCCGGCTGGCTTATTCCAACTATCTGACGCAGCGAGATGGCACGCGCATCTCGGCCAGTTGGGGGCCGGTGCAGCAGGACGGCTCCGTGCAGCTCTACGGCGGCTATGGCGAAGGGCGATCCGAGCAGAACTCGGTGGATGCGCGGCTGTCAGGGCCCTTCGAACTGTTCGGGCGCCAGCACCAGTTGCTGGTCGGCCTGAATGCCTCCAAGGCCACCGACCGCATCACCAGCTTCAGCGACCCACGCTACGGCCTGACCGAAGGCCAGCGCATCTCCGGCAGCATCCTCGACTGGGACGGCAGCTACCCGGCCGTGGCCGCGAACACCGTGCACAGCGGCGTCGCCCAGGAGACCAAGCAGACCGGCATCTACGCCAGCGGCCGCTTCAGCCTGACCGACTCGCTGTCGCTGGTGCTGGGCAACCGCGTCAGCAGCATCGACTACGACTACCTCTGGACCAGCTACGCCGCGTGGACGTCGCAGGCGCAGACCTATCGGCGGCACGGCGTGTCCACGCCGTATGCGGGCGTCGTCTACGACCTGAAGCCGAACTGGTCGGTGTATGCGAGCTACACCAGCATCTTCAAGCAGCAGCAGTACAAGGACCGCAACAACCGGGCGCTCGATGCGACCACGGGCGTCAACTACGAACTGGGCACGAAGGCGACCTTTCTCGACGGCAAGCTGAACGCGTCGCTCGCCGTGTTCCGCATCGAGCAGGACAAACTGCCGGTGCGCGACAGCGGCTACACCGCGTCGCTGCCCGACGGCAGCCGCGCCTACATGTCGGTCGACGGCGCCACCACGCGCGGTGCCGAAGTCGAACTGTCGGGCGAGATCGCGCCGCGCTGGCAGGCCTACGCGAGCTACTCGCACAGCCGCACCGAGGACCGTGCCGGCCTGTCGCTCACGACCGAGGCGCCGGAGAACCTCTTCAAGCTGGGCACCTCGTACCGCTTCAGTGGTGCGCTCTCGGGCCTGACGGTCGGCGGCAACCTCTACTGGCAGAGCGACACCTCCTTCACGTCGGCCTGGCCGGTGGTCGGCACCGCGCGGCAGGACGCCTACACGCTGGTCGGCCTGATGGCGCGCTACCAGATCAACCGCCAGACCAGCATCAGCGTGAACGTGGACAACCTGTTTGACAAGACGTACCACAGCATCGACCCGACCTTCAACACGAAGGTCTACGGCGCGCCGCGCAGCGTGCTGGTGACCGCGAAGTACACCTTCTGATGGAGGAACGCCGCGCATGAACATCGCCCTGCGCATCGCCGCCGGCATGGTGGGCGGCTACGCCTTCACGTGGGGCTTCATCGCCCTCGTGATCGCGTCGCTGTTCGCTGCCCGGCTCGACTTCCACGACGCGGAAACGCTGGGAACCATCCTGGGCTTCATCGTGTTCCTGGTCGTCTTCCTATGGGCCTTCGCGGCGCGCAGCGTGCTGCGCGTGTGGGGGGTGCTGGCCGGCGGCGGCGCGCTCATGGCGGGCGCCGCCTGGCTGGTGCAGCGCGCGCTGCTCTGAATCGCACGCACAAGGAGGCATTGCCGTGTTCAAGAATTTCCGCCTCTCCATGGCCTGGCTGCACACCTGGTTCGGCCTGGTGCTGGGCTTCGTGCTGATGGTCGTGTTCTTCTTCGGATCGCTGTCGGTGTTCGACCGCGAGATCGACCGGTGGGCAATTCCCGAAACGCGCTTCGCGCCGCAGCCCATGCCGTCCTTCGACACGGTACTGCTGCCCGTATTTCGCGAGCTGAAGCCCAGTCCGGCGAGCATCGAGCGGGCGCGCGACCGCGTGAACGGCCCCATGGCCGACAGCTTTCCGGTGGTGAAGAGCTGGGGCGCGTACACCACGCACCGCGACCCGGTGCTCGGGCTGTTCTCCACCCATGAGTTGACGAACGCCAAAGACCCGGAAGGCAGCGTCTTCGGCAACCGCACCATCGATCCGCGCAACGGCCACGCGATCCCCGACGACCACCTCAAGATCGGTAGCCAGTTCTTCTACCCGCTGCACTACAGCCTGCATCTCTACTGGATGAACCTGGGCTACTGGATCGTCGGCTTCGCCGCGCTGATCATGCTGGTGGCGCTGGTCACCGGCGTGGTCATGCACCGCAAGATCTTTCGCGAACTCTTCACCTTCCGACCGAAGAAGCACACGCAGCGCAGCGTGCTGGACCTGCACAACCTCACCGGCGTGGTGGCGCTCCCGTTCCATTTCATCTTCGCCTTCTCGGGGCTGGTGATCTTCGGCGGCATCTACTTTCCCGTGACGCAGACGCAGCTCGAACCGCTGCATGAACTGCACGAGAAGCAGGAGGCGCTGGCGACCGGCCTGCCGCACGACCGCGCGGGCGTGGCCGCGCCGCTGGCCTCGGTCGACGCCATGGTGGCCGAGGCGCGCCGCCGTTGGGCCGCCAGGGGCATGGCGGGCGACGTCGGCTTCCTGAGCGTCCAGCACGTGGGCGATGCGAACAGCTACGTGAGCGTGTACCGCGCCGGCACCGACCGCATCGCGCTGACCGGCGAGGGCATCCACTTCAAGGCCTCGACCGGCGAGCTGCTGCGCGAAGACCCGCCGCTGACGGCCGTGGCCAGCATCAACACCTTCCTGACCGGCCTGCACCTGCAGCACTTTCGCCACTGGCTGCTGCGCTGGCTCTATGTGCTGGGCGGGCTGTCGGGGTGCGTGTGCATCGCCACCGGCTTCGTCTTCTTCGTCGAGAAGCGTAAGCGCCAGCATGCCAAACAGAACCACCGCGGCGCACGCTGGGTCGATGCCTTCGCGGTGTCGACGGTGACCGGCATGCTCATCGCCACGCTCGCCATGCTGATCGGCAACCGCCTGCTGCCGACCGACCTGCCGGCGCGGGGCGACTGGGAGCAATGGATCTTCTGGGGCGCCTGGGTGTTGGCGTTTGCGCACGGCATCTGGCGCACCGCGCCGGTGGCCGAGGGCCGCATGGCGCCGGCGTGGGCCGAGCAGTGCGCGGCCATCGCGGTCATGGCCGTGGCGGCACCGCTGCTGAACTGGGTGACGACCGGCGACCATCTGCTGCGCACGCTGGCCCGGGGCTACTGGCCGGTGGCGGGCGTCGACCTGTTCCTCCTTGCGAGTGCCGCGGTGGCGGTGATGGCCATGCGCACGCTGCGGCGCCGCGCCGACGCGGCCGCCATGTTGCCGAAGCCGGCGACGCAGCAGGAGCCCGTCCGTGCGTGAAAGCATCGTGCTGCTGCTGGCCGTGCTGGCCAACCTCGCCGGCCTGGGCTGGCTCGCCCTGTCGACGGAGGTGCACTGGGCGCAGGTGCGTGGACCCGTGCCCGCCGCACGTGGCACGGTCCGGTCGTTGCGCATGCTGGGCGTCTGCGGCCTGGTGGCGTCGCTGTGGCTGTGCCTGCGCGTCGATCACGCCTCGATGGCGACGTTGGTATGGTGCATGACGCTGGCCGGCGCCGCATTGGCCATCGCGTTCACCTTGACCTGGCGGGCCCGCTGGCTGGGCCTGCTGGTGCCGTGGATGCGGCCCGCGCAGCCTGCGTCTACCTCTGCGCCCCCAGTCGATCGACCAGCACCGCGCTCGCATCGTTGAGCCCGATCACCTCGACCTTGCTGCCGTGCTTGTGCAGCCGCTGGACCACCTTGTCGAGCGCTGCAACGGCGGTCACGTCCCAAAAATGGGCCTGCGTCACGTCGATGCGCACGGGGCGGTTCTCGGTATCGCGCGTGTCGAAGGCGTCGACGAACACATCGGCCGATGCGAAGAATATCTGGCCGGTGACACGGTAGGTGCGCGTGCCGCTGGCCGCGTCGTCGTCGATGTGCACGCCGAGCAGCCGCGCGACCTTGAAGGTGAAGAACACGCCGCTCAGGACCACGCCGACGGTCACGCCCGCCGCCAGGTTGTCGGTGGCGACGGTGACGGCCACCGTGGCCAGCATCACGGCGCTCGACAGCCGCGGGTGGCGCACCACGCTGCGCAGCGACCCCCAGTCGAAGGTCGATGCCGACACCATGACCATGATGGCCACCAGCGCAGCGACCGGCACCTGCGACGCCCAGGGCTTGAGCACGACCATCAGGATCAGCAGGAAGACGCCCGCGAACAGCGTCGACAGCCGCCCGCGTCCGCCGTAGCGCACGTTGCTCACGGTCTGGCCGATCATTCCGCAGCCGGCGATGCCGCCGAAGAAGCTGGCCGCGACGTTGGCCACGCCCAGGCCGCTGCATTCGCGGTTCTTCGAGCTGGGCGTGTCGGTGAGTTCGTCGACCACGCTGGCCGTCATCATGGATTCCAGCAGGCCGACCATCGCGATGGCCAACGCAGGCAGCGCGATGATGCGCAGTGTCTCCAGCGTCAGCGGCACCTGCGGCCAGGCGAAGACGGGCAGGGCGTCGGGAAGGTGGCCCAGGTCGGCGACCGTCTTGAGCGGCAGGTCGACGTACGACGCGACCAGCGTCAGCACCACGATGCACACCAGGGGAGACGGCACGGCCGTGGTCAGGCGCGGCAGCAGGTAGATGATGGCCAGGCCCAGCGCGAGCATGGACCAGGTGGCGGTGTTGGCGCCCATCAGGTGCGGCATCTGTGCGGCAAAGATCAGGATGGCCAGCGCATTGACGAAGCCTGTGCGCACCGAACTGGAGACGAAGCGCATCAGCACGCCCAGCCGCAGCAGCCCGAAGACGATCTGCAACAGCCCGGCCAGCACGCCCGCGGCCAGCAGGTAGGCCAGCCCGTGCGAATGCACCAGCGGCGCGGCCACCAGCGCAACCGAGCCGGCGGCGGCGGAGATCATCGCAGGCCGACCGCCGGTGAAGGCGATCACGATGCTGATGACGAAGGAGGAGAAGAGCCCGACCATCGGGTCGACGCCTGCCACGAAGGAGAAGGCGATGACCTCCGGGATCAGCGCGAAGGTGGCGACGGCGCCGGCCATCAGTTCACGCGGAATGTGGGGGAACCACTCGGCGCGCAATCGGGAAAGGGACATGGAAGAAGAAAAGGAGAAGTCGAGAAAACGAGGGCCGTCAGGCCGCGGCCAGCCGCGCCGACCGCCGCGGCTGCATATGCTGGCGCGCGAGCTGCACCTGCGCGACTGCGAGGATGGCGAGCAGCGGCAGTGCGAACTCGAGCAACTCTTCCAGGCTCAGCAGCATCGTGCGCGTGCCAAGCGACAACTCGTGCTGCGACAGGCCCATCTGCACGACGCTGGCGGGCAGGCGGTCCATGGTCTTGGAGACGACGATCACCAGCATGAAGGTCAGCGCCGTCATCTTCACCGGCCACCAGGCGCGGCGCTGTTGCGGGGTGCTGCGTGCCATCACGAAGCGGCGGCACAGCCAGAGGATCGACAGCGTGAGCGGTGCCAGCATGGCCAGCGCCGCGGCGATCTGCCACGGGTTGGCGAACTGGTTGTAGAAGCGCGCCTTGAGGATGCTCATGCCGAACATCGCCGAGTGCAGGTCGGCCTCGCGCGCCGCAAAGGCGACCAGCACCACGAACAGTGCCAGCTTGTCGAGTCGGGCGAGCGCCGGCAAGGGCAGCAGCACCACCAGAGCCGCCGCGGCGAGGTAGAGCACCACCGTGCCGTTCTCGACCGGCCCGCCTTCCAGCAGGAAAGACAAGGGCAGGAAGTCGGGCGTGGCGAGGCCGATGCAGACGGCCATCGTCGCGCAGCAGATGGCCAGGCCCAGACCCACGCGGCTGTCGGCCAGCTGGCGCGACAGCTTCACCAGCTGGCGCGGCATCCAGGCGGTCGTGCCGCCGACGTCGTGGCGGCGGCGCACCGCAAGCATGGCGCGCGCCCGCACCCGCAGCGCAGGCCAGACCGGATGAAGCGCCGCGGCGAGCACGGCGCCAAAGAGCGCCCCCGCCGCCACGTCCAAGGGAAAGTGCACGCCGACGTAGACCCGCGCCCACGAAGTCAGCACCGTGATGCCGGCGATGAGCCAGCCGATGTCCCGCAGCGGCTTGTGCAGCATCAGGACGAACGAGACCGTGAACATCACCGCCGCATGGGCGCTCGGCATGCCGCCTCGCGCGCCGTGTGGAATGTGCGACGGGCTCAAGCCCAGCATGAAGGGGCGCGGCATGCCGAAGGCATGTGCCATTTCCTTGACCACCACCGACGCCACGGCGGCTGCCAGCAGGGACGCGAGCACGTAGAAGCGTGCGTCCGGTCGACGCCAGGCCGCCCACCCCAGGATCGCGAAGCACAGCCAGGTCGATTGCGTGGCCAGCGAGGAAGCCACTGCCAGCAGTTGCGGATGCGGCGTGAAGCCAGCGCCAATGGCATGGAAGAGAGCGATGTTCAGCGATTGCATGGGTGGCTCCGGGCGAGGAAAAGCGAGGACATGACGGTGTTCGAACGGGGCAGGCCATGGGGGGTTCTGCCTGCACTTGGATCCTGCCCTGCCAGCATCGAAGTGGGCTGGTTGACGGGTGGGGTGTTCCGCCGGGGCGCGCATATTGTCGGTCAATACGGGTTTTCGCTTTAGAGTCGCGTCATGAACCCCACCGAATTCGACATCCCCGCCGACCGCCTGCCCGCGTTGCTCTGCGCGATGCCCAAGGCCGAGCTGCACATGCACATCGAGGGCTCGCTGGAGCCCGAACTGATTTTCGCGCTCGCACAGCGCAACGGCGTCACGCTGCCGTACCCCGACGTGGAGGCGCTGCGCCGCGCCTACGCTTTCACCAATCTGCAGAGCTTCCTGGACATCTACTACGCAGGCGCCAGCGTGCTGTTGAAGGAGCAGGACTTCTACGACATGGCCTGGGCCTACCTCGAACGCGCCGCGGCGGACAACGTGGTCCACACCGAAATGTTCTTCGATCCGCAGACGCACACCGCGCGCGGCGTGGACATCGGCGTGGTCATCGCCGGCCTGCACCGGGCGTGCGTCGACGCGCAGGCCCGCCTGGGCGTGAGCGCCTTGCTGATCCTCTGCTTCCTGCGCCATCTGAGCGAGGAAGACGCCTTCGCCACGCTGGAGCAGGCCCTGCCGTTTCGCGACAAGTTCATCGGCGTGGGCCTCGACTCGAGCGAACTCGGCCATCCGCCCGAAAAGTTTGCGCGTGTCTTCGCGCGTTGCCGCAGCCTCGGGCTGCGCCTGGTGGCGCATGCGGGTGAGGAGGGGCCACCTGAATACGTGTGGAGCGCACTCGACGTGCTGAAGGTCGAGCGCATCGACCACGGCGTGCAGAGTGCCCGAGACCCGGCGCTGATGCAGCGGCTGGCGAAGGACCGCATTCCGCTCACGGTCTGCCCGCTGTCCAACCTCAAGCTGTGCGTGTTTCCCGATCTTGCCGAGCACAACCTCGGCACGCTGCTCGACGCCGGCCTGGTCGCTACGGTGAATTCCGACGACCCCGCCTACTTCGGCGGCTACATGAACGAGAACTTCCTCCAGACCTTCGCCGCGACCGGGCTCGAGGCGCGGCATGCGTGGCAACTGGCGGCCAACAGCTTCGAGGGCAGCTTCATCGACGCACAAGCCAGGCGCGGCTACATGGACAGGCTGAACGCCTGCTTCGCCGAATTCCGTTGAACGAGGGCGATGACCGCTTTCAGCGGTCTGCCCTTGCGCTCGGCGCAGGCGTTGCCGACAGCGCCGAAGGCGAGCCCGCAAGCCCGAACTGGTGCCAGGCACGCCGCAACTGGGTGTCGGAACCGAAGCCCGAGAGTTCTGCCGCACGCGTGACGTTGGCGCCCGACTGCAACGCCAGTTGTGCGGCAGCCAGACGCAGGCGGCGCAGGTAGGTCAGTGGCGCGACACCGGCATGCGTGACGAAGAGGCGCGTGAGGTGCCGCGCCGACGTGCGAGCGACGTCGGCCATGCGGGGCACCGTCCAGTCGGCCTGCGGCTGCTCGCTCACGGCGTCCTGCACGCGATGCAGCGCAGCATGCATGTGATTGCGGTAGGCAAGAAACGGTGACAGTTCGGGGTCATTCGGTCCACGGCGCAGGGCCACGACCATCGTCTGCGCCACCTGGGCCGCGAGCGCTTCGCCGCAGGTTTCGGTGATGCGGTGCAGCATGAGGTCGATGCCGGTCGTCACGCCTGCGCTGCTGTAGACCGGCGCGTCGAGCACGAACACACGATTGGCGACCACCTCGCAACGCGCTTCGACCTGCCGCAGTTCGTCCAGGTGCTGGTGGTGCGTGGTGGCGCGCCGGCCAGCCAGTGCACCGGCATGCGCGGCCAGTAGGGCGCCCGCGCAGATCGTGACCAGTTCGAGCCGGCCGCGCTCGAAACGTTGAGCGCGCAGCCAGTGCAGCACGGCCTGCGCTTCGGGCCCGTCGATGGCGATGGTCTGGCCCGGCAGGCCGACGAGCACGATCCAGGCGGGGCCGTCCCAGTGCGTGGGCAGCGGCACCAGGCCCGACAGCATCACCCCCACCGACCCGGCGGAGGTCGGCGTGGGCGACGCGAAGTCGAGCACGAAACGCGGCGGACGGCCTTGGCCCTGGAGCACCTGGTTGGCGATGCGCAGCGCTTCGGCGGGCCCGGCCCAGTCGAGCACCAGGCTGTGGGGCAGCAGCACGAACACCACGCGGATGGGCGCCGCGCCGCCGGCCGTCGCGTGCTGCCCGACCGCTGGCGAGTTCAGGGGTTCTGCGTCCAAGTGAAGTCCATCTGCCGCGCCGTGCGTTCGGCCAGCGCCCGCCCGGCCAGCCGCTCGACGATGTGCAGGCTCATGTCGATGCCGGCGCTGATGCCGGCCGAGCTCACCACGCGCCCGTTGTCGACCCAGCGCACATCCTCGATCACCTGCAAGGCCGGGAAGGCGGTGCGCAGGTCGGCCACGTCTTCCCAGTGCGTGGTGACGCGCTCGGATGCCAGCACGCCACTGGCCGCCAGCAGGAAGGCGCCGGTGCACACGGAGGCCGTGATGTCGGCCGAAGCCGCCTGTCGTGCGATCCAGCCCAGGGTGGCTCGGCTCGCCATGGGCGCGTCCACCACGCCACCGGGAATGATCAGCACATCGGCCTGGGGCGCGTCGTCCAGTGCGTGGTCGGCGAGCAGGCGCAAGCCGGCGCGTGCCTGCACCGGATGCGTCGCGTGCTCCGGGTGTTGCGCATGGGGACGCTCCGCGATCGACAGCACTTCGAACAGCGCAGGCGCATCGGGCTGCAGGCGGTGATGCATGCGCGTGGCGGTGGTGAACACCTCGAAGGGACCGGCGAAATCGAGCGCCTCGACCCCGTCGAACGCCAGGATGAGGACGCGCCACGGCGCCGTGCGTGCGGTGGCCGCGCTCATGCGGGCTGCCCTTCCTCGTGGGCCGCGACGGCGCGTTCGAGCGCCTGCGCCGCGCTGCAGACGTGTGCAAAGCGGTCCTGCAGCACGGTGGCGGTGCGCATCTGGATGTCGGCGGCTGCCAGCGTGCGGCCGTCGGGCTGCACCATGTCGAAGGTCAAGGTGGCGTCGAGCGCGTAGTCGACCTTCCAGCCCAGGTCGGACGCATGGCGCGCGGTGGTTTCACAGCATTGCTCGGTGCGGATGCCGCTCACGACCAGCCGGCCGATGCCTTCCTGCGTGAGCCAGACGTCCAGTCCCGTATGGATCAGCGCGCTGTGGCGGTGCTTGGTGAAGGTGGCTGCAGCGTCGAAATCGGCCAGGCCGCGGATGGGCCGGATGTGGCCCGAGGCCACGGCGAAGGGGTTCGAAGCGATGGCGGGACCGTCGACATGGAAGATGCGGACGATCGGCACGCCTGCGGTGATGCAGCCTTCGATGAGCGCATTCTGGGCGGCCAGGTAGGGGCCCATGTCCCGCCCGGTGGAGTAGGGGCGGTGCCAGAAGGATTCCTGGGCGTCGATCACAATCAGACAGGTTTTCATGGCGGCTCGGCGCGGGCGGTAGTGGATGATGCGCCAATTTTGCAGGGCGCATCACCTCTTGTCCGTCTTGATGAAGACCTGAATCGATCAGTTCCGGACATGCGCTGTCCAGCTTCGATCCGTGCGGCGCAGATCGGCTCAGACCAGTCGCGCGGCCTGCAATTCTTTCTTGAGGTACGCGTAGAACAGCGGCGCGGCGACGAGGCCGGCGGGCCCGAATACGGCTTCGGCCACGAACATGACGGCCAGCAGTTCCCAGACCGCCATGCGCGTGCGGCTGCCAACCACCTTGGCGTTGATCAGGTATTCGGCCTTGTGGATCAGGATCAGGAAGCCCAGGCAGACGAGTGCCGCCATGGGCGACACCGACAGCCCCACCATCGTGATCACCGCGTTGCACAGCAGGTTGCCGACGATCGGCACCAAGCCCGCCACGAAGGTGAGCGTGATGAGCGCCGGCGTGTAGGGCAGGCCCATGTCCCAGAGCGGCAGCAGGAACAGCAGGAACACGGCGGTCAGCAGCGCGTTGAAGGCGGCGATCCAGAACTGCGCAGCGACGATCTGGCTGAAGGCGTCGCCGAAGAGCCGGATGCGCGTCTTCAGTTGCTCGGCCAGCGGCCCGCCCGCGCGCGATGCCACGCTGGCACCGGCGAGCGCGCCGACCAGCAGCCCGACGTAGGCGAACAACAGGGCGCCCAGCCAGGCCCGGCCGGTCAGCGCGAGCATGCCGGCCTGCGCCCGCAGGTAGTTGGCAACGAGCCGCTGCACGTCGGCCACGCCTTCGGGCAGGTACACCGCGATGTCGGGCGGCAGTTTCAGGCGCAGTTCGAGCACGGTGCGCGCGATGTAGTCCAGCAGTTCCTGGTACTGCCCGGGCGCGTTCAGCACGAATTCACGGGCTTCGGAAAATGCCAGCGCCATCGCGATGATCGGCGCGAGCATGACAAGCATGGCGGCCAGCACACGAAGCAGAGCAGGCGGTTGCGGTTGGGGCAGCAACGCGGAATGCGGCCGACGTCGCACCTTCATCAACAGCCGTGCCAGCCACCGCGTGGCCAGAAAGCCGATGCAGACGCACAGCAGCCCGGGCAGCAGCCCGTGCAGCATAATCAACAGCAACGTGCCGGCAATCAGCAGGTAGCTGGCGACCTTCAATGCGAGCGGATTGGCGGCGATGGCGGCTCTCACGCGCAGCGGCGGCTCAGCCGACGACCACGGCGGCGCCGGTGCTGCGATCGGCGATGGTGCCGATCTCGAACACCGTTTCGCCCGAAGCGCGCAGTGTGGCGGCGCAACCCGCGGCTTCGGCGGCTTCGATCACGACCACCATGCCGATACCGTTGTTGAAGGTGCGGTTCATCTCGATGTCGTCGATGCCGGCGACCTTCTGCAGCCAGGCGAACAGCTCGGTCTGCGGCCAGCTGCCCTTCTTCAAGTGGGCGGCCGTGCCTTCGGGCAGCACGCGCGGGATGTTTTCCAGCAGGCCGCCGCCGGTGATGTGCGCCAGCGCCTTGATCGGGTGCTTG
>Ga0247813_10000310_pt1 | contig 52995 bp, 65 predicted proteins | sample UWRJL169409C1_FD_180719 | JGI IMG/M metagenome (GOLD analysis project Ga0247813, IMG submission 180719) | Plant litter microbial communities from Arlington Agricultural Research Station in Wisconsin, United States - UWRJ-L169-409C-1 | ecosystem: Environmental > Terrestrial > Plant litter >... | reverse complement strand
GTAATCAGAAGGATCTGACACTATGATCCAGATGCAAACTAACCTGGAAGTGGCCGATAATTCGGGCGCCCGCCGGGTCATGTGCATCAAGGTGCTCGGCGGCGCTAAGCGTCGCTACGCCTCGGTGGGTGACACAATCGTCGCCTCGGTCAAGGAAGCCATTCCTCGCGGCCGCGTCAAAAAAGGTGAAGTGGTTCGCGCCATCGTCGTGCGCACCGCCAAGGACATCCAGCGCAAGGACGGTTCCGTCATTCGCTTCGACAAGTCCGCCGCCGTCATCGTCAACAAGCAGAACGAGCCGGTCGGCACGCGGATCTTCGGCCCGGTTCCCCGTGAACTGCGCGCCAAGAACCACATGAAGATCATCTCTCTGGCTCCGGAGGTCCTGTAGTCATGGCCGCCAAGATCAAGAAGGGCGACCGCGTCGTCGTCCTGGCAGGTAAAGACAAGGGCCGCACCGGCTCGGTCACCAAGGTCCTGCCGACCGAAAACCGCGTCCTGGTTCAGGGCGTGAACATGGTGCAGCGTCACACGCGTCCGTCGCAAGGCGATCCGCAGGGCGGCATCAAGAACAAGGAAGCCTCGCTTCACCTGTCGAACGTCGCGATCGCCGACGCCAACGGCAAGGCGACCCGCGTCGGCTTCCGCGTCGAGGGCGACAAGAAAGTCCGCTTCGCCAAGACGACTGGAGACGTCATCTGATGGCTGACACAGCTTACACCCCTCGTCTGAAGGACGAGTACAACAGCCGCATCCGCGCCGTGATGACCGAGAAGTTCGGCTACACGAACCCGATGCAGCTGCCCAAGCTCGACAAGATCGTCCTGAACATGGGCATCGGCGAAGCTGTCGCTGACTCCAAGAAGGCCAATGCGGCCCTCAAGGATCTGACGCAGATCGCCGGCCAGAAGGCCGTGCCCACCAAGGCGCGCAACTCCATCGCCGGCTTCAAGCTGCGCGAAGGCATGATCATCGGCGGCAAGGTCACCCTGCGCGGCGACCAGATGTACGAGTTCCTCGACCGTCTGATCACGATCGCCCTGCCGCGCGTGAAGGACTTCCGTGGCCTGAAGCCGACGTCGTTCGACGGTCGCGGCAACTACGCCATGGGCCTGAAGGAACACATCGTGTTCCCGGAAATCAACTACGACCAGATCGACCAGATGTGGGGCATGGACATCATCGTCTGCACCACGGCCAGGACTGACGACGAAGCCCGCGCGCTTCTGACCGAGTTCAAGTTCCCGTTCGTGAAGAACTGAGCGGGAAGGGAAAAGCAAAATGGCAAAGAAAAGCGCCGTAAACCGCAACGAAGCCGTCAAGGCCCTGGTTGCGAAGTATGCCGCGAAGCGGGCCGCCCTGAAGGCGACCGCCAACGACGAGAGCCTGCCTCTGGAAGAGCGTTTCGACGCCCGCCTGAAGCTGGCCGAGCTGCCGCGTAACTCGGCGGCCGTCCGGATCCGCAACCGCTGCGAAGTGACGGGCCGTCCGCGGGCCTTCTATCGCAAGCTCAAGATGAGCCGGATCGCCCTGCGTGAACTCGGCAACCTGGGTCAGATCCCGGGTCTGACGAAGTCCAGCTGGTAAGGGGAGCGACACACAATGATGATCAACGATCCCCTGAGCGACATGATCGCTCGCATCCGGAACGCGCACATGCGCAAGCGTTCCAAGGTGCTCACCCCGGCCTCCCGTCTGCGTCAGCGCGTCCTCGACGTGCTGCAGGACGAAGGCTACATCCGCGGCTATTCGCTGGTTCAGAACCCCGGTGAATTCCCGCAGTTCGAGATCGAGCTCAAGTACTTCGACGGCCAGCCGGTCATCGCCGAGATCGCTCGCGTGTCCAAGCCGGGCCGCCGCGTCTACTCCGCGATTTCCGACCTGAAGCCGATCAAGAACGGCCTGGGCATCTCGATCCTTTCGACTTCGAAGGGCGTCATGTCTGACGCCTCCGCTCGCGACGCCAACGTCGGCGGCGAAGTCCTCTGCAGGGTCTACTAAGATGTCCCGTATCGGAAAACGCACCATCACCGTGCCGAAGGGCGTGACTGTCGCGCTCGACGGCCAGAAGGTCACCGTCAAGGGTCCCAAGGGCGAACGCTCCTGGACCGTTGCCGACGAGATCGAAGTCAAGTTCGAGAACGACGAGATCAACCTGGTCGCCCGCAACGACTCGCAACGCGCAAGCGCGATGTGGGGCCTGTCGCGCACCTTGGTCGACAACATGGTCGTCGGCGTCACGGACGGTTTCGAGCGCGTGCTCGAGCTGGTCGGCGTCGGTTACCGCGCCGCTCTGAAGGGTTCGGACCTGTCGCTGCAACTCGGTTTCTCGCACGAAGTGGACATCAAGGCCCCGGCCGGCGTCACCTTCGCTGTGCCGAAGCAGACCGAGATCCGCATCCAGGGCGCCGACAAGCAAGTCGTCGGCGAACTGGCCGCCAACATCCGCAAGCTGCGTCCGCCGGAGCCCTACAAGGGCAAGGGCGTCCGTTACTCGGGTGAAAAGGTCCGTCGCAAGGAAGGCAAGAAGAAGTAAGTCATGGCTCTTTCTCTGCAACAACAAGCCAAGCGCCGCACCGAGCGCAACCGTCGTCGCCTCAAGGCGATGGGCAACGGTCGCCTGCGCCTGTCCGTCTATCGTTCGGACAAGAACATCTCGGCCCAGATCATCGACGACCTCAAGGGCGTCACGGTCGTGTCCGCTTCGTCGCTGGAAGGCGACAAGGCCGGCACCTCGAAGGGCTCCAACAAGGAGGCCGCTGCCGCTATCGGCAAGCTGGTCGCCGAGCGGGCCATCGAGAAGGGCGTCACTGATGTCGTGTTCGACCGCGGTGGCTACATCTATCACGGTCGGGTGAAGGCGCTGGCTGATGCCGCGCGTGAAGCCGGCCTGAACTTCTAAGGGACGCGACAGATGGCGCAACAACCCCAACGTGGCGGCGGCGGCAACGACCGCAATCGTCGCGACAACCGCAATGGTCCCGCTGTCGATGGCCCGGATTCGGACATCGTCGAGAAGCTGGTGCACATCAACCGCGTCGCCGCGACCGTTAAAGGCGGCCGCCGGTTCTCGTTCGCGGCCCTGATGGTCGTCGGCGACGGCAAAGGCCGCGTCGGCTTCGGTCACGGCAAGGCGCGCGAAGTGCCGGAAGCCATCCGCAAGGCGACTGAAGAAGCCAAGAAGACCATGATCCGCGTTCCGCTGCGCGAGAACCGCACCCTGCACCACGACGGCAACGGCCGTTGGGGCGCTGGCAAGATCATGATGCGCGCCGCCCCTCCCGGGACCGGCGTCATCGCCGGCGGTCCGATGCGCGCCGTCCTCGAAACCCTCGGCGTCCATGACGTCGTGGCCAAGTCGAGCGGTTCGTCGAACCCCTACAACATGATCCGTGCGACGTTCGAGGCCCTCAAGGTCCAGTCGTCGCCGCGTCAGGTCGCTTCGAAGCGTGGCAAGAAGGTCGCTGACCTGATGGGCCGCCGCAACGATGGCGCCTCGGCCCCGGCCGAGACCGCCGAAACCGTGGAGGGCTGATAGATGGCCACCGTCACCGTCAAGCAGACCGGTTCGCCGATCCGCCGCAAGAACGACCAGCGCGCCACCCTGGTGGGCTTGGGTCTGAACCGCATGGGCCGCGAGTCCACGCTGGAAGACACCCCCTCGGTTCGCGGGATGATCGCCAAGGTCGCCCACCTGACCGAGATCGTCGAAAAGTAAGTGCGTATCCAGCTTCTCCCGGAAGGGAGAGGCCGTCGCCCTTGCGGTGACAGGGTGAGGGCGGCTATAGGCCGCCCTTCATCGCGTTCCGGGGTCTGATCGTTTTCAGATCTCACAATCAAACAGCCGAGTCCGGATCTGATCCGGGCGCTAGAACCCGAAAGGATCAGGCACATGAAACTGAACGAAATTCGCGACAACGAAGGCGCCCACAAGAAACGCATGCGCGTCGGCCGCGGCCCGGGTTCGGGCAAGGGCAAGACCGCCGGTCGCGGCGTCAAGGGTCAGAAGTCGCGTTCGGGCGTCGCCATCGGCGGCTTCGAAGGCGGCCAGATGCCGCTGTACATGCGGATGCCCAAGCGCGGCTTCAACAATCCCAACGCCCTGAAGCTGGCCGAAGTGAACCTGTGGCGCCTGCAGGACGCCATCGACGGCGGCAAACTGGACATCAAGTCGGAAATCAAGGGCGACGCCCTGGTGGCCGCCGGTGTGATCCGTCGCGTCAAGGACGGTGTCCGTCTGCTGGGCACCGGCGAGATCAAGGGCAAGCTGAACCTGGTCGTGTGGTCGGCCTCGGCCGGCGCCATCAAGGCCATCGAAGACGCTGGCGGCACCGTGGTTCAGGAGCGTATCGCTGCTGAAGCCAAGGCCGCGGCTCGCGTCGAGAAGCGCAACCTGGCCAAGGGCAAGGCCCCGGCCGCCAAGGCTCCGCGAGGCGACGCCAACAAGATCTCGGCGCGCACGACCCGTACGGCCGCCAAGGCCTGATGCAATAAAGCTTGAGGGGCGGTCTCGCTAAGAGGCCGCCCTTCGCCTATCTGGACGTTGGCCCCGGATTCTCATGTCCGAAGCGCCGCGTTCTGATCAGTCGGGGTAACGACATATGGCTTCGGCCGCCGAACAACTCGCCGCCAATATGAACATGGGCTCGTTCGCGAAAGCGACCGACCTTCATAAGCGGCTGCTCTTCACCCTGGGCGCATTGCTCGTCTATCGCATCGGCACCTATGTGCCGATCCCGGGGATCAACTCCGAAGCCTTCCTGCAGTTCTTCCAGAACCCGGACGGCCAGCGCGGCATCCTGGACATGTTCAACATGTTCTCGGGCGGCGCCGTGGAGCGGATGGCGGTCTTCGCCCTGAACGTGACCCCCTATATCTCGGCCTCGATCATCGTCCAGCTGATGGGCACGGTGTATCCGCCGTGGGAAAAGCTGCGCAAGGAAGGCGGCGAGAGCGGCCGCAAGACCCTTAACCAGTACACCCGCTACCTGACGGTCTTCCTGGCCCTGGCCCAGTCCTTCGGCATCGCCGCCGGCCTGAACGCCCAGGCCAATCTGGTCGACGCGCCGGGTCTGTTCTTCATCGTCACCACGGTCGTCAGCCTGACGGGCGGCACCATGTTCCTGATGTGGCTGGGCGAGCAGGTGACGGCGCGCGGCGTCGGCAACGGCATCTCGCTGATCATCTTCGCAGGCATCGTGGCGGTCCTGCCGGGCACGGTGGCGCGTCTGCTGGGTCTGGCCCAGCAAGGCCAGCTGTCGGCCTTCGCCCTGCTGTTCATCGTCATTCTGGCCGCCGCGACGATCGTCTTCATCGTCTTCATGGAACGGGCCCAGCGCCGGCTGCTGATCCAGTATCCGAAGCGCCAGGAAGGCAACCGGATGGCCGGAGGCGAGCGCTCGTTCCTGCCGCTGAAGGTCAACACCGCCGGCGTCATTCCGCCGATCTTCGCCTCGTCCCTGCTGCTGCTGCCGACGACGGTGGCCCAGATGACCGCGACCGCCGACCTGCCGTCCTGGATGGGCTGGCTGCCGCTGGTCACCGCCCAGCTGACGCACGGCCAGCCGCTGTTCATGGCGCTGTATGCGGCCCTGATCATCTTCTTCTGCTTCTTCTACACCTCGATCACCTTCAACCCCGAAGACACGGCCGAGAACCTGCGCAAGTACGGCGGCTTCCTGCCGGGCATCCGTCCGGGCAAGCGGACGGCCGAGTATCTGGACTATGTCCTGACCCGTCTGACCGTGATCGGCGCCGCCTACATCACCGCCGTCTGTCTGCTGCCGGAATTCCTGGTCTCGCAGATGGGCTCCAGCCTCTATTTCGGAGGAACGTCTATCTTGATCGTCGTGTCGGTCACGATGGACACTGTGGCCCAGATCCAGTCCCAACTGCTGGCGCACCAGTACGAAGGCCTGATCAAGAAGGCGAAGCTGCGCGGTCGTGGTGGACGTGGCGCACCGACGCCCGTACGACGGTAAGCCATAAACGACGCTTGGGAGGGCGGCCTTGAACCTGATCCTGTTCGGACCGCCGGCCGCCGGCAAAGGCACCCAGGCCAAACGCCTGGTCGAGCAACGCGGCATGGTCCAGTTGTCGACCGGCGACATGCTGCGCGAGGCGATCGCCTCGGGCTCTGAGCTGGGCAAACAGTGTCAGGCGATCATGTCGAGCGGCGGCCTGATCGCCGACGACATCGTCATCGCTTTGATCGAGGCCCGGCTGAAAGAGGCCGAGGACGCCGGCGGGGCCATCTTCGACGGCTTCCCCCGCACCTTGGGCCAGGCCGAGGCGCTGGACGCCATGCTGGCCAAGCTGGGCAAGAAGATCGACCACGTCGTGCGGCTGAAAGTCGATGACACGGCCCTGCTGGAGCGGGTGTCCAAACGCTACGCCGAACAGGGCCGCCCGGACGACAACCCCGAAAGCTTCAAGGTCCGGCTGGAAGCGTACAACCGCAACACCGCGCCGCTGCTGCCCTATTACGGCGACAAGGGTCTGCTGACCGAGATCGACGGCATGGGCGCGATCGAGACCGTAGCCGCCGCCATCGACGGCGTTCTGGGCTGAGGTCCGGCGCGGCGTGGGCCAGACCCCGCGCCGAAATTCTGTTTCCATGTTGAACCACAGCTGACGAACGCGTCCAGCCTGCGTTCCCGTGCGTTCTGGTCATGAAGCGCCCGGCCGGCCCGTATCTGGCCGGGCGCGAAGCATGGAGCCGACGTGGACATCAGACTGCCCGCAATGACCGTGAAGCGACGCCGGATGCTGGGCGTCATCGTCGGCGTGGGCGTTCTGCATGCCGGGGCGTTCGCCTTGCTGGCCCTGCAGACCCAGCCACGGGCGGAGCCGGCGCCGCCGGTCATCGAGGTGGAGCTGTTCAGACCGCCCCTGCCGCCTCCGCCCGCGCCACCGCCCGAACCCGCGCCGACCGCCGGGGGCGGGGCCCCGGCCGCGCCGTCCGTGATCCATACGCCGCCGGTCGTCCGGCCGGTCCCGCAGGAAGTGATCGCGCCGCGCGAACAGGCACCCGAGCCTGCGCTGGTCATCGGCGTGGCGCCGATCTCGTCCGGCGCGCCCGGGATGGGGCAGGGCGGCACGGGGAACGGGACCGGCTCCGGGAACGGAGATGGCGACGGTCCGGGATCGGGCGCGCCGCCGCTGATCCTGCGCGGGGCCAGCGAGGCCGAAATCCTGCCCTTCGTGCCGCCCGAGGCGCGGCGGGCGCGGAAATCGGGGCGCGGATCCGTCAGTTGCGTGATCCGGGCCGACACACGGCTGGAGGCCTGTCGGATCGTGGGCGAGACGCCGCCGGGCTTCGGCTTCGGCGAGGCGGCCCTGACGATCGCGCCGCGCTATTTCCGCTTCCGGCCGCCGACGTCGGCAGATGGGCGGTCGGTGGAGGGCTATCGTGTCACCGTCTTCGTCCAGTTCGGTCGGGGCGGATGAGGCCCGAAACGGGAATCCGTCCGAACCGTCAGCCAGGCGTTGACGCAATCTGAATCATCGGTATAAGGGCGCCTTCCCGCGAAGGGCGCCACGCTCCTGGTCTGTTGACCGGAGCGTTTGTTGCGTCCGCAAACGCGTACTTGGAGATCTTCGTGGCCCGTATCGCTGGCGTCAATATTCCGACCAACAAGCGCGTCGAAATCGCGCTTCAGTATATCCATGGCATCGGCCCCGCCGCCGCCAAGGACATCGTGGGCAAGGTGGGCATCGAGTCCGCTCGCCGCGTCAACCAGCTGACGGACGCCGAAGTCCTGCAGATCCGCGAGACGATCGACAAGGATCACACGGTCGAGGGCGACCTGCGCCGTGAGACGTCGATGAACATCAAGCGTCTGATGGACCTGGCCTGCTATCGCGGCCTGCGTCACCGTAAGGGCCTGCCGGTCCGCGGTCAGCGCACGCACACCAACGCCCGCACCCGCAAGGGTCCCGCCAAGCCGATCGCCGGCAAGAAGAAGTAAGACAGACACATGGCCAAGGAACCGGGTCGCGTAAAGAAGCGCGAGCGCAAGAACATCACCTCGGGCGTCGCCCACGTGAATGCGTCTTTCAACAACACCATGATCACGATCACCGATGCCCAGGGCAACGCGATCTCGTGGTCGTCGGCGGGTCACATGGGCTTCAAGGGCTCGCGTAAATCGACTCCTTACGCCGCCCAGATGGCTGCTGAAGACGCAGGCAAGAAGGCCCAGGAACACGGCGTCAAGACGCTGGAAGTCAACGTCTCGGGTCCGGGTTCCGGCCGTGAGTCCGCGCTCCGCGCCCTGCAGTCGGTCGGCCTGACCATCACCACGATCCGCGACGTCACGCCGATGCCGCACAACGGCTGCCGTCCGCCCAAGCGCCGTCGCGTCTAAGACTTTCCGCCGCCGACCCTATCCAACGCCGGTCCTGACGCCCTGACGAGGAGCGAGGGGCCGGCGAACTCCGTATCCAAGGGACACAAATGATCGAACGTAACTGGCAAGAGCTGATCCGTCCCGAGAAGCCTCAGGTCGAAGCCGGTTCGGACCCGCTGCGCAAGGCGCGGCTGGTTGCTGAACCGCTCGAGCGCGGCTTTGGTGTGACGCTCGGCAACGCCCTGCGCCGCGTGCTGCTGTCGTCGCTGCAAGGCGCAGCCGTCACCGCGATCCAGATCGATGGCGTCGTCCACGAATTCTCGTCGCTGGAAGGCGTGCGGGAAGACGTCGTCGACATCGTGCTGAACATCAAGCAACTGGCGCTGCGCATGCACGCCGAAGGCCCCAAGCGCATGACCCTGCGCGCCACGGGCCCCGGTGTCGTCACGGCCGGCCAGATCGACGTCCCTTCGGACATCGAGGTGCTGAACCCGAACCACGTCATCTGCACCCTGGATGACGGCGCTTCGGTGCGCATGGAACTGACCGTTCAGAACGGCAAGGGCTATGTCGCTTCGGAGTTCAACCGTCCGGAAGACGCCCCGATCGGCCTGATCGCCGTCGACGCCCTGTATTCGCCGGTCAAGCGCGTCGCCTATCGCGTCGAGCCGACCCGTCAAGGCCAGTCGCTGGACTATGACAAGCTGGTGCTGGAAGTCGAAACCAACGGCGCTGTCAGCCCTGTTGACGCCGTGGCCTACGCCTCGCGCATCCTGCAGGACCAACTGCAGATCTTCATCACCTTCGACGAGCCGAAGAAGGCCGTTGAAGCCACTGACGGCAAGCCCGACCTGCCCTTCAACCCGGCCCTGCTGAAGAAGGTGGACGAGCTGGAACTGTCGGTGCGTTCGGCCAACTGCCTGAAGAACGACAACATCGTCTACATCGGCGACCTGATCCAGAAGACCGAGGGCGAAATGCTTCGCACCCCGAACTTCGGCCGCAAGTCGCTGAACGAGATCAAGGAAGTGCTGACCTCCATGGGTCTGTCGCTCGGCATGGACGTGCCGAACTGGCCCCCGGAAAACATCGAAGACCTGGCCAAGAAGTTCGACGACCAGATCTAGTTTCAACCCTCCGCCCATTCCCCTGGAGTACCTTTTTCAGGGGAACAGTGGGGCGGTTAGAATGAATGCGGTTCAGGGTCCTGTAAGAAGGAAACCGGAGCCGGAGTAGGAGAGACCCCGATGCGCCACGGCGCCGCCTATCGCAAGCTCGGCCGTACGGCCAGCCACCGGACCGCCATGTTCGCCAACATGGCTGCGTCGCTGATCAAGCACGAGCAGATCACGACGACCCTGCCCAAGGCCAAGGAGCTTCGCCCCTTCGTCGAAAAGCTGGTCACGCTCGGCAAGAAGGGCGACCTGCACGCCCGTCGTCAGGCCATCAGCCACGTCCGTGACGTGACCCAGGTCGGCAAGCTGTTCGAAACGATCGGTCCGCGCTACGCCGAACGCAACGGCGGCTATATCCGCATCATGAAGGCCGGCTTCCGCCACGGCGACAACGCCCCGATGGCCGTGATCGAGTTCGTCGATCGCGACGTCGACGCCAAGGGCCTGGACTCGGGTCCGGTCTATGCGATCGAGGGCGACGACGAAGCGTAAGCTTCCGCCGTCTCTGCAGAATACCGAAAGGGCGGCCCGGGCGATCGGGTCGCCCTTTCTTTTTTGAGCGCTATCGCTCGCCGCGCGGCGGCTCGCTGCTTGAGCGTGCGGTCTTCGTCCTGCTAGTCGCAGCGAGCGAGGACCGACATGACCGACACCGACATCCGTCTCATCCCCTATCGCGCCGACCACGCGGGTGCGTGGGTGTCGCTGAACGAATACTGGATCCTGGCCGGCGGCTACGCGTTGGAGGCCAAGGATCGGCTGGTGCTGGACGATCCCGAGGGATCGATCCTGTCGAAGGGCGGCGCCATCTTCATCGCCGAACGGGACGGACAGGCGGTCGGCTGCTGCTCCTTGATGGCCATGCCGGACGGCGGTTTCGAGGTCGGCAAGATGGCGGTGGCGGCGGACGCCCAGGGCCTTGGTCTGGGACGCCGGCTTCTGGACGCCTGTGAAGCCCACGCCCGCGCCGCAGGAGCTCCGCGTCTCTATCTGGAGACGAACAGCGCCCAGACCCACGCCATCGCCCTGTATCGTCGCTTCGGCTTCGTTGACCTGCCGGCCCAGCCGACGCCCTATGCTCGCTGCAACGTCTGGATGGAGAAACGCCTGTGACCCACCCCATTCTCTACAGCCACCCCTTCTCCTCCTACTGCCAGAAGGCCATCGTCGCCTTCTACGAGAAGGACCTGCCGTTCGAGCAGCGCATGCTGGAGAGCGAGGGGGCGATGGCCGAACTTCAAGCCCTGTGGCCCTTCGGCCAGTTCCCGGTCCTGAAGGACGGTGACCGCCGCTTCGCCGAGGCCTCGATCATCATCGAGCGGCTGGACCAGATCTCGCCGGCCACGCCGATGATACCGACCGATCCGGATCTGGCGCTGGAGGCGCGGTTCATGGACAGGGTGTTCGACAACCATATCCAGGCCAACCAGCAGCGGATCATCTACAACGCCCTGAGGCCCGAAGGGGAGCGCGACGCGACGATCGACGCCGAGGCGCGGGCGAAGCTGGAGACCGCCTACGCCTGGCTGAACGGGGTGATGGCGGACCGGACCTGGGCGGCCGGCGAGGTCTTCACCCTGGCCGACTGCGGCGCGGCGCCCGGCCTGCTCTATGCGCATTGGACCCATGCGATCCTGAAGGAACACGTTCATCTGTGGGCCTATCGTCGCCGCCTGCTGGCGCGGCCGTCCTACGCGCGGGCGCTGGCCGAGGCGCGGCCCTATCGCGACTATTTCCCGCTCGGCGCGCCCGCCGAGGACTAGCCGAGCGCGGAGTAGAGGACGGCGGCCAGTCCGCCGCCTATTCCTTCGACAGGTCCTGACGTCCAAACCACGCGATCGCGGCGGCCAGAGGCAGCAGAAGCCACAGGATCAGGCTGATCGCGGCCTTGTAGACCACGCCTTCCGGCGCGCCCGCCGCGCCCTGCTGGATCAGCGCCTTCAGCGTATCGTAGGCGAGGCCGGGCAGGGCCAGTTGCGCGATCCAGTCGCCCGGCTCCCAACCCAGCAGGGGCATTGCCTGCATCAGGAAGAATTGGCCGATGCTGACCACGATGGGGATGAACAGGGCGGCCAGAAGCGAGCGGGTCAGCACTGCCGCCAGCAGGCTCAGCATGGCGAACTGGATGACGCGAATCCAGGCGATGGCCGCCAGACCGAAGAACCGGCCCAGGTCTTCGCCGCTCATGTTGAAGGCCAACTGGCGGTGGAAGATCGCCGCCTTGACCAGTTCGCCCAGCACTTCGCTGATCAGGAAGGCGATCATGGCCGCGAGGATCAGCAGCTTGGCGACACCGACCTTGCCCAGGATGAGGTTGGGTCGGGTGTTTCGGGCGCTGGTCAGCCGCCAGGTCTCCCAGCGGTAGTCGGCCGCGAACAAGGTCGACAGGCCGATCAGGATGAACAGCAGCAGGCCGGGGTTGGCCAGTCCGCCAGCAGTGCTGACGAGGGTCTGACCCATGTCCAGCGTTCCGGTCTGCAACAGGCCGGGTGGTAGCTGGGCGTTGCTGATCGCGCCCATCTTCTGTTTCAGGAACATCTGACCCAGGCCGCCGGCGACCAGGCCGAAGACGGGAACGAACAGGACGCTCCAGATTACGGCGGTGCGGTCGCGGGCGAAGCGATAGGCCTCGGAGCGGACGGCGTCCGCCAGCATGGTCACGCTCATCGGATCGCCTCCGGCGTCTGGACCGATCCGGTCTCGCTCATGAACACGCTTTCCAGGTCGGCGCCGACCCAGCGGGCCTCGTCGATGTCGACGCCCTGTTCGATCAGGCCGCGCAGCAGGGCAGGGCCCTCGGCGCGGGGGATGGCGGCCAGGACGGCGTCGCCCTCGACAGTGCCGCGGTCGCCCAGCACGGCCATGATCTTCGCCATCGGCGTGGCCGACAGCCGCAGCCGCTCGCCACCCGAGGTCAGGTCGGCGACCGAGCCTTCGCGGACCAGCCGGCCCTTGTTCATGATGGCGACGCGGTCGCAGACGCGCTGGACCTCCAGCAACTGGTGGCTGGCGAGGATGACGGTGATGCCTTCGCGATCGGCAAGCGAGCGGATGAGGGCGCGCATCTCCTGGATGCCGGGGGGATCCATGCCGCTGGTCGGTTCGTCGAGGATGACCAGTTCGGGCTCGGTGATCAGGGCCACGGCGACGCCCAGACGCTGGAGCATGCCGACGGAGAAGCCGCGCACCTTGCGGTCGGCGGCCTCGCTAAGGCCGACGCGCTCGAGCCAGCCGGAGGTGCGGGCGGCGTCGGGCTTGAGGCCGTGGGCGGTCGACAGCCAGACCAGCACCTGCCGGGCGGTCATGAAGGGCGGGAAGCGCGGGGTCTCGATCATCGAGCCCATCCGGCGCGAGGCACGGGCGTCGCCGATGGCCCCGCCCATGACGATGGCCTCGCCCTCGGTTGGACGGATCAGGCCCAGCAGGATGCGGAACAGGGTCGATTTGCCCGCCCCGTTGGGTCCGAGAATGCCGTAGACACCGCCCTTGGGGATGCTGAGCGTCAACCCGTCCAGGGCGCGCACGGCGCCATAGGTCTTGGTCAGGGCGCGGGTTTCGATCACGGCGGTCATGGCGCGACCATCGCCCCGTCGCCGCACGGGAGCAAGCCGTCGTGACGATGTCGCGGATTAAGCTTAGGCAATGTCGGAGTTGTGGAGTCGCCGATGTCGTTTCGCCTGATCGCCGTGCTGTTCGCCGTGATCGTCTCGGGGTGCGCCACTGCGCCGCCGCAGGGCGGGACGCGAGAGCCGCCGATCGTGATGCTGGTGTCGATCGACGCGTTCCGCGCCGACTATCTGTCGCGCGGCCTCACGCCGACCCTGTCGGCCTTGGCGGCGGAGGGAGCAAGCGGACCGATGCAGCCGTCCTTCCCGACCAAGACCGTGCCCAACCACTATACGATCGTCACCGGTTTGCGGCCCGATCACCACGGGGTGGTCAACAACACGATGCGCGATCCGACCCTGCCCGGATTGACCTTCCGCCTGCAGGATAAATCCGCCGTGTTGGACCGACGTTGGTGGGATGACGCGGAGCCGATCTGGGTCACTGCGCAGAACGCCGGACTGATCGCCGCCTCGGTCATGTGGCCGGGGTCCGAGGCGGATATTCGTGGCGTGCATACGTCCCTGTCGATCCCCTATGACAAGGACAGAACCAGTGACGGCCGAATTGATCAGGCCTTGGCCTGGCTGGACCTGCCTGCGGCGCAACGGCCGCGGTTCGTCAGCGTCTATCTGGAGCGGATCGACAATGTCGGCCATGCGGCGGGGCCCGGCGGTCCGGCCCTGAACGCCGAACTGGTCGCGATGGACGGATCGATCGGACGTCTGGTCGAGGGGCTGGAAACGCGCGGGTTGAGGGACAAGGTAGTGCTGCTGGTGGTGTCCGATCACGGACTGGCCGGGATCTCGCCCGATCGGGTCGCGCGACTGGGGCCGGTGGCTTCGTCGGATGCGGCGACGGTTCTCTATAACGGAGCGACTGTCTCGATCGAACCGGCGCCGGGCCGCGAGGCCGAGGTCGCGGCCGAGGTTCTGTCGCCGCGCGATCACATGCAGTGCTGGCGTCGGGGCACGCTGCCGGAGCGGTTCGCGTTCGGTCATCACCGGCGCGTGCCGACCTTCTTCTGTCTGGCGCAGGTGGGCTGGGAAATGCTGGCGGCGGGGGATCCGGTCAGCGCCAATCGCGGCGACCACGGCTACGACAACGCGGCGCCGGAGATGCAGGCTGTCTTCATCGCCAATGGCCCCGGCGTCAGGCGCGGGGTGACGATCCGGGGGCTGGAGAACGTCGATGTCCACGCGCTGCTGGGGCGGCTGCTGGGTATACCGGTCCCCGCGGATGACGGCGACCCGTCCGCGACGGCGGACGTGATGTCTCGATAGGGACGCGCTTGCCTTCCGCCTCCGGCCCGTCTCTGATGGACCGGAGTTGGGGGAGTTGGCGGATGACGTTCGAACGCTGGGGCGTGCCGGTGGCGCTGGGAGATCGGCGCTTGCTGCATCCGGGGATGCTGCGCTGGTTGAGGGCGCTGGGCTGGATGGTGCTGTCGGGCTTCGTCTGCGCCCTGGCCTTCGCACTGCCGCACTCGGGGATGAGCGCCCTGTTGCCGGATACGGAGCCGGCGGCCGCCGGCGCGGCGCTGGTCGGGGCGATCGTCGCCCTGATCGCCTACGGGTTGCTGGTGAGGTTCGGAGAGGCGCGTGGCGCCGACGAGATCGCGCTGAAGGCCGCGCCGCTCGGCCTGTTCCTCGGCCTGGTGATCGGCGCGGCGATGTTCGCCTCTGTCATGGGGATCATGGCGATGTTCGGTCTGTACGACATCGTCTGGAGCGGTCCGGCCTCGCCGTGGCCGGCGATCACCGGGGCCATTCAGTCGGGCGTGCTGGAAGAGCTGATCGTCCGCGCCGTCATGCTGCGCCTGCTGTGGCGCGCCTTCGGGCCGTGGGCGGCCTTCGCCGTGTCGGCCGCCTTCTTCGGCGCCGCCCATCTGGCCAACCCCAACGCCACCCCGTTCGCGGCCCTGTGTATCGCCATCGAGGCGGGGATCATGCTGGGCGCCTTCTACGCGCTGACCGGTCGGCTGTGGGTGTCGATCGGGGTTCACGCCGCCTGGAATTTCACCCAGGGCTATCTGTTTGGGGCGGCCGTCTCCGGCGCCGGCTTCGGCCCGGCAATCGCCCACAGCACGGCCAAGGCGGGCGTGTCCGAGATCCTGACCGGCGGCGCCTTCGGGCCCGAGGCCTCTTTGCCGGGCCTGTTCGTCGGGACCCTGGTCGGGGTCGTCGTCATGGCCATGGCGTGGAAGGCCGGACGTTTCGCGAAACCCGCCGTCGAGGTGGCTCCGGTGATCGCGCCCGGCTAGAAGCCGCGACCATGAGCCTGTTCCAAAGAACTCACCGCGCCGCCATCGGCTTCATCTTCGTGACGGCGTTGCTCGACATCGTGGCCATGGGAATCATCATCCCGGTGCTGCCGTCGCTGATCGAGCAGTTCGTCGGATCGAACTCACAGGCCGGCATCTGGAACGGCGTCTTCGTCGCCCTTTGGGCCGGGATGCAGTTCGTGGCCTCGCCGATCATCGGCTCCCTGTCGGACCAGTACGGGCGGCGTCCGGTGATCCTGCTGAGCTGCGCGGGGCTGGCGGCCGACTATGTGCTGATGGCGTTGGCGCCGGGCCTGTGGTGGCTGGCGCTGGGGCGGATCATCGCCGGGGTCACCTCGTCCAGCTTCACCACCATCTACGCCTATATGGCCGATGTAACGCCGCCCGAGCAGCGGGCGCGGGCCTATGGGCTGATCGGGGCGGCCTTCTCGGGCGGGTTCGTGCTGGGGCCTTTCCTCGGCGGCTTCCTGGGCGAGATCGGGCCGCGCGCGCCCTTCTGGGCCGCCGCCGTCATGTCCGGGATCGCCTTCTGCTATGGCCTGCTGGTCCTGCCCGAGAGCCTGCCGGTCGAGAAGCGGATGAGGTTCAGCTGGCGGCGGGCCAATCCGGTCGGGGCCATGGTCCTGCTGCTGCGGCACCGCGAGTTGAGCGGACTGGCCGGGGTGACGTTCCTGCTACATTTCGCTCACCACGTCTTCTCGACGGTTTTCGTGCTGTACGCGGGCTATCGCTATGGCTGGGGGCCGCGCGAGGTGGGGCTGCTGCTGGCCATGGTCGGCGGCATCGACATGGTGGTGCAGGGTCTGCTGACCGGGCCGATCGTCAAGCGGCTGGGCGATCGGGGCACGATGATCCTTGGCCTGTTCGGCGGGACCTTGGGGGTCGCCCTTATGGGCTGGGCGCCGGTGGGCTGGGTGTTCGTTCTGGCCATGCTGCCCAACGCCTTCTGGGGCTTGGCCATGCCGACGCTGCAGTCGCTGATGACGCGTCAGGTGTCCGAAAGCGAACAGGGCCAGTTGCAGGGCGCGACCATGAGCGTGGCGTCGATCGCCGGCGTGGTCTCGCCCCTGTTCTTCGGCTGGGTCTACTCGATCTCGGTGGGCGAGATGGCGCCGGTCCGGATCATGGGTCTGGCCTTCTATATCGCCGCGGGCGTCCTGCTGGTGGCGTCGGTGATCGGCTGGCTCGTCGCGCGCAGGGCTGAACGAACGGAAGCCGCCGCCTGATTTTTTCCGACCGGAACGATGCGGACACCGGTCCCGGGCGTTACCGCCATGATCCCGCCGAAAAGGCGGAGAGAAATGCCGCCTGAAATGACGCCCGGACACCTCATGAAATCCTCCACGATCGCCATCGCCGTCGCCATGACGCTCGCCGCCTGCGGCAACGCCAACGAGACCCGGGCTCAGGACGGGGTGTTCGCCGAGCCGACCAACCGCGCCGTGCCCGCCGACGCCCTGTCGATGAAGGCCAGTTTCGCCCCGGTGGTGCGTCAGGCGGCGCCGGCGGTGGTCAATATCTCGGCCCGGTCGGTCCAGCGGGTCGCCGATCCCTTCTTCCAGATGTTCGGCGGCGGCATGCCCCGCGAGCGGGTGGCGGAATCCGCCGGCTCGGGCGTCATCGTCCGCAGCGACGGCGTCGTCGTCACCAACAACCACGTCATTGAGGGCGCCCAGCAGATCCGGGTGGTGCTGAGCGACCGGCGCGAATATCCCGCCCGCGTCATCCTGGCCGACGAGCGGTCGGACATCGCCGTGCTGCAGTTGGAAGGCGTGACGGACCAGTTGCCGGTTCTGGCGATCGACGATCAGGAAGAACAGCAGGTCGGCGATCTGGTGCTGGCCATCGGTAATCCGTTCGGCGTGGGCCAGACGGTAACCAACGGCATCATCTCTGCCCTGAACCGGACCGAGACCGGCATCACGGACTCCGGCTCCTTCATCCAGACGGACGCAGCGATCAATCCGGGCAACTCAGGCGGGCCGCTGGTCGACATGGATGGCGACGTCATCGGCATCAACACCGTCATCCTGTCCCGCTCGGGCCAGTCGTCCGGCGTCGGCTTCGCCGTTCCCGCCTCGATGGTGAAGCGGGTGATCGACAGCGCCGTCGGCGGCGCCACCAGCGTCATCCGGCCGTGGCTGGGCGTGAAGGGCGAAAGCGTCAGCGCCGACATCGCCCGCAGCCTGGGCCTCAGCCGGCCGCAGGGGGTGATCGTCACCGACGTCTATGCCGGCGGTCCGGGCGCGCGCGGCGGGCTCCAGGACGGCGACGTCATCACCGCCATCGACGGCCAGGAGGTCAACGACCAAGGCGGGCTGAACTTCCGTATCGGCACCAAGCGGCCCAACGACACGGCCCGGATCACCATCCTGCGCGACGGCCAGTCGCGGACGCTGGATACGCGCGTCCAGGTTCTGCCGGGCGACGCCGATACGGCCCAGGGCACGGTGATCGATCGCGGACCGCTGGCCGGCCTGAAGGTCGCCGCCCTGAACCCGGCGCTGGCCGACCGTCTGGGCGGCGATCCCTTCGCGCGCGGCGTGATCGTCACCGGCGTCGCCGGCCGGTCCAACGCCGCCCGCTATCGCCTGCAGCCGGGCGATCTGATCCGCGAGGTCAACGGCCGTACGGTCACCTCGGCCGATGCCGTGCGCGGCGTCACCGGCCCGACCGAGCTGACGATCGAACGTCAGGGCCGCCGCATGACGGGCGTGGTGCGTTGATCCTCGCCAGCCTGGCCGCCGCGGCGGCCCTGTTCGGCGCTCAGGAGACGGTCGATCCGCTGACCCGTCCGATCCCGTCCAATCCGGACTGGCTGACGCCGCAGGCGCCGGTGCGGATTCACGGAAACACCTACTACGTCGGCACTGGCGGGCTCAGCCTCGTGCTGATCGACACGGGCGACGGCCTGATTCTGATCGACGGCGCCGTGCCTCAGATCGTCGGGCGGATCGAGGACAACATCCGTGCGCTCGGCTTTCGGGTCGAGGACATTCGCTACATCCTGAACACAGAGGCCCACTACGACCACTCAGGCGGGCTGGCGGCGCTGGCCCGGGACAGCGGGGCGACAGTGATCGCCAGCCCGGCCGGCGCCGAGGCGCTGCGGCGCGGGCGGGTGGTGGACGAGGACCCGCAGGCCGGCGACATCGAAGCCTTCCCGGCCGTCGCGAACGTCCGGGCTGTGGCCGACGGCGAGACCCTGACGCTGGGGTCCGTGACCGTCACGGCGGTCTTCACCCCGGGCCATACCCCGGGCAGCGCGAGTTGGACCTGGGACGCCTGTGAACAGGCCGATTGTCCGCGCGTCGTCTTCGCCTCCAGCCTGAACGCTGTCGCCGCCGACCCCTTCACCTTCACGGCCCATCCGGAGGTAACGGCGCGGCTGCGGGCGTCCATCGATCGGGTCGAGGCGCTGAGGTGCGACATCCTGATCTCGGCCCACCCGAACAACTCGGGCGGCAACGAGAAGCTGGTCGGCGTCGTGGCGGGCGCGTCGCCCAATCCCTTCATCGACCCCGCCGCCTGCCGCGCCTATGCGACCCGGGCTCGGACAGGGCTGGAGACGCGGCTGGCGCGGGAAGCCGCCCGCTAGGTCTTCGACGAGGGGCCGCCGATGGACCAGACGTGGCCGAAGGGGTCGCGGATCTGGCCGTAGCGGTCGCCCCAGAACTGGTCGTCCATCGGCATGATCGGCTCGGCTCCGCCCAGCAGGGCGCGCTCCCACCAGGCGTCGGGGTCGTCGACCTGCAGATGAAGGGTCACGCCGGCCGGCTTGACGTCGCTCTGGCCCGTGTATTCGGGAAACTCGTCCGACAGCATGACGCTGGCGTCGTTGATGCGCAGGTGGGAGTGGATCAGCCGCTCGCCGTCGTCGGCCAGATGCCGCTGGACCTCCACAGCGCCGAGGGAGCGGGCGTAGAACTCCACCGCCGCCTGACCGCCGCGCGCGGGAATGGTCAGATACGGGGTCACGCCGCCAGTCGGGGTCTGGTTGGGATCGGGCGTATCCTGCGCCATCGGGGCTCTCCGTTTGATCAAGCCATTGTAACGCGTGAAATATGGCGCGCGAGCGCCTATCTCTGATCGTTCATGACCGACCTGTTCGAAGCTTCCGGCATCCTGCCCCCCGACGCGCCGCTGGCGGACCGGCTGCGGCCGCGCACCCTGGACGAGGTTGTGGGTCAGGATCATCTGCTGGGCGAGGGCGGGCCGATCCGCCGGATGATCGAAGCCGGGCGGCTGGGATCCATGATCCTGTGGGGCCCGCCGGGCACCGGCAAGACCACCATCGCCCGCCTGCTGGCCAAGGCGGCCGGATATGAGTTCCAGCAGATCAGCGCCGTCTTCTCCGGCGTCGCCGACTTGAAGAAGGCCTTCGAGGCCGCGCGGATGCGCCGCATGGCCGGCCAGTCGACCCTACTGTTCGTCGACGAAATCCATCGCTTCAACCGCGCCCAGCAGGACGGCTTCCTGCCTTTCGTCGAGGAGGGGGTGGTGACGCTGGTCGGCGCCACGACCGAAAACCCCTCGTTCGAGCTGAACGGCGCCCTGCTGTCGCGCAGCCAGGTCTATGTGCTGAAGCGGCTGGACGATGCGGCGCTGGACCAGTTGCTGGCCCGGGCCGAGGCGCACGAGGACAAGCGCCTGCCGCTGACGCCCGAGGCGCGGCACGCCCTGCTGGCCCTGGCCGATGGCGACGGCCGCTATCTGCTGACCATGACCGAGGTCCTGTTCGCCCTGCCGGACGGCGTCGAACTGGACGTTCAGGGGCTGGCGGGGACGTTGCAGAAGCGGGCGCCCGCCTACGACAAGTCGAGGGAAGAGCACTACAACCTGATCTCGGCCCTGCATAAGTCGGTGCGCGGGTCGGACCCGGACGCGGCCCTGTACTGGCTAGCGCGGATGCTGAACGGCGGCGAGGACCCGCTGTATCTGGCGCGCCGGATCGTTCGCATGGCGGTCGAGGACATTGGCGAGGCGGACCCCCTGTCGATCCTGGTCGCCAACGCCGCCAAGGACACATACGACTTCCTGGGCAGTCCCGAGGGGGAACTGGCCCTGGCCCAGGCGGTGGTCCATCTGGCCACCGCGCCCAAATCGGTCGGGGTCTATGAGGCCTTCAAGGCGGCGAAGAAGGCCGCGCACGAGACCGGCTCGCTGATGCCGCCGGCCCATATCCGCAATGCGCCGACCAAGCTGATGAAGTCGCTGGGGTACGGCAAGGGCTACCAATACGACCCCGACACCCCCGAAGGCTTCTCGGGCGCGAACTTCTTCCCCGACGAGATGGAGCGCCGCGTCTTCTACGCCCCTAAAGGCGAGGGGCACGAAGAGAAGGTCAAGGCGCGGTTGGAACGCTGGGCCGCGATGCGGGCCCGGTTGGCGGACGCCGGCGACTAGGCCAGTCTGTGCTCCGGAACCGGAGACCGATTCATGCGCACCACCATCCTGACCGCCGCCGTCCTTCTGATCGGCGCGACCGCCTGTACCGAGAGCGGTCGGGCGCGCAACGACGCGACCTTCAGCGACAAGCCTGCCGACATCACCTGCTGGAGCTACGGGACCGTGACCTATGAGGGGCGGTCGACGGGCAAGGTCAGCAACCGCGAGGGGCGCGTGTCCTTCGTCGACGCCGCCAACGGCCGCTACACCGTCGTCGATGGCGAATGCCGGCTGGTCTACGCCAAGGGTTGAGGTCCTCGCGGTCGGCGTTGTCGGCCAGCGGATTGCGACATAGTTTGATCGAGAACCCTGGGAGGGAACGATGGCCGTAGGGACGACGAAGACGCCGTGGCATCTGTGGGTCGTGGGCGTTCTGTCGCTGGCGTGGAACGCGATGGGCGTCTGGACCTGGCAGCAGCAGGTCACCCGGGCGCCGGGGTATCTGGCCTCCATGACGGTGGAACAGGTTCGCTACATCGACGCCGCGCCGGTCTGGGTGTCGGTGGCCTTCGGTCTGGCCGTCTGGGCCGGGCTTCTGGGAGGGCTGGCCTTGCTGCTGCGCCGGCGACTAGCGTTCAACGCCTATGTAGCGGGGCTGATCGGCTATCTGGTCAACAGCGGCCACGCCTTCGCCACGGGCGATGCGGCGCGGATCATGGGCGCGGGCGGCTTGGCGTTCACGGCCCTGATCTTCGTGCTTTGCCTTTTCGAGGTCGGCTATTCGCGTTGGATGGCCAAGACGGGCGTCCTGCGCTGATCCACAGACGCGCGACGCGGACTTTTCCCGCACGACGGTCTAGAGGGCGGGCATGAGCTCGCCCCGCGTCCCCGTCCCCCTGACCGCCGAAGAGATCGCCGCCGTCCGGTCGTGGGTGATCCACGAGGACGCCCACGTCATCGCCTTCAACAAGCCCGCGGGCCTGTCCAGTCAGGGCGGCCGCATTCAGGCCCACACCCTGGACGATCTGCTGTGGGCCTTCGCCCGGTCGAACGGCAAGCGGCCCGATCTGGTGCACCGGCTGGACCGCGATACCTCGGGCGTCATCCTGGCCGCCAAGACCAAACCGGCGGCGGGCTTTCTGGGCAAGGCGATCCAGAGCCATAAGCTGACCAAGACCTATCTGGCCCTGCTGTCCGCCGCGCCCGAACCGGCGACCGGCCTGATCGACGCGCCCCTGTTGCGGCAGGAGATCGGGCGCGAAAGCTATATGCGTGTCGTCGCGGCCGATGTGACGGGGGCGCAGGCGTCGCGCAGCCGCTACCGGACGCTGGCGTCGAGCGAGGACGGCGCCCTGGTCGAGTTGGAGCCGCAGACGGGGCGGATGCACCAGTTGCGGGTCCATATGGCCTCGATCGGACGGCCGCTGGTCGGGGACCAGAGGTATGGCGGGGCGCTGACCGCCGGCGGCCGAGCGGCCTCGCGTCTGATGCTGCACGCCGCGTCGCTGGACTTTCCGCATCCGGAGGGCGGGCGGCTGACGGTGACCGCGCCTCCGCCCGTGGATTTCGTCACATTGGCCGAGGCGATGGGATTGACGGTCTGACCGACCGCGAACTGTCGTCGCTCGGGAACATCTGGCCCACCGCCACGCTATTCACAGAACAACGGAGGTTAACGCCATGAAGCGTCTCACAATCCTCGCCATCGCCGTGTCCGCCGCCGCGCTGTCGGCCTGCGCGAGCCTTGCGCCCTACGGGCCGCAGATGGGACCGGGCGGGCAGGGGTATTCGGAGCAACGGATCGAGAGCGATCGCTATCGGGTCTCCTATCGCGGCGTCGGGGCGCCGGGCCCGGTGGCCGATCTGGCCCTGCTGCGCGCGGCGCGGCTGACGACCGAGCAGGGCTATGACTGGTTCGAGGTCACCCAGCGCTACATCGACGGCCGGCCCGACAGCGCGGGCGGCGTCCGACCCAGCGTCTCGATCGGCGGCGGGTCCAGCAGCTATGGCCGCTATCGGTCGTCGGGCGTGGGCGTCGGGGTCGGCATCGACCTCAGCGGCCCGCAGCCGACCTCAACCGTCCTAGAAATCCGTCTGGGCCGTGGCGCCAAGCCGAACCGGTCCGAGGCCTATGACGCGCGCGAAGTCGCCAACGCTCTCGGCCGGTAAATCGGGGCGTCAGCGGCCCCGGGTCAGCGCCCGGTATTCGACCAGCCGTTCCTTGTCGCGGCGGACCTGTTCGCCGACCGTGTTGTCGACGTCCAGCGAGGCGTATCGGACCCAGCCGTCGACGCCCAGCTTGTCCTTTACGGCCGCCGTTGGCGTCTGCCACCGGAAATAGGACAGCCACGATACCAGCAGGGCCAGAGCCAGGCCCACCAGTTGCAGCACCCGGAACCCGCCTTCGTTCACAACGGGGGCGGGCCAGAAGGCGAAGATGGCGATCCAGGCCAGCAGCACGAACGGGGTCGTGATCCGGCCCACCCAGCGCATCCAGTAGCGTTCGCGGCGGACGCGCCAGAGCTCCATCTGTGCGAACTTCTCGAGGTATTCCATCCGCGCGCCGATCCACATGGTCAGCCGGGTCAGGAACAGGGCGCGTTCGCCCCAGCCCTTTCCATCGGTCGAGAACTGGGTCTCGGCCTGGTCGGACATGGCGCGGGCGTTGGTGAACAGGTTCTGCAGTTCACGCGTCCGCTGAACCACCTCACGCGACAATTCGTAGGAGTCGTTCTCCAGCCGGAACCGGTACTGGACGAACAGGATGCTGGAGACGCCGAAGAAGACGCCGACCACGATCAGCATGGCCAGGGCCGCCAGACCCAGACCGCCGGCCTGGTTGCCCGTCCATTCCACGAAAAGGGTAGGACCCAGAACAGCCATGGCCGCGAAAGCGATCAGGGCGAGCGCCTGTGACAGCCGCTTGACGATCACATGGGTGCGCAGGGCGTCGAACACGCGCCGGCCATAGCCGTGGATACGGCCGCGAATGTCGGCGTCGACCGGGAAGCGATCCTCGATCTGGCGATTGAAAAGAACGTGGAACCGGTCCGGCTTGTTCTCCGTCTCCCAGAACGGAAAGATGTCCAGCGGCTGGTTGAAATACTCGTCGATATTGGCCGAGATCACCCGTATCGCGGCGGGGTCGAGCGTGAAATAGTCGCTCTCCTGAATGGGCCGCAGCACGCCGTCGTCGGACACCGCCGGGTTGGGCGATGGCGGCGGGGTCGCGGGCGGGGGCGTCCGAGGAGCGGCGGCCGTGTGCGGGATATCCAGCGACACCGGCGCATGCGCAGGCGGCGCAACGCCTTCAGGCAGGTGGGACAGATGATCTTCGTGCGACATGGCGGACGTTGGCCTTCGGCGGTTCGCCCGACAGTATGGCAGATCACGTCGCCGGGCGGCCGACGTTCCCTCGCAACGCGAAGCGGCGCCGCTGTAACCAGCTATCGCCGTTAACCAGGGTTTGGGGCAAGTGACGTTTCGTTCAGGCGCGCTTCCGGTGTAAACGCCCCGGCGATGACACGATTTCTGCTGGTCGGGCTGGGCGGAGCCCTGGGCTCCATGGCGCGCTATGGCGTCGGCCTTGCCGCCGGCCGTCTGGCTCCCGGGGGGGCATGGCCCTGGGGGACGCTGACCGTCAACATCATCGGCGGCCTGATCATGGGACTGATCGCTGGCTGGCTGGCCTTTCGTGGCGGGGCGCAGCACGAAAGCGTACGGGTCTTCGCTGCAGTGGGCGTGCTGGGCGGCTTTACCACCTTCTCGGCCTTTTCGCTGGAGACAGCCTTGATGATCGAGCGCCGTCAGTTCGCCATGGCGGCCGGCTATGTCGCCTTTTCGGTGGTCGTGGCGATCGCCGCCCTTTTCCTTGGACTGATCATGGCGCGACGCGCGTTTGGAGCGGCATTGTGAGTTACGACCCGAGGGAAGACGCTGCCGAGGCCCCGGCGCCGAAAGGTCCCGTGGGCGCTGCCGAGGCCCAGATCCTGTATGTCGCTGAGGCCGAGGACGGCATCCGGCTGGACCGCTGGTTCCGCCGTCGCTGGCCTCACCTGTCGAACATCCAGGTGCAGAAGATGGCCCGTGGCGGCCAGATCCGCGTCGACGGATCGCGCATCAAACCCGAGGGCCGTCTGACCGCCGGCGCCGCCGTGCGCGTGCCGCCGATCCCCGAGCCGATCGTCCGGGCGCCGGGCGAGCACATGGCCCTGACGCCGGCCGACATCGCGTTTGCGAAGTCGATGGTGATCTATGAGGACGATCTGGTCATCGCCCTGAACAAGCCACACGGTCTGGCGGTGCAGGGCGGCACCAAGACCACCCGGCACGTCGACCGCCTGCTGTCGGCCTGGGGAGAGGGGATGGAACGGCCGCGTCTGGTCCACCGTCTGGACCGTGACACCTCCGGCGTCCTGCTCTTGGGCAAGGGGCCCGAGGCGGCCAAGCGCCTGTCCGGCGCCTTCGCCCGGCGTCAGGCCAAGAAAACCTACTGGGCCATCGTGGTGGGCATGCCGAAACCCTCCAGCGGTCAGATCGACATGGCGCTGAAGAAGTCGGGCATCAACGACTACGAGATCATGCGCCCGGCCGATCCCAAGGAGCAGGGCGCGGAGCCGGCCGAAACCGCGTTCGCGATGATCAGCCATGCGGGGCAACGCGCGTCGTGGATGGCGCTGCGGCCGTTCACGGGTCGGACGCACCAGCTGCGGGCGCACATGAAGGCCATGGGACATCCGATCCTGGGCGACCCCAAGTATGGCGACGAAAAGTCGAACGAACTGAGCGGCCCTCTGAAGCTGCAGCTGCACGCCCGGCGGATCGAGCTGGATCACCCGGCGGGAGGCAAGCTGATCGTCGAGGCGCCGATCAGCGCCGAGATGCGCGCGGGCTTCCAGCATTTCGGGTTCGAGGAAGGCGAGGCGGACTCCGATCCCTTCGCCGGGGTCAAGCGCCAGCGGTGAGAGCGGACATGCGGCCGCTGGCCATCTTCGACATCGACGGGACCCTGGTGGACAGCCGGGCCTCGATCTTTCGCGCGGCGACCGAGGCGTCGGTGGTTCTGGGCCTGCCAGAGCCGGCGTATGACCGGGTGCGCCAGATCGTCGGCCTGTCCCTGTCCAACGCCCTGCGGATGCTGGAGCCGACCCTGACGGACGCGGAACTGGCGGACTTCGTGGCGGCCTTCCAGGCCAGCTTCCGGCGCATGTACGACGAGGGTCACGAGGAGCCGCTGTATCCCGGCGCCATGGAGATGCTGGGCCGGTTTAAGGCCGACGGCTGGCGGCTGTCTCTGGCGACCGGCCAGAACCGGCGCGGCATCTCGCGCAATCTGGCTCGCGCCGGCTGGAGCGAGCTGTTTCATTCCAACCACTGCGCCGAGGATGGGCCGGGCAAGCCGGACCCGGCGATGCTGCTGGCCGCCTTGGCCGCGTGCGAGGGCTCGCCCCGGACAGCGGTGATGATCGGCGACACCGCCCATGATGCGACCATGGCCGCCAACGCCGGGATCGCCGCGATCGGGGTGGGCTGGGGCTTCCATACGGTGGAGGAGCAGGTCGCCGCCGGCGTCCGTCACGTCGCCGTCGATTTCCCGGACCTGGAAGCGGCCTTGAACCGTTTCGCCGCCGACATTTCCCTCGACCTGAAGCCCCCCGTTCTGAAGACCGCCTGAGGCCCCATGAGCCACATCCCGCCGCTCGATCCCAACGTCGCCGCCCGCAAGGGCTTTCGCGAGTCCGAGGAGAGGCTGAAGCGCTTCTGGAAAGTCGCCGATGTCGTCGCCGACGGCGAAGGCTGGAAGGTCGTCCTCGACGGCCGCGCGCCCAAGACCCCGGCCCACGCGCCCTTCGTTCTGCCGACCGAAGCAGCGGCGCGTCTGGTGGCTGATGAATGGGCGGCCCAAGGCGAGTTCATCGAGCCCGGGACGATGCCTGCGACGCGTCTGGCCGCCACAGCCATTGATCGGGTCAGCCAGACCCGCGAACCTGTCGCCGACGAGATTGCGGCCTACGCCGGCTCGGACGCCCTTTGCTATCTGGCCGAACACCCGAGCGGCCTGGTCGCCGAGCAGGCGAAGGCATGGGGACCGTGGCGTGAGTGGGCGGCGGCCGAGCTGGGCGTGGTCCTGGAGCCGACCGAAGGCATCGTTCATCGCGAACAGGATCCGGCCTCCATTACCCGTGTGAAGGCCCTGGCGCTCGAGGCCGACGACTTCGGCCTGACAGCCCTGGCCACAGCCGTGCCCTTGCTGGGATCCGCCGTGCTGGGTCTGGCGGTGATGCGCGGCGCCCTGACCGGCGAGGCCGCCTTCGCCCTCAGCCGGCTGGACGAGGCGTATCAGGAGCGGCAGTGGGGCGTGGACGCGGACAACGCAGAACGCACCGCCGCCCGGCTGTCCGAGATGGTCCTGATCGACCGGTGGTTCCGGGCGCTGGATTAAACTTTCCAATATGGAAAGTTATCTCTTGACGACTTGGAAAGTCGGCGTCATTTTCTGATATGGAAAGTGAGGAATACGCCATGACCGACGACAACAATCCCCATGAGGCCCTGGCCTCGATCAAGGCCGTCCGCAGCAGCGTGGCGGACCGGATGGTCCTGCCCTGGACCTATGACGCCCTGTACGCCGTCGGCGTGGGCGGGATGGTGGCCAGCCAGATCATGCCCCCGCCATTCGGCGTGATCGGCATCGGTCTGTGCCTGTGTCTGCTGGCTCTCTATGTCTCGCTCTGGAAGCGCAAGGTCGGGGTCTGGGTCAGCGGGGTGACGCCCCGACGGGCGCGGTGGGTCGCCATTTCCGGCGGTCTGCTCGCCGGCGTGCTGATGATCGTGTCGATGATCATCATGGACCGGACGGGCATATGGCAGATTCCCCTGGCCCTCGCCGCGGTGACCACGGTCTGCGCCTTTTTCGTCAACCGCCTGTGGGTCCGGGTTTATCGCCGGGAGCTGGAGCAGGGCGCATGAAGGCGCCCGTCTTCGACCCTGTCATCCACGCGCCGGGCCGGTTGCAGATCTGCGCCATCCTGTCGGGCGTGGACGAGGGCGAGTTCGCCATGATCCGTGACGCGATCTCGGTGTCCGATTCTGTTCTGTCCAAACATGTGAAGCAGTTGGAGGACGCCGGTTATGTCGTCGTCACCAAAGCCGCCTCAGGGGGGCGGCAGCGGACCTGGCTAAAGCTGACCGTGGCTGGCAGGGCGGCGTTCAGAGCCCATGTCGCGGAACTGACCCGGCTGGCGGGCATCAGCTGAGACGGCCGGGGGAGACTCAGGTTTCGCTGGACCTGTAGGGCGACAGCTCGGCGGTCATTTCATCGATGCCTTCCAGCACCCCGGCGCACTCGCGGATCAGATAATCGGCGACCGGCCTTCTGAGCGCCGGATCGCAGATCCAGTGAGCCGAGTAGACGGGGGAAGGCAGATAGCCTCGCGCGATCTTGTGCTCTCCTTGCGCTCCGGCTTCCACGCGCGACAATCCGCGTTCGATCGCGAACTCGATGGCCGTGTAGTAGCAGAGCTCGAAATGGAGGAAGGGGACCTCTTCAAGCGCGCCCCACTGACGGCCGTACAGGGCGTCGCGCCCGATGAAGTTCAGGGCGCCCGCGATGGGGGCGTCGTCCCGGAAGGCCATGACCAGGGCGATGCGGTCGGCCATGGTCTGGCCGACCATCGAGAAGAAGGCGCGGGTCAGATAGGGGCGGCCCCACTTTCGAGAGCCCGTGTCCATATAGAAGGCGAAGAAGGCGTCCCAGTGATCCTCGGTGATCTCCACACCGGTCAGGACGCGGACGTCGAGACCGGCCCGGGCGTCGCGGCGCTCGCGGCGGATCGTCTTGCGCCGGTTCGAGGACAGGGCGGCGAGGAAGTCGTCGAAGGTCCGGTAGCCCTCGTTCCTCCAGATGAACTGCATGTCGATGCGGGGCAGCAGGCCCGCTTCGGTCATGGCCGACCATTCCGGTTCGGTCGGGAAGTTGACGTGCAGGGACGAGACCCCGGTCTGTTCGGTCAGGCCAAGGGCGCCCTGGATCAGGGCCGCGCGCACCGTGGCCGGGTCCGTGCCGGGAGCGGCGAGAAAACGCGGTCCGGTCGCCGGGGTGAAGGGCACGGCCCCCAGAAGCTTGGGATAGTAGCGCCCGCCGGCCCGTTCGTAGGCGTCGGCCCAGGAATGGTCGAAGACGTATTCGCCTTGGCTGTGGCCTTTCAGATAGAGGGGCATGACGCCGAGGACGGCGTCGGTTTCGTCGCGCAGGGTCAGGTGGCGCGGGCCCCAGCCCTGACGCGCGGTCGCGCTGCCCGAGGCCTCGCAGGCGTGCAGGAAGTCATAGCTGACGAAGGGATCGCCCGTGGGGGCGGCGCAGGCGTCCCAGGCCTCGCGACCGATGGCCGCGAGGCTGTCGTGAACGTGGATCGTAAAACCTGGTCCTGCGATCAGCGGACTTCCACGATCGCATCGACCTCGACGGCGAAGCCCAGCGGAAGCTGGTAGACGCCGACGGCGGATCGGGCGTGGCGGCCGGCGTCGCCGAAGACCTCGACCATCAGGTCCGAGCAGCCGTTGATGACGGCGGGGACGGCGGTGAAGCCGGGGCCGGCCTGGACGAAGCCGCCCAGTTTGACGACGCGCACGACGCGCTCCAGGTCGCCGTCGACGGCGGCGCTGATCTGGGACAGCAGGTTGATCCCGCACAGGCGGGCGCCGGCGTTGGCCTGCTCCGGCGTCACGTCCACGCCGACCGTGCCCTTGATCCCGCCCGAGGCGTCGTTCGACAGCTGGCCCGAGATGTGGACCAGATTGCCGGTCTGGACGAAGGGCACATAGTTGGCCACGGCCTTGGCGGGTTCGGGCAGGGTGATGCCCAGTTCGGCGATGCGGGCGGCGACGGTCATGGGAGGGCTCCGGAAACTGTTGGCCGGGGTTTAGCGCGGCGGATCGGAGGCGTCATCCATTCTGTCCAGTCATCCCCGATCCACACCGCTCATCCCGGCGAATGCCGGGATCCAGATCTACGAGAGGTGTTTGGGTAGCGAGGCCGTTCAAGGGCCCTGGTCCACCGTCGGCGCGTGGATCCAGGCCTTGGCATTCGCGGAGTGAGCGGAGAAGGAGGGGCTTAAAGGTTCGCACACCGCTGTGTGGCAGGCTGCGGCTCATGGAAACGCTGTCCCCCACTCAAGTCGCCGCCTTCAAGGCTGTCCGGGATCGTCTGAGCGCCGAAGAGCGCACCCGGGTCGATATCGCCTCCGTCGAGGCCGTCGATCAGGCGAAGGCCTCCGCCAGCCACTGGAATTTCGACCTGCCGTCGCACGCCGCCGACGTGGCGCTGGGAGATGACGCCACCGACGACATGCGCCGCGCCCTGGTCGCGACCTGGGCGCTGGAGCTGCCGGGGCGGGCCAAGGCTGCGGACCTGCCGCCCGAGGTGATGGAGCTGTATCCCTACTGGTTGGACCGGCTGGCCGAGTTCCTGACCGGCGACGTCGCCGACTACGACCGGGACTACTACGCCAAGGACGTGCGCTTCTCGCTGGCGCTCAGCGTGCCGGGCGCCCTGACCCAGACGATCGACCTGTCCTCGCCGATGGGCCCGGGCCAGGTGGTTCGCAACGGGCGCGACGGCTATGGCTGGTCGCAGCTGATCGCCTATGTGAAGGCGCAAGGGTGGAAGAAGCCCTGGCTGGAGGTCCATACCGAAAGCCGCCACACCGCCGACTTCACCGAGGCGGGCTGGGACCGCGCCTGGGCCACGTCCGCCGCCATCTGCAAGCGCCGGCCCGAGCTGGCCGGGATGATCGGATCGAGCTGGTTCTACGATCCGCCGCTGGAGACCATCAGCCCGCGTCTGGCCTATCTACGTCTGAACCCGCTGAAGGGCGGCGCCTTCATCATCCATCAGGGACCGGCGCCGATCCATTCGGAACGCGCCGGCGCGACCTCGCCCACGCGCCGGGCGATGATCGAAAGCGGAGAGTATCTGCCGCGCTCGTGGCTGGTGGCCTGGCCGAAGTCGACGCTGATCCCGTGGGCGGATGCGCGTCAGGTCGAGCCGGTGAAGGAAGCGGCCTAGGCCGCCACCCTCTCCCACGCCGCCGCGACGGGCAGGATTTCCAGATCCGCCGCCTTCGCCAGCCGAATCACCCTGTCCAGATCGTCTGGGGTGCAGCCGTAGGGGGTCGGGCCGTCCATGACGTCGTGGCCATAGGCGATCAACCAGCCCTTTTCCGAGGCCGTCTTCGACATCAGGGCCTCCAGGTCGTAGCCGGGCAGGCGGCGGCTCTCCAGACCGATGGCCTGAAGGTTGGCGCGGTCGGCCCGACCGGCGTTGACGCCGTCGCGCACGCCGCGACCGCACAGGAAACGGCTGTCGATCACCGGCTTGGATCCCAGGGCGCAGTCGCCGAACGGATAGGCGAAGGTGCGCATTACGTGGCCGTCCAGCCGTTCCTCGACCCATTCGGCATTGCGGGCGAGGCTGGCGTCCAGTTCGGCCGGCGACAGGGTCAGGGTCGAGACATGCTCATAGGTATGGCAGCCGACCTCGTGGCCGGCCTCGTACAGGTCCTGCAGATGTTCGGTCTCGAACTGCGGCAGACCCATGTTGGAGCCGCCGGACAGGCCGCCGCAGACATAGTAGGTCGCCTTGATCCCGTGCTGTTCGAGAACCGGCCCGGCCTCGGTCCAGGCCGTGACGGGGATGTCGTCGAAACTGATGCTGAACACGCCGCGCGACGGAGCAACCCGCACGGGCCGGACGTCGAGGTAGCGGCCGGCGCGACGGCGCATCTTGTCGGTGAAAGCGGACATAGGGGGAAGGTAGTTCGGTCAGGTTAATCCCACCCTTCCGTTGATATCCCCCCGCCACTCATCCCGGCGAATGGCGGGATCCAGATCCAGACTCGCTGCCAGCCTGTCGGCGATCGTGCTGACTCCGGCCACCCGTTCTGGATCCGGGTCCCGGCATTCGCCAGGATGAGCGGTGGGGATGAGGATTCTACTTCTTCAGCGCCCTGCCGGCGAACACCGCGTCCTTGCCAAACTTCGCGCGCAGCTTGTCGATGGTGGTCTCGGTCTTCAGGGCGCGGCTTTCGGTGGAGGCGAACAGGCCGGAGGGGCTGTCGACGGCGTCCTGGACGTCGGCCATGCCGATGCCGATCAGGCGGTAGGGGACGCCCAGTTCCGGCTTCAGCAAGTCGCGGCCGATAGCGAACAGGGCGCGGGCGGTCTGGATCGGCTCGGGGACCGTGTGGCGGCGGGTGATGATCTTGAAGTCCGTGCGTCTCAGCTTCAGCACGACGACGCGGCTGGCCACGCCGTCACGGCGCGCCTTGGACGCCAGCTTCTCGCACAGGGGCCACAGTTCGGCGTCGAGGTCCTCGGCGGAGGTCAAGTCGACGTTGAAGGTGGTTTCGGCGCTCATCCCCTTGCGATCGTGGTCCGGTCGGACGGCGCGGGCGTCGCGGGCGTGGCTGAGATCGTAAAGGCGCAGGCCGGTCTCGCCATAGCGTTTGACCAGATTCTTGACGTCGGCGGCGGCCAGATCGCCGATGGTGTCGAAACCGTCGCTGCGCAGGGTCTTGCCGAAGACCGGGCCGACCCCGGGCAGGGCGGTGACGGGGCGGGGGGCCAGCAGGGAAACCGCGTCCCGCTTGCTTACCACCGAAAAGCCGCGCGGCTTGTCCATCTCGGACGCCATCTTGGCGAGGAAGCGGTTGGGGGCCAGGCCGATGGAGACCGTGAGGCCGGTCTCGTCCTCGATCCGCTTCATCAAGCGGATCAGCTGAAGCGCGGGCGGGCCTCCGTTCAGACGTTCGGTCCCGGCCAGATCGATCCAGGCCTCATCCAGCGACAGGGTCTGGACCAGCGGCGTCAGCTCGCCGACGAAGCCGAAGATGCGCTTCGATTCGAAGACGTATTTGGTGAAGTCCGGCTTGATCACCACGGCTTGGGGGCAGGCCTTCAGGGCCTTGAACATCGGCATGGCGGAATGGACGCCATACTGGCGAGCCACATAGCAGCAGGTCGAGACCACGCCCCGTACGCCGCCGCCGACGATCACCGGCCTGTCGCGCAATTCGGGCCGGTCGCGCTTCTCCACCGAGGCGTAGAAGGCGTCGCAGTCCAGATGGGCGATGGTCAGCTGGTCCAGTTCCGGATCGGCTGTCAGACGTCGCGAGCCGCAGTTCGGGCAGCGGCGATCGACCGGCGGCTCGGCCCCGGTCCACAGGCAATCGCGACAGATGGCCGTGATGACCAGGCGTGTTCTCCAGAGCCCCAACCGGCTTCACGTCAACTTAAGACTGGGGCGCCCATATTGCACCCGAAGAAGGCGTGAAGCCTCCGCGCATTCGCGCCGCTTTTTGAGGCCAGCAGACCGGGTGATGATGTCCAAGAAAGTCCTCATCGTCGAGGATAACGAGCTGAACATGAAGCTTTTTCATGATCTGCTCGACTCGCAGGGTTACGCCACCTTGCAGACCCGCGAGGGTCTGCAGGCGATGGCCCTGGCGCGTCAGCACATGCCCGACCTGATCCTGATGGACATCCAGCTGCCCGAGATCAGCGGACTGGAAGTCACCAAATGGCTGAAGGACGACGAGGAACTGGCCCATATCCCCGTCATCGCGGTCACCGCCTTCGCCATGAAGGGCGACGAGGAACGCATCCGCCAGGGCGGGTGCGAGGCCTATATCTCCAAGCCGATCTCGGTGATGCATTTCCTCGAGACCGTGCGAAAGCACCTGGGGTAACGAACGATGACCGCACGCATCCTTGTGGTCGACGACGTCGAGGCCAACGTCCGCCTGCTCGAGGCCAAGCTGACGCTGGAATATTATGACGTCCTGACGTGTAGCGACGGCATGACCGCCCTGACGCTGGCGTCGGCGGAACAGCCCGACATCATCCTGCTGGACGTCATGATGCCCGGCATGGACGGGTTCGAGACCTGTCGCAGGCTGAAGGCCGACGAGACGACCCGACACATTCCGGTGGTTCTGGTCACCGCCCTGGACGGACGCGAGGATCGCATCCGCGGGCTGGAGGCCGGCGCCGACGACTTCGTCACCAAGCCGCTGGACGACGTGGTCCTGTTCGCCCGCGTCCGCTCCCTGACCCGGCTGAAGCTGGTGATGGACGAGCTGCGCGAGCGCGAGGAGAGCGGCCGCCGTCTGGGCGTCGCCACCGACGGCGCAGGCCGGCTGCGGGGTTCGGGCGGTCGGGTTCTGATCGTCGACGACAACCCGCGTCAGGCCGAGAAGATTGCTGAGGAACTGGGCCGCGAACACCGGCCGACGATCGAGACCGACGCCGCCGCCGCATTGCTGGCCTCGCGCGGTCCGCTCGATCTCATGATCGTAAATATCGCCGCCGACAGCTTCGACGGCCTGCGGCTGGTCGCCCAGGTGCGGTCGGTCGAGACGACGCGTCACCTGCCTATTCTGGCGGTGGTCGATTCCTCCGAGCGGCCCCGGCTGGTCAAGGCGCTGGAGCTGGGCGTCAACGACATCCTGTCGCGCCCCGTCGATCCCGAGGAACTGGCCGCTCGCGCCCGGACGCAGATCCGGCGCAAACGCTATACCGATTTCCTGCGCGAGAGCCTGGACTACAGCCTCGAGATGGCGGTCACCGACGCCCTGACGGGCTTGCACAATCGGCGCTACATGGCCGGCCAGCTGCAGGCCTTCGTCCAGCGCGCCAACCACGGCGGCGACCCCGTCGCGGTGCTGGTTCTGGACATCGATCACTTCAAGGCGGTCAACGACGGCTTCGGCCACGACGCCGGCGACGAGGTGCTGAGCGAGTTCGCCGTGCGTTTGGCCACCAATGTCCGCGCCGTGGACCTGCCGTGCCGCCTGGGCGGCGAAGAGTTCGTGGTCGTGATGCCGGACACCCGGCTGGAAGACGCCCACCGCATCGCTGACCGCATCCGCCGCGACATCGGCTCGGCTCCTTTCCGCGTCATGGGCGGGCAGGAGTATCTGACGATCACCGTCTCGGTCGGCGTGGCCGCCTCCCTGCCGTCGGACACGCCCGAGGCCCTGCTGAAGCGGGCCGACGAGGGCGTCTACGAGGCCAAGGCGGCGGGCCGGAACCAGGTCATCGCCAGAGCGGCCTGACTTCTCCTCCCAATCGCTGCGCGACAGGGAGGACAATTAAAAACGCCCGGCTGGGAGACCAGCCGGGCGTTTCGATATCGGCTTGTCGGCAGACCTTACTTGATCTTGCCTTCCTTGAATTCGACGTGCTTGCGGACGACGGGATCGTACTTGTTGACGACCATTTTTTCCGTCTTCGTACGGGCATTCTTCTTGGTGACGTAGAAGAAGCCGGTGTCGGCGGTCGAGTTCAGGCGGATCTTGATTGAAGCTGGCTTGGCCATCGGAATTACCTTTGCGACGGCGAAAGCCGCTAAAATGAGAGCGGCGGAACATACTCAGGAATGCCCGGAAGTCAACGCCGGATCGGCAGGCTTTCAGACGGCCGTCCACGGAGCCAGCGGGCGAACCGTCGCGCAGGCCGGGAGGCCATGCCGGTCGCGTCCCGGCAGGTCGACGGCGAGGACGGCCCCGGATCGCGCCCGATCCAGCAGCGCGGCGGGAATGTCATGGACGTCGATCTTGGCGCGGCGGCTGATCGTCCGGCCTTCCGCGTCCGTCAGACCGGCCGTGTGGCCGTTGATGGCGATGTAGACGAACCGACGTTCTGGTCCCTCGCGGCGGACGAAGGGGCCGGTCAGGCGGCCATCATCGGACAGTTTGGCCGGCACGTCGAAGGACAGGGGTGCGGCCGTCGCCACGACCGGTCCGACGAGGACCGATTTCTGGTCCTGCAGGCTGTAGGCCACGCCCGGAACGGGATCGGCGATGGTCAGGCGCAGGGTGATATTCGCCATGCCTCAGTCCCGGGTGATGATGTGGGCGCCGCGCGCGAACCGGACGAAGGGCGGGACGCGGTCGGGATCGCCCCGCCGCTCGGCGGCCTCGCCCAGCACCATTCGGGTGATGGCGGGCAGGGGCAGGGCGCGGGCTTCCGACAGGGGCAGCCAGGCGATCTCGTCCAGTTCGCCCGAACCGGCGGTCGGCTCCGGGGTCAGCAGGGCGCTCGCCTCGGCCATGAAGAAGCGGGCGTCGAAGCGGCGGCTGCGGCCGGGAGGCGTAATGGCGCGGGCGACATAGGTCAGGACCGACAGGTCGGGCAGGGCGCCGACGGCCCGGAACTCGCGCCACGGACCGGCGACGGAGGCGACAGGGGCGGGGCGGGCCAGCATTAGCCCGGTCTCCTCGAAGGTCTCGCGCACGGCGGCCAGCGCCAGGGCGCGGGCGCGGCGGGCCGGAACCTCCCGCTCCAGACTGGCCGCGGCGATTTCGGACAGGGCTCCGGTCGATGCCGCGGTGAAGTCCGAACGATCGATGCGGCCGCCGGGGAAGACCCATTTGGAGGCCATGAAGACGTGACCGGGCGCGCGACGGCCCATCAGGACCTCGGGGCCGTCGGAGGAGTCACGGAACAGGATCAGGGTTGCCGCATCCTTCGGCCGCATTCGCCCCGCCACATGGGGGGCGTCGGCGAGGTCTTGCCGGGCGTCGAAGGGTTCTGGTTCGCTCACCCGGCCGTCATAGCACCGGAAGCGGACGAAGGGAGTCTAACCGCGGGCGGCCCGGCAATGGTCCGCGAACCCAACTATGAAAGCCCCAAGCCGCCGCCGGATTGCTTCGTCGACCAGATCGCCGTCCTCGTTGAATACGGCGCCGGCCCGGGCGACCATCAGCCGCTCGCCGGCCCAGTGATCGGCGCCCAGCGTCCGCAGGACCGGCAGCCACGCCGCCTGGCTCAGGATCGTCCCGAACCCGCCGGGCGAGGCGCCCAGGACCGCGACGGGCCGCCCGCCGAAGACTAGGGCGATGTCCGAGGACGGTCGGCTGAGCCAGTCGATGGCGTTCTTGAACACGCCCGGGATGCCGTTGTTGTACTCGGGCGTGAACAGCATCAGGCCGTCGGCGCCGGCGATCAGGGCTTTCAGATCCGACACGGCGGCTGGCAGGCCGGCGTCGCGTTCGACATCGCCATTGTACAGTGGAATGTCCCTGATCGAGCCGGCGATCAGCTCGACGCCTGCCGGGACGAGGGTTTGGGCCGCGCGCAGCAGGGCGGTGTTGTACGATCCGCTGCGAAGGCTGCCGGACAGGCCGATCAGCCGGATGGGCGCGCTCACTTGCGCTTGCCTTTTCGCACGCCCTTGAGGCCGCCGGAGGGCCGTCCGCTCTTGGGGGGCTTGGGACCGCCCGGTCGGCCCGAACCGCGCTTGGGCGGGCCATTGCCGCCGGGACCACGGTCCCGGGCGCGGACGCCGTAGCGCGGCGCGGGGGCGTTCGGATCGCGGGGCTCGGCGTCTGACAGCATCTCGAACAGCAGGCCGCCGGTGATCGGCGTCGCCTCCTTCAGCTTCACCTGCACCGACCGGCCCAGCGTGTAGCGCTGGCCGCTGCGTTCGCCGACCAGGGCGTGGGCGCGGTCGTCGTGGGTGAAATACTCGTTGCCAAGCGAAGATACCGGCACAAGGCCGTCAGCTCCGGTCTCGGCCAGCCGCACGAACAGGCCGAAGCGGGTGACGCCTGTGATCCGCCCGTCGAACGTCGCCCCGACCCGGTCCTCGAGGAAGGCGGCGACATAGCGGTCCATGGCGTCGCGCTCGGCGGCCATCGAGCGGCGCTCGGTCTGGGTTACCTGCTCGGCGATCGACTGCAGTTCGGCGATCTCGCGGTCGGTAAGGCCGTCCGAACCGAGGTTCAGCGCCCGGATCAGGCCGCGGTGCACGATCAGGTCGGAATAGCGTCGGATCGGCGAGGTGAAGTGGGCGTAGCGATCAAGGTTCAGGCCGAAGTGGCCAACGTTGTCGGGCGAATAGACGGCCTGCATCTGGCTGCGCAGGACGACCTCGTTGACCACCTCGGCGTGGGGGCCGTCGCGGGTCTCGTCCAGCAGCTTGTTGAACCGTTTGGTGGTCGGCGGCTCGCCCTTGTTCCAGGGCTTTGCGATGGTCTGCAGGAAGTCCGCCAAGTTGAAGACCTTTTCCTGACTGGGCGTTTCGTGGACGCGATAGATCAGGGGGACCTTCTTCTGCTCCAGCGTCTCGGCGGCGCAGACGTTGGCTTGGATCATCATCTCCTCGATCAGCCGGTGGGCTTCCAGCGAGGTGCGGGGCTCGATGGCGGCGATGCCGCCGTCCTTGCCCATGATGATCCGCCGTTCCGGGCTTTCGATGGCCAAGGGGCTGCGCTTCTGGCGACCCTTCAGCATGGTCGAATAGGCGTTCCACAGCGGATAGAGGATGGCCTCCATGATCGGACCAGTCGTGTCGTCCGTGGTCCCGTCGATGGCCGCCTGGGCCTGTTCGTAGGACAGCTTGGCCTGCGACCGCATCAGGCCGCGATGGAATTTGTGGCCAATCTTTTTGCCCGAGGAATCGAAAACCATGCGCACGGCCAGGGTGGCGCGGTTCTCGCCTTCCTTGAGGCTGCACAGGCCGTTCGACAGCCGCTCGGGCAGCATAGGCTCGACCCGGTCGGGGAAGTAGGTCGAGTTGCCCTTGGCCCGCGCCTCGCGGTCCAGCTGCGTGCCCGGGCGGACATAGGCGGCGACGTCGGCGATGGCGACCCAGACGATCCAGCCGCCGGGGTTCTTCTCGTCGTCATCGCGCTGGGCGAAGACGGCGTCGTCGTGATCGCGGGCGTCGGCCGGGTCGATGGTGACGAAGGGGATATCGCGCAGATCGTCGCGGCCCTTGAGCGTCGGCAGATCCTGGCTTTCGGCCTCCTTCTCGACGGCCTCGGAGAAGCCGGTCGGAACGCCGTGGGCGTGGATGGCGATCAGGGAGGCGGCGCGGGGGTCATCCTCGCGGCCCACGGTCTCCAGGATCTTGCCGCGCTTGGGCCCGTAGCGCTGCTCGCCCTTCTCGATCGAGGCCAGCACCAGATCGCCGTCACGCAGGTCGCCGGACAGGGCCTGTGGGATGATCAGGACGTCCTTGGAGCGACGATCGACCGGTTCGACCCGGGTCTCCTTGTTGGCCTTGCGGATGACGCCAAGGACGCGGTTCGAGCCGGCGTCCAGCTTCTTGACCAATCGGGCTTCCCAGCCGTCGGAACCACGCTCGAACTTGACCAGCAGGCGGTCGCCCATGCCGGGAGCCGGGCCAGCCTTTCCGGACTTGTCGGGGACCAGCAGGGCGCGGGGGGCGTCGGCCGAGGCCTCGACCAGACGGACGTACATCTCGCCGTCGCCGTCGCGCTCGACCACGTCGACCACGCCCACGGGGGGCAGGGTTCCGGTTTCAGAGAAGCCCTTGCGGCCGCGTTTGCCCAGCCTGCCCTCGGCTTCCAGCTCGCGGATCATCTCACGCAGCAGGCGGCGTTCATTGCCCTTCAGCCCGAAGGCGCGCGCCAGATCGGATTTGTCCGCCTCGCCAGCTTCGCGAAGGAAGGCGAGCAGGGCCTCCTTGTCGGGCAGGCCGGAAGGGGGGCGGTTCGGGGTCTTGGTCATTCAGTCTTTCATGCCGGGGTCTTGGCGGGATTGATGCAGGTTACGCCATTTTTCACGAACCTGGCCAACCGACCCTCAGGCGATGATGTCGGGCAGGATGCGGCTTTCGATCTTCACGATCTCGTCGCGCAGCAGCAGCTTCTTGCGCTTCAGGCGCGCGATGCGGAGCTGGTCGGGGATGGGCATATGGCTCAGGGCCTCGATCGAGGCGTCGAGGTCGGCGTGCTCCAGGCGCAGCAGCTTGACCTCGGCGTGCAGGGCTTGCTCGTCATCGCTCAAAAAGGGGTCGTCGTCGTTCATGAATCAGTCCCGGCTGATCCCCCGGATCAGCCCGTGTTTTATAGCCGAGGCGGGGTCAGGCCGGAAGGCGGTCTGCGAGAAGGGTCAGCGCTGGACGCGGCACAACGCGCGCCCAGATCCTGGCGGCCGCGGCCAGTCCCTCGATCGCAGGACGGGGCGCTCCCGACGACGCGGGGCCCAAGGCTTCGAGGGCGGTCAGAAGATGCCGTTCGGCCAGAAGCTCGACCGCCTTGACCTGTTCGCGCACGGCCTCGCGGGCGGAGGAGTCGAGGTCGGGGATCGGGCCCTTCAGGGTCTGGCGGATGGCTCGCAGGGGGACGATGGCCGTTTCGGACCAGGCGCGGGCCGTGTCGCAGGCGGCCTCGATGTCGTCCGCGTCGGGACGCCGTCCGGTCGCCGCCACCCAGGCCGACCACAGCAGCAGGGGCACGTTCTGGTCGTGGTGATCCTGCAGCGCCAGACAGGCCTCGGCCACGCCGGGCGCGGCATAGACCTTCAGCGACCAGTCCCACAGACCCTCGCTCATCCGGCGTCGGCGCCCTTCAACCCGTCCCAGCGCTTCACCGGCGACCAGTCGAGGCCGAACAGGTCCAGCGCCCGCCCTACGGACTGGTCAACCATCTCGGCGATCGAGACGGGTTTCGCATAGAAGGCGGGCAGGGGCGGGGCGATGATGGCGCCCATCTCGGCTAGCGCCGTCATGGTGCGCAGATGGCCCAGATGCAGCGGCGTCTCGCGCACCATCAACACCAGGGGCCGTCGTTCCTTGAGGACGACGTCGGCGGCTCGGGTCAGCAGTGACGAGGTCACGCCCGTGGCGATCTCGCTCATGGTGCGGACGGAGCATGGGGCGACGATCATGCCGAGCGTCTTGAACGAGCCCGAGGCGATCGCGGCGCCGACGTCGTTCAGCCTGTGCGTCACATCGGCGCGGCCGGTCAGGTCGTCGGGTGTCAGATCGGTCTCCTGCGACAGGGTCAGCAGGGCCGCGCGGGTGACCACCAGATGGCTCTCGACGCCGAGATTCCTCAGCGCATCCAGCACCCGCACCCCATACGCCACGCCCGAGGCGCCCGAGATCCCCACCACCAGACGGGCGGGAGCAGAGGTTGCAGGGTTCCGTACGGCTCCGTTCACATCATGGTCCATATTGGGGGTCACGCTCTACCGGGTTCGGAGCGGTTTAACGGTCTGTTGTCGTCACTGAAGCGTGATTTCACAGACTGCCGATCCGGGCGCTCACTGTGTGGTCCCTTAGACATGGAGGCGCAAGCCATGACCATCGAAGCTCGTATCCGCGAACTGGGAAATCGTCACCGTCAGCTGGATGAGACGATCCAGCGGGAGGTGGGCAGACCGTCCGTGGACCCGCTGCAGGTCAGGGAGCTCAAGCAGAGAAAGCTCCGGCTCAAGGAGGAAATCACCAGTCTCGAGGCCCGGGCAGGTTAGCCGGGCCGCTTTGAAGGTCAGTAGAATTGGAACGGCCCCGGGAGTGATCCCGGGGCCGTTTTCGTTTGTCCTTGAGGACTAGTTCTTGGTGCCGAAGACCGAGGCGGCGGTGGGCTCGGCCGTACGGCGCTCGACGGCGTCGGGAACGAACTCTTCCTCGACCGGGGCCTCCTCGACCGGCTGGATGGTGCCGCCGCCCTTCTTGAGGTCGTCCTTGTTCTTCTTGGCCGCGGCCTTGGAGACCAGATCGTCCAGGGCCAACTGACCGACCAGACCCAAGGTCACCGGATCGACCGGCTTGATGTTGGGGCTGTTCCAGTGGGTGCGGTTGCGCACGCTCTCGATGGTCGACTTCGTCGTGCCCAGCAGTTTGGCGATCTGGGCGTCGGTCACCTCGGGGTGGTTGCGCACGAACCAAGCGATAGCGTCCGGCCGGTCCTGACGACGCGAGACCGGGGTGTATTTCGGCTGAGGCTTGGCGGCCTTCATCAGCTCGGCGTGACGGCTGACGATCGCCTTCATGCGATAGTCGGCGTTGTCCTGGGCCTTGTCGAGCTCTTCGCGCGTCAGCTGGCCGCCGGTGATGGGATCGACGCCGCGGATGTCACGGGCCACGTCGCCATCGGCGATACCGCGCACTTCCAGCGGGTGCAGGCCGCAGAAATCGGCGATCTGTTCGAACGTCAGCGAGGTGTTGTCCACCATCCAGACCGCTGTGGCCTTGGGCATGAGGATGTCGGTCATGGGCGTTTGTCCCGGAAGATTCGGCCCGTTCGAGCGGGCGCTGGATACGACGGCGCCCGACCTTTCGGCCGGGCGCGATGATGGGGATATAGGCCGTTTCGTCGCAAAAGAAAACGTCGTCGAACAGGAACTGTCATAGCCGTACAGCCACGGTTCACCTTGAGTATTCGACAAAGCCTCAAGACGCACCGGCGTCGCACACAGTTCTGGAGGGAACACCATGTCCAAGATCGTCTTCTCGACCGCCGCGGCCTTCGTCGCCTTCGCGGTTCTGGCTCCCATGCAGGCCAGCGCACAGCAGCGTGGAAACGAACGCGTCGCCCCGCGCGGCAGCTTCGCCCAGAGCTGTTCGGGCGCATACACCAACCAGGGGCGCCTCTATGCCGACTGTCAGAACATGAACGGCAGGACGATCGGCACCTCGATCGAACTGGCGCCCTGCAGTTCCAGCGACATCAGCAACGATAACGGTCTGCTGGTCTGCAACGACGGCCGTACGCGAGGCGTGGTCGAGCGCGGCAATGGCAACGGCGGCGTCGTCCCGCCGGATCGCGGCACGCCGCGCGGCAGTTATCTGCAGAGCTGTTCGGACGCTTCCAACCGTCAGGGTCGCCTCTCGGCCGAGTGCCGGGATGTGCGCGGAAACCGGCGCAGCACCTCGATCGACATCGCGCCATGCGGGACCAGCGACATCACCAACGATAACGGCCTGCTTGTCTGCAACAACGGCCGTACCCGTGGCGTCTTCGATCGGCAGGACGGCAACGGAGGCGGTTGGGGCAATGGCGGCGGTGGCGGCAACAACGGCGGGGGTTGGGGCAGTGGCGGCGATCGGAGCTCGATCACCGTCTATCGCGACGCCGAGTTCCGCGGTCCTTCGACCACTTTCCGCGACTCCGTCGAAGATCTGTCGCGCAGCCCGTTCAACGACGCCATCAGCTCGATGCGGTTCGAGGGCGCCTGGGAGGCCTGCAGCAACGCATACTTCCGGGGCGACTGCCAGGTCTTCTACGGCGACGTCCGCGACCTGCGCCGCAGCGGCCTGAACGACCGCATCTCGTCCCTGCGTCCGGCGCGAGGCGGCGGCCGCCGCTAAAGATCAAATGGCCGCGTCCTCTCCGGGGCGCGGCCGGTTCGCGATCAGGTCGTCAGCACGATCTTGCCCACATGGTCGCCCCCTTCCAGCCTCAGATGCGCCTGTGAGGCCTCGGCCAAGGGGAAGGTCGCCTCGACGGGCGGCCTGAGCTGGCCGGACACGACCCACGGCCAGGCGGTCGCCTCGACGGCGGCCGCCAGTCGGGCCTTTTCGTCAGCCGGGCGCGCCCGCAGGGTGGAGCCGGTCAGGACGATACGTTTCATCATCAACCGGGACAGGTCGATTTCAGCTTTCGCCCCCGACAGGGTGGCGATCACGACCCATCGGCCCATCGGCTTCAACGCCTGCAGGTTCAGCTCGGCATAATCGGCCCCGACCATGTCCAGCACGACGTCGACCCCGCCAGCCTCCTTGATCGCACCCGCCAGATCGTCGGTCCGTGCGTCCAGACTGATGTCGGCCCCCAGCCGCAGGGCCGCCGCTGTCTTGTCCCCGCCGCGCGAGGTTGCGATGACCCGGGCGCCGGCGGCCTTGGCCATCTGGATGGCGGTGACGCCGATTCCGCTGGTCGCGCCATGGATCAGCAGGGTCTCGCCGGCTTTCAGCCCGCCTGCCTCGAAGACGTTGGCGAAAACGGTGAAGACGGTCTCGGGCAAGGCCGCCGCCTGAACGAAATCCAAGTCGGCGGGAAGGGGCAGCGCGTGGCGTGCATCGACCACGGCCTGTTCCGCATATCCGCCTCCGCCCAGCAGGGCGCAGACCCGGTCGCCGATGCGCCAGCGTGTGACGCCTTCCCCGATCTGGTCGATCTCGCCCGCCACCTCGAGTCCGAGGATCAGCGGCGCGCCGGGTGGGGCAGGGTAGCGTCCCAGACGCTGCAACAGGTCGGGCCGATTGACCCCGGCGGCGCGGACGCGGATGCGGATCTGGCCCTTTCCAGCGACAGGATCGGGGCTTTCGACCAGCGTCAGGGCCTCGGCTGGGCCGGCGCCGCTGTCGATCTCGATGTTTCGCATGCGTCTCAAACCTTGCAATCGTCCGTGGTCAGGCGCTGAAATAGGGGCTCGTGCGGGGCATGACCACGGCTTGTCCGGAAGGAGTGGCGATGACGTTCGAGGATCTGGAGCCCCGCCCGACGCGGGGCGCGACCCTGACGGCGCTGGGGCGCGAGGACCTGGACCTGTATTCGGTCGAGGAGTTGCGCGAGCGCATCGAGGCGCTGGAGGGCGAGATCGGCCGGGCGCGAGCCGCCATCGACGGCAAGCAGGCCAAGAAGAGCGCGGCCGACGCCTTGTTCAATTTCGGGTCCTGACATCGCTCCGTTCGCAGACCGCTCGACTTGCATGGCATGGCCGTTGCAGGCACGGATGGAACCGCGCCCTTTCGGCCCGGCTTCGGGACGAATGCGCAGTGTCTATGGGTACGGTTGAGTTGATGTCGAACGAAGAGCAGCAATCAGCGGGTTCAGCACCTGCGCCAGCGCGGGTGGCGGAGATCCGCGACTTCGCCCGCTCGGAGCTGTTCGAACGCACGTTCAAGGACGGGATGGAATTGGTCGAGGAGACCGCCGCCTATCTGGACGGCGATGGCCGCCGGGAATCCCGACTGCTGTCGCGCGCCGCCGCCCTGGCCTATGCGGCCGAAAGCATGAAATTGACGACGCGGCTGATGCAGATCGCATCCTGGCTGCTGGTCCAGCGCGCCGTGCGCGAGGGCGACATGGAGCCGGCCGCGGCCTGCGAGCCCCGCTATCGCCTGGCGGAGGCGCGTATCGCCGAGCCTGGCCACGCGGAGCTGCCGATCGCCCTGGTCGAGTTCACCGTCCGCGCCGAGAAACTGCACGACCGGGTTCTGTACCTTGATCGTCGCATGTATCTGGACGCCCCCGCCGAGCCCGAGGCGAATGCCGTGCTGAGCCAGCACGGCATGCTGGAAGCGGCGTTCAGGCTCTAATTTCCTTCTCCCTCAAGGACGGAGAGACGATCGCGTTACGGCCCGACGTCGTTGGCGTCGGTCGTCCCGTCGACTGTCGCGGTCGGCAGGCTGATGGCGATGCCGAGGGCCTCGGCCAGTTTGCGATCGCGCTTGTAAACGTCCTCGCGGAAGGCGACGCGTCCCTGACCATCGACGAAGGCCGTCCAGTATAGCAGGCGCACGCCGATCTCGCGACCGGTCTGGATGCGTTGGGTGTTGCGACTGATCTGGGCGTCGTCGAACTCGGCCAGCTTGGTCGGGTCTGGCGACAACAGCAGACGGGCGAACTCGACCGCGCCCTGAACCCGGACACAGCCATGCGAGCGCTGGCGGTTGGCCAGGTTGAACGCGCCCTTGGCGGGGGTGTCGTGCAGGAAGATGGCGTAACTGTCGCGCAGCTCGAACTTCACATAGCCGAGGGCGGCCTGCGGACCGGCGCGCTGGATCACCTGTCCGTTGGAGACATACATGTCGCGGGCGGCCAGATAGGCCGGGCCTTGCGGCAGGATCTCGCGACGGGCGATGCCGGCGGGCACGTACCACGGCGGATTGGCCACGACCGACGCGAAGGGCTTCTCGAGGCTGGGCGTCTGGTTTTCGGGGCTGCCGACGACGACGCGATTGGAGTGAACCGGGCGACCGTCCTTCCAGTAGACCATGATGGCGGCGGCGGTGTTGACCTCGATCCGCTCGGGACTGACCTCGCGCTTCAGCCAGCGGCGGCGTTCCAGGTTCAGGGCGATCTGGCGGGCGCGGTCGTCGGCCGAGGCGGACAGGGACCCTTGCGTGCCGGCGCCGATCCGGCCGTCCGAGAGCAGGCCGTGGCGGGTCTGGAAACTGCGCACCGCTGTCTGGAGTTCGGGGCCATAGACCAGACCCTGGACCTTCAGCCGCTCGCCATCGGCGGCGCTGAGGTCGCCTTCGGCCACCAGGCGGGCGATCAGGGAAGGAATGCGGTTGTCGCTGACGCCGGGCTCGATGCCGACGCCCGGACGGAAGGCCGGCCAGCCGCCGTCGCGGATCAGGCGCAGGTAGCGGATATAGCCGGTCGACAGGTTGGTGTAGCCGATGTCGGTGGGGGCCAGGCCTTCGAACCATTCAGGCAGACGATTGCCGGCGATCGCGTCGCTGAGACCCACGGGCAGATCGACGCGGTTCTTCTGCATCTCCCAAAGTTCCTCGACCGTCTCGGGACGGACGCGGCCTTCGGAAAGGGTGCGGGCGTAGGTCAGGGCGGCGGCGGTGGTCCGAACGTCCGTGCTGGCGGGATCGGCCGCCAGACCCACGAAGTCGAAATAGTCGGAGGCCGACAGGCCGTGGCGCTCGACCTTGCGCGAAACCGCCGTCAGGGCCTGCATGCGGTCGGGTGTCCAGACCGCCCGCCAGCCGTTCATGTCGTAGAAGGTGCGGACGTCGCCCTGGATCGCTTCCGGCAGGCGGGTCAGTTGCTCGCGGTAAGTGGCGGCCATGTCGACCGGGGTGGCCGCGGCGACCGCCCGTCCACGAGCGCGTCCCCGGATCTGCGCCTCGGCCGATCCCGCGGCGACCGTCATCGCGGCCGTCGCGATCCCAAAGCCCAGTTCCCGTCGATTCATCTTGGTCCGCTCTTGATCCGTCCGCGTCGCGGCTCGCAGGGGAGGAGTCGCGTCGAACGCAGCCATGTTACCGACGTTCCGGCCAAACAAAAAGCGCCGGTCGCGAGACCGACGCTTTCTTTGGTCGCATTTCGGGGCCGCAGGACATGCCTGCGACACCGTGGACTACTTCTTGATGAAGCCGCCGAACTTGTTGTTGAAGCGCGAAACGCGGCCGCCGCGGTCCAGCATCTGCTGGTTGCCGCCGGTCCAGGCCGGGTGCGTCGACGGATCGATGTCCAGGTTCAGCACGTCGCCTTCCTTGCCGTAGGTCGAACGGGTCTTGTAGGTCGAGCCGTCCGTCAGGGTGACGGTGATGAAATGGTAGTCGGGGTGTGTATCGGGCTTCATGGTCGTCGTCCGGTCTCTGCGCGATGACGATGCCGACCGTCGGTGCGCGTAAATGAGAAAACCCGCCGAGGTCCGGCGGGAATGAGGGGCGGCGTTTACACCGGGGGGCGTTCCGGGGCAAGAGGCCGCCATGACTGACCTTTCGCCGCCCACTGTCTCACCCCAGGCCAACGGCAGGCCCGGCGCCGGCGCCCTGCTGGTCGAACAGATGGGCGAGGCCGGAGAGCGACGCGCCAAACGCAAGGACGTCCGCCCTCTCGGTCGCCTGCTGCCCTATCTGATGCAGCACAAGCTGGACGCCCTGTTCGCGATCTTCTGGCTGCTGATGTCCACGGCGGCGTCACTGGGGCTGACGGCCACGGCGCGCGGCGCCATCGACCACGGCTTCGGAAACGGCGGGTCCCAGATCAATCGCTGGTTCCTGGTGCTGGGCGTCAACGCCCTGTTTTTGGGCGCGGCCACGGCCATCCGGTACTTCTATGTGACCAAGACCGGCGAGCGGATGATCGCCGACATGCGCACCGGCCTGTTCGGCCGGATCCTGACGCTGGACCCCGCCTTCTATGCGACGATGCGCACCGGCGAGGTGCTGTCGCGCCTGACGACGGACATCGCCCTGGTCGAGACCCTGTTGACGACCTCGGTGTCCTTCGCCCTGCGCAACTTCCTGACGCTGCTGGGCGGGGTGGCCATGCTGTTCGTGGTCAGCCCCAAGCTGACCGGGTTGGTGCTGCTGATCGCGCCCGTCCTTCTGGGGCCGGTCTTCCTGTTCGGCCGCACGGTGCGCAAGCTGACGGTGAAGTCGCAGGACCAGTTCGCCAACGCCGTCGGCTTCGCCGGCGAGAGCGTCGACGCCATCGAGACGGTTCAGGCCTTCGGCCGGGTGCGCAGCGCGGTCGAGCGGTTCAGCGCCGCGGTCGAGGCGGCGTTCGGCGTCAGCCTGACCCGGATGAAGGCCCGCGCCTTCATGACGGCCCTGGTCATCGTGGTCATGTTCGGCGGGGTCACCCTGGTTCTGTGGCTGGGCGCCCAAGACGTGATCCGCGGCACGATGACGCCCGGCGCCCTGCTGCAATTCGTCCTGCTGTCGGTCTTCGTCGCCGGCGCCGTCGGGGCGCTGGGCGAAAGCTGGGGCGACGTCCAGAAGGCCGCCGGCGCCATGGAGCGCATTGACGAGCTGATGCGCAGCGAGCCGTCGATCGCCGCCCCCGCCACGCCACAGGCCCTGCCTCAGCCGCCACGAGGCGAAGTGTCGATGTCGGCCGTCCAGTTCGCCTATCCGGGCCGCCCCGACCTGCCGGCGCTGAAGGGCTTCAGCCTGACCGTGCGGCCGGGCGAGACCGTGGCCCTGGTCGGTCCATCGGGCGCGGGCAAGTCCACCGTCTTCCGCCTGCTGCTGCGCTTCTATGACCCGCAGGCCGGGATCGTCTCGGTCGACGGCGTCGACGTGCGGGCGGCCGATCCGGTCGCCGTGCGCGACCGCTTCGCCTGGGTGTCGCAGGAGGCGCCCCTGTTCTCGGGTTCGGCGCTGGAGAACATCCGCTTCGGCCGCGAGGACGCCACCGAGGACGAAGCCCGCGCCGTCGCCGAGGAGGCTCAGGCCCTGGGCTTTATCGAGGCCCTGCCCGAAGGCTTCGCCACGCCGCTGGGCGAGCGCGGGAAGAGCCTGTCGGGCGGCCAGCGCCAGCGTCTGGCCATCGCCCGCGCCCTGGTCCGCGACGCGCCGATCCTGTTGCTGGACGAGGCGACCAGCGCACTCGACGCCGAGAACGAGCGGATGGTGCAGGTGGCGCTGGATCAGGCGATGCAGAGCCGCACGACCATCGTCATCGCCCACCGTCTGGCCACCGTCCTCCGCGCCGACCGCATCGTCGTGATGGAGGACGGCCGCGCGGTGGAGGAGGGGACGCACAACGAACTGGTCGCCAAGGGCGGGCTCTACGCCCGTCTGGCCGAGCTGCAGTTCCGCGCCGACTAGGCTTCAGGGCCAGAAGAGCGAGGCGGGCATCGGCGCGTCAGTCGTCGTGAGGCCCGTGTCCAGCGCATGGACCTGACGCGTGCGCAGGTCGTATTCCGGCCACGGCGCGCTGCCGTCGCGGGCGAAGTCCACCCAGACCTTGTGCACATAGTCGGCGACGGCTTGCGGCGGGTTTGGACCCACGAAACCCTTCGGCCCCGTAACGCAGGCCAAGGTGTCGAAGACGAACGGGATTTCCAGCGCATGGCAGGCGCCCAGATGGCCGTCGAAGGCCGGGGACTTCCAGTTGAACTCGTACAGATGCGTCCGGCCCTGATGGGCGGCGGCGCAGGCGCGGGCGGGCAGGCGGAAGACCAGATCGCTCATCGCCTCGGTCAGCACCCGACCAGGCGTGCGGCCCTTTTGACCCAGACCATAGGCCTGCAGGATTTCCTTCGACCGCGGGATGAACTTGCCCAGCACGTATTTCGCCAGCATCGAGCCGACCCATTTGTGCGCGCCGATGGGCACGACATAGATGTTCATCTCCTCGAGATTGGTCCCGATCAGCAGGTCGACCTCGGCGCCGGCGCCCTCCGCGAAGGCCTGTAGCGGCGGGACGGGCAGGACGTCGTCGCCGTGGACCGGGGCGAAACGGCTAAGGCCATAGACCGGCTCGCGCCCGGTCCCGTCCCGCAGGTCCAGACCCGATGTCGGCAACTGGACCTTCGTCTCGGCCTTCAGCGTTTGCTCGGGCGTGAGGCTGTTGAAGCCGTCCATCGTCGCCGGGATCTTCAGCATCTTCGCCAGCTTGCGCGTGACGCGGTCGGTGACGGCGATGGATCGGGTCATCGAGGCATGGCCGCTCTGGACGATGGCGCGGCGGAACAGGCCCTTGCACAGTGGCGAGGCGATCAGGTCGGCGATGGCCATGGCGCCGGCGGACTCGCCGAAGACGGTCACATTGGTCGGGTCGCCGCCGAAGACGGGGGCGTTGTCGCGGATCCACTCCAACGCCGCGATCATGTCGCGCAGGCCCAGGTTTGTCGGGACGCCCGGGATGGGCAGGAAGCCGTCGACCCCCATCCGGTAGTTGATGGCCATGCAGACGACGCCGTCGCGGGCGAAGCTGGATCCGTCATAGACCGACACGGTGTTCGACCCTGCTGTGAACGAACCGCCGTGGATGAAGACCATGACGGGCAGGCCCATAGCTTCGCTCATCGCCTCACCCGTCGGGGCCCAGACATTGACCGTCAGATAGTCATCGCCGCGTAGCCAGCCGACGCCCATCAGCCCCTCGGTATCCAGCGCCTTGAGCGGCGGCGGGGTGTTTTGCGGGGCGGTGGCGCCCGGGACGGTCGCGTCGCGGACCTCGGTCCAGGGAGCGTGGGGCGCGGGCTTGCGGAAGCGCTGCGGCCCGACGGGCGGCGCCGCATAGGGAATGCCGAGGAAGGTCCGCACCCCCGCCGCCGTGCGGCCGCGCACGGGGCCGGATCGGGTGACGACGACGGTGTCGGACATGGTCGGTCTCCTGCGCCGGGACGACGCGCCCTTCTGGATAGGCCGGGCTGTCACGAAGGTCCCGCCCGCCAGTTTGCCAGCCGACACTATCAGGATGCCCATCGCCGTGCGGAACGGCGCGGAAGAGGACCCTAGTGAATCGTCTCGCCGTGCAGGGTGTAGTCGAGGCCCTCGACCTCCTGCTCCTTGGTCACCCGCAGGCCGGTGGTGAAGCGACAGATCATCAGGACCACGAAGGTGCCGATGGCGCTCCAGGCGATGGCGCCGCCCAGACCGATGGCCTGTTTCAGCACCGTTGCGCCTTCGGCCAGCGGGTTGACGGCGGTGGTGGCGAAGACGCCGGTCAGCAGAGCGCCGACGATGCCGCCGATGCCGTGGATGCCCCAGGCGTCGAGGCTGTCGTCATACTTCAGCGCATGCTTCAGCCAGACCGCGCCCGCATAGCAGGCCGGGCCGCCGATCAGGCCGATGAAGAAGGCGCCCTTGGGGTCGACGAAGCCGGCGGCCGGGGTGATGGCGACCAGACCCGCGACGATGCCGGACAGCAGGCCAAGCAGGGTGGGGCGCTTCTTCTCGATCCACTCGATGGCCAACCAGCCGAGAGCAGCGGCGGCGGCGGCGAGGATGGTGTTGAAAGCGGCAGTGGCGGCGAGCGCATCGGCGGCGCCGGCGGACCCCGCGTTGAAGCCCAGCCAGCCGACCAGCAGCAGACCCGTCCCGATGGCGGTATAGGCGAGGTTGGCCGGAGCCATATTGTCCCGTCCGAACCCATGACGCTTGCCCAGCACAAGGGCGCAGACAAGACCCGCGACGCCCGCATTGACGTGAACGACCGCGCCGCCGGCGAAGTCCAGCACCCCCAACGAGCCCAGATAACCGCCGCCCCAGACCTGATGGCAGATCGGCGCGTAGACGATCAGGTGCCACAGGGCGAAGAACAGCAGCGAGGCCGAGAACTTCATTCGCTCGGCAAAGGCGCCGACGATCAGGGCGGGCGTGATGATGGCGAAGGTCAGCTGGAAGCTGACGAACAGCAGTTCGGGCAGGCCGGGCAGCAGGCTGTGGGCCGTGGTCGCGCCCACGCCGTTCATGAAGGCGGCCTGAAGCCCGCCGACATAGCCGTTGACCGCATCAGGTCCGGTCCCGAAAGCCAGACTGTAGCCGGCGATGAACCACAGGACGCTGACGATGGCGAAGGCCGCCGTCGACTGGGCCAGGATGCTGATGATGTTCTTCTTGCGGACCATGCCGCCGTAGAACAGGGCCAGACCCGGCAGGGTCATCATCAGCACCAGGGCCGTGGACGTCAGGATCCAGGCCGTGGCCCCCTCGTTCAGCACCAGCGGCGCCTGATGCGCCAGCAGGGCTGGCGTCCCCTGCGCGAAGGCGGGGCCGGCGATCACCGCCAGAAGCGCGGCGACGCCTGCTCCAACTCCCCGGAATGACAGGGCTCGGGTCAGGCGGCGGCGCATCTGGATCATCGGCGAGGAAGGCCTAGGGACAGAGAAAACAGGGATGTGCACAGATCATGCGGGCACGGCCTCGACAGGGTCAAGCTTGCGCTCGGCCTCGGCGACCGGGATCGGGACGATCCGCACGAACCGTGTGACGCTTTCGCCCCAGTTGGCCAGCAGACGTTTGCCCAAAGGCGAGGCCGTGGCCACGACGTGGGCCTCGATCAGGGCCTGCAGCCGGTCGGCCGCCGCCGTGTCGATGCCCGCGAACGCCGCCAGATCACCGTTCAGGGCCAAGGCCGTGCGCTTGCCGTCGTCCAGAACGAACAGCTCGCCGCCGCTCATGCCGGCGGCCAGGTTCCAGCCGACGGGACCCAAGACCGCGACGCGGCCTCCGGTCATGTATTCGCAGCCGTGGGCCCCCAGACCCTCGACAACGGCCTCGGCGCCCGAGTTGCGGACGGCGAACCGTTCTCCGGCGCTGCCCGCCACGAACAGCCGACCCGAGGTCGCGCCGTACAGGGTGGTGTTGCCGATGGCAGGCTGGTTCTCGCGCCACTCGATCGGCTTGACCACGATCTCGGCGCCTGACAGGCCTTTGCCGACATAGTCGTTGGCCTCGCCGGTCAACTCCAGCTTCAGACCCTTGGCCGCGAAGGCGCCGAAGGACTGGCCGGCCGAACCCTGCAGCTTCAGCTTCAACACCCCGGTCGGACCGGTCGGGCCCCAGCGGCGCACGATGGCCGAGGACACCTTGGCGCCGATCGTCCGCATGACGTTGGAGATCGGATAGCTTAGCTCCAGCGTCTGGCCGCGGTCGAGGAAGGCCCAGGCGTCGTTCAGCACGCGCGCGTCCAGGGTCTCGGGCACGGCGTTGCGGCCCTTCTCGGCCCACAGCTTCTTCTCGGGAGCCTCGACGCGGACCAGCAGGGGGTTGAGGTCGAGGTCGTCCAGATGGGCGCCGCCGCGACGGACCTGACGCAGCAGGTCGGTGCGGCCGACGATCTCGTCCAGGGTCCTGGCGCCCAGGGAGGCGAGGATTTCGCGGACCTCCTCGGCGATGAAGCTGAACAGGTTGACGACCTTCTCGGCCGTGCCGGTGAACTTCTCGCGCAGGCGCGGGTCCTGCGAGCAGACGCCGACCGGGCAGGTGTTGGAATGGCACTGACGCACC
>Ga0247813_10000309_pt1 | contig 52997 bp, 34 predicted proteins | sample UWRJL169409C1_FD_180719 | JGI IMG/M metagenome (GOLD analysis project Ga0247813, IMG submission 180719) | Plant litter microbial communities from Arlington Agricultural Research Station in Wisconsin, United States - UWRJ-L169-409C-1 | ecosystem: Environmental > Terrestrial > Plant litter >... | reverse complement strand
TAGGCATTTAGTTCATATAGGTTATCTTAAATATTTGGTTTATAGATTTTGCTATATAGCTTAAGTATGTTTATTTTGAATCATATAGGCATTTAGTTCATATAGGTTATCTTAAATAGTTAATTTATAGATTTTGCTATATAGTTTAAGTATGTTTATTTTGAACCATATAGGCATTTAGTTCATATAGGTTATCTTAAATATTTGGTTTATAGATTTTGCTATATAGCTTAAGTATGTTTATTTTGAATCATATAGGCATTTAGTTCATATAGGTTATCTTAAATAGTTGGTTTATAGATTTTGCTATATAGCTTAAGTATGTTTATTTTGAATCATATTGGCATTTAGTTCATATATATATTATTTAAATATTTGGTTTATAGATTTTGCTATATGTTCTATATTCCTATATGGTTAAGCATATTCAATTTGAATATTGTCAGCTCATTATTATAATCGTTTATCCGGCCCATCCATCGCGATCTAAACTTCTGTAATTAATTGATTCTGCCAAATGTTCTAGTGCTACATTTTCGCTGCCATCTAAATCTGCAATGGTTCTGGCTACTTTTAATATCCGATCATAGGCTCTTGCTGACAAGCCTAAGCGTTCCATCGCAGATTTGAGTAACGCTGTGCCTGCATCACTGATCTGACAAACTTTACGTACCATTTTTGGGCTCATTTGTGCGTTATAATGTAAATCTTCCTTATCAGCAAAGCGGATATCTTGAATTTCCCTTGCCTGGATAACGCGCTTCCGAATGCATTCGCTCTTTTCCGCTTCGCGGGATGAGGCCAGTTCAGAAAAATTGACTGGTGTAACTTCAACATGTAAATCAATTCGATCTAACAGAGGTCCTGATATTTTACTGAGGTATTTTTGTACAACACCTGGCGCACATACACATTCCTTTTCAGGGTGATTGTAAAACCCGCAGGGGCATGGATTCATGGAGGCCACCAGCATAAAACTCGCAGGATATTCAACTGAAAAGCGAGCTCTTGAAATAGCAACCTTGCGATCTTCTAAAGGTTGACGCATTACTTCTAAAACAGTTCGTTTAAACTCTGGCAATTCATCCAAAAACAAAACGCCGTTATGAGCCAGAGAAATTTCTCCCGGTTGAGGATGTATTCCACCACCAACTAATGCCACATCCGAAATCGTATGGTGAGGAGATCGATAAGGTCGAATGGTCATTAAGGCATCTGCGGCAGACAATTTCCCGGCAACGGAATGTATTTTGGTTGTTTCGAGTGCTTCATATAAATTTAGAGGGGGTAAAATTGTAGGCAGACGTTTTGCCAGCATGGTTTTACCTGCCCCTGGAGGGCCAATCAAAATTACGTTGTGTCCACCAGCGGCGGCAATTTCTAGTGCCCGTTTAATATTCTCCTGCCCTTTAACATCAGAAAAATCATGTTCATAATTGCCAATATTTTTAAGAAATTCCTCCTTTGTATTAATCTTCACTTGTTCGAGCATTTCACTTTTATTGAAGAAAGCAATTACTTGAGCAAGCGTTTCAACACCATAGGCAATCAAGCCATCTACAATGGCGGCCTCACGAACATTTTGCTTAGGTAAAATAAAGCCCTTAAAGCCATCATTTTGGGCCTGAATGGCAATGGGTAATGCGCCTTTAATTGGTTGGATCGCACCATCTAATGAAAGTTCACCCATGATAAAATAGTTCTCCAACTCTTCTGATGGAATTTGCCCGGATGCGGCTAAAATGCCAATAGCAATTGGTAAATCATATGCCGAACCTTCTTTCCTGATGTCAGCAGGTGCAAGATTAACTACAATTTTTTGCCTTGGCATTCGAAAACCAGCAATATTGATGGCGCTTTCTACCCGCTGCAGACTTTCTTTCACTGCATTATCAGGTAGGCCAACCATATAATATTTATTGCCGCCACTGATGCTGACTTCAATGGTAATTGTAAGCGCATTTACGCCAAAAACAGCACTCCCGTAAGTTTTTACAAGCATGAATTATTCAAGAAATAATCGGGATGTTATATTATTCGGGGATGAATAATTGTTTTCTAATATATAAAGAAATATTTAATAGACATACAAGGTTTTAAAACCTTATGGTGTATAACAAAAAAAAATCCCGATCATTTCTGATTGGGATTTAAATATCTGTAATATGTTTTCTTCGCTTTAAGCTCAAAAATTATCTTTTTCCAAATGGCATTTTCGGCATACCTTTCATCATTGCTGCTGCTGCGGCCGGATTTGAAAACTGCTTCATCATTTTGCGCATATCTTCAAATTGCTTAATAAGTTTAGTTACCTCTTCTACCTTGCTTCCTGAACCTTTGGCAATACGTATACGGCGGCTTTGCTGAATGGCATCAGGATTTTCTTTTTCAAATGGAGTCATCGAATTGATAATGGCTTCGATAGATTTAAATGCATCGTCCTGGATATCTACATTTTTCATCATTTTACCTACACCGGGAATCATACCCATCAAATCTTTCATGTTACCCATTTTCTTGATCTGCTGAATCTGGCTATAAAAATCGTTGAAATCGAATTTATTTTTACGGATTTTTTTCTGCAATTCGGCAGCTTCCTTCTCATCGAACTGCATCTGTGCACGTTCTACAAGGGAAACCACATCACCCATGCCTAAAATACGTGATGCCATACGATCTGGATAAAACACATCAAGTGCTTCCATCTTTTCGCCGGTACCGATAAATTTGATTGGTTTATTTACAACCGATTTAATGGAAAGTGCAGCACCACCTCGGGTATCTCCATCCAATTTAGTTAAAACAACACCGGTGAAGTCTAATCTGTCGTTAAATATTTTGGCTGTATTTACTGCATCCTGACCCGTCATGGAATCTACAACGAATAAAATTTCGTGTGGTTGTGTTTTCGCTTTCACTTCCGAGATCTCATTCATCAGAGACTCATCAATGGCTAAACGACCGGCTGTATCTATAATAATAACATTGTTGCCATTTTGCTTACCATGAGCAATACCCTCTAAAGCAATGCCTACAGGATCATTAGATTCACGATTGGCATAAACAGATACACCTACAGAAGTTCCTAAAACCTCCAGTTGATCTACCGCCGCAGGGCGATACATGTCACCTGCAACCAATAAAGGTTTTTTGCCTTTGCCTTTTAAGTGCAATGCCAGTTTACCCGCAAAAGTGGTTTTACCCGCACCATTTAAACCTGCAATTAATATAACCGTTGGATTTGCTTTAGTATCTAACTCTGTAACCTCCCCACCCATTAAGGCCGCAAGTTCATCGTTCATGATTTTTGTAAGCAACTGGCCTGGAGAAACGGCCGTAAGCACGTTCTGTCCTAATGCTTTTTGCCTCACATCATCTGTAAATGCTTTAGCAGTTTTATAGTTAACATCGGCATCTAATAATGCTTTACGAATCTCTTTCATGGTTTCTGCCACGTTTATCTCCGTAATGCTACCTTGCCCCTTTAATACTTTAAATGCTCTGTCTAGCTTGTCCTGTAAATTATCAAACATCTTTTTATAAGCTAATAGCCCATTGCCTTAAAGCAGAGGCCACTTGTTTTTTAATGAAACGCAAATGTATCAAATTTTGATTGTAAATCTCTGCAACTCAAACTCAAAACTTTCGCTGCGAAGTGTTAATTTTTACCTGTTGGTGCAACATTTTAATTAAAAACCAGTCTTATGCATGACTAAACTAAACGAATGAAACGCTGGCTCACTTTTTTTCTCTTAATAATTTGTTCGATCTGTAGCGCACAGGATATTGCCAAACAAAGGCAATTGCCAGCATTAAGAACCATAACCTCACCTAAAATAGATGGCATATTAGATGATGCTTGTTGGATAGATGTACCTGTAGCTAGCGATTTTATTGAACTGCGGCCTACGCCAGGAAAGGTTGAGCAGAAAGAAAAGCGGACAGAGATGAAGGTGCTTTACGATGATGTAGCGATTTACGTCTATGCCAGAATGTATGATCATCCAGATAGCGTTTCGCATGAACTCGTATCTAGGGATCAGATTGGAAATGCTGATTTTATTTCAATTATTCTAGATCCATTTTATGATAAAATGAATGGAAATGGATTTTTCGTTACTGCCGCCGGGGTGCAGTTCGATGCAAAATATTCGCAAGTGGGTGATGAAGATGCAAACTGGAATGCAGTGTGGGAAAGTGCTGTTAAAATTGATGATAAAGGCTGGACCTGTGAAATGAAAATTCCATATTCAGCCCTGCGCTTTTCTGGCAAAGACATTCAAAATTGGGGAATAAATTTTAGTCGCCGCATTCAACGAACCAATTCACAATTTTTCTGGAATTTTGTGGATCCGAAAGTAAATGGGTTTATCAATCAGGAAGGAATTTTTACAGGTTTGAAAAATCTTAAGCCACCCTTAAGGTTATCTTTTTCGCCCTATATTTCTGCCTATGTAAATCATTATCCAGTTAATTTGCCAGGAGTAAAAAATACCACATCACGATTTAATGGCGGAATGGATGTAAAATACGGCATTAACAACAGCTTTACGCTTGATATGACTTTGGTGCCTGATTTCGGTCAGGTGCAATCAGATAACCGGATTTTAAACCTCACACCTTTTGAAGTTAAATTTAATGAAAACAGGCAATTCTTTACCGAAGGAACGGAACTCTTTAACAAAGGCGACCTGTTCTACTCTAAGCGAATCGGTTCTATTCCCTCGTATTATAATAGCAACGACATTGGTGCTAATGATAAGATAATAAAGGATCAAACGGAAGCCAAGGTTTTAAATGCAACCAAGATTTCTGGAAGAACAGCAAAGGGTTTGGGCATTGGGATTTTTAATGCGATCACCAACAACATGCAAACAGAAGTAGAAGATGCACAAGGCAATCTCCGTCAGGTAGAAACACAACCCTTAACCAATTATAATATTTTAGTTTTTGATCAGTCATTAAAAAACAATAGCTCTGCTACGTTTATCAATACCAATGTTTTACGTCAAGGCAATGCATATGATGCAAATGTTACGGCCTTACTTTTCAATTTGAACAATAAAGGCAATAAATATTTTATCAATGGAAATGGTAAAATGAGTTATCTAAAGGGTAAAGAAACCAGTACCGGATATAGTTATGGGCTTAAGTTTGGCAAACAGAGCGGCAATTTTCTCTGGAGTTATTCGCAGCAATATGCTGATGATAAGTTCGACCCCTCGGATTTAGGCTTTTTTACCAACAACAATTTTTTAGATCAGGTGGCGGAATTCCATTATAATATTTATAAACCAAGCAGCTGGTACAATCAGTTACTAAGCTACTTTAACGTTTTGTACTCGCGTAGAGCCACGCCTGGTAGCTTTCAAACTTTTTCTATAGAAGGCGGACCTTATGTTCAATTTAAAAATCTTTGGTCGGCAGAAATAGATGGTATCTACACCGCTGCAAAAAACGATTTCTACGAATCGAGGAACGGGCAGGTATACAAAGCACCGGAAAGCTATAGTTTCGTTTTATACATTAACCCTAACCGCGCAAAAGCATATAATTTTGGCGGAAACATCCGCTACAGAGAACAAGAGCTTTTTAAAGGCAAAGAATACAATTTTTACTTTTTCCAAAACCTTCGGATAAATGATAAAATAGCTTTCGGTTTAGATCTGAATTTTAACCCTAATTACAACTACGTAAACTGGGTAACGGCACAGGGTGATAAAGCTATCTTTTCTAAATATGACCGTAGAACGGTAGAAAACTCATTCGATGTCAAATATACTTTCACCAATTTAATGGGATTTACAGTAGTATTGAGACACTATTGGAGCGACAGAAGGAATAAAGAATATTTTATGCTTAAACCGGATGGAAATTTGAGCGATTATACCGGAGCACCGTTAAATGGATTGGATAGAAATTACAATGTATTCAACATAGACTTAATTTATACCTGGCAGTTTGCGCCAGGCAGCACGCTTTCGGTTTCATACAAAGATGCTGCAGAAACTTACTATACTTATTACACACAGCGCTATAATAAAAACCTAAGCGGAATTTTAAATGCACCGCAGAATAACAGCCTTTCGGTTAAGGTTTTATACTATGTAGATTATCTTGATCTGAAGAAAAAGAGGAAGAAAGCTTAAACTTTTTCCAGTTGATTATCGTTTAAATACTCACGACTAAAGACTTTGAATGCCCAACTAGCCTACCTCGCTTTGCCCGGGCTCACACCAAATTTTTTGTTAAATGCATGGCTAAAATGCTGAACGGATGAATAGCCAAGTTGTTCAGAAATATCTTTAATGTTTAACTGATGATCAGCTAAAAGCGCCTTAGCTTCCATCAGTTTATAATCACTTAAATAACCAAAAACAGTATTGTTAAAGGTTTCTTTAAAGCCCTTTTTTAGTTTAAACTCATTAATTCCGGCTGCCTTGGCTAATTCGGTTAAAGATGGCGGATGATGAGCATGTTTTAACAAGTATTCTCTGGCATAATAAATCCTATCCTTATCGTAGTCTGACTTTAAGGTTTTGGGCGCTGATTTTTTATTGGCATAGTCAAATGCCTGTGCCTGTAGGGCCAATAGCTCAACACATTTAGATTGCAGGAACAGTAACTTTAGGCCGCCCGTAAAGGTGCAGTTCATAATATCATTAATACATGCATACATGGCTATACTGATGGGTAGGTTATCAGAAGAAATCGCGATAGGCCTATTGTTCATAATGGTGTCGCCAAATCTCTTTAAAAGAGAACTACTGTCACTTGTTAAATCAACGAATTTCTCTCGCTGAAAATGAACCTCAAAAAATTTGTGTGATTTTTCAGTGTTAAATTTTGCAATCCCATCAAAATATGGTGTATAAATAATATTATGCTGATTGGCTTTAATGGCTATTGTTTTTTTTGTTAAAAAATTCTCTAAAATTCCGTCTCCTTTCAGCGAGAAATGAAGCTCAACCAATTCTGCATCGTCAAAAGATTTTATTCGCAATTGGTTTTCCTTTACAATAACATCACCATAAATAATAAAAATTCCTGAAAAAGCAATCTGCACAAGTTCTGCGTCGCCAAAAGGAAAGCTAAATTTTTCTCTTCGCTCTGTAACTAGAGGAAGATTTATCTCAGCATGATCAATCATATGGTCAACAACATACTGCTGATTTGATTTATCATAAATGCTTAAAGCCATAAAATCCCTTTCATATAAGTTTTAATCCTTTTGGTGTAAAATGCACATGGCATTTGACAATTACTTTTGTTTAATGTTACTAAACAATTAATACGATGCCGAAATTACCATCATGGCTGGCCAATACAATGGAAAAAATGATCAGCAACAAAATATTTGAGGTTGAAGTCGCTGATATCAGAATGCTGAACAAAAATATTAAAGAAGTTACACTTAAAGGCAATTTTTTAGGTATGGATTTTATACCAGGAAAAGAAGTCTTGTTTAGGGTAAATTCAAACGAATATAGGCATTATACCCTCTCTGATTTTGATCAGGAAGCAGGAACCTGTCAGATTATCTTTTTTTTAAACCAAAAAGGCCCAGGAAGCAACTGGGTGGCAAACATAGAAAAGGGCGACCAGTTAAAACTTATTGCAGATCAGGCTAAAGTGAAATACAATTTCGATTCGAACCAACATTTCTTTTTTGGTGATGAAACCAGCGTTGGTTTGTATGAGTCATTCGGTAAAATTGCCGAAGATTTAGAACACGAATGCTTTGGTATTTTAGAAATGAATGAAGAAAATGATCGGGCTTTAGCCAACATCAGGTTACGGATTGATGTCGTGCCTTCAGAAATAACTTCTCCGGCAGGAAATGCCATAGAATGGATGGAAAATATGCATCCGAAATGTTGGGAAATGTGGGAAAACGCAAGTTTTTATCTTACAGGCAGAGGTAAATCCGTGCAAAAATTTAAAAAATATCTTAAAGAAAGGGGAGTTAGCTACAAACAAATCCAAACCAACTGCTACTGGGAAAACGGTAAAACCGGGGGCTAGTTACCTCGGAAAAACAAAAGCAAAACCTAATGCTAAAGTTTGACTGGCTTGAATTTTATTGGTGCCTGTATCTTCATCAAATAAAGCTATGCCAGTTAAACTTGTGTTCATAAACCTGTTAATTTTTGCCGTTAAGGCAATATCAAGGCGATGATCAATTCTGTTCCATCCAAAATATTCATAAGGAATAAGCATCGCATAACGAGCCTTTAGATTGGTATTAGTAAAGATATCCTTATCAAAAGCAGAAACAATCTGAAAGGCAAGATCATTTCTAAAAGTTTTGCCATAGTCAACGCCATATACTGATTCTTTAGGTGGTTTAGTAGGATCAGGATCATTGAATAGCGCTTTATCAAGCACAAACGTTTGCCGGGCCGTACCTGTACCAAATCGGGTTGAAAAGTATTTAGATGGTTTATATTCAAAACCAATGGATTCTGTTAAATAACCTGGCCCCATAAATTTTGAAATTAGTGTGGCCGTTTCAGCACCATCTACAGTAGCGTAAGAAAAACCTTTATCAAATTGCGATTCAAAGTTGATCGAACCGAAAAAATACCAGTTTTTAGATAATTGAAATGATGCTTTATTATCCCAGAAAATCCTGTCGTTTGTTTTCTTTTGCAGCTGATCCTTGTTTTTGATTTTACCGTATTGTAAAATAAGTTCACTCACATAGCTGTAATTATTTTTGTTGTATTCTGCCTTCCAGTTCAACAAACCGCCAACGGCTACAGAGTTTACACCACCACCTTTCCAGTTATCACTAAACTGTGCCTGGTTTATATTAATGCCTATTGAAGTTTTAGTTTTCCAGTAATTTACCTTTGCATTAACGATATAAGGCGGAATTTTAACAGGTTCGAAGTTTAAAGGTCCCTGCCTGCTTGGTAAAGGGCTACGTTTCAACTTTAAATTCAGGTCTTTTGTGTTGATTGGAATCGTATCAATTTCCTGTGCATATAAATCTATAGAGCAGATACTTAGAATAAGGATTAGGACAGCTAAACAATTCTTCATGGGTTACAAAGAAAACGAAAAAAATTATAGATCAAAAGTTTTAGAGAATGAATCTCTGGTTTGTGGCGAATTTGTTCTTAAAAATCCACCGTTAAATCAGCTTAATCCATCCATACCAATTGCGTTTCTTAAGGTATTCCATGTTTAATTCTTGATGGTATGCCTCCTTTTCAAAAACAATGTTTAAATAAGCTTTATGGTGTTCCTGGTATCGTATTAAGTTGATGAGATAGTTGATCAGGTATAAAATATAGAACGGTAAAATCAATAACTCCAATTGTTGGCAGAGGTGAATTTTTTCATGATTAATGATGCTTTGGTCTTGCTTAAGTTTTATATTTTTAAGCAAAATAAATGGAAAGATAGCCATACCTGCCGCAGGTAAGTTTTTTACAATCAAAATAGGTGCTTTCACAGTTTTTCAATTGTTATGTTAGGCAATTTTGGCAGTTGCAATGCCTTTGGATTAATGCGATAACTTCTGTAAGCATTTTTGATAAATACATTGAAAGAATAGTCGTCAGCATCAAGCACAAACTGGTAAGTTGGTCGGTATTGCTGCATGAAATCAATTAGTTCCACATCTTTTATGCCCAATACTTGTTGCACTAAATTAGGATTAAAACGGTAATTAATTAAATCTTCATGATAATCTTTTTCCAGTATCTTCTGAAGGTGACGGGCATTTCGGCCTTGTTTGCTTAGTAGATTGTAGATTGCATCAATACCCAGGCCAACGCCACCATTACCTAAATTTATTAAATCTTTACTGCTGCCTTTTTTGGTTTGATAACGATATTCCTGTACCGATTTTTCGTAAAGCTGTTGTGGCGTTAATCTTTTTTGCTGTATAACAACATCTCTCAACCTAATGCCTAAAGATTTTAATTGAAAATAGGCTGCCGGTTGACCATGAAAAATTAATGTATCTACTCCATAGCCTGAAAGTGCGGCAACCAGAGTATCTCCAGGAATAGCAGCGGTGCTAAATTCCCCTTTTGTATTGTTGTAAAGCCCATCGCCAGTGCGAAGATTATAAATATAAACTTTTGCTAAACGCTGTTTACTTTCCTTATCAATAACGAGACCCTGCACAGGTTTGGTTTGTGCATGAACAAGCATCGAAAAGAGGCTAAGTGATAATAGTAAAGCGGCAAAAAGTTTCATTAGTCTACAAAACTACAAATATCCTGTACGGAATGTTTAGGCTTAACATTATTTAACCTTAAGCACCTGGCCAAGCTTAATCCCATCGCTCGTCATTTCGTTCAGCATTTTCAATTCATCTACACTCAGGTTAAATCTTTTTGCAATGTTGTATAAGGTATCGCCCTTTACCACCGTATAAGTTCCATCTGCTATGATGGGTTTAGCTCCAGGTGGAGGAGTTTCAACTGGTGTAAATTTTTCTTTTTCTTTTGGAATATTTTGATTGATCTCGGTAAAAACACGGTCTTCCCTGGCAATTTTTTGTTTTTCACTTTCCGGCTGATCATATTGATATAGCTGATATTTTTCAATTACGCCAATTAATAAATCAGGATATTTTGGGTTGGTAGCATAACCTGCTGTTTTTAATCCCTGTGCCCAGCTTTTGTAATCATTTCTATCCAGCTGAAATAAAAAGCTGTAGCGTTTCCGCTTTAAAAATTCCGAGTGATCTCTAAATGATTCACGGGCATCTTTATACACCCTGAAGCAATCGTTTTTTTGATCATCATCTCTGAAATAATTTTTTCCTTTCCACTCTGAGGTACATTTAATACCAAAATGATTGTTGGCATATTTCGCTAAATCACTGTTACCACTACCCGATTCCAGAATGCCCTGTGCCAGTGTTATACTTGCCGGAATCCCATCAGAATTCATTTCCTCAATGGCAACAGCTTTAAACTCGTCTATATAACTTAATGTATTATAGCTCTTGTAAGTGTTATTATTGGCCTTGTTGGCTGCCTTTTCAATCTGCTTATTGTTCTTTGAGTATTTACGTGTTCCGCAAGAACTTAAAAGAAGCATAGCAAAAGCAATATAGATGAAGATGAATTTCATAGTAATGATCAGGAATTAATTGATTTTTTAAGAACTATATAGAATAACTACAATCTAATTTTTTGTCCGGGTTTTAATTTTGAATTTTTCATGCCGTTTTTTCTCATAATAGCTTTAACCGTTGTGTGCTTTTTCTTAGCAATTAAATTTAAGTTATCGCCAGATTTTACTGTATATCTAGCAGAAGCGTTACGCCTCTTTTTCAAGTGATAAACTGGTTTGGCAGGAATGGGTTCAATATAATCTGCAGGGCGATCATCATATTGATAAAGCTCATATTTTTTAACCAGATTAATAACCTGGCTTGCCCAGGTGCGGCTTTGAGCATAACCTGATCTTTGAATTCCTTTTGCCCAGCCTTTATAATCATATTGATCATATTTTTCAAACAAATTGTTAAAAGGAGCGCGTGTTTCCATGATTTCAACAAAATGATTATATGAATCTTCGTCGCTATTATAATCACGGTAGGCAGAACGAATTTCAGTGTTGTTATTAGGCCCTTTTACGCCGAAATGATTGTTTAAATGTTGAGCAATTCTGCTGTTGCCTGCTGCTGATTCGTGAATGGCGACCGCTAAAATAATACTGGCAGGTATTTTATGGTCGTGCATTAATTCCTGTGCACACTCTACATGTTCTGAAATATACTCATCTGTATCCTGTGCTTTAGTAATGATTACACTTAAAAGTAAAAGGCAAATAGTAAATATAATTTTCATTTTCTTTTTATTATTGTCATCGCTTCGAGCATAGCAATGATAAAGGGTTTATTTTTTTCTGATCACAAACAGTCCGTCTCTTACAGGTAAGATTAATTTTTCTACACGCTCGTCTGCAGCTATTTTATCATTAAAGCTGGTAATATTTCTGGTGTCTTTGTCCTGCTGATCCTGAAGAACTTTACCACTCCACAATACATTATCTACAATGATTATTCCGCCCGGGCGAACCTGATCAAAGATTAAATCATAGTAAGTGCCATTATTCTTTTTGTCAGCGTCTATGAAAACAATATCAAAGGTTTCGTCTAAATCATGTATGGTTTTAGTGGCATCACCCAAAATGTATTTAATCTGGTTATGGTATATCGATTGTTCGAAATGCTTCCTTACCATATCCTCCAGTTCTACATTAATGTCTAAAGTGTAAATGATTCCGTCTTGAGTTAATCCTTCAGCGAGGCATAAGGTTGCATAACCAGTAAAGGTGCCAATCTCCAGGATGCGTTTCGGTGCAATCATCTTACTCAGCATACTTAAAACCCTACCCTGATAATGACCGGAGATCATCCTTGGCATCAAAACCTTTAAATTAGTTTCTCGGTCTATTTGTTGCAGCAACTGGTTTTCGGGCTCGCAATAATGAATTAATAAATCTTGTAAGTTGTCGTTTATCAGGCTCATGTATTCGGTTATAAACGGTTGGTTTCCATAAAATATTGTAAAATGATGGTGGCAGCAATAGTATCTACCCGACCTTTATCCCGCCTGTCCATTTTTTTTAAGCCACTTTGCATAATGGCCTGATGTGCCATTTTTGAAGTAAAACGTTCATCAACCCAATGTTGCGGGATAGTGGGAAAGGCTTTTTTTAACAATGTAGAAAACCCCTTAACATGCTGTTTAGAATCTGAATCTGCTCCATTCATTTGTTTAGGATCGCCAAGTACAAAAGCTTCTACCTGTTCTGCAAGCAGGTATTTTTTGATGTATTCAATGGCATCTTTTGGGTGTACAGTATCTAGCCCTGTTGCAATAATTTGCAAAGGATCGGTAACGGCAATGCCGATACGCTTGGTGCCATAATCAAAAGCCAAAATTCGAGCCATCAGTATTAAAAACCTCAAAGGTAAGGTTTTTCATTTTATTGATCTTTTGAAGAATTGGGAATGTAATTCCTCACATGTAGAATATACTTCTCAAAACTATAGCTTGGTATAATTTATAATACTTTGATATCCAGTTTGTTTGTATTTTGGCTTGCAGCTTGTATTTACGATCGGAAAAAATAAATATGAATCTAAAAATTACAAAATCTCTAGCCCTAACCATGGTTACTGGCTTAATGTCTATTTCTTTTGCGTTTGCGCAAAAAACAGCTGATACCGGGGATAACCTGATTAAGTTAAACTTTCCATCATTATTTATGAAAACCTTTAATGTTCAGTATGAAAGAGCTATTTATGGAAAAACAAGTGTAGGTATTGGTTTAAGAATAATGCCTAAAGGCTCTTTGCCGTTCAGTTCTTCACTAAATAGTATTGATGAACAGATAGGAAGTTTAAAAACAGGCAATTTTGCAATCACTCCTGAGATTAAATTTTATCTTGGCAATGAAGTTTTTAAAGGATTTTATATCGCGCCGTTTTTAAAATATGCAAATTACAGTGCTTCCATAGATTATGAATACCATTCAGACAACCAGGATGAAGTTATTCCATTAAATGGAAACATAAATACGTATACGGTTGGTGTTTTAGTTGGAGCGCAATGGCGTATTGCAAATAACTTTTATCTGGACTGGTCTATTTTTGGTCCTCAATATGGAATTTCAAGAGGAAATTTAAAAGGCACAAAAACACTAACAGAACAAGAGCAAAAAGATTTAAAAAGTAACCTGGATGATATTAATCTTCCAGTTGGTAAAACCACTAATACTGTAACTGCTAATGGTGCAATGGTAGATTTTAAAGGGCCATGGGCAGGAATCCGTGCAAATATTGGCATAGGCTATCGCTTTTAATCTTATAATAACCTGAAGCTGATCTGTTTAGAGTGGCTTCAGGTTTTGATGTCGAATTATATTATAACACGTTTATTCATTGAATTTTAAATCATTTTTAAGTCTATCAAGTTTAAGAATGTATGCCGATGACCGAACTTAGTTAGCACAAATGTGTGAATCTCGTATCAATTTCTTATTTTGCACCAAATGCAATTTAAAGAAATCATTGGTCAGGAAAGAATAAAGCAGCAGCTTGTGCAAACGGTTAGGGAAAACCGGATGAGCCATGCACAACTTTTTTTATCTCCTGTTGGCTCTGGTGCAGTAGCTTTAGCAGTGGCTTATGCACAATATGTGAATTGCCTCAACAAAGGAGATCATGATAGCTGTGGCGATTGTTCCAGCTGCAGAAAATACGAACGGCTGATCCATCCGGATTTGCATTTCTCCTATCCATTTTTTGCATCTGCCAGTACAAAAGTTGCGGTAGATGTATTGGATGAGTGGCGAAATATGTTTTTACAAGATCCTTATTTTGATATGGATATCTGGCGCTCAAAACTCGATGCGGCAAATAAACAAGCAAATATTCCAATTGCAGAATGCCATGATATCATAAAAAAACTAAGTTATAAAGCCTTTGAGGCAGAAACGAAAGTTTTAATTATGTGGTTGCCAGAATATTTGGATAAAGCAGGTAATGCCCTGTTAAAACTAATAGAAGAACCGCCTGCCAATACCCTGTTTATTTTGATTGCGCAAAGTCAGGATCAGATTTTAACAACAATTTTATCCCGGACTCAAATTGTTAAGATACCAAAGTTAAGTAGTGATGATATTTCGGGCTATTTAATGCAAAATAGTGGGTTAACATCACATCAATCTATCGATTATGCTTTCCTGGCAGATGGAAATTTAATAGAAGCAAAAGCATTAGCTGCGGATACGCAAAACGATAGCTCCGGAACTTTTACGGCCTGGCTAAGAATGGGGTTTGGTAACAAAGTGCCCGATTTGATTGATTTTACAGAGGTAGCCGCAAAATGGGGACGAGAGAATCAAAAGAATTTTTTAAGATATGGCATTAATTACTTGCGGGAGTGTTGCTTAATTATCAGTGGAGCAGAAGAGTTGGTGAAATTACCACCACTTACGTTAGATACGGCCAGGAAATTAAGTACTCACGTGCTAAGTTTACCAATGGCCGAGGCCATTATTAGTGAATTGGAAACGGCACACTACCATATTGAAAGGAATGCAAACCCAAAAATTCTCTTTTTAGATGTATCTTTACAATTGGTAAAAATTATCAAGTTTAAAACGCTCCCTTCGGGGACTCAATATATATACAATTAGCTATGGGATGTGGAAGTTGTTCAACAGGTGGTGGTTGCACCCCTAATGGATGCAAGAGTAATGGCTCATGCGGTACTGGTGGGTGCCAAACAATGGAAGTGCACGATTGGCTATCCAATTTGGATATGCCTTCAAATTATAAACCTTTTCAGGTTACCGAAGTAAAGTTTAAAGGCTCACGTAAGGAGTTTTTCTTAAATCATGATAACATTTATCTGGAAATTGGAGAGCTTGTAGCTGTTGAAGGGCCAACAGGTGGTTTTGATGTAGGCCATGTTTCGCTTACGGGTGAATTGGTGCGTGTGCAAATGAAACGAAGAAAAGCACCTTTGGATCAGGTAGTGAAAAAGATTTATCGGAAGGCTACTGAAGCTGATGTAGAAAAATGGAATGCGGCGAAAGAGATGGAGTGGGAAACGATGCATAAAGCTCGTAAACTGGCACTAGACCTGCGTTTATCTATGAAAATTAGTGATGTGGATTACCAAGCCGATAAAACCAAAGCTACTTTCTTTTATACTGCCGACGGACGTGTGGATTTTCGTGAGCTGATTAAGAAAATGGCAGAAAGTTTCCGTATAAGAATAGAAATGCGCCAGATTGGAATGCGCCAGGAAGCTGGACGTTTAGGTGGAATTGGTTCCTGCGGGCGTGAATTATGCTGTTCTACCTGGCTTACCAATTTTAAAACCGTTTCTACGGCTGCGGCCCGTTATCAGAATTTATCTTTAAATACATTAAAACTTGCCGGCCAGTGTGGAAAGTTAAAATGTTGTTTAAACTATGAGTTAGATACTTACCTGGATGCACTAAAAGATATTCCTGATCGCATTGAAAACCTGGATACCGAAGCGGGTTATGCCCGTCATCAAAAGACAGATATTTTTAAAAAAATTATGTGGTTTAGTTACCAGGGCGATGAAAACTGGATTCCGGTTAAAGCATCTCGTGTTAAAGAAATCATGGTGATGAACAAGGCTGGTAAAAAAGCGCCTAACCTAAAAGAAGAGGCTGTTCAGATTGCTGCACCGGTTGTGGTTGAAAAATCATTTGATTACGAAAATGTGGTTGGTCAGGATAGTCTTACCCGTTTGGATGAACGTTCGAGAGGTAAAAACAACCAGAACCGCAATACAAAAGGCAAAACGAATAATAATCAAAACAGAAGAGAGCGGATACCGGCAGGTGAGAAAAATGTGCAGACTAATCCTAAGCCTCAACAGGCAGGTCAGAGACCTCAGTCAAATGGAAAGTCGCCGCAGAATGGACCAAAACCTCAGCAACAAGCTGTTACAAAACCACAACACGTTAATGGCCCTAAAACCCAAAATAATCAAAAACCTCAGCAGCAAGCGCAAAAACCAATAGTGAATGCAGAGGGTGAAATCAGTTTAGATGGAGTGAAGCTGGAGCCAAGCAAGAATAAAAACAGAAATAACCGAAGAAAAAATAATAACCGCAGAAAAGAGAATGGTTCAGATCAAAAGCCAGCTGCTGAATAAAAAACGAGCATCTTTATTGTTTTTCCTGGTAGTTGCTTCATTTATAATAGGCTGTACTTCAAGTGTAATTGATTCTAATCATAAGGTTCCGGAGCGAAAATGGACTTATAGAAACCACATCGTTAATTCATTTGAGATTAAGGATAACACTAAAGCGTATAATATTTATTTTAAATTAAGGCATACAGCTGATTACAAGTATTCAAATATTTTTATCCTAGCCCATTTTGGTACTGGAAAAAATGTGATCACCAGACGTTATCAATATAAACTGGCCAAAAATGATGGAGAATGGCTTGGAAGTGGTTCAGGAAATATTTTCAGTTATACACTTCCGATGCAGACTAATTACCACTTCCCGGGAAATGGAAAATTTAGCATCGAGATTGAGCAAAACATGAGGGATAATCCCTTATTGGAAGTGGTAGATCTGGGTGTTTTGATAGAAGAAACTCCAAATTAAAGAAAATTTAGAATGTTTATAATCAGGTTCGTAAATCTACGAGCCTGATTATATTTATAAAAACTGCAATAAACTTTCTAGCTTCATACCCCTTGAGCCTTTAAGTAATACCAGGCTATCTTTAATTTGCTTTTCCTGAAGGTAGGCGGTGGCTTCAGCAGGTGTTTGAAAAAAGGTAGCCGTAATTTCATTTTTAAAGGCGTAAAAATCCTTTCCAATCAATATAATTTCATCAATTCCGATTTCTGAAGCTTGCTTTGCAATAAGCTCATGCTGTTTTGCAGATTCAGGGCCTAATTCGAACATGTCACCTAAAATTGCAATTTTGTAATCAGCCGTTATAACAGAAAGATTGTTTAATGCAGCAGACATACTGCTTGGATTGGCATTGTAAAAATCACAAATCACATGGTTGTTTTCTGTTTGAGTAAGTTGTGAACGATTGTTTTTTGGTTGATAACCAGATAAGCCAGCATTAATTTGTTCTGGAGTCATATCAAAAAAGTCGCCAATGCAAATGGCCGCCAGGATGTTCTCAAAATTGTAGCTGCCAGTTAAGTTTGTTTTTACGGTTGAAGCCACCTCATGATTTGTCCAGTCAATCTCAATAAAAGGATCACTGCTTTTTAAGCTTCCCTTAATGGTATTGCCATTTTCGGTTCCATAATAAATGAGTTTGTCCAGACCAGCTTTTGTGCTCATTTCCATTAGGTAAGCATTGTCACGGTTAATAAAAGTGTATCCTCGATGCGCTTTCAGATAGGTATAAAGTTCAGCCTTACCCTTTTTAACACCTTCAAATCCGCCAAAGCCATCTAAATGTGCCATGCCAACATTGGTAATAATGCCATGCGTTGGTTGGGCAATGGTACAAAGCAATTCTATTTCTTTTTGGTGGTTGGCACCCATTTCAATCACAGCAATTTCTACATTTTTTGTAATGGATAAAATAGAAAGAGGTACACCAATATGGTTATTTAGATTGCCGAAGGTGGCAAAAGTTTTGTATTGTTCTGATAATACTGCATTTACCAATTCTTTACTAGTGGTTTTGCCGTTACTGCCTGTCAGTCCAATTACTGGTATATTCAGTTGCTGGCGGTGATAACGTGCCAGATCTTGCAATGCTGAAAGCACATCATCTACCAACAAGCATTGATCAGACGCAAACTTTTCTTCGTCAACTATTGCGTAAGCGGCACCCTTTTCAATGGCTTGTAGTGCAAATTCATTTGCATTGAAGTTATCGCCTTTTAATGCAAAAAAAATACAGCCAGCTGAAATGTTTCTAGTGTCTGTAGAAATGATTGGGTTTTCTTGATAATGGCTATATAACTTTTCAGTGGTAATCATGCTTTTTCTAAAAATTTGCAGTAAAATTAAGCTTTCGTCGCAACAAATAACAAAATTAGTACATTAGATAAATTTATAATCCTTATGAAGAAAAGCCTTACCTTTTTATTTTTTATTATCACATCGATTTTCTCCGTTAAAGCTAAAATTAAATCTCCAGATGAATTTTTGGGATATGCACTTGGAACACATTTCACGCCTCATTATAAAGTAGCGGAATACTTCCGTCAAGTGGCAGTTGTGGCACCCAAAAGCATGAAGTTGATCTCATATGGTATGACAAATGAAGGCAGGCCTTTAATGGTTGCAGTGATTTCCTCAGCTGAAAATATGACTAGGATAGAAGAAATTCAAAAAACTAATTTAAAGCTGGCAGCTGGTACAACCAATAATATTGATTTAAGCGCTCAGCCCGTAATTACCTGGCTCAGTTATAATGTTCATGGAAATGAAGCCAATTCAACTGAAACATCAATGAAGATGCTTTACACTTTGGTTTCTGGTACAAATCAACAGGCAAATGCATGGCTAAAAAATACGGTAGTAGTGATCGATCCCTGTCTAAATCCTGATGGAAGAGATCGTTATGTTAATTATTTTAACAGTGTAGTGGGTAAAACACCAAATTCAGATCCAGCTGCAAGAGAGCACATTGAGCCTTGGCCTGGAGGCAGGCCCAATCATTATTATTTTGATTTAAATCGGGATTGGGCCTGGCAAACTCAAATAGAAAGCCAGCAAAGACTTGCTTTATATAATGAATGGATGCCTCAGGTTCATGTAGATTTTCATGAACAGAGTTATAATGAGCCCTATTATTTTGCTCCGGCAGCAGAGCCTGTGCATCAGGATATTACACCGTGGCAGAAAAGTTTTCAAATCATTGTAGGGAAAAATAATGCGAAGTATTTCGATCAGGAAGGTTGGCCTTATTTTACAAAGGAGCGGTTTGATTTATTATACCCATCTTATGGCGATACTTATCCTTTATATAATGGATCAATCGGAATGACTTATGAGCAAGGTGGAATCAGGGCAGGTTTGTCTATAGTTACGAATGATGGCGACACTTTAACGCTGAAAGACAGGATTGCCCATCATTTTGCCACAGGTATGTCTACCATAGAAGTTTCTTCGCAAAACCATAACAGGTTGCTGGAGGAATATAAAAAATACTTTCAGCAGGAAATGACAAGTTCGCCGGGTATTTATAAAACTTTTGTAATTAAGGCCAGTAACTTATCCCGCCAAAAGAAATTAGCTGAGCTGTTAAAAAAGAACAAAATTGAGTTTGCTTATGGCGGAGAAAAATCTGGTAAAGCTTACGATTATGATACACAGAAGGAAGAAAATTTTAGCTTAACCCGGAATGATCTAATCGTTAATGTTCAACAGCCAAGAGCAGTTCTGGCTAACGTTTTATTAGAACCGCAAACACAGGTTACAGATTCTAATACCTATGATATTACTGCCTGGGCATTACCATATGTTTATGGTTTAAAAAGTTATGCCAGTAAGGAAAACTTTAAGGGGAAATATGCAGATTTAGCCGTAGCTGAGGAAGCATCAAATAATATTGAAAAACCTTTAGCATGGCTGTTCTCCTGGGGATCGGCAGAGGATGCACAGATTTTAAATGGCTTGCAGCGGGAAAACATAAAAGTGCGTCAGGCCGATCAGCCATTTACTGTTTTGGGTAAAGAATATCCTGCCGGAACATTAATCGTATTCAGAACTGAAAATGAAAAATCTGTTAAAGATTTGAGAGTAAAAGTTGTGCGGATTGCAAATCAATTAAATAAACCCATAGTGGGAATTACCAGTGGTTTTGTCGAGAAAGGAAAAGATTTTGGATCGAACGTATATCCCATCCTGAAGCAGCCAAAAGTAGCTATAGTTTCTGGAAATGAAGTCTCCTCTTTGGCCTTTGGTGAAGTTTGGTTTTACCTGGAGCATGATCTGAGCCTTAGCGCATGTATTATTACTGCAAAAGACATCAATAATTTAGACATTAATAAAGTTAATACCCTAATTCTGCCCGATGGTAGTTACAGTGCTTTTATTAGTGAGGGCCTAACCGCATGGCTAAATAAGGGTGGAAAACTCATTTTAATGGAAGATGCAATAGAAAGCGTAATAGATAAAAAAAGCTTCGAAATTAAAAAGAAAGAAGTGATTGCTAAAAAAGATGAAAAACCAATACCAAGCAAACTGCTTTTTAAAGATAAAGACAAAGATGATTATGAATTTGCTATTCCAGGTGCTATATATAAAGTAAACCTTGATGCTTCTCATCCTTTTGCATACGGCCTGGGGAAAACCTATTATACCTTAAAAACCGATCGAAAAATATATGAACCATTTGCAGAAGGCTGGAATGTTGGTCTGGTAAACGATAAAAGCTTGATGGCTGGAGTAGTAGGGAAAAAAGTACGAGAAGAGTTAAAATCAGGGTTACTAATCGGCGTGCAGAATTTTGGTCGCGGAACAGTGGTTTATCTTGCAAATGATCCGCTTTTTAGAAATTTTTGGGAAAGTGGTAAAACACTCTTCAGTAACATAATTTTTTGCAAGTATTAAAAGAATAAATATTTAAGTACAATATTAAATGGCCTGTATTTCCAAATACAGGCCATTTTTTTTAATTTTTAAATGATAGTGTGGTTATTTGGTGGTTTATGCATTATTTTAATGTTATTTAATAAGCAAAAACATTTAAAATTGTATTTTCAGCGATACGTAATATGATTATTTATGTTTTTTTTTAGTTTTATTAAGTTTTTTGTATGTTATTGGTGTTTTATTTAGTGTTTTTTCGCTTTTTTATAAATTTTGCAAATAAAATTAAAACAATAGAGATAATGTAGTATTTTTGTTACTTATCACAAGTGATTGAAAATCAATTGATTGATTCTTTTTCTAAGTGAGTTTGTCTTGTTGGTGTTAAAAATTGTTAAAAAATAATCTTTAAAACAGGTCTCAAAACTTAATTTAGAATAAACATTAACTAACCTATCCTCCACTAATTATGAAAAAACTTTTAAAAAGTTTGTTCATTTTGATGTTTATTGCAGTGAATGCAATGGCTCAGGATCGAACAATTACAGGAACAGTTACTTCATCCGAAGATAAGCTGCCAATCCCTGGTGTAAGCATAAAAATTCAGGGAGCCACAGGGGGCACCTCAACCAGTGCTGATGGAAAGTTCTCCATTAAAGCCTCACCAGACGCTAAAATTATTGTATTTTCTTCAATCGGCTTTGCGACACAATCAAAACCTATTGGAAGTTCCAATGTAATCAATGCTGTCTTATCTTCAGATGCTAATGCTTTGGATGAAGTTGTGGTAACTGCTTTGGGCCAGGTTAGGAAGAAAAATACCTTATCCTATGCGGCGCAGCAGGTGAAAGGCGAAGAACTTACACAAACACGATCATCAAATGCAGCGTCTGCGCTATCAGGTAAAGTATCTGGTTTGCAGATTATTCAAGGCAATTCAATTGGTGGATCAACCAACGTTGTAATCAGGGGTAGTAAGTCTTTAACAGGGAATAATCAGGCGTTATTTGTAGTTGATGGTGTTCCGGTCGACAATTCGAACAATAATTCTACTAATCAGAGAACAGGGAGAGGTGGGTATGATTATGGAAATGCGGCAGCAGATATCAATCCTGACGATATAGAATCGGTTAACGTTCTTAAGGGAGCTGCAGCAAGTGCGCTTTATGGCTCTAGAGGAGCGAATGGTGTAATTATGATTACTACAAAAAGCAGGAAGAGTAAAGGTATGGGGATTACGGTTAATAGTGGTTTAACTATTGGAACAATTGACAAATCAACTTTTCCGGAGTATCAAACTGAATATGGTGCCGGATATTCAAGTGGATACGAAAGTGGAGATGGCTTTTTATTGATTGATGTTCAAGGTAATGGTGTTAAAGAAAAGGTTGTTCCTACTTCTGAAGATGCATCTTACGGGGCTAAATTTGATCCAAACCTACTGGTGTATCAATGGGATGCCTTTGACCCATATTCTCCTAATTATAAGAAAAAAACGCCTTGGGTTGCTGCCGCAAATAATCCATCAACATTTTATGAAACAGCAATTTCTAATAACAATAATATCATATTTGATGGCGCATCCGATAAAGGGACATTCAAGCTAGGCTATACCAGAAGCGATGATCGGGGAACGTTACCTAATAGTAAAATCATTAAAAATATATTGAATTTTGGCTCTACATACCAAATTACTGATAAGTTAACCGCATCTGCACTTGCGAATTACTCAAAAGTTGAGGGTTTGGGTAGATATGGGTCAGGATATAGTGGGTTAAATGTGAACCAAAATTTTAGGCAATGGTATCAAACCAATGTTGATATGATGGCTCAAAAGGATGCTTACTTTAGAAATAAACAAAATGTTTCATGGAATTGGGCTGACCCTTCTACGCCTGAAGGACTGGTTCCTAAATATACCGATAATTATTATTGGACAAGGTACCAGAATTATCAAAATGATACCAGAAGCAGGATTTTTGGAAATGCGTCTTTAAATTATAAGGCAACTGATTGGCTAAATATCCTCGGACGTGTTTCTTTAGATACTTACAATGAATTTCAGGAAGAAAGGGTTGCCGTAGGAAGTCAGGGAGCAGCTTCTTATGCTCGCACGGATAGGTCGTTCAACGAAACAAATTTTGACCTTATCGCAAACTTTGATAAAAATGTAACGGAGAAACTTAACTTGAAGGCATTGCTTGGAGGTAATATTAGAAAGAGTTTGTTGAATAGCATTTTTTCTACAACAAATGGTGGACTCATTGTGCCAGGGCTTTATAGTATTTCTAATTCGGTTGGTGCCGTAGCAGCCCCTATAGAAAACTATCAGCCTAAAGAAGTTGACGGATTTTTTGGTGGAGCTACACTGACCTATGATGAATTTTTAACCTTAGATGGAACTTTTAGAAGAGATAAATCTTCTACACTTCCAGAAGGCGGAAATGCATATAACTATTATTCGGTTGCTGGTAGCTGGTTGTTCTCTAAACAACTAAAGGATAAAGTTGACTGGATATCATCTGGAAAACTACGTGTCAACTATGCTACAGTTGGAAACGATGCGCCTTGGGGAAGTACCAAAAATGTTTACACCTCTCAAAATCTATTTGGATCAAGCATTTTATTTGCATATCCTTTTACTACTAATAATCCTTCATTGAAACCTGAAAAGACAGAAAGCAGTGAGATTGGTATAGATATGGCATTTTTAAATAATCGCATTGGCTTTGATGCTTCATATTACCTAACAAAAACAAAAAATCAAATTATACCAGTTGCGGTTTCTGCTGCAACAGGATTTACTAATACCTATGTTAATGCTGGCGTGATAAGAAATAATGGTGTCGAGGTTTCATTGTATGGTTCGCCAATCAAAACACAAAATTTTTCTTGGAACATTAACATCAACTGGACAAAAAATGACAGTAAGGTTTTGGAATTGTATAATGATAGTAAAAATTTACAGTTGGCTAGCTTTCAGGCTGGTATAAGTGTTAATGCTACTTTAGGTCAGCCATATGGTACCATTCAAGGCAAAGATTATGTCTATAACGCAAACGGACAAAAAGTTATTGGTGCAGATGGATATTATAAAATAACATCAAGTACAACTAACGTTATCGGTAATATTAACCCAAAATGGATTGGCGGTATTTATAATAGCTTTAAATATAAAAATGTATCCTTAGGATTCTTAATTGATATCCGTTCTGGTGGCAATGTTTGGTCATTAGACCAATTTTATGCTACTTATACTGGTATTTTACCAAATACCGTTGGTTTAAACGATCTGGGTAATCCAGTAAGGAATCCGGTAACCAATAGTGGAAATAGCGGAGGCGTTATTTTAGATGGTGTAACAGAAGACGGTCAAGTTAATACTAAACGTGTCGTGATAGATGCCAATTCTCCTACCCTTCCGCAATCCGCATTTTCATACGATGCCAGTTATGTAAAATTAAGAGAAGCTACATTAACTTACTCTTTTCCGAAAGCCATGATTTCAAAATGGGGCCCTATCAAAGGGATTGATCTTTCTGTTTTTGGCAGAAATTTATGGATTATACATAAAAATCTCCCTTATTCAGATCCGGAAGAGAATTTGTCTTCTGGAAATGCGCAAGGGATACAAAGTGGTGCATATCCAACAACCAGAACAATAGGGATTAATGCAAAGCTATCATTCTAATTAAATCAACAATAAAATGAAAAAATCAATCATATTTTTTGCAATGCTTGTTTCTCTTGCAGCTTGTAAAAAGAATATTACATCACTTAATATTGATACCAAACGGCCATCGGAGGTTCCTGCTGCGACTTTGTTTTCATACGCAACCAAATCTTATAGCGATGCTGTTACGAGTGCCAGTGTTAACACCAATGTTTTCAGATTCACTACAAGTCAATGGGCAATGGTAACATATCAGGATGAAGCCCAGTACGACTTCGGTACCAGAAATATTCCTCAGGCTTGGTGGACTACCATGTACAGAGAAGTACTACAAAATTTAACCCAATCATCAACCATTATTAAGGCCAATGCTACGTTAAACGCTGGTATAAAATCGAATCAACTGGCAATTATTGATATCATGCAAGTGTTGGCCTTCAGTACTCTGGTTAATACTTTTGGCAACGTGCCTTATAGCCAGGCGATAGATCAACAAAATCTTTTTCCAAAATATGATGATGCGAAGACAATTTCGTTAGATCTATTGAAAAGATTAAATATCGACATTTCCCAACTCAATACGGCAAGTGCAGGATTTTCTGCAAGTGAGGACCTTATTTTTCAAGGGGATATAGCAAAATGGATAAAATTTGGTAACTCTTTGCGGATGCAACAAGCTTTAATTTTAGCAGATGCAGACAATGCAATCGCCAAAACAGCTGTAGAAGCATCAGATGCAGGTGCAATTTCTGCCGATGCGGATAATGCAACTTTTAAATACCTGGCCGGTGCACCAAACCAAAACCCACTTTTTGTTGATATTGTAACAGGTGGGCGTGGTGATTATGTGGCTGCAAAAGATTTGGTAGACAAATTGTTAGCGCTTGCAGACCCTCGTTTATCTCAGTATTTTGGTACCAATTCAAATGGTGCTTATGTTGGTGGTATAGTTGGGCAGGTGAATACGATATCTGCTGTTTCTAAACCTGGAACTAAAGTTTATGCTGCTGATGCGCCAACCCTGCTGATGGATTATGTGGAAACTGAATTTAATAGAGCAGAAGCTGCTGAAAGAGGGTATGCTGTTAGCGGTAATGCACAAACGCATTACAATAATGCAATTACGGCATCGATTTTATATTGGGGAGGTACCGCTACAGACGCATCCACTTATCTCGCAAATCCACTGGTTTCCTATACAACGGCATCTGGTACCTGGAGAGAAAAAATTGGTGTCCAAAAATGGATCGCTCTTTATAATAGGCCTTTTAATTGTTGGACAGAATTAAGAAGATTGGATTTTCCAAAAATTACTGCACCAGTAGGAGCTAAATCTGGTTTTCCTAATAGACTTAGCTATCCAAGCAATGAACAGCAATTAAATGGCGGTAATTACAGTCAGGCTTCTGGTGCAATTGGAGGAGATGCTGTAACCACAAAATTGTTCTGGGACAAGTTTTAATAGTCTAGCTTATATAATCAAGGCAGGTGCTTTTTTTTAAGCACCCGCCTTTTTTATGGAATAAAATATATAAGATTATTTAAAGGCTGATTTTTAGATGTTATGTTAAGTAAATTAGTTTCTGCCGGTACTTTTTGATTAAATAACAATAATTAACTGCAAAATATCTTCATTGCCTATTGTTAATAAATATGATGAAGATAAAAATGCTAATATGGAATGGAAAAATCAGTGAATTTTCTTTTAAAGTGAACACTTTTCCCTCCACATATAAATATTTATCCTTATTTCTTTTTTATAAACAGTCTCCACATCTTTCTATTGTTTTTAAGTTGAAATATTTAAGTTATTGATGATTGAAAGAAAGCCCGTAGCTCAAAAAAAAATATTCTACACGACAAATCTGTCTTTACTGACTTATTTATCAGTCAATTTCTAAGAACATTATAATGTTTTTGCCTCTATTTATCCATTTACTTTATCGATTTAGCTATAAAATAAGTTTAAAATTTTCAAAATTCAAAATTTAAATATCTGATTTTCAGTAAGTTAAGCATTAACTTCTTAAAGTTGTTAAAAAATGTTAAAAAAAATTTTCTGTGATGATTCTCAAAACTTAAATTAGGAGAATCATTAATCATTAACTAACCTATTTTTAAATTATGAAAAAACTTCTACAAAGTTTGTTCATATTCCTGTGCATGGCTACGGCTGCGTATGCACAAGATAGAACAATCACTGGTACAGTTACTTCAACGGAAGACAAATTACCGATTCCCGGAGTAAGTGTTAAAGTACAAGGTGCTCAAATTGGTACCGTAACCGATGCAAATGGTAAATACTCCCTTAGAGTTCCAGCTGGATCAAATACCCTAAACTTTTCCTTCATTGGTTTTGTCACACAAAGTAGAAACGTGGGTGCATCAGGCACAGTAAATGTTGCCTTGGCAGGCGATGCAGCTTCTCTTGACGAAGTAATCGTAACAGCTGCAGGTCTAACGGCTAGTAGAAGATCTTTAGGTACGGTGAATACTACCATTAAGTCTGAGCAATTAATTGGTGCAAAACCAACCAATATTGCCAGTGGTTTATTAGGTAAAGTAGCCGGTTTGCAAATTAACGGAACGTCTGGAGGAACAAATCCTAATTTCAGGGTTGTATTAAGGGGCCAAAGGTCTCTAACAGGTAACAACGAGGCGCTTGTCGTTTTGGATGCTGTTATTGTTCCTAACTCTGTGTTAGGAAATTTAAATCCTGAAGACATTGATAATGTAACCGTTTTAAATGGAGCAAGTGGTGCTGCACTTTACGGTTCTGATGCATCAAATGGTGCCTTAATCATTACAACTAAAAAAGGTAAACAAGGTAAGCTGGAAATTAAAGCACAACAAAGTATAACTGTTGAGCAAGTTGCCTTCTTTCCTAAATTACAACAACAATTTGGTGGTGGTTCGGATAATGACTTGAAATTATATTTAGGTTATGAGAACCAACAGTTTGGACCTGCTTTTGATGGCGTACCAAGAGAAATTGGTTTGCCATTAGCAGATGGTACGGTAAGAACAAGTCCTTACGAATGGGGTAACGATAAATATGACTTTTGGGACAACGGATTAACCAGTCAGAGTGATCTGTCTTTATCTTCTGGTGATGAAAAAGGAACACTGTTTATTTCTGGTCAATACGTTGATGTAAGTGGTACACTTCCAAAAGATAGGTTCAATAAAGCAAATGTTCGTTTCAATGGAACAAGAAATTTACTTAAAAACCTGTCAACTTCATTCGCCTTGAGTTATGCTCAAAATCGTTATAATCAAACTACCTCAACAGGATTTTATGACCAGATGTTGCAAAGTCCGGGTAACTTACCTATAACCTCATTCAAAGATTGGAAAAATGATCCTTTTGCTGATCCAAGTGGTTATCCGAATGCATATTATACCAATCCTTACTTTAGTATTGATAATTTCCGTGAAAACGTTAGAAATGACTATTTCACCGGAAGCTGGGATTTAAAATATAGCCCGGCAACCTGGGTTGACTTAACTTATCGTGTTGGATTTAACAGTAGAAACAATTCTGGTAAATCATATTCTGACATTTACAGATTTAATGATTACATCAAAACCAGACCTGAAATTGGTGCTTATAAAAGAACTGATGTTGTGGGTGGTGTAACTGATAACTCATTATATACAGGTCGTATTACAAATGAGTTTCAGGCGTCATTTAAAAAAACTGTAAATGATTTCAATTTTAATTTAATTGCTGCTGCATTTCTGCGTCAGGATCGCACCAAATCTTTAGAGGCTTCTGTTAGTGGATTGGTTCAGCCGGGATTATTTAATCTTAGCAATAGTACTAATACACCTACTGCAACTGAGACCAACTATTTGGCACGTCAGCAAGCTATTTATGGATTATTAAATGTGAGTTTTAAGAATTATTTATTCTTAAGTGCCACAGCACGTAACGACTGGGATTCTCGTTTATCTGCTTCTAACAGATCATTCTTCTATCCGTCCGGAACGATCTCGTTTGTACCAACAGATGCAATTCCTGCATTGAAAGAAATCAAAGCAATTGATTATATCAAATTAAGAGCTGGTTTATCTAAAGTTGGTCTGGTTAACGTAGGTGGTGCTACAAATACTTTAGGTGCATACCGTTTAGATGCCACTTTCAATCAAAATTCTGGTTTCCCTTATAACGGGATAGGCGGATTTACTGTTGGCAATAGCATTGTATCTCCAAATATTACGCCTGAGTTTTCTTACTCTTTTGAAGCCGGTGCTGATATGTCCTTTTTAAAAGATAGAATTAACGCCAGTTTTACTTATTATAGCACTAAAACCAAAAACCAGACTGTAACCGCTGCGGTTGCTAACTCTTCAGGATTTAGTAATTATCTATTAAATGCCGGACAAACCAGTAGCAAAGGTATTGAGACTACCTTGGGCTTTGTTCCTGTAAGAACATCTAATTGGACAGTTACTGTTGCCGCAAACTATGCTCATTATAAAAACATGGTTGATGAGTTATTAGCAGGAATACCAAGTATAAACCTGTCCAATACAACAAATGCAGGATCTTATGGAATTGCTGGCCAGCCATTCCCGGTATTGCAAGGCAGATCTTATAACAGAGATCCTCAGGGAAGGGTTATTGTTGATCGTGTTACAGGTTATCCTTCTGGAAGCTCTACCTTATCTATTTTTGGTAATGCTGCTCCAACTGATATCTTCGGTATTAACCTAAGTGCAACCTATAAAGGGATTACTTTAACAGCCCTGGCTGAATACAGAGGTGGTTATTCTGTATATAACGGAATTGGTCCTAGTAGTTTAGATTTTAGCGGTGCAGGTATTAATACTGTTGCCTATAACAGGGAACGTTTTGTGATCCCTAACTCCTCTTATCTAGACCCGGCAACCAATACCTATGTTCAAAACACCAACATTACCATTAAAGATGGTGGTCCGGGTTATTGGACAATTGGTGGCCCTAGAACGAGTATTGATGAAAATTATATTACTTCTGGTAACTTTTGGAAAATAAGAGAGATTACATTAGGATATGATTTTCCTAAATCACTTTTGGCTAAATCTAAATTTATTCAGGCAGCTAGAATCAGTGCTCAAGGGCGTAACTTGTTCATCTTTCTGCCAAAAACAAACGTATATACAGATCCTGAATATAGTAACAGTAGTAATAATACAAACAGTGGTAATGGTGTTGGTTTAAATTCAACGCAAACGCCTCCATCTCGTTATTATGGTGCTACGTTATCACTTACTTTTTAATACAGAAATCATGAAAAAGATATTTATATTATTTTTTGCAGCTACCGTTGGTATATCCTTATCATCATGCAAAAAATACCTTGATGTTAATACAAATACCAATCAACCCATTTCAGGTACACCAGAGCTTGTGCTTCCTCAGGCGATGACTGCTGTAGCAAACTTAACATGGGGACAAACAGCACTTGAAGGAACGATACCTAATCCTGGGAATGCAACAACTACTGCATCGTTTAACTTTTATGGTTCACAAGTAGTAGGCTACGCAGCAAACGGTGGCGGCGTAAGCGGTTGGGGTGCAATCATTTCTTATGATTATGCCTCTACAGATTGGCAACGTTTATGGAACAATAGCTATGATATTGCAACTGATTTCCAATACGTGATTGATAATACAGAAGGCAAAGCCGGCTATGCTCAATTTAATGCAGCTGCCAAACTGATGAAAGCCTATACTTTTCAGAGATTAGTTGATCAATACGGAGATTTGCCATATACTGATGCTTTAAAAGGTGCTGCAAGTGTTACGCCTAAATATGATAAAGCGACTGATGTTTACAAAGCTTTGGCAGATCTTTGCGATGCGGCAATTGTAGCATTTAAGGCTAACCCAACAGCAATTAGTAATTTTAAAAGTGCAGATGTAATGTTTGGTTCAAGCGCAACACCTGCTGCAGAGATTACAAGATGGATCCAGTTTGCTAATACACTTAAATTAAGATTAATAGTAAGAGCAGGAAATAAAGTAACCTTTACAAGCAGAGTTTTCGATGCAGCGGGTTTTTTAACTGATGATGCTTCTATTAATCCTGGCTATACCAAAGTGATTGGCAAACAAAACCCAGCATGGAATGGTTTTGCCTACTCTGCAGCAAATGCAGCGGCGGCGGGAGGTTCTAATTATGTACCTACTCCGTTTATTATGAGTTATTATAATGGAACTAAATTAACTGATCCTGCCCGTGCAAATGTGGTCTACAAATCTGGAATTACTACAGCAACTAATCAATTGGGTAATCAATTGGCTACAGCTGGGCGTGGCGCTACACCAAATTCTTGGTTTAGAGGTACCAGTGCAACTGCCTTTGAGGCTATTGGAATTTTCAAAGGGCCAGATGCTGCTCAACCTGTTATCTTAGCTGCAGACAGTTATTTTCTACAAGCTGAAGCTGCATTAACTGGTGTGATTGCTGGTTCTCCACAATCTTTGTTTAATTCAGGTATTCAGGCGTCATTCAGATACTTGTATAAATCAAATACAGGCGCTATTGCTGCTGGTAAAGATCCAGTTGCTGATGCAACTGCTTATCAAACAGCGAATGCAACTAAATATATTGCAAACTATGGTTTGGCAACAAGTCCGGCACAGCAACTAGAAGCAATCATTACACAAAAATACATTGCATTAAACTTAATCTTTGGTGATGAAGCCTGGAATGAATTTAGAAGAACTGGTTATCCGGTAAGTAACCCTGACATTAGTGCTGCTACCCCTGCGCAAACAATTGTTTCCATTGCCGGAGTTTCAACTGCTGCTGATAGATTACCAACCAGATTACTTTATCCTAGTACTGAGTTTACTTATAATGGTGCAAATGTACCTACCGGTATCAATAAGTATTCAACCAAAATATTCTGGGCTAGATAGAATAGTTATTTAAATTTAAACGAAAAGAAATGAAAAGAATATTTCAAAACCTGGCAATATTATTTGTCGTACTGACATTAAGTTCTTGCCTTAAGTCTGATCCGCTTATCGGACCAGACGCCCCAAATAGCGCTGGTGCAATTATTGAATTTGATAACCCGGATTTCATTGCCTCTGGCTCTTTAACTGCTAGTGTAAAGTTAGCACGTTATCAGCTTACACTTGCGAAAGGAACAGCTTCTCCGTTAAATATCCGTGTTAACTATAGCGGTACAGGAAAACCTGCGCCATCTGATGTAACTGTTGGAATTGGAATTGATGCAGCCGCCTTAACGCTACATAACACACAGGCAAGTAGATCCTTTACTTTAATTCCGTCAACCTGGTATACTATGCCAACAACTGTTGTCATTCCGGCTGGTCAGGCAGGTGTTAATTTTGTTATTCCTATTAATACAAACAATTTTGTTACAGGTTCAACATATGCACTTCCGTTAAAAATTAACACGGCTTCACAAGGCACTATTAGCGGTAATTTTGGTTCTATTATAGTTGCTGTAGCAGCAAACTAAAATAAAATTTAAAACAATATAAAGGCCATCCGATTTATCTCGGATGGCCTTTTTGCATTTATTTACATTTAGAATTAACATAAATTTCTGCTGAATTAAATCGCTTATTCCGATTAATTTTTGAATACTTAGATAGTCATTAATAAAAACTAGTTTTGTCATTTTGATGCAATTTATTCTACTCGGTTGTTAAATAATGTTAAATACTATTTTAACAACATTAGATTTGCTCCCTTAAAAATTAATAATATCTACTAACTTGAATTTCATGAAAAAACTTCTACAAAGTTTGTTTATCCTCATGTTTGTGGCATTTAATGCCATTGCCCAGGATAGAACAATCACTGGTACAGTTACTTCCTCGGATGACAAATTACCTATTCCGGGTGTAAGTGTAAAAGTAAATGGTGCACAAATTGGTGCCGTAACAGATGCAAATGGAAAGTATTCCATAACCGTTCCATCATCTGCTACATCTTTAGTATTAACTTACATTGGCTATGCATCACGAACGGTTAAACTTACTACATCAACTGTTTACAATGTAATTTTAACAAGTGATTCACAGGGCCTATCTGAGGTTGTTGTAACTGCAAATGCAATTAAAAGAGAAAAAAGAACACTAGGTTATTCTGCGCCAACATTAAATAATACAGAATTAACTTCAGGGCAAAACCCAAGTGTAATCAACTCTTTAGGTGGTAAGATTGCCGGAGTAAACATTACTTCTTCATCTAATACCCCTGGTAGTTCATCCAGAGTGGTTTTGCGTGGAGGTTCATCCATTTCAGGAAATAACCAGGCCCTTATTGTGATTGATGGTGTACCAATTGATAATTCAAGTATAATCGGTGGTAAATCTAGCTTAGAAAGTGTAGATTTTGGTAACCGTGGTAATGATATCAATCCAGATGATGTTGCTTCAGTTACAGTGCTGAAAGGCCCTGCGGCAGCAGCATTATATGGTTCACGTGCATCGAATGGTGCCTTAATTATTACTACTAAAACAGGTGCTAAAGGTGCTAAACCACAGATTACATTTAGCACTTCAAATACTTTCTCTTCTATTCTTAAGTTGCCTGATTTGCAAAATGAATATGGACAGGGATATTATGATGAAGTGGGAACTAATGATGCTAACACGACTTACGTTAATGACCCTAAAGAAAACTGGAGCTGGGGAGCACCTTTTACTGGTCAGATTCAGGAATACGGACAATCAATTGGCGGTGTGCGCTTAACTAAACCTTATTCTGCACAGAAAGATAATCTTCGTGACTTTTTTGACACTGGTTTTGCTACTGATAATAACTTAGGCTTTTCAGGCGGTGGTGATAAAACAACTTTTTATCTTGGATTAAACTCTTTGAACTCCAATTCAACTTTTCCTGGCAAAAAAGATGTTTATAACAGGTATAATGTTCGATTCAATGGTACCGCAGAATTAAGCGAAAAGTTTACTGCAGCAGTTTCATTCAATTATGCTAAGTCAAATTCGAAACAACCTAATGGTGGTCAGGATGACGGCGGTATATATAATAATGTGTTGCAAACTCCTAGAGATATGCCAATTACGGACTTTAAAGATCTAAATAATCCATATTATGGATATGGTGTTAGTAGTCCGGGTACTTATGGTTACTATGGTGCGTATAGTAAGAATCCATATTGGTTAATTGACAATTATGAGAATCAAAACGATGTAAATCGTCTGACAGGTAACTTCACCTTAAACTACAAGCCCGCAAGCTGGTTAAATATTACAGAGCGTCTAGGATTGGATACTTATACAGATCGAAGATTAGAGAAAAAACCGAAATTCTCTTTTGCCCCTGCAGATGATGCGGATAATTATACCGCTGGTAGTAACTCACAGGTAAGTAATGGCTTTTATCAAATTAGCCAATATAACGTGAATGAAGTGGTGAATGATTTAATGGTAACCGCAACGAAGAAATTTGGTGAAGATTTTGATGTATCATTAATGGTGGGTAACAATATCAGGATGAGAAATACTTCTACCAATGTTACAGCTACTAATGAAAGTGGCGGTCTGGTTGTTCCAGGATGGTATAACCTTGCAAATAGTAATGGGCCTGTTGATGTAGTTACAGATTATATTAGTAACAGAAGATTGTTTGGACTTTATGCAGATTTAAATGTGTCTTATAAAAACATGTTGTTTTTAGAAGCTACTGCAAGAAACGACTGGTCGTCTACATTGCCAGTGGCTAATAACTCCTTCTTTTACCCAAGCGTGAGTGGCTCATTCCTGTTTTCTGAAGTATTAAAAAAATCTTCAGGATTTGAGTTCTTAGACTATGGTAAATTGCGTACAAGTTATGCTCAGGTAGGTAATGATACTGACCCTTACCAATTATTTACTACTTTCTCAAGAGGAGAGATCTTAGGAGGCTTTGGTAGTACAACTTTCCCATTCGGAAATGTTACGGCTTTGATGGCTGGTTCAATACTTGGAAATGCTAATCTTAAACCAGAAAGAACAAGCTCATTTGAAATTGGTACAGAATTAGGTTTCTTGAAAAACAGGTTGTCAGTTGATTTCAGTTATTATGTAAATAATTCAAAAGACCAGATTCTAAGTATTCCTATTCCAAATTCAACAGGATATGGATTTAGTGTAACCAATGCTGGTGAAATTCAAAACAAGGGTATTGAGTTAAGTTTAAGAGGTACACCTATTAAAACCAATTCTGGTTTAAGCGTTGAGCTTTATGGTACGTTTACACAAAACAGAAGTAAGGTGGTTTCTTTAAGAGATGGATTAGAACAAATCAGTGTAGGTGGATATTCAGGAATGTCTATCGTTGCTGCAGTGGGTAAAGCTTATGGTGAATTCTATGGTATTACAGAGGCAAAAGATGCTGAGGGAAGAACTATTGTAGATCAAGCAACAGGTATTCCGGTAAATACAACAGCTGCTCAGTATTTAGGTAGCTATAACCCTAAATATCAGGCATCATTAGGTACCAATATCAATTATAAAAACTTCTCATTAGGTGTTTTATTTGATACTAAACATGGTGGTGTATTCTATTCAAGAACAAGAGATATCATGGCATTCGTAGGTACTTCAGCTGAAACAGGAGGAGCAAGAATTAATACTGTATTCCCTAATTCTGTTTATCTTGATGCTAATGGTAATAGCGTTGTAAATACAACAGGTTATAATAAACAAGATTATTTTCCAAACCGTGCTGACGGAGCAAATATCGTAGATGCTACTTTTGTTAAATTACGTACACTTTCTCTTGGTTATACTTTCACGAAAGAGCAATTAAAAAGCAATAGACTTAGTGCGTTAAGTATTGGTTTATTTGGTAACAACTTATTTATCTGGACACCAGAATCTAACCAATATGCTGATCCTGAAGTTAACTCAGCTGGCGCAGGAAATGCACAAGGTTTCGATTTTTCAGCAACGCCTTCGGTTAGAAACTACGGCGTTAATGTAAAAGTTTCATTCTAATCTTAAATACTATGAAAATGAAAAATATATTTAGCACAAAGAATTTTTTATTTCTTTTGCTTGCAAGTACAGTTGGTTTTACCGGCTGTAAAAAGTTCCTTGATGTTAATGAGAATCCTAACAATCCGGATAGCGCGACGCCAACTTTACTTTTACCTACAGTTGAAGCTTCATTAGGACAATTAATGGGTAATAGCTTTCAGGTTTTTGGAGGTATATGGGCCCAATATTGGACTCAAAGTCCAGTTGCTGGACAATACAGAAATTTTGATAGATATAGCGTAACAAATACTGCATTTGATAGAAGCTGGACAACCATTTATCGTAATGCGTTGGTTAATGCAGACCTTATTATTAAAAGTGAAACGCCAAACAGTGATAATGTTAAAGGTATCGCATACATTTTAAAAGCTTATACTTTCCAGGCAGCTACAGATGCATTTGGCGATGTTCCGCTTGCTGATGCACTTGATGCTACAAAGTCTTCAAGTCCAAAATATGATGCGCAATCTGCTGTTTATGACAGTGTTTTTGTTTACATAGATAAAGGAATTGCTTTGCTTAAATCTTCTGCCACAACCGCTTTAGGCGAGCAGGACATCGTTTTTCAAGGTAATGCAGCAAAATGGACAGCTTTTGGAAATACATTAAAATTGAGAGCTTATTTAAGAATCTCAGGTGTTGATGCTCAAAAATCGCAGGCAGGTATTAGGGCATTATATGCAGCAAATCCTACTTTTTTAAATGAAGATGCACAAATTAAATATTCTACTACCGGTGGAAATCAAAACCCACTTTATAATGAAGCAGTAGGTTTAGGTTTTGTGCAGAACCTTGGCGCAAGTGCAACTGCAGTTAACGGCTTTAAGAGAAACAATGATCCTCGTGCATTTAAATTCTATGATGTAATCGCACCTGCTGATACCATCTCGAATATTTTAAATGGTGCAAGTAATCTAAGCTCGAATTCAGGAAAATCTATTTCTTCCCCATCTGCATTAGTTGGTGGCCGTGCAAATAATCCAGCGTCAGCTACAGCGCCTGTTAAATTAATCTCTTCAGCTGAGAGTGCTTTCCTTCAAGCCGAAGCAGTGGCAAGAGGTTGGGCAGCAGGTACTGTTAGTGCTTTATTTCAAAGCGGTATCCAGGCTAGTTTTGCAGCAACTAATTTAACTTCTGCTCAGGCTGCGGCTTATATCGCAACCGCTCCAGATGCACAATTAGGTACAAGCGCGGCTACACAAATTAAGGCTATTATCACACAGAAGTATTATGCCATGTGTGGCACCCAGGGATTTGAAGCATGGACAGAATATAGAAGAACAGGATATCCAAATTTCTTAATCACTTCGGTTACATCTGTGTTAGGTGCAGGCAGAACCCCTCTAAGATTTTTATACCCTAACAGTGAAGCTGTTTCTAATGGTAATTATCCGGGAACAGTTGTTTTATATCAGCCTGTTTGGTGGGATGTAGCTACAACAGTACTTCCAAATTAAAATATAAAATTTATAAAAAAAGTGCTTATCATTTGATAAGCACTTTTTTTATGCGCCTTATTTTACAATGCACCTTGAAAATATTCACATGAAAGTGCACACCAAATATAGAAGCGATCACTATTTTTGATACAGGAATTATAACAAAGTTAGCCTACACCAAAAATAATTAATAGTCCGCACGCGCTAATTTATGCATTATCATTAAATGCTTTATAGAGCTGATCTTTGTTTACAAACACAAGAAAATAGCCGATATCAACAATCATAAAATAATCCACTTTCTTAAAAACAAACTTTTGTTAGTGTTGGTATTTTTAAATCAACTTAATTAACTAAATTTTTAGTCTTTGTTATCCTACAAATAATCCATTTATTGAAGTGTCATAAAAAGGTCAAATACACGTTGTCTAATGGACTAAATCCTTTTAATCGCATAATAAGTGTTGCATCGTATTTTTATATGTTATATTTTGCGATTTAATTCAATTAATCAAACAAACTAATTTAAATTCATGAAAAAACTTTTACAAAGTTTGTTCGTGCTTCTGTTTGTTGCATTTAATGCAATGGCTCAAGATCGAACAATTAATGGAACAGTAACGTCAACGGAAGATGGTATTCCTCTGCCCGGAGTTAGTGTTAAAGCTGTAGGTGCACAAACCGTTGCCGTAACCAATAGCGAAGGTAAGTATTCAATCAGAATTTCTTCCTCAGTTCAAAGCCTACAGTTTTCCTATTTAGGCTTCCTGACTAAAACTGTTAACATCACTTCGTCTGGTGTAATTAATGTTGGCTTATCAGGTGATGCACAATCATTATCAGATGTGGTGGTAGTTGCTTACGGAACACAAAAGAAAGAAGCCTTAACAGGATCAGTAGCTCAACTTAGCAAAGCTGATTTAGAAGACAGGCCACTTACTAATGTAAATAGCGCCCTATCCGGAATGGCTCCAGGTATTCAGTCAACTGCTGGTAGCGGACAACCAGGTTCAAGTGGTGCGATCAGAATTCGTGGTATTGGCTCCATCAATGCTTCAAGTGCGCCATTATACGTGGTAGATGGTGTACCATATGATGGTTCAATCGCAAATTTGAATATGAATGATGTAGAGAATGTTTCTGTATTGAAGGATGCATCATCATCTGCACTTTATGGATCAAGGGCAGCAAATGGTGTAGTGATTATTACTACTTCAAAAGGTAAAAAGGGTAAGGAAAGCTTAAATTTAGCGCTTAGTCAGGGTTTTAGCACTCGTGGTATTCCTGAATACGATAGGGTTGATGCGTTTCAATACTATCCACTGGCTTGGCAGGCCTACAGAAATAGTTTGGTTTATCCGGCATCCGGAACCGGACAAACGCCAGCAGCAGCTGGTACAGCAGCAAGTAATGCAATCAAAGGATTATTAGGTTATAACCCATTTAATGTTGCTGATAATGCGATTGTTGGTGCAGATGGATCGATTAATCCAAATGCAGCTTTAAAGTACAATGACTTCGATTGGACAGAGCCATTAGAGCGTTTGGGTAAAAGAACAGATGTTAATCTAAATTATAGTGGCGGAAACGAAAAATCTGATTATTTTGCTTCTTTTGGTTATCTAAATGATAAAGGATATGTAGTAAGATCAGATTACAGCAGATATACAGGTCGGGTAAATGTAAATACAACTCCGTTAAGCTGGTTTAAAACTGGTTTAAATCTATCGGCAAATATTACAAAATCTAATCAGGCAAGTACAGGAGCCAGTTCTTACAACAATATATTTTTCTTTGCAAGAAATATAGGTCCAATCTATCCAGTTTATGAGCACAATGCTAATGGAGATTTCGTATTAGATGCTAATGGAAACAAAGTTTATGATCTGGGTGCGGTAAGAGGTGCTGGTGGAAGTCCAGGTAGACATGTTATCCAGGAAACATTATTAAACTCTGATCTATTCCGTAGGAATGTAATTAGTGCACGTACTTATGGTGAGGTTCGTTTTTTAAAGGACTTTACTTTTACACCAACAATTAGTGTTGATGTAACCAATAATGATGCATCTACCTATGACAATAAAATTGTTGGAGATGGTGCACCAGGAGGTAGAGCAACTAAAAATGCTGCAACCCAAACCAGCTATACTTTTAACCAGATTTTAAAGTATGCAAAAACCTTCTCAAAAAATAATATTGAAGTGTTGGCTGGCCATGAAAACTATAATTTTAAATATGATTATTTAACTGGTTCTAGAAATACGCAGGTTTTAGATGGAAATACCGAATTAGGAAATTTCACTACTACAAGTAATCTAAATTCATACCTGAATCGTTATACCATCGAATCTTATCTATCGCAGGTAAACTATAATTATGATGGTAAATATTTCTTGAACGGATCATTTAGGGCAGATGGATCTTCTAAATTCTCTACAGAAACCCGCTGGGGAAATTTCTTTTCAGTTGGAGGTGCATGGTTAATAACCGCTGAAAAGTTTATGGAAAACTTAAGTGCCATAAATTATTTAAAACTAAGAGCTTCATATGGATCTGTGGGTAATGATAGAATTTTAGATGCAGATGGCAATGAAACTTACTATAACTATCAGTCATTTTATAATTTAAACAACAATAATGCCGCTGAACCAGGTTTGTTATTAAATTCATTGCCAACTCCCAATTTGCAATGGGAAACAAATTACTCTTCTGATATTGCTTTGGAATTTGCCTTGTTTAATAACAGATTAAGAGGTACTGTTGAAGCATTTGACAGGAGATCTAGTAACTTATTGTTCAATGTTCCGCTTCCTGTATCGGCAGGTGTGGCAACAATTTCAAGAAACGTAGGTACAATGTATAACAGGGGATTTGAAATCCAACTTGGTGGAGACATTATCAAGAAAAAAGATTTTAACTGGGATGCTACTTTAAATTGGTCATTAACCAGAAACAAGATTACGCAAATGCCACCTGAACAACCAGGTATTATCAGTGGAACAAAGAAATTAGAAGTTGGCCATTCTATCTATGATTACTACACCCGTATCTGGGCAGGTATAGATCCTACCGATGGATTGTCATTATATGTTCGAGATCCAAAAATTGCTGTCTCAAATCCATCACAAACAAGAGTAATTAATGGAGTAGATTATACAACTAATCAAAGCAATGCTTTGCTTGACTATACTGGTGATACAGCAATACCAGATTTTTATGGAAGTTTCAATAACAACATCAGATATAAGAATTTCCAATTCTCCTTTCTGGTAAATTATTCGGTAGGTGGAAAAGTTTATGATTCTGCTTATGCAAGCTTAATGTCGTATTCTTCAAGTAACTATGGAAGTGCATTACATGTTGATGCACTAAATGCTTGGAAAAACCCTGGAGACAATACCAATGTACCTCGGTTAGATGTTGTAGCATCAAATAACAATAATGTAGCCTCAAGCAGATGGTTGATTGATGCTTCTTACTTAAGCTTACGTACAGCAACATTATCCTATACATTACCTAAAGAATGGGTGTCAAAGGTTGACATGAAAAATGCAAGGATATATGTTAGTGGTGAAAACTTATTTTTACTGTCAAAACGTAAAGGAATGGATCCAAGTTATGCTTATACAGGAGTTACTTCAAATAACTACTCCCCAACACGTACAGTTAGTATTGGGTTAAATGTTGCATTCTAAAACTAGATAGAAATGAAAAAATTAAAATACATTATATTTCCATTGATGCTTTTAATAATCGGGGCACAATCATGTAAAAAAGATTATTTAGAAACAACACCTACCAATCAGGTTGACGATTCTGCAATATTTACCACTACAACTAATGCACTGGCTGCATTAAATGGAATCCATAGGTCATTATACAAACAATATGATAACCAAGATCAGGGTGGTGAAGGCGGAGTAAAAATCAACTTAGATATGTTGGGCGAGGATCTCGTCCAAACAGCAGGAGGAAATGGCTGGTATAATAATATGTATAAGTGGATTAGCCATAGAACCTCAACTGACGGTTCTGTAAAGTTCGTATATAAGTTCTATTATCAGGTTATCGCAAATGCAAATTTGATTATTGAAAATATTGATAATGCAGAAGGCCCTCAGGCAGATAAAAATCTAATAAAAGGCGAAGCACTGTGTTATAGAGCATGGGCACATTATGTTTTGGTACAATTATTTGGCAAAAGATATGACGCTGCTGGTAATAACACCCAATTAGGTGTTCCGCTTATTTTAACAAGTGGAACTGAAGGTCAGCCAAGATCTAGTGTAGAGCAGGTGTACGCTCAGGTAAATACTGATCTTGACAACGCAGTTACCCTGCTTGCGTCAGCATCGGGTAGACCTAATGCATCACATTTTAATGTGAATGTTGCAAAAGGCTTGCGGGCTAGAGTAGCTTTAACTCAAGGAGCCTGGGCAAAAGCAGCTACAAATGCAGCAGAAGCAAGAGCTGGTTTTAATTTAATGACAAATGCTCAGTATTTACAGGGTTTCAATGATTATACTAATCCGGAATGGATGTGGGGAAGTCATCAGGTTGAAGACCAGACACAGTTTTTCTATTCATTTTTTGCATATATGTCAGCTAACTTTGCTTCCACCAATATCAGAAGTAATCCAAAGGCAATTAACTCTACCCTATATAGTCAAATTGCAAATGGCGACGTAAGAAGAGGTCTTTGGGACCCAACTGGAACAAATACTGCTTTTCCAATTCCTGCAAGTGGCCTTCGCAAGCCTTATATGAATAGGAAATTCTTAGTTGCAGGAACCACAAGTGTTGGCGATGTGCCGCATATGAGGGTTGCTGAAATGTACTTAATAGAAGCCGAAGCAAGAGCAAGAGTTGGTAATGCATCTGAAACAACGACGGCGCAAAATGTATTATTTACGCTGGCGAAAAATAGAAATTCTAGCTATATTTTGTCTACAAAAACAGGAAATGATCTAATCAATGAAATTTTAGTACAAAGGCGTGTGGAGCTTTGGGGCGAAGGTTTTAGATTTTTAGATTTAAAACGGTTAAATGCGCCATTAAACAGAACACTTTCTAACCATACAGTGGCTTTGGCGCAAACTCTAAGCGAAACCCCTGGTGATGCAAGATGGCAGTGGCTAATTCCTCAAGATGAAATCAATGCAAATCCTGCTATTGGTTCTGGAGGACAAAATCCGTAATCGTATCATAATTGATAAGTATCATAATCATAAAGGAGGCTGTTTTTAAACACCCTCTTTTTTTTGGAACTGATTTTTGCAATATGAATTATAGGTTAATGATAAGTTACTACTTTAAATGAGTCCCTTTTTACTTTCAGCTTATATTTTATTACATCAGGTCTGTTAAATATATTATACTATTGAAATTAGCTTGCTTTTAAAAACGGTAAATCATCATTATTTTGTCTTAAAATGAAGATTTAATATGCTTGTAGATGATTTTATTAATTCAAATCTGGTTTAAATAATTGATTTTTATAAATAATCACGTTTTGTAAACGAAAAAAAATATTTTAATCTCGCTTTAATATATTTGTATCTTCTTTGATAAAAAAAACCATCTTTAAATAGAATTTTATGCCTTTGTTTAGTCGATAATTGTGTTTATTTTAATGTATTCAGGTTTTTTATAGAGTGGTTTTTTCTTTTGTATCTAAATAACGCATTTAATATTTGTTTTGTAAAATTTGCTTTACAGGTTGTTAAATTTTATATTGTGCTCTTATTAACTAAACTAAACTAATTTTATGAAAAAACTTTTACAAAGTTTGTTCATATTGCTATTCATTGCAAGTACTGCAATGGCGCAAGAAAGAACAATTACTGGAACAGTTACGGGGAAGGAAGACGGATTGCCACTTCCCGGAGTAAGTGTAAAAATCAAAGGCGCATCAGGAGGAACCACAACCGGTGCTGATGGTAAGTATAACGTTCGTGCTTCAAATGGTGCTACTACGTTAGAGTTTTCTTACATTGGATATGCAAGCCAAACAAGAACTATTGGGTCAGGAACAACATTGAATGTTGCATTAGTAAGCGATTCCAGAACATTAACAGATGTTGTTGTAACAGGTTATGGTGTAACCAAAAAAAGAGACTTCACTGGGTCTGCAGCTAGTGTAAAGGGAGATGATTTGAAAGACAAGCCTGTTCAAAGTTTCGTGCAAGGATTAACAGGCCAGGCAGCAGGGGTTAGTATTATCCAACCAAATGGTTTGCTGAATAATCCACCTGTTATTCGTGTGCGTGGGGTGAGTTCAATCTCTTTAAGTTCATTTCCTTTAGTAGTTGTTGATGGGATTCCATTTCCGACAACTGATGCATCAGCTAACTCCGCAACTAACAATCCACTTGGTGATATCAATCCCGCAGATATTGAAACGATTGATATCTTAAAGGATGCTGCATCAACAGCGCTTTATGGTTCGAGAGCTGCCGCAGGTGTATTGGTGATCACAACAAAAAAGGGAAAAAGCGGTGATGCTAAAATTACTTATGATGGCTGGTATGGTGTAAATAATGCTGTGCGTTTGCCCGAACTTTTGAATGCACAACAATATATTGATAGTAAGAATACTGCAGTAGCGAATGCTTTGGTTTTAAACCCAAATGCAGTGCCAGCGTCTCAAAGAGATGCTAATAATAAAAGTTTCTTTCCAAGTTATAATGCAGACGGCTCTCTTGTAGATACTAAATGGTATGATGAGGTGTATAGAACAGCTCAATCACAAAATCATAACGTAACTTTAAGCGGAGGAACAGCAAAAACAACCTATTACTTATCTGGTGGATTATCAGATCAAGATGGTTTCCTTAAAAACAATACCTTCAAAAGATACTCTGCTCGTTTGAATGCTACTCATAAAGCTACCGATTGGTTAAGTTTAAGTATGAATGTGAATTATAACAATAGTATCAACAGAGCTCCGAATAGTGGTTCGGCTCCAGGAGCTGCATTTAATTCATCAGGATTAGGTCGTATTGCTATTGCCATTGCGCCAAATGTTCCTGTTTACAATGCTGCTGGTGGTTATAATATTTCGGCTAATAATGTTGGAAATGCAGCTAATCTGATAACCAGTACATGGGCACATCCTACAGTATTGGTGGATAAAGATGTAAATAGTTCAGAAAACAATAGATTTTTAACAAATCTGGGCGCTGACTTTAAAATCCTTGAAGGTTTAAATTTTAGATCTAACTTTTCATGGGAAAGAGCCAATACAGAAAATATTCAATTTTGGAATCCTCTTCAAGGTGATGGTTATTCTTACAACGGTTATGCTTATAATAACACGGCCAGAAGAAATAACTGGAACTGGATTAATACGTTACAGTATGTTAAAACATTTGATGGTGTACATAATTTAAATTTAACAATTGGTAACGATGTTCAGAATACCAGAACAGTAAACTGGGGTGCTATTCGCCAAGGATTGGGTGATCCAACTTTCTTTGATCAATTTCAGGGTACCTTTACTACAAATGTACCTGGCGGAAACAGTATCAACGAAATCGCATTTCAAGCATACCTAGCTAGTGCAAGTTATAACTACAAAGGAAAATACTACTTAAGTGGTAACTTTAGAAGAGATGGTAATTCAGCCCTATCGTCAGAAAATAAATGGGGTAACTTCGGTGGTGGATCAGTAGGCTGGACAATCTCAGAAGAAGAATTCTTCAAAAATTCATCATTGGCTAAAACCGTAAATTCACTAAGAATTAGAGCAAGTTATGGTCGTGTAGGTAATGCGAATGTTCCGGCTTATAGTGAGTATACTACTTATAGTCCAGGCTTATATGGAGTTACTCCTTTTGCATGGATTTTTGGTCAGGCAGGTAATAAAGAGTTAAAATGGGAGACTAGTAACCAGTTAGATTTTGGTTTAAATTTCGCTCTATTTAATAACAGATTAACCTTTGAGGCTGATTATTTTAAAAAGGATATTAATAATTTATTGTTAAATGTTCCTCAGGCGTTATCAAAAGGAATTCCTAATGATCCACAAGGTACTATTCTTGCAAATGTTGGCTCAATGTACAATAAGGGCTTTGAGTTTGCATTAGGTGGTACACCTGTTAAAACAGATAAATTTTCATGGACAGCCAATTTAAATTTCACAACCATTAAAAATGAAGTTACAGCATTAGATCCTAATGTATCACAAATCATCGGTACAACAGGTGGTTTGGAATCTGCAAGTGTTACCCGCGTTGGTGAATCCATCGGTAGTATCTATGCTGTAAGAACAAACGGTGTTAACCCAGCTAATGGTAGAAGAATTTTTATTAACGCTGCAGGACGTGAGGTTCAATACCAACATTTTGGTGGAGCCAACGCATGGACTTATCTTGATGGAACACAAGCACCATCACCAGCCGGAGATGCACAAGTAATTGGTGGTACACTTCCAAAATGGTATGGTGGTTTCAACAATACATTCAACTATGGTAATTTTGATCTTAACCTAATGTTTACTTTTTCTGGTGGAAATTATATTTACAATGGTTCTCGTGCCGGTTTATTAGATCAACGTGTTTGGAATAATTCAACAGAAGTTTTAAACGCATGGACAACTCCAGGACAGCAAACCAACATTCCGAGGGTAATTTATGGAGATAACGTTTCAAACGGATCTTCTTTCGCAATTGATGCCAATGTAGAAAAAGGTGACTTTTTACGTCTTCAGGCTGCAACTTTTGGTTACCGCATTCCTAAGAGTGTTTTTGGTAAATCAGGTATCAATAATGTAAGAGTTTACGCTTCAGTAAATAATGCATTTTTGATCACGAATTATACCGGAGTAGATCCGGAAATCTCAACCAATGGAAATAGTAATTTAGCAAGTGGTGTAGAGCGTAACTCCATTCCTCAAGGTAGATCATTTACATTTGGCATTAGTTTAGGTTTATAATTATTAATCATCATATTCATGAAATTATTTCATATCAAAACATATAAATTGAAGTTGGCTACCGCAGCTATACTTGCAATTCCTCTAGTTGGAAGCATCACCTCTTGTAAAAAAGAGTTCCTAGAGAAGGCTCCAGAACTAACACTTCCTGATCAAGATGCATTTGCTAATCCAACAAGAATATTAGGTCAGATAAACGGACTTTATTTATCATCAAAGAACGGTTCTTTGTTTGGCGGCAGATACTTGATTTATAATGATATCAGGGCTGAAGAATTTGTGAACAGAACCGGTAACGGTGTAACCGGATATGATGTATATCAGGGCACAAACAATTCTACCAATACTTATGTTGCAAGCTTTTTCTCACAAGCATACCTGACTATTAACAGGGCAAATCTTTTCTTAGATGGATTAACTAAAAATAGTACAGTTTTAACCCCTGCATTAAATGCAAACTATGCCGGAGAAGCAAAATTTGTCCGGGCGTTAAATTATTTTGCATTGATCCAGATTTTCGCAAAACCATATATTGCAGATAATGGAGCCTCCAGAGGATTGCCATTACGTTTAACTCCTGAAACTTCTTTGGGTAATAATGCATTAAAAAGCAGTACAGTTGCAGCTATTTATGCTCAGATCATAAAAGACCTTGATGAAGCAGAAGCTGGTTTGCCTGATACTTATGGAACAGCCTTGTTACGAACTACACGTGCGCATAAAAATAGTGCTATTGCATTAAAAACACGTGTTTATTTGGCTATGGGTAACTATGCAAAAGTGATTGAAGAGGGCAATAAACTGGTTCCACAGTCTGCTCCTTTTACCAATTCTGCACGAACTGCTCATGCATTACAAGCCAGTATTGTAAATGTTTTTGCAAGCCCATTTACTACCTCTGAATCTATATTTTCTTTCCCAATGGCAGATACAAATGCGCCAGGTACACAAAATCAATTAGGTTATTATTATAGCTGGGCTGGTAATGGTAATCTTGAGTTTTCATTAAACAAAACGGGAGCTGGTATTTATGCTGATCCAGCCTGGCCTACAACAGATGCTCGGAAATCTCAGTTAACTCAGGATGCCACCATTTCTGGTGTACTTCATTCATATCCTATTAAATACGGTGCTGTATCTCCATTCATTGATTTTGTGCCGATTATCAGATATGCAGAAGTACTATTAAATGTTGCTGAAGCAGAGGCATTAGCACCAGGCGGTAATCTTGTTCGCTCAAAAGCATTATTACAAGCTGTGCGTACGCGTTCTGATGCTTCTTATGTTTATGGCGCCTTAACTACGCCATCCACTTTAGAAGCCGCAATTCTTAAAGAAAGAAGGATTGAACTTTTGGCTGAAGGATTTAGATACAATGACTTAGCCAGAAAAGCGGCACCTCTTCCATCTTTCGGTGCTGGTGCTTCCATTCCGGTTACCGATCAGCGTTATACTTTCCCGATCCCAATCGGTGAATTAAACACTAATCCATTGGTAAATACATTTTAATCATAAAATCTAAAACGAAAAAGGGTTTGAAACAGATGTTTCAAACCCTTTTTTCATTATCATAATACTGTAATATACTAATCTAAATGTAGAACGATGTACTTGGCTTTTTATAAACTCTCTGTCGATTCACCTAAATTATCAGCATTTTATTTATTGTGATTAAGCGAAATTATTTCTTATCCACACTATACTTTCCAGGCCCAATAAAAATTAAGCTAAAAAATACAATGCCTAACTCTATGGCATGGCTTGCGCCACCTAATCCATCACCTTTACCAAAGTGAACCAGGGCTGCAATAATCATGGTAAAAACCAGGGCTATACAGGCAGGGCGGAAAAATAATCCTACTATTAATAAAAAGCCTCCGAAGGTTTCAGCAACGGCAGCCATAAAGCCCCAAAATACAGGTAAAAAGTTTACGCCTACTACTTTCATGCTACCACCTAACTCAGCCCAACCAGCAAGACCACCAGCCAGCTTTGGAAAGCCGTGAACAATAAACATGATGCCAATGCCTATACGCATGATTAATAAACCAGTGTTTCTGTATTTACCTAAACTATCAAAAATTGCCATGTTATAAATATTTAAATTGAACGTTATTTGTTTCTACTTTCAAAATTACTTCAGCCCCCAAAATCATGGTGAGGTTATGATCAATATGTCCGGTAGGAAAATTAAAGCAAACCGGATAATCATATTCCCGGATAATATCCCAGATCACTTCTTCAACGGTTTGTCCGAAAGGAATTTTCTCGACTTCTATCTCATTAAATGCACCAATAATTAAGCCTTTTAAATTGGCCAGCTTGCCAGCCCTTTTGAGCATTCTCAACATTCTATCGATACTATATTCATGTTCGCCAACATCCTCCAGAAAAAGAATTTTATCATTAAAATCCATTTCCGAAACAGAACCTTGTAACATGGCGAGTAGTGTTAAATTTCCACCAATCAAAAGCCCTGCTGCTTCACCAGATCGATTAGGGAATCCACTTTCGTATTGATAAACTTGTTGCTCTCCAAATAAGGCTTTCTTTAAGGAGTCAAGCGCTTCAAGGGTACTCTCCTCAAATGTATAGGGCATCTGGCCATGAATGCATTGTACTTCGCTTTGCGAAATGATATGAGAAAGCAAAACGGTGATATCACTAAAACCCACAAACCACTTAGGGTTTAAGTTAAACAAGGTAAAATCCAGCTCATCAATAATCCGAATAGTCCCATAGCCTCCCCTCCCTGCAATAATCGCTTTAACAGATGGATCATCAAGAAACTGCTGAATATCCTTAGTTCTTAACTCATCCGTTCCGGCAAATTGATGATGGCTGGCATAAACACTTTCACCTATAATCACCTCCAGTCCCCAGCTGCTTAAAATCGCTATAGCCTCATCAATGGACCCCGGTAATTTCTTCGCCGGACAAACTAGGGCAATCTTATCTCCTTTTTTTAAATATGGGGGCTGTTTAATCATCTTCAAAACACTTATCTTTGCCAAATTAATAAAAATTGTTTTGGATAATAGTAAAATAAAAAGATATACCGTAACTGCGGCACTTCCATATACCAACGGACCTGTTCATATTGGGCACCTTGCAGGTGTTTATATCCCTGCTGATATTTATGCCCGTTACCTAAGGTCGAATAAACGCGATGTCAAGTTTATTTGTGGATCTGATGAAAATGGTGTGCCAATCACTTTAAAAGCCAAGAGAGAAGGTATCACGCCTCAAGAGGTGGTAGATAAATACCATAAAATTATTGGCGATTCTTTTAAAGAGTTTGGTGTTTCTTTTGATATTTACCACCGTACGTCATCTCATACCCATCATCAAACAGCATCAGAATTTTTCAAAACCTTATATGATAAGGGCGTATTTACAGAAGAAGTTACCGAACAGTATTATGATCCTTCAGCCAAACAGTTTTTGGCCGACCGATATATTACCGGTACATGTCCGAAATGTGGTAACGAAAATGCCTATGGCGATCAATGTGAAAACTGTGGCTCCACACTTAATGCAACAGACCTGATTAATCCAAAATCTACACTTTCTGGTGATCAACCCATTTTAAAAGAGACTAAAAACTGGTTTCTACCGCTAGATCAATACGAAGAAAGGTTAAGAACTTATATTGAAAGTCATAAAGAATGGCGGCCAAATGTATATGGTCAATGTCAAAGCTGGTTAAATGCTGGTTTACAGCCACGTGCCATGACTCGAGATTTAGATTGGGGAGTTCGTGTACCCCTTCGAGATGCTGAAGGAAAAGTATTGTATGTTTGGTTTGATGCGCCAATTGGTTACATTTCTGCCACTAAAGAATTGTGTAATTACGCCAAATTAGATGTTTGGAACCCAAAGGCTGAAGAATATTATATCAATAATTATGATAGCGATAAATGTGGATGGGAAGAATATTGGAAAAGTGATGAAACCAAATTGGTTCACTTTATAGGTAAAGATAATATAGTTTTCCATTGCATTATTTTTCCGGCTATGTTAATGGCACATGGTGATTATACTTTGGCAGATAATGTTCCGGCAAATGAGTTTTTAAACCTTGAAGGACAGAAGATTTCCACTTCAAAAAACTGGGCGGTTTGGTTAAATGAATATCTGCGAGAGTTTGAAGGCAAACAAGATGTTTTACGTTATGTGCTTACGGCAACTGCTCCTGAAACAAAAGATAATGACTTTACCTGGAAAGATTTCCAGGCGAGAAATAATAATGAACTGGTTGCGATACTAGGCAATTTTGTTAACCGGGTAATGGTACTTACCCATAAGTATTTCAATGGAAGTGTACCTACCTGTATGGAAATTACACCTGTAGATCAGGCTGTAATCGATGAATTGGCAAGCTATCCGGCAAAGATTTCTGCTTCGATAGAAAATTATCGCTTCAGAGAAGCTTTATCTGAAGTGATGAATGTCGCCCGTTTAGGAAATAAATACCTGGCTGAAACAGAACCCTGGAAACTCATCAAAACAGATGAAGATCGGGTACGTACCATTTTACACCTTTCCCTTCAAATTGCTGCTAACATCCAGGTGTTAATTGAACCTTTTTTACCTTTTACAGCAGAGAAACTGATGAACATGCTTAAAAATGGTGGAAATGAATGGGATGACGCGGGGTCTGTGAACTTAATCAAACGTGGACACGATATTGGCGAAGCTGTATTATTGTTTGAAAAGATTGAGGATGCTGAGATTGATTTTCAAATTGCAAAACTCAATCAAAGTAAATCGACTAATGCAGCCAATAATGCTGTAGTTACCCCGGCTAAAGAGAACATTAATTTTGATGATTTTTCTGCTCTTGATATTCGTGTAGCAACCATTACCGCGGCACAAAAGGTTGAAAAAACTAAAAAATTGTTAAAGCTTACCGTAAATACGGGTTTAGATGAGCGCACGGTTGTATCTGGTATTGCAGAATATTATAAGCCTGAAGAAATTATAGGGCAACAGGTGAGTTTGCTCGTAAACTTAGCCCCTCGTGAAATTAAAGGAATTTTATCGCAGGGAATGATTTTAATGGCTGAAAATTCAGAAGGAAAACTTACTTTTGTGGCGCCTGCCGAAAAATTTGAAGCGGGTAGTGTAATAAGATAAGAACATTAATAGTTGCGATTTTAGGTTTTGCATTTGTAAATCTAAAATCGTAACTCTGCAAATCTAAAAATTACCCTGGTCCCGTAGTTCAACGGATAGAATAGAAGTTTCCTAAACTTTAGATATGAGTTCGATTCTCGTCGGGACCACTTCCTTAGATTCAAACCAGAACATTGCCGCGCAAATCGTTGATTTTCAAGGCTTTGTTTTGGTTTTTATAACACATTAAGACCCGTTTTCGACCATTCTGAATGGTTAATTTTAGTGAGTCGAAAACTGACTAATTTTTGTAAAACGCTGTAGATCAGTAAATTGATTGAAATATCAAAACCAGAATTATTCCGAAATGTTCGGGTGCTGGATTATTTTGTAAGATATTGATTTACAGCTCGTTCGACTGGCGAACATCTTGATGACTCACTGGCTCAAATGTACATTTGTTTAATTTTAAATGTATCATTATGAGTTACAATTTTCATCTTTTATTCTATCTGAAAAGACCAAAAAATTTTATCAAGGGCGAGATGATGCCCATCTATTTACGGATTACCGTGAAAGGAAAACATTCGGAATACTCTGTCGGCAGAGAAATTATTCCCAGCTTCTGGTCGGCGCTTAAAGGAAAAGGCACTGGCCTGCGCGAGGAGATCCGGGAACTTAATGATTATCTGGATACGCTGGCCTCAAAAGTCCGGCGGTTTCATACCACTCTTGTTGAGAAAGAAGATGAGGTGACAGCGGTGATCTTACGGGATCATCTTACCGGTAAGAATACATCTAACCATAGCCTGCTGAGAGTTTATCAGAAGCACAATGACAATATGGAAAAACTGATTGGTAAAGGATACAGTTATAGCACGTTTCAAACCTATCAAAGTTCCATCAGACATGTTAAACAATTTCTTCAGCTCAAATATGAGGTTCAGGACATTAACATCAAAAAGGTGGATTTTAAATTTATCACCGATTATGAGCTATTCCTCAGAATTGACCGGGGAAATAATGCAATGTCTGCCAGGAAATATATTGTTCACCTGAAGAAAATCATGCTGTATTGTCTGGGTGCGGGGTGGATAGTCGGGAATCCATTTTTAAATTATCGCAATACTGCTAAAGCTAAGGCAAGGACTTTTCTAAATATGGAAGAGTTGGATAGGATCAAAAACAGGGAATTTCCACTTGAGCGCTTAAACATCGTTCGAGACATTTTTATATTCAGTTGCTACACCGGCCTTTCTTATATAGATGTGAAGCAGCTTCGCCCGGATCAGATTACCAGAGGTGATGACGGTAATTTATGGATATTCATCAAAAGGCAGAAAACGGAAACACCCTGTCACATCCCTCTGTTGGATGAGGCGAAAGTAATTCTTGACAGGTATAAAAATCACAGGATATGCAGATGGAGAAAAGTGGCGTTGCCAGTGCTAACCAACCAGAGGATGAATGGGTACCTCAAAGAGATTGCAGATCTTTGTACCATCACTAAGGTACTTACCTATCATCTTGCCAGGCACACTTTTGCAACCACTATTACGCTTTCAAATGGAGTTCCGATTGAGACCGTATCACAAATGCTTGGGCACAATAGCCTGAAAACAACCCAACATTATGCGAAGGTGATCGATACGAAAGTTAGTACTGAGATGTCTGCATTACAGGAGAAACTCAATGAAAGGTATGAAGAGGAAAAAGAAGACGCTGATAAGATTAAAGTTATGAAGCTTTTTAGAT
>Ga0247813_10000308_pt1 | contig 53259 bp, 45 predicted proteins | sample UWRJL169409C1_FD_180719 | JGI IMG/M metagenome (GOLD analysis project Ga0247813, IMG submission 180719) | Plant litter microbial communities from Arlington Agricultural Research Station in Wisconsin, United States - UWRJ-L169-409C-1 | ecosystem: Environmental > Terrestrial > Plant litter >... | reverse complement strand
GAGGAGGACGCGCTGCCGGCCGAGACCGCGAAGCCGGCCATGTCGAAGCGTATCAGCTGTGCCGCGGACGATACGCCGGGCATGCGGTAGGCCGCGATCGTCGGGATGCGGGGCGATCCGGCCGCGACGATCTCGCCGCCGGCTGCGACGATTGCGTCATCGAGTTGCTTGCGGAGAGCGGGCATGGCGTCGAACCAGTCGCGCGGTGCTTCCAGTGCGGCCGCGAAGCCGAGCGCGCCCGGCAAATTTTCGGTGCCGCCGCGGTAGCCGCGCTCTTGGCCGCCGGTGGGGTCTAGCAGGCCGAGATCGCGGACCAGCAGTGCACCGATGCCCGGCGGTCCGCCGAGCTTGTGTGCGGAGACGACGATCAGGTCGGCGTCGGGCAGCGGGAGCTTGCCGGCGGTCTGCGAACAGTCGCGGAGCAGGAGCGTGTCGGGGGTGCGTTCGGCGTTCTGGAGGACGCCGGTCTCGCTGTTGGCGGACTGGATAGCGATGGAACCGGACGGCAGCGGCCCGGCAAGGCCGTTGCTACCGACGGGGACGATCGTCCCCTGCCCTGCGCGCAACACGGCGTCGTGCTCGACCGCGAGCATGTGCACATCGGCGCGACCGCGAAAGGCGAGCGCTATCGCCTCGCTCGCGCCGCTCGTCAGGATCACGTGGTGCGGCCAGTCGAGCGCGGCGGCGATGCGGCGGCGCGCATCCTCCAGCGCGGCGCGCGCCGCGCGGCCCTCGGCATGCGGCGAGGACGGATTCGCCCAGCGCGTCATGCCGTCCGCGACCGCGGCCATGGCCTCGGGGCGCATCGGCGTGGTCGCGGCGTGATCGAGGTAGATTCGGGGTGCGTGACGGGCCAGGGCCGGTTCCAATTGCGAAAAGGGGCTCGCCGCCTATATAGCGCGCATCATCCGTCACTCCACCCGAGTGCGCCTCCAGTCGCGAGTGCCCCATGCCAGAAGTCATTTTCCCCGGTCCCGAAGGCCGTCTCGAAGGGCGTTTCGCGCCCGGCCCACGTCCTCGCGCACCCGTTGCGATGATCCTGCATCCGCATCCGTCGGCGGGCGGCACGATGAACAACGCGATCGTCCAGCAGCTGTACAAGACGTTCCAGCGGCGGGGCTTTGCGACGCTGCGGTTCAACTTCCGCGGCGTCGGGAAAAGCCAGGGCGTGTTCGACAATGGCGTCGGCGAGTTGAGCGATGCGGCCAGCGCGCTCGACTGGGTACAGAGCTTTCATCCCGAGGCGCAGACGACCTGGATCGCCGGCGTCAGCTTCGGTGCGTGGATCGGCATGCAGCTATTGATGCGGCGGCCGGAGATTCGCGGGTTCATCTCGATCGCGCCGCCGGCGAACCTGTACGACTTCACCTTCCTGGCGCCGTGCCCGTCGTCGGGCATCATCATTCAGGGTGAAGGTGACGAAGTCGCCACCCCGGGCGCGACGCAGAAGCTGGTCGACAAGCTGCGGACGCAGAAGCACATCACGATTCATCACGACACGATCCCGAAGGCGAACCACTTCTTCGAGCACGAGATGCCGCAGTTGATGGGTAGCGTGGACAAGTATCTGGACATGCGGCTGGACCCGAATAGCCCGATACGGTGAGCTAAATCCCTCTCCCTTTGGGAGAGGGAGGGAGGTGCGTCAGCGCCGGAAGGGTGAGGGTGAGGCGTGCATCACCCTCACCCTTCCCCCGGCTTCGCCGCGGGCCCCTTCCCTCTCCCAAAGGGAGAGGGAGTTTTACAGCGTCCAGATCGTGACGTTGCCGATCAGGACGGCGGCCATGATCAGCATCAGCACGCCCTTGCGGACGTCGCGCTTCTTCGTGATCAGCATGACGCCGCCGACCAGGCAGGCGATCGCGCCGAGCATCGCGATGCTGGGGGCGGCGCGGGCGATCGCGGTCAGGACGGCGTTCAACCCGCCATCGCCTTGGCGTAACCGGCGAGATCGACGTTGCCGCCGGACAGGATGACGAGCAGCCCGGGCTCGACCGGCACTTTTCCCGCGAGCACCGCCGCCAGCGCGACCGCGCCACCGGGCTCCACCACCAGCCGCAGCTTCTCCGCCGCCCAGCGCTGTGCGGCGGCGGTTTCCGTTTCGCTGACCGCGACGCCGGTCGCGTCGCGGCGGGAAAGGACGTCGAACGTCAGCGGCGACACGCGGAGGGTCTGCAGCGAATCGCAGGCGGTCGGTGGCGGGTTGGGGCCGACCGGTTCGATCCACGACGCCTCCAGGCTACGCGTCATGTCGTCCCAGCCCTCGGGTTCGACGATCGTAATCGCGGCGTCGGGCAGCGCGAGCGCGATCCCTGCGGACAGCCCCCCGCCGCCGCAGGGGATCGCGACGCGGGTCGGCGCGCCGAGGCCGATCGCCGCCATCTGCGCGGCGGCTTCGATACCCGCAGTCCCCTGCCCCTCGATGATCCAGGGATCGTCGAAGCTCGGCACCAGCGTCGCGCCGCGCGCCTCGGCCAGCCGCGCGGCGATCGTCTCGCGCGATTCGGTGGCGCGGTCGTAGCTCACCACCTCCGCGCCGAGCGCCAGCGTCGATTCGCGCTTCAGCCGCGGTGCGTCGGACGGCATGACGATGGTCGCGGCGATGCCGAGTTTTCTCGCCGCCCAGGCGATGCCCTGCGCGTGATTGCCGCTGGAGAACGCCACCACCCCCCGCGCGCGTGCCGCCTCGTCGAGCGCGGTCAGCCGGTGCCAGGCGCCGCGGATCTTGAACGCGCCGATCGGCTGCAGCGATTCGGCCTTGAACGCGACCTGCACCCCTTTGATTTCAAACGTGAAAAGCGGCGTCGGCGGCAGGATCCGGGCGATCTTTTCCGCGGCGTCGCGGACGCCCGCCCGTGTCGGCTGTCGCAAAATCGTCACACATCGTCTCCTGTAGACCACAGCCTATTTACATGGGGGGCAAGCAATCCTAAATCGCGCTTCCGCTGCCCCATGGGACTTCCAACCGCAAGGCAGTGTTTTCGTATTTGTCTCAGGACATTGGAGGTCCCTTGAATTGCACAAGCATCATAACGCGCTGGGGTTAGCGACCACCCTTAATCCGGTTGATCCGGTTACTTTGGTCCGTCCTCACGCAGCAGCCCGTGCTGCCCGGTTCTTCGTCGAGAAGTTTCCGGGTCGTTCGATGTATGCGGTCAAGGCGAACCCGTCTCCCGAACTGCTCCAGATCCTCTGGGACAACGGCATCACGCACTACGACGTCGCCTCGCTTGCCGAGGTGCGACTGGTCGCGCGCACGTTGCCCGAGGCGACCCTGTGCTTCATGCACCCGGTCAAGGCCGAGGAAGCCGTCCGCGAGGCATATTTCACGCACGGCGTGCGCACCTTCTCTCTCGACAGCCTGGAAGAGCTGGAGAAGATCGTCCGCGCGACCAACGAGGCGACCGACCTGACGCTGTGCGTCCGGTTGCGCGTGTCGTCCGAGCATTCGAAGCTGAGCCTTGCATCGAAGTTCGGCGCGGCCCCGCATGAAGCGAAGGACTTGCTGTTCGCGGCCCGCCAGGCGGCGGATGCGCTGGGCATCTGCTTCCATGTCGGTTCGCAGGCGATGACCCCGGAAGCCTATTCGAACGCGATGGAGCGCGTCCGTGCGGCGATCGTCGAGGCGGCGGTCACGGTCGACGTGATCGACGTCGGCGGCGGCTTCCCGTCGAGCTATCCGGGCATGGAGCCCCCGCCGCTGGAACGTTTCTTCGAGACGATCCACCGCTCGTTCGAATCGCTGCCCGTCAGCTATTCGTCGGAGCTGTGGTGCGAGCCGGGCCGGGCACTCTGCGCGGAATATTCGTCGCTGATCGTCCGCGTCGAGAAGCGTCGCGGATCGGAGCTGTACATCAACGACGGCGCGTACGGCGCGCTGTTCGATGCGGCGCATATCGGCTGGCGTTTCCCGGTGCAGCTGCTCCGCGAGCCGGACAGCCGCGCGCGGGACATGGAGTTCAGCTTCTACGGTCCCACGTGCGACGACATGGACCACATGGCCGGGCCGTTCATGCTGCCCGCCGACATGCAGGCCGGTGACTATATCGAGATCGGCATGCTCGGCGCGTATGGCTCGGCGATGCGAACCGCGTTCAACGGGTTCGGATCGGACCAGATCGTGATCGTCGACGACGAGCCGATGGTGTCGCTGTACGACGACGCGTTCCAGGTGGTCGCGTCGAACGTCGTCACGCTGTAATAGAGTTGCAGTAACTCCCCTCCCGCTTGCGGGAGGGGTCGGGGGTGGGCTCGCGCTCTCCCCCGCAGGTATCGCTTGCCGGTAGCGCGAGCCCACCCCTAGCCCCTCCCGCTTGCGGGAGGGGAACGGAGACAGACATTGACCCAACAGATCAACGACACACGCAAAGCCGAGCTCCTTTCGACCGAGGTCGAGCATATCGACATCACCAAGTTCGACGCGCGGCCGATCGTCGATGCGATGAAGAAGATGTCGTTCACCAGCCGCGACCTGGGTCGCGCGACCGACATCTACAACCAGATGCTGGCCGACAAGGACTGCACGATCTTCCTGGTGATCGCGGGATCGACCAGCGCCGGCGGTTGCATGGACCTGTACGCCGAGCTGCTGCGCAACAACATGATCGACGGCATCGTCGCGACCGGTGCGTCGATCGTCGACATGGATTTCTTCGAGGGCCTTGGCCACAAGCATTATCAGGCGCTCGACGTGCCGCACGACGACGTGCTGCGCTCGCTGCTGATCGACCGCATCTACGACACGTACATCGACGAAGAGCAGCTGCAGCACGTCGACCACACGATCTTCGAGATCGCCGAGACGCTGGAGCCGCGGCCCTATTCGAGCCGCGAGTTCATCCGCGAGATGGGCAAGTATCTGGTCGAGCACGGCAAGAAGAACAACAGCCTCGTCAAGCTCGCCTATGAGCATGACGTGCCGATCTTCTGCCCGGCATTCGTCGACAGTTCGGCGGGCTTCGGCCTCGTCAAGCACCAGGTCGATTCGGCGAAGGCCGGCAAGCCTTACATGGTGCTCGATGCGATCGCCGATTTCCGCGAGCTGACCGAGATCAAGATCAAGGCGGGCGTCACCGGCCTGCTGATGATCGGTGGCGGCGTGCCGAAGAACTTCATCCAGGACACCGTCGTCTGCGCCGAAATCCTCGGTCACGACGACGTCCAGGTCCACAAGTATGCGGTGCAGATCACCGTTGCCGACGTCCGCGACGGCGCCTGCTCGTCCTCGACGCTGCAGGAAGCGGCTTCGTGGGGCAAGGTGAACACCGCAATCGAGCAGATGGTGTTCGCGGAAGCGGGTTCGGTGATGCCGCTGCTCGCCTCCGACGCCTATCATCGTGGCCTGTGGAAGGACCGTCCGGTCCGCAAGTGGGGTGCCACGTTCGGCTGATCGACCGGCGACGTCGTGCCGCCTGCGGTGGCACGACGTCGCACCCTTGCCGAGTTGCCCGACGCCCCTTTGCTCCGCGCATCGCGGGCGGCTAAGGGTCGCGGCATGACTGCTCCCCTGACGCTCTACAACAGCCTGACCCGCCAGATCGAAGCGTTCGCGCCGATCGATCCGCGCAACGTCGGCATCTATTCCTGCGGCCCGACGGTCTACAACTACGCGCATATCGGCAATCTGCGTGCGTACGTGTTCACCGATACCTTGTCGCGGGTACTGACGTGGAAGGGCTATTCGCTCACCCACATCATCAACATCACCGATGTCGGGCATCTGACCTCCGACGCCGATGCCGGCGACGACAAGATGGAAGCGGCGGCGCGTGCGGCGAACCAGGATATCTGGGCGATCGCACGGCATTACACCGATGCCTTCAAACAGAATCTGCACGATCTCAACATCCGCGAGCCATCGCGCTTCCCGCTGGCGACCGATCACGTCGCGGAGATGATCGCGTTCGCCGAGCGGATCGCCGACACGCATTGCTATCTGCTGCCCGACGGGCTGTATTTCGACACGACGACGGTGCCCGATTACGGTCGCCTCGCGCGGTCGCAGGACGATGTCGGCGAAGGGCGGATCGATCCCGTCGCCGGCAAGCGTCACCCGCAGGATTTTGCAATCTGGCGCACGTCGCAGCCGGGCGAGAACCGGCAGATGGAATGGGATTCGCCCTGGGGCCGCGGCGCGCCGGGCTGGCACCTCGAATGCTCGGTGATGAGCAAGAAATATCTCGGCGAACAGTTCGACATCCATACCGGCGGGATCGACCACCGCGAGATCCATCATCCCAACGAGATCGCGCAGAACCAAGCGGATTGCGCATGCGCGGATACCGGCGCCAACCTGTGGATGCACAACAACTTCCTGGTCGAACGATCGGGAAAGATGAGCAAATCGGGCGGCGACTTCACCACGCTGCAGACGCTGGTCGATCGCGGTTTCCACCCCCTCGCCTATCGGCTGATGTGCCTGCAGGCGCAGTATCGCAGCGAGCTGGAATTCTCGTGGGAGAATCTGGCGGCGGCGACCACGCGGTTGAAGCGGCTGGCGATCACGGTCGAGACATTGCACGCACGCCCCGCAGGCGGTCCATCGGGGAGCGCAGCGGCGTACCGCGACCGGCTCGACGCGGCGGTGTCGGACGACCTCGGCACGCCGCGCGCGCTGCCGATCCTTGACGAACTGCTTGGCGACAAGCGCGTCGCGCCGGCCGACCGTCTGGCGGCGCTCGCCGATTTCGATGCGGTGCTGGGGCTCGACCTGCTGACGCTGCGCCGTGAGGACCTGCGCATTCGGCCTGTCGATGCGACGATCGACGAGGCGACTATCGACGCGCATCTGGCCGACCGGCGGGAAGCGCGCACGGCGAAGGATTTTCCGCGATCCGACGCGATCCGCGACACGCTGACCGCGGCGGGAGTCGAGGTGATGGACGGCGATCCGCTTGGCTGGGATTGGAAACTGTCATGAAGGCCGTCTTGCCCGCGCTAGCCCGCCCGCTGCTCGAACCGCATCTGCCCGCGGACCTCGACGTCGCGTGGTTCGCCAGCCCCGACGACGCGAAGACGATGATCGCGGACGCCGATATCGCCTGGGTAGATATGCATCCCAAGGGACTGGTCGCCGACGCGATCCGCGCTGCCGGACCGCAGCTGAAATGGGTGTCGACGATCTATGCGGGGCTCGACGAGTTCCCGCTCGACGTGGTGCGCGACAAGGGCGCGATCCTGACCAACGGGTCGGGAATCAACGCGGTGACGGTCGCCGAATATGCGGTGATGGGGATGCTGGTCGCGGCCAAGCGGTTCGACCAGGTCGTCCGCGCGCAGGACCGCCGCGAATGGCTGGGCGACGCGCCGGGCAAGCGCGAGCTGCAGGACAGCCGGGCGCTGGTGATCGGTTACGGCACGATCGGGCGGCTGATCGGCGACCGGCTGGCGGCGTTCGGTGTCGCGGTGACCGGCGTCACGCGGAGCGGGCGTGATGGGACGTTGGCGGCGGACGCCTGGCGCGCGCGGCTCGGCGAATTCGACTGGGTGATCCTGGCCGCGCCGTCGACCGACACGACCAAGGCGATGATCGGGGCCGACGAACTGGCGGCGATGAAGGACAGCGCCTGGCTGGTGAATATCGCGCGCGGTGCGATGATCGACGACAATGCGCTGGTCGCGGCGCTGAAGTCGGGCGGCATTGCAGGTGCATTCCTCGACCCGACCAACCCGGAGCCCCTGCCCGCCGATCACCCGCTCTGGTCCGCGCCGAACGCGATCATCACGATGCACCTGTCGGGGCGCAGCCAGACGACGATGTTCGCGCGTGGTGCGGCGCTGTTCCTCGAGAATTTGACCGCATTCCTGGGCGGGCAGCCGATGAAGAACGTCGCCGACATCGACGCCGGGTACTGACGCCGGGTACCGACCTGCCGCCAAGCTTTCCTTCGTTGCCAAAACGGGCGTTCGGGCGCATGCCGCCCGCCACCTGAAAAAAGCGACGGAAACGATCATCATGGCCGCGAACTGGGCCCCCGACAGCTGGACCCGCGCCGAAGCCCGCCAGCTTCCCGACTATCCCGACGCGGCCGCACTCGATGCCGCGACGGACACGCTGGCGAGCTTTCCGCCGCTGGTGTTTGCAGGCGAAGCGCGCAACCTGACCGCGAGCTTGGCCGAGGTCGCCGCCGGTCGCGGCTTCCTGTTGCAGGGCGGCGACTGCGCCGAAAGCTTTGCCGAGCATAGCGCCAACAACATCCGCGACACTTTTCGCGTCATCCTGCAGATGGCGGTGGTGCTGACCTTCGCGTCGAAGCTGCCGGTGGTGAAGCTCGGCCGGATGGCCGGCCAGTTCGCCAAGCCGCGTAGCACCAACACCGAGACGATCGACGGCGTCGAGCTGCCCTCGTACCGCGGCGACAACGTCAACGACATCGCGTTCACACCCGAAGCGCGCATGCCCGATCCGCAGCGGATGATCCGCGCCTACTCGCAGTCGGCGGCGACGCTCAACCTGCTGCGCGCGTTCGCCGGCGGCGGCTATGCGAACCTGCACCAGGTGCATCGCTGGACGCACGATTTCATGGGCCGCAGTCCGTGGTCGAAGAAATATGCCGAGACCGCGGACCGGATCGGCGAGGCGCTGGAATTCATGGCGGCGTGCGGGATCGATCCCGAGACCGTGCCGCAGCTGGCGCAGACCAATTTCTACACCAGCCACGAGGCGCTGCTGCTGCGTTACGAACAGGCGCTGACGCGGCAGGATTCGCTGACCGGCGACTGGTACGACACGTCGGCGCATTTCCTGTGGATCGGCGATCGCACGCGGTTCGAGGGCAGCGCGCACGTCGAATATCTGCGCGGCATCGGCAACCCGATCGGCGTGAAGTGCGGCCCGAGCCTGGAGCCCGACGCGCTGCTGCGGATGCTCGACACGCTGAACCCGGGGCGCGTGCCCGGCCGCATGACGCTGATCACGCGCTATGGCTATGACAAGATCGAGGCGCATCTGCCGAAGCTCGTCCGTGCGGTGACGCGCGAGGGGCATCCGGTGGTGTGGTCGTGCGATCCGATGCACGGCAACGTCGTGAAAGCCGCCAACGGCTACAAGACGCGGCCGTTCGACCGTATCCTTGCCGAGGTCCGCGGCTTCTTCGCGGTGCACCGCGCCGAGGGCACGCACGCGGGCGGCATCCATGCCGAAATGACCGGGCAGAACGTCACCGAATGCACCGGCGGCGCGGTCGATGTGACCGAACAGTCGTTGGCCGATCGCTACCACACGCATTGCGACCCGCGGCTCAACGCCGGGCAGAGCCTCGAGCTGGCGTTCCTGCTCGCCGAGATGCTCAATGCGGAGATGGCGGAGCGCAAGAAGGTCGCCGCCTGACTGTTCAGGGGCCGCTGCGGCAACAAAAACCGCAGCGGTCGCGCAACCGACTTGACGCCCCGAGCGCGCTTCCGTAGACGCGCTCCTCTGCTAACGGCCCCTTCGTCTAGCGGTTAGGACGACGCCCTCTCACGGCGTAAGCACGAGTTCGATTCTCGTAGGGGTCACCATAGCCATCCGATCCATGACCGACCCTGCCTTGCGGAGCAATGCTCGATGATGGGCGACGCACACACGCGTTCGTGGCGTGCCGGCGGTTTCGCGCTGTCGGCGGCGGGCGCGATGCTGTTCGCGATCAAGGGCGTGCTGATCAAGCTGATCTATCGCTACGGCATCGACACGACGAGCCTGCTGGCGATGCGCATGGTGCTCGCGGTGCCGGTGTTCGCGCTGATCGGCGCGCATCGGTGGCGGCGGCTGGAGCGACATGCGCGGCCGGATGCCCGCACACTCGGGCTGGCGATGCTGGTCGGCATTCTGGGCTATTACGTCTCGTCCTGGCTCGACTTCCAGGGACTGCAGACGCTGGATGCGCAGATCGAGCGGCTGATTCTGTTCACCTATCCGTTCCTGGTGATCCTGTTCGGGCGACTGCTGTTCGGTCACCCGCTGCGGGCACATGCGCTGACGGGCGCCGGGCTCAGTTATGTCGGCCTGTTCGTGATGTTCGCGGGCGAGCCCATGCGGCTGGGACGCGCGGCGCTGATCGGCGGGGCGTTCGTCGCGACCGCGGCGGTCACCTTCGCGCTCTACCAGCTGTTTGCGCGCGAGCTGATCCGGCGCTGCGGGCCATCGCTGTTCACTGCGGTCGCGATGAGCACGGCCGGCGTGGCGGCGCTGCTCGGATTCTTCCTGACACATCCCGCCGCGGCACTGGTGCCACCGCGCGGCGCATGGGCGTTGATCGTCGCGCTGGCGGTGTTCGCGACGATCGTGCCCGCCTTCCTGATGTCGGCGGGGACGGCCAGGATCGGCGCGCAGGGCACCGCGATCGTGTCGACGATCAGCCCGGTGGTGACGATCGGCGTCGCGATCCTGGTGCTGGGCGAGCCGTTCGGCTGGCCAGAGGCGATCGGAACGGTCTGCGTGCTGGGCGGCGTCGGCCTGTACAGCGCGATCGAGAGCCGCCCGCGATTGGAGCGCGCGAGCGAGGAAGGGCCGGCCTGAACGCCTGACAGCGTCACTCATCCAGCTTCCGCCAGGACTGGCACGGTGTTCCGCCGTGCCAGTCTCGATCTCGGCCGCGACGCGACCTAGAACTTCACGCCCAGTTCGGCGCCGATCGTGCGCGGCGGGTTGAAGTTGGCATAGTCGCCCAGCACCGCGGCGTTCGCGGCGGAGCGGCGATAGATGTGCTGCTCGTCGAACAGGTTGCGCGACCACACCGACAGGGTGACGTCGTTGTGATCGCCGACCGGAATATCGGCCAGCGCGATACGCCCGTTGACGATGAAGCTCGGGTCCGTCCGCACGCTTTCCGCCTGGAAGCTGTACTGCGCGCTCGCGTAATTGGCGTCGAGGTGGAGGCGCAGGGTCAGGCCGCCGATCGGCGCGACGTAGTCGGCGAAGCCCGACGCGGCGTGCTTGGGCGTGAACACCGTGTACACCTGCGTGACCACGCCGAAGGTTGGCCCCGGGTTCGGGTTCGCCGTGGCCGGCACCCTGGTGTAGGTATAGGCATAGGATGCGCCGAGCGTCAGCGGCTCGACCGGCCGCACGGTCAGGTCCGCCTCCAGCCCGCGAATCTTCGAGGTGCCCGGCGCATTCGCCGTGTTCTCGGTATGCAGGTTGAAGTTCGGGTTGACGGTGTTGGTCCCGGGCAGGAACTGGTTGGTATCGACGAAATCGAAATCGATCTGCGTGTTCGCACGGTCCATGATGTAGCCCGCGAGGTTCAGGCGCACCTTGTGATCGAGGAAGTCGGTCTTGGCGCCGATCTCATAGGCCTTCACCGTCTCCGGACCGAACGCGCCGAAGTTCGACGAGCGATCGTTCGCGCCGCCGCCGCGGAAGCCGCTGGAATAGCGCGCATAGAGGTTGACCCCCGGCGCGGCATCGAACGCCAGCGTCGCCATCGGGTCGAAGCGGCCGCGGTCATAGTCCAGCGTGTAGGGCGTCGAGACACCCGAGACGATGTACAGCGACCCGTCACGCTTGTCCTTGGTGTAGCGACCGCCGACCGTCAGATGGAGCACGTCGCCGGCGAAGTCGGGGGTATAGGTCGCCTGGCCGAACGCCGCGTAACTGCGCGTCCGCGCTTGGCTGGCGCGCTGCAGGAAGCGGGAATTGTAATCCCATCCCTGGTTGGCCGAGGTGATCGGGCCGAACACCTGCGAGGGCAGAATGGTATAGGCGGTGCCGTCCGCATTCCACTGGTTCGACGTCGGCGTCGCCGCAGACTCGCGGGCGTGTTCATTGAAATAATACAGCCCGGCGACGTAATCGACCTGTGACAGGCTGCCGACCGCCTGCAGTTCCTGGCTGAACTGCGTCTGGTTCAGGTCGGACAGGCTGTAGCGGCTGAACTTGCCGTTCGGCGAGAAGGCGGTGCGGTTCGCGCCGCCGGAATTGTCCCACTGGTTGGTCTGGACCTGGCGCCACGCGGTGATCGAACGGAGCGTCAGTTCGGGCGCAACCTTGTACGACAGGGTACCGCCGAACCCCTGCGTCCTGTCGACGCTGTACTGCTGCGGCACGCCGATGTCGGCGGTTCCCTGGCGATCGGGGTGCACGCCTACAAGCGACGGCAGCGGCGCGATGCAGGTGGTCGCCGAGATCGTGCCGGAGACGCAGGTCGCGGCACCGGCCGCACTGCCCGGCAGGACCAGCCGGTTGGTGGTCCGGTCGAGCACGCCGATCGTGCGGTTGCGCGGGTTGTAGTTGATCAGCTGGCTGTAGAACGGCGTGTTCTCGTCCTTGGCCTTGTCGAACGTCAGATCGACAGTGAAGCCGTCGAACGGGTTCCAGCGCGCCGCGGCCCGGCCACCGACGCGGTTATAGGCGTTCCAGCCGATCTGCCCGGCCAGCGGGTTCCTGGTCGTCGCGTCCTGATGCTGGACGATCCCGTCCAGCTTGACCGAGATGTTGTGATATTCCGGCAGGTCGACATGCGCCTCGCCATTGTAGCTGCCGTAATCGCCGACGCCGGCGGACATGCGGCCACCGAAGACGCCGGTCGGTGCCTTGGTAACGATGCTCAACGCGCCACCTTCGGTGTTGCGGCCGAACAGCGTGCCCTGCGGCCCCTTGAGCACCTCGATCCGCTCGACGTCGAACAACGCGGCGTTCAAACCCTGCGAGCGGCCGAGATAGACGCCGTCGATATAGACGCCGACGCCGGAGTCGCGCGCGGTCTGGTTCTGATCGAACGGCACGATGCCGCGGATGCCGATCGTCAGCGCCGACTGGCGCGCCTCGAACGTCGCGACGCGCAGGCTGGGCACGCCGCCATCGGCGAGGTCGAGCAGGCTCTGGACGTGGCGGTCCTTGATCGTGTCGGCACTCAGCACCGATATCGCGACCGGCGTCTTCTGCAGGTTGGTCTCGCGCTTGGTCGCGGTGACGACGATCTCGGCAAGCCCATTGCCATCGTCGGCAGCCGCATCGGGCGCAGCGGCAACAGGCGCGGCAACAGGCGCGGCATCGGAAGCAGCGGGCGTCGCCACGGACACCGGCGCAGCGGCCCAGGCGGGCCCGGCGGCGGCTGCGAGGATCGACGCGCCCATGAGCAGTCGCAGGCGATGGCCCGTAAGATAACGCATGAATGTGGTTCCCTTTAGAGACGGCTCGATCACTGGCCGCCCGCTTCGTGTTCGATGCGGAACTACCCAGGCGATGTGACTCCGCCGTTTCGGACCGGTCACCCCACGGGGCGGATTTGGTGACGCGGCAATGTCGGTTTTGCGACAGTTTCGTGTCGCCCTATCGGGCGGCAGATCGCGCGCTTATAGCCGCGCCATGCACATGCTCATCATCGAGGACGATCAGCCGCTGGCGACCTTGCTGGCACGCGATCTGGCCGGGCTGGGCCACACCTCGACGATCATCGACAACGGCCGCGAGGCCTTCGCGCTGGTCGCGCGCGACCGTTTCGACGGGATCGTCGTCGATCGCATGCTGATCGGCCACATGGACGGCGTATCGGTCATCCGCTGGCTACGCGACGCGAAAGTCGAGACGCCGATCATCATGCTGACCGCGCATGGTACGCGCGACGAGAAGATCGAGGGGCTCGACGCCGGCGCCGACGACTATCTCGTCAAGCCGGTCGACGCCGCCGAACTCGACGCCCGCTTCCGCGCGATCCTGCGCCGCCCGACCGAGACGCTGCACAACGGCATCCTCAAGGCCGCCGATATCGAAGTGAACGTGCACATGCATCGGGCATGGCGGGCGGGTAAGCCGATCGAGGTGCAGAAGCAGGAGTTCAAGCTGCTGACCGAGCTGGTGCGCAACGCGGACGGCGTGATGACCCGCGCGATGCTGATCGAGAAAGTGTGGGAGTATGATTTCGATCCCAAGGCGAAGATCGTCGACAGCTATGTCAAACGCCTGCGCGACGCGCTGCGTATCGACGGGCTGGACGACCCGATCGAGACGGTGCGCGGCGTCGGCTACATGATCCGCAGCTGACGGCGATGGTGCCGCGCACGCTGCGGGGCCTGGGTGCCGCCTTCCTCGCGCTGTTCGTCGCGACCGTCTTGCTGGTGGGCATCGCGATCTACGCCGCAACGCACCAGACACTCGACGCCGAGGTCGATCGGCGGCTGGCGAGCGAGGCGGCGTTGCTGGTGCCGGACCCGCAGCACGTCGACCTGCCGGCGATCCTGCGGCAGATCGACCGGCTCGAGCGGCGGCGGGAGTCGCGCGACCTGGGGTTCATGCTGGTCGATCGCGCGGGCCGCCACGTTGGCGGTACGCTCGCCATGCCGTTGCCCCCGCCCGGTTTCTCCGCGATCGATCGCAGCGACGGGATCCCCGGGCTGGTACGCGGCCGCGCGCTGATGCTGCCGGTCGGCGCAGATCATCGGCTGGCGATGATCGCCGAAAGCGAGCCGATCGACAATTTCGATTCGGTCTTCGTCCGTGTGCTGCTCGTCGGGCTCGGCACGATCGCGCTGATGGTCGTGCTCGGCGTGGTCCTGCTGACCCGCACGATCGGGCACCGCATCGGCGATCTGCGTACGGCGGCGGAGGCCATCATGCGGGGCGACCTGGACCGGCGCGTACGCGTCGATGCCTCGGGCAGCGAGTTCGACGAACAGGCCCGGCTGCTGAACCACATGTTCGACCGCATCCAGCAGTTGATGGCGGGCATCCGCCATGTCTCGCACGACGCGGCGCACGATCTGCGGACGCCGCTGGCGCGGCTGCGCGGCAGCCTGAGCGCGCTCGTCCGGCAGGCGGAGGGCGGTCCGCTGCACCACGAGATCGAGGGCGCGCTCCACCAGACCGAGGATACGCTGAAGCTCTTCTCGGCGTTCCTTCGCATCGCCGAGATCGAGGGCGACGATCGGCGCGCGCGGTTCGAACGCGTCGATCTCTCGCAACTGACGCAGGACATCGCCGCCGCCTACGCCCCCGCGATCGCGGACGACGGGCGCGGCTTCGATATCGACGTCGCCGCCGGGATCGCCATCGACGGCGATCCGCAACTGCTCAATCAGATGCTGGCCAATCTGCTCGACAATTGCCTGACCCACACCCCAGCCGGCACGGCGATCGCGCTGTCGCTATCCAGCAACGACGCGCAGGCGATCATCGCCGTCACCGATCGTGGCGGCGGCATCGCAGCCAGCGACCGCGCGGTCGCGATGCAACGTTTCGGCCGCCTGAACGCCAACGATCTGCGTGGCGGACACGGGCTGGGCCTGCCGCTGGTCGCATCGATCGTCCGCCATCACGCGGGCGATCTGACGCTTGCCGATGCCACGCCCGGTCTCAGTGTCGTGCTGCGGTTTTCACGGGCAGCGCGCGGTTAGTCGCGGGTATAGCGCCCGATCAGCGCGCGACGCAGCATGCGGTCTTCGAGCGAATAATATAGCGCGGTCCGATCGCCCTCCATCACGGTCGCCGCGGCAAAGGCGATATCGGTCGAGGCGCGCTGGGTCGGCGGGGGCGGCAGCAACAGCGGCTCCAACCCGCGGCCGGTCACCCGCGTGAAATCGGCGTCGAAGCTGATCCAGCCGATCCGCCAGCGCGCGTCGTGCGTCGCCCCGTTGTAGAACATCACCGGATCCTGCCCGGCCACCTGCGCGATCGGACCGGTCGACAGGTGCCAATTGTCCCAGCTGTCCTCGCGGATGCCGAACGGATCGGGCAGCACGGTCCACGGCCCCTTCGGCGTCGGTCCGCGCGCCATGCCGATCCGTGACGCGTCGTTGGCGGCATATTCGTAGAATAGCCGCCAGTCACCGGCCGCGGTCTGCGCCAGCGTCGCCTCCTTGATGTTGCCTTCGCCCGGCGGCGCCTTCAGAACCAGTTCTTCCTTGGTCAGCGACTTCAGGTCGGGGCCGGCCGCGAGGATCATCGAGCCCTGCGTACGCGCCACGTCGACCCCGGTATAATAGACCAGATATTCCCGGTCGGTCCGTAGGACGGTGGGGTCCTCGCAGCCGCCCATGTCGGCGGTCTGCGGGCCGGGCGTGATCGCCAGCCCGGCGTCGAGGGTGAAGGTCAGCCCGTCGATGCTCGCACCACCGGCGATGATCCCGGTCGGGTCGGTCGGCCCCAGCGGATAGGGAACGCCGCGCACCATGATCCGGTACAGCGGTCCCTCGCGCCAGACGAACGGGCTCATCAGGTCCATCCCGTCGACGATGGAATGCGCGGACAAGTCGACGGTATCGATCTGTTCGACGACGTACGCGATCATCGCTCAGGCGCCCTGCGCGACGGTCAGCGACAGCGCGCCGTCGATCGTGACGGTGGTCCCGGTGATATAGTCCGCGGCGGGCGACAGCAGGAACGTCACCAGCGCCGCGACCTCGTCGGGGCGCCCGGCACGGCGCCACGGGATCGCCGCTTCCTTGGCGGCAAGCTCGGCCGGATGATCGAGCGCCGACTGGTTCATTGGCGTCAAAATCATCCCCGGCGCGACGCCGTTGACAGCGATGCCCTTCGGCGCAAGTTCGAGCGCGAGGGTCGCGGTCAGCTGCGACAGGCCGCCCTTGGCCGAATCATAATCGACCCCGCCGGGACGCGGGGCGCGCTCGTGGATCGACGAGATGTTGACGATGCGTCCCTTCGCTCCCTTGGCTTCCAAGGCGCGGACGAAGCGCCGGCAGGTCAGGAACGGTCCGTAGAGATCGGACCGCACGACTCGGTCGAACTGCGCCAGTTCCATGTCGACCAGCATCGTACCCGTCATGTTGAGGCCCGCGGAATTGACCAGCAGGCCGACCGTGCCGAACGCCGCCTCCGCCTGCGCGAACAGGTGTTCGACCGCGGCTTCGTCGCCGACATCGGCCCGTACCGCGATCGCGCGCGACCCGTCGCCGATCGCGGCGCAGACGGCGTCGGCGGCGACCGAATCCCGGAAATAGGTAATGACGACGCGCGCGCCGGCCGCGCCGAGCGCCTTGGCACACGCGGCGCCGATCCCCGATTCTCCTCCTGTGACGATCGCGATCTGGTCTTCGAACATGTTCCGTATCCCGGCAGGAGTATCATCCCGGCGTTGAACCGGCATAGCGAGAAATCCGAGTGAACTTCGGACGATCCGGCTCGAAAGATTCGTCGTGCCGGATCATCGACACTACACCGGGCAACGTCACGACGTCGCGGGAAGCAAATGAATTCTGTGTCACCTGCCGCAGCGTAAACCGCGATACGCTGGACGGGAGGCGTAAATCTTACAGAGATGTCGTATCAGCTTCACCTGCTTGTCACGCGCAGGAGAGGAAGCGCACGCCATGCCTGTTTCCCTTTCCGCGCGCGGACGCGGTCGTCGCACCCGCTACGTCGTCGGCGCGCTGCTGATCCTGGCCGCGATCGCGCGGCTCTGGTCGGGCGGCTATTTCGATCGCGATCCGATCTGGCACTACGCGCCCGATCGGAAACCATCCGCGCTCCACGTCCTGTTCTTCTCCGGCGACACCGGCATGCGGCTGGGCATGGGGCCGTTCATGGCCCGTCGCTTCGCGGCGCAAGGCATCGATGTCACCGCGGTCAGCACGTCGACGCTGTTCCGGTTCGGCCAAAGCCGCGCGGGACTGAACCGGATCGTCGCCGACCAAGTCGCGGCGGCGGAGCGGACGGCGGGATCGGCGCGGCTGATCGTTGCCGGCCAGTCCTACGGTGCCGACATCGTCCAGACTGGCCTGGCCGCCCTGCCGCCCGCGCTTCGCCCGGGCATTGCGGGCGTCGTCCTGATCGTCCCCGGCACCGGCACCTATTTCCGTGCCGACCCGACCGGGCTGCTCTATCATTTCGCGCCCGACAGCGCCTCCGCCGCTACCGTGTCGGCGATCACCTGGGCCCCCCTCACCTGCGTTTATGGTACGCAGGAGACGGACAGCGTCTGCCCGCTGCTCCGAATGGCGAATGCGACCGTCATCGGCCTGCCCGGCGGCCATTACCTCAACCACGACAAGCCGCGCGTGGCCAACACCGTGCTGCAGGCCTTTCGCCGCAGCCTGGCGCAGGGCGGCGCCTGATGCCGGACCAGGTGCCCGCCGAGACGAAACGCGCGTGGCGCATGGTGGCGGACTGGATGCTGGCCAATCGCGCCTGGCTGGGTGTCGGACTGGTGATGCTGCTCGCGCTCCTCGGGTTCGAGGCGCTCCATCTGGCGCTGCGCGACGTCCATCTGCACGACGTGCGCGCCGCGCTGGCGCAGACGCCGCGCTGGCGTATCGCGGTGGCGCTCGCGCTGACCGCCGTCAGCTATCTGGCACTCACCGGCTACGACGCAATTGGCCTGCGTCTGATCGGCAAACCCCAGCCCTGGTCGCTGGCGGCGCTTGCGTCCTTCACCAGCTACACGATCAGCAACAACCTTGGTCTGGCGCTGATCACCGGTGGATCGGCGCGATACCGGACATACAGCCAGGCCGGCCTGTCCGTCGCCGACGTCGCGAAGCTGGGGCTGCTGACCAGCGCGGTGTTCTGGAGCGGCGTGGCCGCCACCGCGGGGGCGGCGCTGCTGGCCGTGCCGGGCGCGCTGACCCTCGGCGGGCTGCAGCTCGCCGCAGGGACCGCGCATGCGCTAGGCGCCGCGCTGTTGCTGGCACTGGCGGCGGTACCGGCCGCCCGTGCGCTCGGCGTGCGCCGGTGCCGGCTTGGTCGGTGGACGATCGCACTGCCGACGCTGCCGCAATTCGCAGGCCTGGCGATGGTCGCACTGGTCGATCTCGCGGCTGCTGCGGCGGCGCTCGCGGTGCTGGTGCCGGGCCTGGACGCCAGCGTCCTGCCCGCGTTCGTGGCAGCCTATGCGCTCGCCCTGCTGGCCGGCGCCATCACGCACGTCCCCGGCGGCATCGGCGTGTTCGAGGCCGTGCTGCTGGCGGCGTTGCCGCATGATCGCCCGGCGGTGTTCGCCGCGCTGCTGCTGTACCGGCTGATCTATTACCTGCTGCCGCTGTTCATCGCCGGCGCGGTCGTCGCGGGCATCGAGGGCGTCCGCATGCGCCGACCGATCGTCACCGGCCTGTCGCTGCTGGACCGCGCGGCCCGCGCACTGGCGCCGACGCTGGTGACGCTGCTGGTGTTTGCGGGCGGGTTGATCCTGCTGGTGTCGGGTGCGCTGCCGGGCGTGCGATCGCGGTTGAGCGACCTCGACGCGCTGCCGCTGCCGCTGGTCGAGGGGTCGCATCTCGCCGGCAGCCTGACCGGCATGGCGTTGCTGCTCGTCGCCCCCGCGCTCAACGCCCGGTTGACGAGCGGCTTTCACATCGCGCGCGTGCTGCTGATCGGCGCGGCGCTGTTCTCGCTGGTCAAGGGCCTCGACTATGAAGAGGCGGGCATCCTGCTGCTCGTCGCGCTGGTGCTCCAGTACAGCCGACGCTCGTTCCACCGGCAGGGCGGCGTGCTGTCGCAACCGCTCGACTGGGCGTGGCTGACCGCCGGCGTCGCCGCGCTCGGGCTCAGCATCTGGGCGGGGTTCTTCGCCTACAAGCAGACACCGTACAGCAACGAACTGTGGTGGCGGTTCGCACTCGACGGCAACGCGCCGCGCTTCCTGCGGGCGAGTCTGGGCGCGGGCGTGATGATGACGGCGGCGGTGACGTGGCGGCTGCTGCTGCGCCGGCGGATGCCCTGCCCCAGCACGCCGCTGCCCGAGGACGTCGCGGCCCGCGCGATGGCGACGTCACCGCGCAGCGACGCTAATCTCGCCTTTACCGGCGGCAAGAGCTTCATCGTCGCCAAGGCGGGCGATGCGTTCCTGATGTACACGATCCAGCGACGGACGCTGATCGTGATGGGCGACCCGGTCGGCCCGCGCGCGCGCTGGGACGAGCTGCTCTGGAGCGCGCGCCGGCTGTGCGATGGCATGAACGGGCGGTTGTGCGTGTTCCAGGCGAGCGAAGCGATGCTGCCGCTGTTCGTCGACATGGGGATGCACGTCTACAAATATGGCGAGGAAGCGCATATCATGCTCGCCGACTTCACCGTGCGCGGCCCCAATGCCAAGGCGTTGCGGTATGGCCGCCGCCGCGCGCTCGCGGCGGGATTGACCTTCGCGATCGTCCCCGCCGCCGAGGTGCCGCCGCTGCTGCCCGCACTTGAGCACGTGTCAACGCAGTGGCTGACGACCCGTGGCGCCCGGGAAAAGGGGTTCAGCCTCGGCACTTTCGACGCGCGCTACCTGACGCGCTTCAGCTGCGCGGTGGTGCGCAGTGGTGACGAGATCGTCGCCTTCGCCAACATCTGGACGAGCGGCGACGGACAGGAGCTGTCGGTCGACCTGATGCGCCACCGCACCGCGATGCCTTACGGCGCGATGGATTTCCTGTTCGTCGAACTGCTGGAACGCGCCAAGGCCGAGGGGGTCGTCCGCTTCAACCTCGGCGTGGCGCCGCTGTCGGGGATCAACGGCGACCGCCTTGCGCCGACCTGGGCCAAGCTCGCGCGGACGCTCTTCGAAAACGGCGAGCGCTTCTACAATTTCGCAGGCTTGCGGGCGTTCAAGAGCAAGTTCGATCCGGTCTGGGCGACACGCTATCTCGCGACGCCGCACGGTATCGGCGCGGCGGCCGCGCTGATCGATCTGGTCGCCGCGGTGAACGCCGTCGAGGGGGACGAGCGGCCGGGGTCCTGTGGGGCAGACCGGACCCCGTAGCGCGGGCGAACTGGAGACCGCGGGTACGCAGTCTCCAGTTCGCGGCCTTGCTCAGCCGAACAGGAAGTGATCGGCGGTAAGCGGCCATATCGACGTGCTGCAAGACGATCGTATCGGCACTGTCGAGCGTGACGACCGCGGCGGCACCCCGCGAGTTCATGGAATGCGTTCCATCACGTCGCGATATTTCGACCCTCCAGCCCGTGACAGGGCGCCAGAGCGTCTGCACTAGCGCTATCGTCAATCGTCCAGTCACCGGCGCGCAATCTACGGCGCACCCCGCGTCGGTAACGCGTTCACTTTCGTCCGAACAGCTTCTCGATATCGCCATGCGCCAGCTTCACCCACGTTGGCCGGCCGTGGTTGCACTGGCCCGAATGCGGGGTGACTTCCATTTCGCGGAGCAGCGCGTTCATTTCGGGCACCGACAGGATACGCCCGGCGCGGACCGAGCCGTGGCAGGCCATCGTTCCCGCGACCGCGTCGAGCCGTTCCTTCAGCGACAGCGCCTCGTCGAACGCCGCGAGTTCGTCGGCGAGATCGGTGACCAGCCCCTTCGGGTCGCTCTGCCCGAGCAGCGCCGGTGTCGCGCGGACCAGCATCGCGCGCGGGCCGAAGCGTTCTAGGTCGAGTCCGAATTCGGACAGCTCGTCGGCGCGCGCCTCGAGTCGGTCGCAGGCGGGCTCGTCGAGTTCGACGACTTCGGGGATCAGCAACGTCTGCGCCGCCACGCGTCCGCCGACTAGTGCCGCACGCATCCGTTCGAGCACGAGGCGCTCGTGCGCGGCGTGCTGGTCGACCAGGATCAGCCCGTCTTCCGCCTCGGCGACGATATAGGTCTTGGCGACCTGGCCGCGGGCGACGCCGAGCGGGAAGCTGCCGGTCGCGGGGGGCGACGTCCAGGCGGGTTCGGCGCGGGCTTGCGGGGGGGCCGCGAAGAAGGTCGGGCGGGCGTCGTTGACCGAGCCATAGCTCCGATCGGCTAGCGCGAGCCGGTCCGTCGCCCCCTCACCCTCCCACCCGTTTTGAGGGCGGGCCCCTCCCTCTCCCACGACGGGAGAGGGGGTTTCCGGCTGCCACATTGCCAGCGCCGATTCCGACGCGCGCTGGCTGCGATGCCCGGCGGCATCCAGCGCCCGCCGCAGGCCCGAGACGATCAGTCCGCGCACCATCGCCGGATCGCGGAACCGCACCTCGGTCTTCGCCGGGTGCACGTTGACGTCGACCTGATCGCCCGGCACGTCGAGGAACAGCGCCACCACCGCATGCCGGTCGCGCGGCAGCATCTCGGCATAGGCGCCGCGGATCGCGCCCATCAGCAGCCGGTCCTTCACCGGGCGGCCGTTGACGAACAGATATTGATGGTCGGCGATCCCGCGATTGTAGGTCGGCAGGCTCGCCACGCCGCCGAGCACCAGCCCCTCCCGCTCCATGTCGATCGCCACCGAATTGTCGGCGAGTGCACGGTCGGTCAGCGTCGCGACGCGCCCCGGCCGGTCCTCGACCTGCGACGCCGCCATCACCCGCCGCCCGTCATGCTCGACGGTAAACGCGATGTCCGGCCGCGCCATCGCCAGCCGCCGCACGCTGTCGAGGCAGGCCGCATATTCCGCACGTGCCGATCGCAGGAACTTCCGCCGCGCCGGCACCCGCGCGAACAGGTCCTCGACGACCACGCGCGTGCCCGGCGGCAGTGCGGCCGGCCCCTCGCGCGTGACGACGCCATTGTCGACGGTCCGCGCCCAGCCCTCGGCGCCGCGCACCCGGCTCTCGATCGTCAGGCGCGCGACGCTGGCGATCGACGGCAGCGCCTCGCCGCGAAACCCGAGCGTCACGACGGATTCGATGAACTCGTCGGGCAGCTTCGATGTCGCATGCCGTTCCAGCGCCAGCGCCATGTCGGCGGGCGTCATGCCGCAACCGTCGTCGGTCACCTCGATCCGGCGCGTGCCACCCTCGCCGAGCACGATCGCGACCCGCGTCGCGCCCGCATCGATGGCGTTCTCGACCAGTTCCTTCAACGCGCTGGCGGGTCTTTCCACCACTTCACCGGCGGCGATACGATTGACCAGATGCTCTGGGAGGCGCCGTATTGACATGGGTTTGCGTCTAGACCAAGCGACCGTATCCCGCGAGCCGCAAATGCCCAGGACCCGCGCCTATCAGCGGCGGATCGCGAGAACATCTGCGATGTGCGTCGCCGTCTATGGTGGCAGGTTACGGGACCCTGATTGAATGGCCTTCTACTCGCGTTTCTTCAAATTCATGAGCCATGACATGGCCATCGATCTCGGTACCGCGAATACCGTCGTCTATGTGCGCGGCCGCGGCATCGTCCTGAACGAGCCGTCGGTGGTGGCGGTCGAGACGATCAACGGCGTCAAGCGCGTCAAGGCGGTCGGTGACGACGCCAAGATGATGATGGGCAAGACGCCGGGCAACATCGAGGCGATCCGGCCGCTGCGCGACGGCGTGATAGCCGACATCGACGTCGCCGAGCAGATGATCAAGTATTTCATTCAGAAGGTGCACGGCCCGCGCAAATTCGCGCGCTGGCCGGAGATCGTGATCTGCGTGCCGTCGGGCTCCACCAAGGTCGAGCGCCGCGCGATCCGCGATGCCGCGTCGAATGCGGGCGCGTCGCAGGTCTGGCTGATCGAGGAGCCGATGGCGGCCGCGATCGGCGCGGACATGCCGGTCACCGAGCCGATCGGTTCGATGGTCGTCGATATCGGCGGCGGCACGACCGAGGTCGCGGTGCTGAGCTTGCGCGGGCTCGCCTACACCACCTCGGTGCGCGTCGGCGGCGACAAGATGGACGAGGCGATCGTCAGCTACGTCCGCCGCAACCATAATCTCCTGATCGGCGAAGCGACGGCGGAGCGGATCAAGAAGGAGGTCGGCATTGCCAAGCCGCCCGCGGACGGCATCGGCATGATCATTCAGATCAAGGGCCGCGATCTCGTCAACGGCGTGCCGAAGGAAATCCAGATCAACCAGGGCCAGATCGCCGAGGCGCTCAGCGAGCCGGTCGCGACGATCGTCGAGGGCGTTCGCGTCGCGCTGGAGAACACCGCGCCGGAGCTGGCCGCGGACATCGTCGACCAGGGCATCGTGCTCACCGGTGGCGGCGCGCTGTTGCAGGGGCTGGACGAAGTGCTGCGCGACGAGACCGGGTTGCCGGTGACGGTCGCCGAGGATCCGCTGACCTGCGTCGCGCTCGGTACGGGCCGCGCGCTCGAGGATCCGTTGTTTCGCGGCGTGTTGATGAGCGGCTGACGAGCGGATTGGCATTGCGTCGGTAGAGCGGCGGGGACGGTCCCCGCGGGCTGATCGGCGCGCAGGGACGAGGGGACAGGCGCATGGCGCCAGCCCGCGACCGGCGCACGGGGTTTTCCCGGCGGCGGCAATATGGTGTTTTCATGGGCTATGTGCTCGCCATCGCTGGTGCGGTGGTGGGCGCGGTGCTGCTCGTCGTGTCGACCTTCAACCCGCCCGCCTTCTCTGCCCTGCGGATGACGGTGGCGGGGGTGACCACGCCGGTCTCGTCCGGGCTCGCCTGGATCGGATCGGGCGTCGCCGCGGTGCCACGGACGATCAACACTTATTTCCTCGTCCACCAGGAAAACGCCGCGCTCCACCACGAGATCGACCGGACGCGCGCGCTGCTGATGCGCGCGCGGACGATCGCCTATGACAATCGCCGGCTGCGCGCGCTGCTCGCGATCCGCGACCGCGTCGAACGGCCGATCGTGACCGCACGGCTGGTCAGTTCGACCGCGTCCAGCGGCCGCCGCTACGCGCTGCTCAACGCCGGTCGCTGGAGCGGCGTGCTACCGGGGATGCCGGTACGCGGGCCGGACGGCCTGATCGGCCGCGTCGTCGAGACCGGCCCCAATGCGGCGCGCGTGCTGCTGCTGACCGACGGCGACAGCATCGTCCCCGTCCGCCGCACGCGCGATGGCCTGCCGGCGATCGTTGCGGGCCGCGGCGACGGCATGGTCGACGTCCGTTCGGTCAACGCCACCAACGTCAAATTCTCGCCAGGCGACCTGTTCGTCTCATCGGGGATCGGCGGCATCTACGCCCCCGGCATCCCGGTCGCACGCGTCATGAAGGCGGGGTCGGATTCGGTCGAGGCGCGTACCTTCGCCGATCCGGATACGTTGGACTTCGCGCTGGTCGAGGGCAGCTTCATGCCGATGCCCGCGCGCGCACCGGTTCCCGCGGTCGCGCCGGCACCATGAGCCCGATAGCGTAACGTCGTGACGCCGCCCCCCAACACCGTCGACTATCGCCCGTTTGCGCCGATGCTGGGCGCCAAGCGCGCGCGCGCGATCGCCGCCGGCACGGTGATGCTGGGGTCGCTCGTCACGATCATTCCGGTCGTCGCGACCATCCCGATCCTGCCGCCACTCGGGCTGGTCATGCTGCTCGCCTGGCGGCTGCTCGCGCGGTTCGCGTTCAGGCCGTGGGCAGCGGCGCCGCTGGGGTTGTTCGACGACCTGGTCAGTGGCCAGCCGCTCGGCAGCGCGGTGCTGCTCTGGTCCTTGAGCTTCCTCGCGATCGACATGCTCGAACAGCGCCTGGTGTTCCGCGACTATTGGCAGGACTGGCTGATCGCCAGCGGGCTCATCGCCGGCATTATCATCGCCGGGCGTTTCATCGCGGTTCCGGTCGGCGCGCACGTCGATACCGTGCTATTGGCGCAGATCATGATCGCCGCCCTGCTCTTCCCCCTCGCCGAGCGGATCGTCGCCCGCGTCGAACGCAAGCGAGGCGAAGATTGAGCGGTCGTACGCGCATCGTGACCGAGATGTCGCAAGCCTACAGCTTTTCGCGCCGCGCGTGGATGCTGGGGGCCGCGCAGGGCGGCGTCGGCTTGCTGCTCGCCGGCCGAATGGCGTGGATCTCGGTCGCGCAGAACGAACGCTACACCAATCTGTCCGAGAGCAACCGCGTCAACATGACGCTGCTGCCACCGCGGCGTGGCTGGATCGTCGATCGCCACGGCGTGCCGATCGCCAACAACCGCACCGATTTCCGCGTCGACATCGTACCGGAGCGGTTGCGCGACAAGGATCGCGTGCTAGCCCTGCTCGCGCGGCTGCTCCGCCTGCCGCCGGAAGAGATCGAGCGGGTTCGCATCGACCTGGACCACGCATCGGGCCTGCAGCCGGTACAGGTGGCGGAGAACCTCGACTGGGAACGCTTCGCCGCGGTCAGCGTCCGGCTGCCCGAACTGCCGGGTGTCGCGCCGACCCGCGGTTTCGCGCGCGCCTATCCCGCCGGCGCGGCTGTCGCGCATTTGACCGGCTATGTCGGCGTGCCCAACGTCGAGCAATATAAGAAGACGCACGATCCGCTGCTTGTCACGCCCGGCTTCAAGCTCGGCAAGGACGGCTTGGAAAAAACGCTGGAGGACGAGTTGCGCGGCAAGGCCGGCGCCAAGCGCGTCGAGGTCACCGCGCGCGGGAAACTGGTTGCCGAGCTCGCCACCCGCCCCGACGTGCCGGGCAAGACCGCACGGCTGACGATCGACGCGGGACTGCAGGACTATGCTGCACGCCGCCTCGGCACCAATTCGGGCTCGGTAGTGGTGATCGACTGCCGCACCGGCGAGATGCTGGCGATGGTGTCGATGCCCGCTTACGACCCCAACAGCTTTTCAGACGGCATCAGCCACCTCGAATGGCAGATGCTCAGCGACGACGATCACGTGCCGCTGATGAACAAGGTGACGCAGGGGCTGTACCCACCCGGTTCGACGGTGAAGCCGATGAACGGCCTCGCGCTGCTCGAGAACGGCGTCGATCCGCACGCCCGCGTCTTCTGTTCGGGAGCACTCCGCGTCGGTTCCGGCGTGTTCCACTGCCACAAGAAGCGCGGGCACGGTCCGCTCGATCTCAAGAATGCAATCATGCAGAGCTGCGACATCTATTTCTACGAGATGATCCGCCGGCTCGGCTACGACCGCGTCGCGCCGATCGCGCGGATGGTCGGGCTGGGGCAGAAGTTCGACCTGCCCTTCTCCACCCAGCGGTTCGGCACGGTGCCCGACAGCGCGTGGAAGCTGAAGAAGTACAAGCACGACTGGACGGTCGCGGATTCGCTCAACGCGTCGATCGGCCAGGGTTATGTGCTAGCCAACCCGCTGCAGCTCGCGGTGATGGCCTCGCGGATCGCCTCAGGCCGGCATCTGAAGCCCAGCATCCTCGCGAGCCACGTTGATCACAATGCGCCGACGCTGCCGCTCCAGTCGGAAAACCTCGCAATCGTCCGCGACGCGATGTTCGGGGTGGTGAACGGTGGCGGCACCGGCGGGGCGGCGCGCATGCTGACACCCGGGGTCGCGCTGGCGGGCAAGACCGGCACCGCGCAGGTCCGCCGCATCACCATGGCCGAACGCCGCTCGGGCGTGCTGAAAAACGGCCAATTGCCCTTCAAACTCCGCGACCACGCCGTCTTCATGGGCTTCGCACCTGCCGACAACCCGCGTTATGCAATCGGCATGGTCCTGGAACACAACGGCCACACCGTGCGGAACCTCGATTCCCCGCTGATCGCGCGCGACATCATGACCTACCTCTTCGATCGCGACCGCGCGATGGCGTCGCTGGCCGAAGGCGAGCCGACCTGGGGCGGCGACATCCGTACGCGGATGGCGACGCAGGCCGCCGCCTATCGCGCAGCGCAGGCCCCGCCCCCGGCCGCCAGCGCCACCAAGACCGATGCGCTGGTGCCGAGCGACGCGCCTGCGGTCGAACGCGCCACCGATCAGGCGAACGCGTCGCAGGCCGCGCTCGTCTCCCCCGGCAACACCGTCGCCGAAGACGGCAGCGTGGACCGCGAACCATGAGATCCCGCATCGTTCCCGAACCGCTCGCCAAGCTGCCGTGGAAGGTGCTGTTGCTGATCGTCGCGATCGGCTGCTTCGGCCAGGTCGTGCTGTACTCCGCGGCGGGCGGCTCGCTCCGGCCTTGGGCGTTGTCGCAGGGCATCCGCTTCTTCGTGCTGCTCGGCGGCGCCATGCTATTGTCGCGCGTGCCCGAACGGATATGGAAAGACTTCGCGCTTCCCGCCTACGGCGTCATCGTCGTGTCGCTGCTGGCGGTGGAGTTGCTGGGAAAAGTCTCGGGCGGCTCGCAGCGCTGGCTCGACCTTGGCTTCATCCGGCTGCAACCGTCGGAGTTCATGAAACCGGTGATCGTGCTCGCCTGCGCGAAATTCTACGACATGCTGCCACCCGGCGAAACCCGGCGGTTCAGCGCGATCTGGCCGGCCGCCGCGCTAATCGGCGTACCCGCGGCGCTGGTGATGCTCCAGCCCGATCTCGGCACCGCGCTGATGATCTGCGCAGGTGGTGCGACCGTGATGTTCCTGGCCGGCATCCCGCTACGCCTGTTCGTCGGCGGTGGCCTGGCGCTCGCGGTCGCCGCGCCGCTCGCGGTCAACTTCCTGCTGCACGATTACCAGCGCAACCGCGTGCTGATCTTCCTCGATCCCGAAAGCGATCCGCTCGGCACCGGCTATCACATCAGCCAGTCGAAGATCGCGATCGGGTCAGGCGGGATCTGGGGCAAGGGCTTCCTGCAGGGCACGCAGAGCCATCTCGACTATCTGCCGGAGGGCCACACCGATTTCGTGTTCGCGACGATGGCCGAGGAATGGGGGCTGGTCGGCGGCTGCCTGCTGATCCTCGCCTTCCTGCTCGTGATCCGCTGGGGCATCGACGTCGGCCAGCGCGCGACCGGCCGCTTCGCCCGCCTGACCGCCGCCGGCCTCGCCACGACGATCTTCTTCTACGTGGCGATCAACCTGTCGATGGTGATGGGCCTGGCGCCGGTGGTCGGCATCCCCCTCCCCCTCGTCAGTTTCGGCAGTTCGGCGCAGATGACGGTGCTGCTGTGCCTCGGCGTTTTGATGTCGATCGACCGGCAAAATCGCAAAACCACGGGCTGGTAGGCAAAAAAGGGGTTGCACGCACCGCCCCGCCTGCTAACAGCGCGCTTCCCCGGACACGGGGCGCCACACCAGCGGCGCCACACAAACCGCCCGGTATGGACGCATAGCTCAGTTGGTAGAGCAGCTGACTCTTAATCAGCGGGTCCTTGGTTCGAGCCCAAGTGCGTCCACCATATTTCAATGACTTAGCGTCCAGCGCGAGCTTCGGTCATCCCCAAAGGTAGCGTTGAAGGTAGCGGGCGTTATGCGACGTTACGAGACATTTTAATCGCTACCTAGCGAAAGGCCGTTCAGTCTCAGCCGCGGCCGCTGCCTTGTGGAAGTGCCACAAGAAGGCGATCCCGCTTACATGCGTCAATCCCGAACGCGCTGCAGCTTTGCAGACGCACTTCCGAGCTTGATTTCCGGCACAGGGCATTTGGCAATGACATGGGTCGCATAGTCCTGAGACACGGTGCGCCATCGAGCCCCAGCCGTGAGGGATTCGCAGCCGAGGTAAAGCTACGCGCGGCATCCTCACATGACTTCAAACGGATCGCCGTTTCTGCCTATCGCGGATGAACGACGCGACGTTCGCCCGGCCCCTTATCCTGCGGTGTCATAGGAACGGTCGGAAGACCCCCCATCTAGCGTGGCATGAACAATAGCATTCTTCATCTCGGGCTCATGGAAGACGGGGAGATCGAGCTTGATCTGGGCGCCCTCGAACTGGCAGCCCTTGATCATCCCGGGATCGATATCGATGAATATATCGACAAGCTTACCGAGATAGAGATAGCCCTACGCCTTGCTGACGGAGACGCAGTAGGGAGCGTCGCTCGGGCCCAGGCTCTGAGCAGCGTGATGGTTGGCGAGTTCGGGTTTTCCGGCGACCGCACGCACTACGACGACCCCCAGAATGCGGATCTGATCGCCGTCGTCGATCGACGCCTGGGTCTTCCGATCAGTCTCTCGATCCTCTATGTTGCAATGGCACGACGCCTTGGATGGTCGGCAATGCCCCTCAATACCCCCGGGCATGTTCTGGTGCGCCTTGGCGACGCATCGGATCAGCTGATCATCGATCCCTTCAACGATGGTCGCATCGTCGCCCCCGAGCAGGTCGAAGCCCTGTTGGAGCAGATGACGGGCCGGGCACGGTCTTCCGACGGGATGCTGCCCCTGTCGAACCGATCGGCGCTCGTTCGACTGCTGCTTAACCAGGCGACCCGTGCCGAGCAGGCTGGTGATCCCGCGCGCACGCTGGTCCTGTATGAACGTATGACGATTTTGGCGCCTACGCACGCCCATGGTTGGTGGGAGCGAGCCAGGCTTCACCTTGTTGCGCGAGACGTTGCCGGCGCCCGCAGCAGCCTGAGCGCGATGCTAGAAATTACCCGGGACGATGATCTACGCCTGCAGGTATCCGCAGCGCTCGATTCTCTTCCCCGGCCCACGCCGTCTTGAACGTCGCGGTAGACTTGCTTTCGCCTGCGATGGCTTATTCGAAACGCGTCCACCGTCGCTCATACCAAGCCCGGGACTGAACCATCTCTCCGAACCGCCAGAACCGGGTTTCCCGCGTGTGGGGACCAGCACGAACGAGCGTCCAGCACTCACCCGTCGGCAGCTCGACGATGCGGTGAATGTGCGCAGCGTCGACATGGTAGGTCTCACCGGGAAGCCGGTGAACGAGTTCGCTGTGCCAACCGCCGCTCGGATCGCTGTGAAACACCTCTTCGACATAGCCACCGTCGAGGATCTCGGTGTCGAAACACCAGGGGTGATCATGGGGCGTCGCATGCGGCTCTTCCATCTTGAACCGGTGCAGCGCGCGTCCGTCATCCAGATGGTATTTGGTGAAAGCCCGCGACATGCGCTCGACGCGGACAATCCGCGTGCCTTCGGGAACGCGGGCAATGGCTGCTCGCGGTAGTCGCATACTCACGGTTCAGACACCTCTTCATAGCACCCGGCGCGCCGCAGCTGGCGGACGATCCCGTTGAACGCCGCGGTCACCCCCTGTGCTCTGCCGATCCCGTTCTCCTGCCGCGCTGCGTCCCAGTAGAGTTCGAGTGGCCAGCGTTCCGGGCAGTGCGGCAGCAGGCAGCGCAGCGCCAACCGGATCTCGACGACGTCGACGCGCGCGTCCGAACAGCGTGCAACGCCGCCCCGCAAGATATGCACCGACAGCGCGATGACAACGCGCTGATGGCGGACGAGCTCGGCCATCAACGGAAGTCGTGAGATTTGAACTTCACGACGGCTTCCGGATCCATGCCGTCCGCATTGGGCGGCCAGTAACAGTTGCGCGGGTTCGGGCTCCAGCCCTTGTCACCGCGGTCGGGGGAGCCGGCATGTTTCGCACCGTCACCGCGGCCGGTCCGGTGCGGGAACGACATCTCGCCGACCCGGTGCAGCAGGTCGCCGTGGTCGATGATCCGGTCGCAGATGACGTGGATGACCTCACCCTCCTTCTGCACCCTGCCCTTCATGCCGATCATCGAGGCGGACATGACGGTGCGGCGCTGCCGCTCGAACCGATCGGGCCACAGGATGCCGTTGGCGATTCCCGTTTCGTCTTCGATGGTGATGAACAGCACACCCTTGGCAGAGCCTGGCTTCTGGCGAACGAGGATGATGCCGGCGACCTCGACATGCCGTCCGTCGCGAATGGTCGCCAAGTCCGCGCATTTGGTCACGCCCCGCCTGGCCAGTTCATCCCGCACGAAGGTCAACGGATGCGCTCGCAGCGAGAGCTGCAGCGCGCGGTAGTCCTCGATCACCTCACGACCATCGGTCAGCGGACGCAGTTCGACATCCGGCTCGATCCCTTCCGCGCTGAAAGCCTGATCCGCGCGGTCGGCCGCGGCGAACAGCGGGAGCGGCGCTTCGCCAAGCCCCCTCACCTTCCACAAGCCCTGCCGACGATCGGCACCAAAGCTATGAAAGGCATCGCCATCCGCGAGTTTCTCGATCGCTGCGCGCTGGACGCCTGATCGTCGCCATACGTCTTCCACGCTTTCAAACGCGGTCAGCTCGCGCGCGCCGACGATCTTGGCGCCGTCCGCGTTGGACAGCCCGCGGATCTGCCGCAGGCCCAGCCGTACGGCGAGGTACCGCCCGCCATACGGCTCCAGCGTGCAGTCCCAGCGGCTCGCGTTGACGCAAGGGGGGCGAACCACGACGCCATGCTCACGCGCATCGCGGACGATCTGGGCGGGGGCGTAGAAGCCCATCGGCTGCGCGTTCATGAGGCTTGCGCAGAACACGTCCGGGTGATGATGCTTCATCCACGAGGATGCGTAGGAGATCTTGGCGAACGATGCAGCGTGGCTCTCGGGGAAGCCGTAGGACCCGAAGCCTTCGAGCTGGCGAAAGGTCCGCTCCGCAAACTCACGCGGATAGCCGCGCTCGACCATGCCCCCGATGAGCTTTTCGCTGAAGTGGCTCACGCCGCCCGTGAACTTGAACGTCGCCATCGCGCGGCGCAGCTGATCGGCTTCGGCTGGCGTGAAGCCGGCGCCGACGATCGCAACCTTCATCGCCTGTTCCTGGAACAGCGGCACGCCGAGCGTTTTTTCCAGCACCGCGCGCAATTCAGGTCGCGGGTATTCCGGTTTCTCCAGCCCTTCACGCCTGCGCAGATACGGGTGGACCATGTCACCCTGGATCGGTCCCGGCCGTACGATCGCGACCTGGATGACGAGGTCGTAGAAGCGCCGCGGCTTCATGCGCGGTAGCATGCTCATCTGCGCGCGGCTTTCGATTTGGAAGGTGCCGAGCGTGTCGGCCTTCGAAATCATCGCATAGACGTCGGGATCGTCGTCCTGCAGGTCGGCAAGGCCAACGCGCAGCCCCTTGTCCGCCTCGAGCATATTGAAGGCGCGGTTCATGCAGCCGAGCATGCCGAGACCCAGCACGTCGACCTTCATGAACTTCAGCGCATCGATGTCATCCTTGTCCCACTCGATGATCTGGCGGTCTTCCATCGCGGCGGGTTCGATCGGGACCAGATCGTCGAGACGGTCATGGGTGAGGACGAAGCCCCCTGGATGCTGGCTCATATGGCGCGGCACGCCGATCAGCTTGCGGGCCAGCTCGAGCGTCAGGCGCAGGCGACGATCGCCGATGTCGAGGTTTAACTCGTTGACCTGCTTTTCGCCGACGCCTTCGGCTGACCAGCCCCAAACCTGCCCGGCCAACGACGAGGTCAGGTCCTCGGGCAGGCCGAGCGCCTTGCCGACGTCGCGCACCGCACCGCGCGCCCGGTAGCGTGTAACGACCGCGGTCAACGCCGAATGGTTGCGGCCATAGGTCTCGTAGATCCACTGGATGATCTCTTCGCGGCGCTCATGCTCGAAGTCGACGTCGATATCGGGCGGCTCGCGGCGCTCGCCCGATACGAACCGCTCGAACAGCAGTTCATGCTTGATCGGGTCGATCGAAGTGACGCCAAGCACGAAGCAGACGCAGGAATTCGCGGCCGAGCCGCGGCCCTGACAGAGGATGCCACGCCGGCGGGCTTCGCGGACGATCGCGTATACGGTCAGGAAGTACGGCGCATAGCCAAGCTCACCGATCAGCCGCATTTCGTGGGTTATCTGCTCGGTATAGGCTGTCGGCACGGCGCCGTTGAACATTACGCCGACGGCGTCTTCCGCCAGCTTTTGCAGGGCTTCCTGCGCAGTCAGCCCGTCGATCAACCGCTCATTCGGGTATTGATAGGCCAGTTCGCCGAGATCGAAGGTGCACAGACGCGCGATGTCTACGCTGGCGCGTAGCGCATCGGGATAGGCCTTGAACCGGCGGACCATCTCCTCAGGCGACTTGAGCGCACGATCGGCGTTGACCTCACGCCGGTAGCCGAGCTCGTCGACGGTGCATTTCTCGCGCACGGCCGTCACCACGTCCTGCAGCAGACGGGCCTCTGGCGCATGGTAGAGGACGTCACCCGTCACCACCGCGCGAACGCCAGCGCCGCCTGCCTGCAGCGCCAAAGCGTCGATGCGAACGGCATCGTCCGGCCGGCGCCGCTGGAACAGCGCCATATACCCGCGACGGCCATAGACGTTCTTCACGTCGGCGAGCGCCGCCAGGTTCTCCTCGTCCGCCTCGTGCGGCAGCAGGATGGCGATCATGCCCTCCGACCAGAGTTCGAGGTCATGCCAGTGGAGCAGGCACCCACCCTTCCCCGCACGCTTCTTACCCACCGTCAGTAGGCGCGTCAGGCGCGACCAGGCAGGGCGGTTGGTCGGGTACAGCAGCAGCTGCCGGCCACAAGATAAATTGACGCGCGTGCCGGCGATCGAGCGAACGCCCGTTGCCTTCTGCGCCTCCCATGCACGCACCACCCCCGCGACGGTGCCGATGTCGCTGACCCCAATCGATGGATAGCCGAGCAGCGACGCAGCCGCGAACAGCTCTTCGGGGCTCGATGCCCCGCGGAGCAGCGAAAAGTGCGTGAGGACCTGAAGCTCGACATAGTCCGTCATGCGAACACGCCGTGCATCCACCAGCTGAGATCGCCGGTATCCTCGACGAACCCGTCGCCACGCCGGAACACCCAGTAGCGACCGCCGGTCTCGTCCTCGACGCGGTAATAGTCGCGTACCGCCCACACTTCCGCGTCGCGACGCCACCACTCGCCGTGGATTCGCTCGGGGCCGTCGCCGGCAACCACCTTGTGCGGCCGGCCGCGCCACTCGAACCGCCGGGGCGGCTGATCGGGCATCAGCGCTATGACGCCCCATAGCGGTTCGGGCCTCGCCAGCAGGCGCGTCGGTCGGCGCCATTTCGGCCAGCCCGCGGGCGCTACCACCGGCTCGGCCCGCATGACGGCGCGCTCGGGCACGTGGCTTTCAACAGGGGCAATCCGGAATACGGCGTCAGCGCCGATGCGGCTGGCAACGACGTCGACGAGACGGGCCGGGTCACGCACGAGTACCTCACCGGCGAGAACCGCACCGAGGTCGACCGCGTCGAGCGGCTCGGTGTGCGGCGCCGCCAGATAGAATTGCTCGAGACCCAGGCCAGGATCGATCCGTTCGATCCTGAGCTTCATCAGCCGCAACAGGTGCGAGACCTCGCGCGTCGGACGTGAGGTGCCGACGGCCACGATCTGCTCGGTGCCATCGACGCGTAGCCCGCCGAGCCGTAGTGATCGTACGCCGAGCCCTTTTGCGCGCAGCAACTCGGCCATGTCACCGAGCAAATCCTCCATGACCTGCACGATCGCGTCTGCGGTGACGATCGGTTCAAGCAGCCGGCGCTCGACGACCGGCATGACCTCGTCGGTCCGCGGCGTGATCGGTTCGGCGACCGCGCCGAGGGCCTGATCGAGCCGCGTGATCGCCGCCAACCCGAGCCGGCGTGCCAAAGGCCCGCGCGCGACTGGCAGGAGATCAGCGACGCGTTCAAAGCCGAACTTGCGCGCGGCGCCGAGCGCTGTGCCTGCGAGGCGCAAGGCGGCAACCGGCAGACCGCTTAGCGCTTCGACCGTTCGTCCTGCCGGGACGATCGCTATGTCGGCTGATCCGAACCGGGCAACGGCGTGTGCCGCGCCCGGTGTGTCGGCGACCGCTACGCGTGCGGTGAACCCGGCACGCTGGCAAAAGGCGCGCAGACGCCGACAGAAGCGCTCTTCGCCGCCATGGAGATGCGCGCAACCGGTCAGGTCGAGCCACAGTCCGTCGGGCGGCGTGGCCACTGCGATCGGTGACCAACGGCGCACCGCACGCAGCGCGAGTTGGTCCAGTAACGCGGCATCCGCCTCGGTCTCGGACGGTCGGATGTCGAGATCAGACACCAGCGCGCGCGCATGGGTCGCCGCCATGCCGACAGTGATCCCCAATGCGGCCGCGCCATCGCACGCGGCCACCACCTCTTCGCGCCGGCCAACCTTGCCGACCAGTGCGAGCGGTGCCCTGTGGAACGCCGCAACGGTCGCCGCGACCCTGGCGTGACTGACGGCTTGCGCTGGTCCGTGAAACGGATGGTTCGCCGCTTCCGATCGCCGACCAAGTTCACGCATGGGCGGCTTGGCATGCGCGGGCAGCGTTTCGATCTGGCCTTCCACATCCTGCCTGGTCGGCATGTCAGCGCGTGCCCAGCGCGCACCCGGCCGCCATCCGCCGCCCCGCGGTACCGAACACGCACCGGGATCGTCGACAACGGGAAGCTGAAGGGCTGGCCGCTCAGGCGGCCGCGTAGCGTGCCGGTCCAGCCGTCTCAGCCGTTCGATGGCCAAATGCGGCAGGAACAGCGAGACAACCCGTCTCATCGCAACCCTCCAAAATCATCGAAAATGCTTCACCGCCACGCTGTCGCGCGACTTCGACCTGCCACCGCGATCGACCGACACCGGCGACGCCCAGGCGCTCGGAGGACGCAGTGGCGATCCGCCAGCGTGTCCAGGCGGCAGACGGTTCGGCGAGCGGATCCTGCTCGCGATTACGTCTGCGTCGCAGGATGAGAACGGGAATGTCGGTGTCGGCCGCGACCAGTTGCAGGCGCCGAGTCGCAACCATCGACATCCGGCTCACCTCGGCGATCACCGCCGACGGCGTTCCATCGCGCACCGCGTCCTCGACGACGGCCAGTAAGGCTGCATCGTCACGGGGTTGTGCATGGATCAAGTCGGCAGGCGCCAGGCCCGCCTGCTCGAGACCAGGGGCATAAAGATCGTTGCGACAGCTCACCCACAGTACCGGTCCGCCGGTATGGGCTGCCTCTCGCGCCGCGATGCCGGCTAGGAACAGCGTTGCTGCGGCATCGTCAACCATCGAACAGCTTTGCGCGGCGACCTCGTGCAGCGCGCCTGCGCGAAGGCCCCTGCTCGCGAGCCGATCGTCGAGCGCAGGGATACCGAACGGCATGATGCGGTGATCCACCACGGGCGTAGCGATTGTCCGCAGGTGGGCGATGGTCGTCGGCAGGGACTCGAGGGCGGTGATCATGATGTCTAGACTCTACATGTTCCCTTTATGTTCCGTTACGATCCGGCGTTGGTCAACGGGTTTTATGTCTCACAGTTCGGACTCTTTGCACTTGACTGCGGCTTACCGCCGCACGGAACGGTTGCGCAACGAAACGTAAACACAACGGAACGAATTCGCTTCCGTTGTGGACGTGACTGACTCATAGAATCATCATGCCGATCCGTCCCGAGAACCGCTGGCTCTACCCGATCGACTGGCGGCAACTGTCGCAGACGGTCCGGTTCGATCGAGCCGGTGCCAAGTGCGAGGCATGCGGTCGACGCCATCTGCGCCGTGTAGTCCATCTCGGCGACTGACGCGGGTGGGATGCCGATGTCCGGTGCTTGCGGTCGGACCGAGGCAAGCGCATTTCGATGAAAGCCGGGTTCATGCTGGCGTCGGTGCGGGTGACCTATGTCGTCCTGGTCTACGCCCACCTCGATCACGATCCTGGCAATAGCGCGCCTTCGAACCTCAAGGCGCTTTGTCAGCGCTGCCACATGATCCATGATGCGGCCGAGCATCGCTGGCAGCGCTGGTGCAATGTCTTTCGGCTTCGGCAATCCCCGATCTCTACGAGGATCCTCGCGTCACGCGCGAACGCATCGCCAGCCGCTAGGGATTAATGTTTCGGGCGCAAATCGCTTCGGCTGCAAGCTTGGCGATCGGCCCTTGCCCTGAGGGTGGCCTCATAGACTTCGGCGACATCGTGATCGGCAAGCTTATTTAGCATCAGGCGCACAGAGGCGAGGCTGCCGTCGTCCAGTACGGTCTTTGTCTCGTCGTTCGCCTTGGCTAAGGTCCCGCCGGTGTTTCCAATGGAGAACGAATAGCATGAACGTAAGTGACCTGGCCAAGGGCGTCGCCGAAGCGACCGGTTCGAGCGAGGCCGATGCGAAGAAGGCGATCACCGCCGTATTCGACCAGATCGCGGCCGCAGCCGTGAAGGGCGAGGAAGTCTCAATCCCAGGGTTCGGCAAGTTCACCGTCAAGGACCGCCCGGAGCGCGAAGGCCGTAACCCCGGCACCGGTGAGGCAATCACGATCGCGGCTTCCAAGAAGGTTGCGTTCAAAGCCGCCAAGGGGCTGAAGGACAAGATGTAAGACGTGTGCGCCGGCGAGCGGTCTCGTCGGCGCCAACCCGAGGAACAAGCTCGTGTGCAACCGGTATCGTATGACCGCAAAAGAATCCGACCTTGCACGCACCTTCGGTATCCGACCTCCTTATGAGAAGGACGAGGAATACCCCGTCGGTGACATCTTCCCGACCGGCAAGAAGACCCCGTTCTACGGCAAGGTGATCGTGCAGGACGGCGCGGAGCGAAAGCTCGAGCGGATGGAATGGGGCGTGCCGACGCAGGTGCCCAGCGCGCGCGATCCCTCGGTCAAGCATACCAAGTACGTGACGAACGTGCGGAACCTGAACTCCAGGTTCTGGCGATCGATGCTGACGACACCGGCGCGACGCTGTCTCGTCCCGGTTACCGCCTTTTGTGAATACGGATTAGCGCCGGGCGAAGACGGCAAGAAGCCGTTGCACTGGTTTGAAGTGCCCAGCCGTCCAATCTTTGCGTTCGCAGGCATCTGGCGTCCGACCGAGCGAGGCAATGCCTATGGCTTCCTGACCATCGAGCCGAACGCGATCGTAGCGCCCATCCACCCCAAGGCCATGCCGGTCATCCTACACGATGACGATTACGATCGTTGGCTGACAGCGCCCTGGGATGAACTGAGGGACGTTGTCGCGCCCTACCCATCGCAGTTGATGCGCGTTGAGGGCATGGCATCGGCGGACGCGGAGGATGTCCGATCGTCTGTGCTATTTTAGCCGTTGAACTCCGAAAGGTGACTGACAATGACAGAAGCGACATGGGGCGAAAGCGCCAAGACCCCGGACATCAACTGGCGAATGAGCGCGTCGTTAGAAAACACGCCTTGCCGTGACACCGATATCGCCGAAGTAACGAACCTCGAGCGAGCCGTGCGGGATTGGGTCAGGCTGGACCCTGAACATAGAGAAGCGGCGACCTTGACCACGGATCATGCCGTTCAGATCGAAGGGGTTTCCAGTACGACGGTCACTGGCGAAGCTATGTCAGCCCTAGCCGAGCATTTGCCGTCCACTCCAACCGTAGAGGAGTGACTACTATGGTAAAATCCAGCGTTCGGTTCGAGCGCGGTGACGGATATTGGGTGGCGGAGCGTGATAGCATCGGCTTTACCGGCACGACCGACTTTGGTCCCGTCGAGTTTTTGATCACCAGCGAAGCGTTGGCCGAGATGCTGAACCCGGAGCTGGAAGGAATTGATCCGGAAACTGCGACCGAGGTCTTCGTCGAGTTCGAAAGCGACATTCACCGCATCGCCCAGCGCGAATTTGTGAAACGTTTAGGTGGTGAGCCACCGATCTTGCTGACGGCGTCAGATGTGGCGCTTTAGCGTCTAATCGCGTTTGCGATTTACATGGTTCACTGGTCCGGAGCGCGTTACACTCCGGACCCACCTCGTCGCTCTGCCTATTTCAGTATAAGCCGCCCTCTTCTCGCTCCTCTGCTCCTTCCTTTTGCGCCTCCTGGAGATCGTTTGACTTTTTTTCGTCGGCGACTGGTTTATCCTCAAGGGCATCTTCCGGCCCGTTGTTGTCGTCCGGTAGTTCGTTGACGTCGGCTTCAAAACCGGGTTCTTCGGCTTGCGGGGCGGTAACCATCGTTGCTCTCCTTCATACAACCGAACGATCCAAGAAACTGCTCGGTTGCGAACCGGCGGACGATACCTGCCACCTGCCGGCGAGCGTTCGCGTTACCGTTCCTGATGAGTCTGATCGTGGTGTACCTCTAGAAGACCGATAGCCGAATGACCCACAATCCGACATTCGCTGACCGCTTCTGTGCTCCCAATACCGACCATTCGTTCATCATCTCAGCCGAGCGGCATTATTATAGAAACGGCGTCGTAAGGCGAACGGCGGGATGTGATCGATGCGCGAGAAGTACCGGCGGGGCGGCAACGCAGCGGAAAGGGCAGCACCCGCGTTATCGTGTTCCTTTAGGAAAGCGCGCCAGCTTGGCGATGTCCGCGGGCTCGTGCTGGACGATGATCATGGCCCCGATGGTGACTGCCAGCCGCCGCAGCCGATCCATCGATGACAGGCTGGCTGCGCGATCGGTGTTCCACGTCGGCACCACGAATCGCGACCATTGCGCCTCAAGATGGACGACGTCGCCGCTCAGGATCACCGGCGGGGTTTTTGCCAGTCGGACGAGCAGCGCCGACTCCCCCGGCGTATGGCCCGGCATGGCCAGCATCACCACCGAGCCGTCGCCGAAGACGTCGCGATCACTCTCTACCGGGTCGACCTTGCCGCCCTCCTTCAGCCAGCGCGCCAACAGCGCAGGCTCCGCGCCGAACGGCATCGCATCGGCGTGCAGCGCCACCCAGTCCCGTGCGCCGATGAGCAACGTGGCGTTGGGAAAGGCCGCCACCTGACCAACATGATCGAAATGATAATGGCTGAGCGCAACTCGCCCGATCTCGTCCGGCCGTATGCCGATCCGCGCAAGCTGGGTCGGCAGGTCGACCGACAATGAGGGGCTGATCGGCGCGTCGTCGATCGGCTTGCCGAGCAGCGCAACGGGGAGACCTGCGTCCCACAACAGCAAGTCCTTTCCGTGGCGGATCAGGTAGCAACTGACCGTCAGACGTTTCGACTGGCCGGCATAGCTGCCGGTATCGGACAGTGGCGCGGCGTCGTTCATCTGGATCTCGCCGCAATTGAGCCGCCACATCGTCACGTCGGGCTTGGCTGGCGCCCCGTACGCCACGCCCGACGCCGCCAAGGCCATCGCTGCCGCCATCTCGATCACCCGTCGCACCATATGCATGTCCATCTCCTTCTTTCGAGGATCGTCCATGCCTCCTGATCCACGCGGCTTTGGCCCAGAACCGCTCGACCACGCGCCCGAAACGCTCGACGGAGCCTTGCCCGTGCACATTTCCGCGGCGATGATCGCTGCATGACGACATTGGCCGTACCCCAAGAAGCACTCCGCAAGCGGCTGTTGCAGCGGTTGGCAGGGCTAAGCGCGCCGGCCGGCCAGTATGGCACCGTCTCCCACGGTGCGGCGAGCGGGGTGAAGGTTTTCGGCTATTGTATCCGGGTGCAGGAGCGCGTCGTGCGGCACACGTTCGAGCACCCGTCGGTGGTGGTCGTGCTCAGCGGGACCAAGGAGCTGTGGCTCGGTGAACACGTGCAACGGTTCCCCACGGGGGCCCCGTTCGTGATCCCGGCCGGCGTCCCGCTTGATCTTGTCAATATTCCGGACCCGCGCAGTGGACGGTATGAGTCGCTCTGCATCACTGTTGATACGACGATCCGCCAGCAGTTGCGCGCGAGCCTTACGCACGTGCCACGCCGAACCCGGCTTCCTGCCGACCTTGCCGTTCCCCTTACCGCCGATCTGATAGACGCATACGCCCATGCCGCGAGTAGCCTGATAGATAGCGATGCCGGCGTGGCCGTTGCGGTAGCGCGCCATCGGCTGATAGAAATACTGCTGCTGATCGGCAGAACGCAACTGTCGGGCATGCTCGCCACCGCTAGCCGCGTCGAACAGGTCGAAGCCGTGTTCCTGGCCGATCCCGGCCACCCCTGGCGCGTCGAGGATGTCGCGGGCGCGTTGCACCTCGGCGCATCGACGCTGCGTCGTCAGCTCAAGGATGCCGGTACCTCCTTTCGCCAGATTCTGCTCGACGTGCGCATGGCCACCGCCACGAAATTGCTGATGGCCGAGCATTCCGTGACGCACGCCGCCCAGGCCACCGGCTATGCCTCGCGGTCGCACTTCGCGCGCCACATTCGTGCTACCAGCGGCATGCTGCCAAGCGATCTGCGCCGAATGGCATGACCCGGAGAGTTCATCGGGTAGCCGTATGGCGACCGTCAGCCGCGTTGGATAAGCCGAGTTGGTTTCGAATTTCGCAAGTTGACGCAACTACCGGCTAGCCCATCCGGGACGTGGTCCGCTTCGCGTTGGTCTGTTCGACCCACATCCGGTCATTCGCGCGCCCTTCCCCTCTCCCCAACTCCAGACATTGGTTCATCTCCGCGTAACGCCCGCTTTGGCGCCTGACCTGCGAACTCGAATGTCGCAGCTGGGCGATAGTTTGGGAGGAAGGCTGTCCAAGTGTAGGTTTTACACCCTATGAGCTGCAGACGGCTTTTGCGGGAAGCTTAGGTACGGGATTAGCGGGGACGCTGCGGCGGACTGTAGATGCCAATCCGGGTTCCTCCTTATACAGCACCTGGATTGTAGCGATCGGTGCGGCGGTGAGGATCAGCAGGAAAAGGCCCATCAGTTATTCGTTGGGCTCTAGCGGCTTGACGGAAAACCCTTTCAGTCGGTTTGACGCCGGGAAGCGATCATGGTCGCCGCCTTATCGTGAGATAAATCAACGAAATACGCATTACACCGGAACGGACTGACCGTTGCAACGTCGGGCATGCAGTTGATTTAGCGAGGATGCATGACCGGACCGACGTTGGTATTTCTTCATGCCCTCGGCGCCAGCGCGGGAGAGTGGAAGCAAGTTCTTGATCACCTGCCAAACCAAGCGTGCGTAGCGCTAGACCTGCCCGGATTCGGCGCCGCGGCGGAGGCGGGGCATTGCGATGTCGAAGTGATGGTGGACTGGCTGGCGGACGAGATCCGCTCCCGTGCGCTGATTTCATGCGTACTCGTCGGTCACAGCATGGGCGGCAAGATCGTCACGCTCGTCGCGGCCCGCGCCGCAGCCGGCGAAATCGGCCTGTCAGGAGTACTTGGGGTCGTGCTGGTCGCGGCATCGCCCCCGTCGCCCGAACCGATGGACGAAGAGCGCCGTAACCAGATGATTGACTGGTTCGCCAACGGCCAGATCGCAGGCGTCGATGCCGCGACCTTCGTCGATGCCAGTACCGCCACAACACTGGCCAAACCACTGCGGGACACCGCGATCGACGACGTGCGACGGTCAAGCCGAGAGGCGTGGCTCGGCTGGCTGGAACGTGGCAGTCGCGAGGATTGGAGCGCCGAGGCTGGACGCATCGCAATCCCGGCGTTGATTCTCGCCGGCGCCGAGGACGGCGATCTCGGCGAAGATGCTCAGCGCAGGCTCAACCTGCCACATTACATCACCGCGGATATGCAGGTCGTGCGCGGCGCGGCGCACCTTATCCCGTACGAACAGCCGCAGGCGCTCGCCGCGCTGATAAACGGTCACGCGACGAACGTCGCGTTAGCCGCGCTCCCTGCGCATTTCGCGACCCTGCTCGCCTCCGATCGCGTCAGCCACAGGACGCGTGCAACGCTGCTGGACAGAATGCGCGCGCCGGCGTCCGGTTCGGTCTGGACGACGGAGGAGCAGGCGACCGTCGCCGCGCTGGTCGCGCAAATCCTGCCCGATTGCGACGGCGAGGCCGTCCTGGCGGATCGTATCCTCGCTGGCATCGCCGACGGCGCGGGCGACGGCTGGCGCTTCGCGACATTGCCACCCGATCGCGAGGCATGGCGGCGCGGACTCGCGACATTGACGAAGGCGGCGGGTGGTTTCGCCGCACTCCATCCTGATGCGCAAACCCGGTTGCTCGAACGCGTCAACGGCGGCGAGGTCGGCAGCACCGGCGACATCACACAGCTCTCGCCTGAGCAGATGGTCTTGTGGTTCGAGGACGTGCGTGCCGAGACAGTGCGCGTCTGGATGTCACTGCCAGCCACGATGGCGGCGATCGGCTATGACGGCTTTGCCGTGGGTGGCGATGGCCGCCGCAAACAGGGCTATATCCGCACCGGCGCTGACGATCCGGAAGCATGGCAGCAGGCGCGGGAGCGCCTGTCGTGAGGGCGAAACACTACGCCCAAACCGACGTCGTCGATGCCGTGGTGATCGGGACGGGCGCCGGCGGCGCGCCGCTCACCGCGCGGCTCGCACAGGCTGGTTTGTCAGTCGTGGCGCTGGAGGCGGGCCGCGCTTTCCGGCCCGACGATCACGTCGCCGACGAAGTTGCGGCCGACATATACTGGATGGAGGAACGGCTGAGCGGCGGAGCGACGCCGACCGCGTTCGGCTCAAACAATTCGGGTATGGGCGTCGGCGGATCGACACTGCACTGGGGCGCCTTCTGCCCCCGCCCCGATCCGCGCGACCTGCAACTCAAGACGCTGACCGGCGAGGGTGCGGACTGGCCGATCGATCACGCCGAACTGATCCGCTACATCGGCGAGGTCGAGCATTTCACAGGCGTATCCGGCCCGGCCGACTATCCGTGGGACGCCGCGCGCCGCTACGCCTATCCGCCGGTCGCCCGCAACGCTGCGGCCGATGCGATGGCACGGGGCTGTGCGGCAGTTGGCATCACCGCCACCGACGCGCCGGCAGCACTGGTCTCGCGCGATCGCGATCAGCCGCATTGGGGACAGCGGCAGGCCTGCATCAATTGCGGTACCTGTCACCAAGGCTGTCGCACCGCCGCCAAGACCAGCATGGATACCACCTATCTGCCCCTTGCAGTCGCGCACGGTGCCGAGATTCGCGCGGAGGCGCGCGTAGTGTCGTTCGAGTTCGACGGCAGCGGCCGGATCAGCGCGGTCGTCTATCGACAGGGTGACGAGGATCATCGCCAGCGCTGCGCGGCCGTCTTCCTGTGCGCCGGCGGGGTGGAGACGCCGCGGCTGCTCCTCAACCTTGGCATCGCCAATGCGAGCGGCCAGATCGGACGCAACTTCATGGCGCATGTCGCGACGCAGGTCTGGGGTCGATTTAATGCCGACATGCGAATGAACCGCGGCTATCCTTCGTCACTCATCAGCGAAGACATGATGCGGCCCGGCGATGCGGACTGCGCAGGTGGCTATCTGATTCAGAGTCTTGGCGTACTGCCCGTCACCCTCGCCACCGGGCTGGCGCGCGGCGCTGGCATGTGGGGCGAGCGGCTCCAGAGCGTCCTGCGGGGCTACAATCGGATGGCGGGGATCGGGATCAACGGCGAATGCCTGCCGCATCCCGATAATCGCCTGACGCTTGCTGACGAGGTCGACGCCTTCGGCCACCGCAAGGCGCGCATCGACTTCAGCTATCGGGCCAACGAACGCGCGATCGACCGCCACGCCCGGCGCACGCTCACCGAGATCTGGGCCGCGGCGGGGGCCAGTGACATCTTTGCCGTCGGCCGCTCCGCCCATACGATCGGTACGTGCCGGATGGGAACAGACGGCGACGCCGCGGTGGTCGATCCCAACGGCCGCAGTTTCGACGTTCCCAATCTGCTGATCTGCGACAATTCCATCTTTCCCAGCGCGCTGGCGGCGAACCCCGCGCTGACGATCATGGCGCTGTCTCTGCGTACCGCCGACCGTTTTCTCACATCCCACCGTTGAGGAGTTCATCATGGATCTAGGCATCAGGAATCGTATCGCGCTGATCAGCGGCGCGGACTCGGGCATGGGCAAGGAGACGGCACGGCTGCTGCTCGAGGCGGGGGTGCGCGTCGCCATCACCGATCAACCCGGCGGCACGCTGGACGAGGCGATTGCGGAACTGTCCCCGCTCGGCGAAGTCATCGCGGTTACCGGCGACGTGACCAACCCCGATGACGTAAGATCGATCTGGGCGGAGGTGCGTGAGCGGCTCGGCAATCCGGACATCTACGTCAATGCAGCGGGAGTGACGGGGGCGACCGGCGACTTCCTCGATGTCGATGATACGGGGTGGCAACAGACGCTCGACATCAACCTGATGGGTGCGGTGCGGATGTGTCGCGAGGCGATCCCCGCGATGCGCGAGAGCGGCTGGGGGCGGATCGTCCTATTTGCGTCTGAGGATGCAGTGCAGCCCTATGTCGACGAACTGGCCTATTGCGCATCGAAGGCGGGCATCCTTACGCTCGCGAAGGGGCTGTCCAAGGCCTATGGCTGCGACAATGTGCTGGTGAACACCGTCTCGCCAGCCTTCATCGCGACGCCGATGACCGACAAGATGATGCGCAAGCGCGCCGAGGAACGCGGCGAGACCTTCGACGCGGCGATTGAGAGCTTTCTAAAAGAGGAACGGCCGGGCATGGTCCTCAAGCGCCGCGGCCGCGCCGAGGAAGTGGCGGCGGCAGTCGCCTTCCTGTGTTCGGAGCGAGCCAGCTTCATCAACGGCGCCGGTATCCGCGTCGACTCCGGCTCGGTCTTCACCATCGCCGGATAAGCAAAACGCCGCGGCACCGATGGTGTCGCGGCGTTTTGCCGGTCTGCGATCGGGTCGTCAGGACAGGACCGTCTTCGCCTCGGCCTTCGTAACCTTCAGGTAGATACGATTGTCCTCAATCCGGTCGATCTGGTCGACTGCGATGTAATGATGCTGATGGTCTGCGGCATCCGTCTTGGTCAGCTTAATCTGCTCGCCCTCTACCTTGTCCACGGTGCCGACATGTTCACCGTCCGAACCGGCGATCTCCATGTGTTCCTTGATGCGCAGCTTCTCGAACATTTAGATTTCCCTCTTGGTAATGCGAGGTCCCAACGCACGGTGATGTATCCGGATGCAATGAAAAAGCTGATTTTCTTCATTGCGCGGGTCGATCAATTGTCGGTCACGTAGCCGAAGTCGGCTATTGGAACCCACGGCATCAGGCGACGTACCGGTTTAAGATCGTCCAGTTGTGAAGATCAACATCGCGACACCATTATCCTTGAGCGGGGCAACGGGCCGCATAAAATCCAATCACGCCCCATTCGGTATGATCAGCTGGTCGGTCAACTGCATCACTAAGCACACCGCCTCGTTGCGCATCGTCCGCCACGTTCGCTCGCCTGGCGTGTCAGCGCCATGCGCATGAGTCGCCCCGTTCGGCCCGTGAACGACGTCAAGCGTTCACTTGTTGCGCAATAGCCTCAAAGCTCATCCACCCAACGGCCGACGCCTAGCCCCTAAGGACTGCTTCTGACAAATGGCCGTTCATTCAGCTTCTGACTTGAGCGAAATGCGATTTTAGCCGATGCCAGAATGATGACTTTTGTCAGCATCACCCGGCTACGCATCCGCTCGCTTCGATTTATGCCGCAATTTCTCGTTCATACGATGTGGACCGGGAGGCAGATAAAGCGGGCGGATGGATTTATCGATGGCTTTCTACTTGCTGATCGTAAACGCACATTCTGGACCGCCAGCCTCTGGCGTGATCAAGCCGCCATGCGGGCATACATCACCAGCGGGGCGCACTTGAAGGCCATGCCCAAGCTGCTTGTCTGGTGCGACGAAGCCAGTATCGTTCATTGGACACAGGCTCATGCTATCGCGCCCGATTGGATGGAGGCGGACCGTCGGATGAGAACGGAAGGAAGGCCATCTAAGGTCCTCAACCCCAGCCCGAACCACCGCGATCTTGCCTACGATGCGCCACGAACATCTGGGGCCGTTCCGATTAACCCTGCTAAAGTCGCGTGATCCAGATGCGTTTATTTCAAGCTCCCTGCCCGCTTCCCCTCTTCAGACATGCGTTCAAAATGATCTTCGATGAAGCAATGAGTTGGCGCAACGATCGGGACGCTGCAGATGACTTAAGCGAGCCCTCCTCTTTGAGGTAAAAGATGCCATATCATATATGCCCCGATCAGTATGGACTGACCGGGGCTCTGTACTGTCAGGCGACGCCAGCACCACCAGTGACGCCGTACACCTCGCCGCTGATATAGCTGCCTTCCTGGCTCGCCAGCAGCACATAGACAGGGGCGATTTCGACAGGCTGACCCGGACGGCCATACTGGCTTTCCGAACCGAACTTCATCACCGCCTCAGGCGGCTGACCGCCGGATGCCTGGAGCGGCGTCCAGAAGGGGCCAGGTGCCACGACGTTGGCGCGGATGCCCTTCTCCAGTAGCTGCTTGGCGAGCGCCTTGGTGTAGGCGACGATCCCAGCCTTGGTCGTGGCGTAGTCGAGCAAGATCGCGGACGGCTCATAGGCCTGCACCGAGGCGGTGGTGATGACGGAGCCGCCTGCCGGCAGGTGCGGCACAGCCGCCTGCGCGATCCAGTGCATAGCATAGAGGTTGGTCTTCATGGTCTTGTCGAAATCCTCCGACGTGACCTTCGAGACGTCCTCACGGTTCTGCTGCCGTCCGGCGTTGATGACGAGGATGTCGAGCCCGCCAAGCTTCTCGACAGCTTGCGCGACGAGTGTCTTGCACCACTCCTCGTCGGTGATGTCACCGGCAAGGTCGACGGCGGTGCGCCCCTCTGCCTCGACCAGCTGGATGACCTCGGCCGCGTCGTTCTTCTCGGACTCGAGATACGACAGGGCAACGTCGGCGCCCTCACGTGCGAACGCGATAGCGGCCGCGCGACCGATGCCGCTGTCGGCGCCTGTGATCAGCGCCTTACGCCCGGCAAGCTTGCCTGAGCCCTTGTAGCTCGTTTCGCCATGGTCGGGCACGGGATCCATCTTCGACGCTTCGCCGGGGACGGGCTGCGGCTGTCGCGGGAAAGGCGGCTGCGGGTACTGCGAGCGAGGATCCTGCATAGTCAGACGGTCGGTCATGCTTATCTCCGTTGCGATAGGATCAGAGTCAGTTGCAGGCCGCTGCCTCGTCGAGGACGGACAGCGCCATGATGTGCGCTAAATGGCTGAGACCTTGAGGAAGGTTGCCTAGAAACGCGCCACTCGCCGGATCGATCATCTCGGCGAGGATGCCGTGTCCGTGAGACAATGCTTCGTTCAACCTATCGAACCGCTGGCGCGCTTCAGGCCGTTGACCAAGTTCCGCCCGGGCCTCCACCATCCAGAAGGAACAGGCGAGGAAGCACCCTTCTTCCTTGTCCATGCCGGTATAGCGGTAGTGAAAAGCACCGCTACCGAGCTCACGATCGATCGCATCCATCGTCGCCAGCAGGCGATCATGACCATCAAAGCCGAAGCGGACGGCGAGCGCCAATGAGGCATCGAGTTTGTCTGTGCCCGGGTACATGACGAAAGCCTGCACCTTCTCTGACCAGCACTCAGCCTCGATCCAGTCCTTGATCCGGTCACGCTCGCGTGACCAGCGTTCCCGGCAGGTGGTCGGCAGCTGACCTTGGTCCGCGAGTTCCACGGCGCGGGCCAGAGCCTGCCAGCAGCTGACCTTGGACATCGTGTAGTGCTGCGCCTCCTCCAGCTCCCACATACCTGCATCGGGCATACGCCAACGGTCAGCACATTCGTCGGCGAGGTGTGAAAGCAACTCCGCGCTCGCGGGGTCGAGGATGTTGCCGCAGCCGACGAAGCAGGCGGCCGTCTCGAAGATGTCACCGTAGACGCCGTGCTGACTTTGGTCGGTAGCCTGATTGCCGGTACGGACCGGGGTCGAACCGCGATACCCTGGCATTGCCCATTCGGACACGCCGGGCACGACCTTGCCGTCGAGGGTATAGACCACGCGCGTGCCCACGCTGCGAAGCTGGTCGAGCAGCCAGCTGAACGCAGCCTTCGCCTCGGCTTCAAGGCCTGCCGTCAGGAACGCCTTGATCGTGTAGCCGGCATCCCTGATCCAGGCGTAGCGATAGTCATAATTCTTTGCTCCGCCGATACCTTCCGGGATCGACGTTGTTGCTGCGGCCGCGATGGCGCCAGACGGCGAGTAGAGTAGCAGCTTCAGCGCCAGTGCACTGCGTAGGAATGCCTCGCGGTCTTCACCGAAGTAGGAGACATGCTCGCACCAGTCTCGCCATTCCCGGTCCGATATGTCGATGCGTGCATCAATCTGTTCAATCGTTGGGGCCACCAGCGGCTCGTCACGACCAGCCACGACTGCGACGGTCTGACGCTCGCCGGCAGCCACCGTCACTTCGCCCGTGATGCCTTCGTCGGCCCAGTCACAATGTACCGTGTCGCTGTGAACGAATAGACCAAGGACGCGCTCGACATGGAAAACTGTGTGGCCCCCAATCTTCGAGTGGTACGGACTGACCGTATCGCCTCGCCGACCAGGCTTCATCGTCAGCCTAAAGCGAACAGTGCCATCCAGCCCATCGACCCGCCGCGCCAGCTCGGCCCATGGCAGACGCCCCGCCGTGCCACTGTTGAGAGACTCGGTCAGTTTTGCTCGCCCACTCGGCGTCGTAAAGATCGTCTCGAGTACATTACTGCCCGGGCGATACTGGCGCTCAACCGTGAAGGGGTGATCGGGCTGTAGCGTAAAGCACCCACCATTCTCGCCATCGAGTAATCGGTCGAACAGTGGAGGCGAGTCCATGTTGGGTACGCACCACCAGTCGATCGATCCATCGGCACCGGACAATGCGACGGATCGGCCATCCCCAAGCGCGCCATATTGCTCAAGCGGCAGATAGCCGTCCTTGCGAACGCCGAGTTCGATACGTTCATGATGCTGTGGCAGCAGCCGCTCCAGCATCCCGGTCAACGAAGCTGACGCGGCAGCGCGCGTGACGCACCGACACCCATCAAAGCACCCGCACCCAGCAGACCACCTACCACGCCTAGCTTTAGCATATCGCGCTGACGGCTCGTAAAGAACTCGCGGCGGCTTCCTTTTACCCGGTCCTTGCCGTCGCCGTCGATCTGCGCCGGTCCTGGAACCGCCTCGTCGAGATTGCCAATGCGATCGGGCATCGGATCGCCCTGCTGCTTGTCGAGCATTACGGCTGCCTCACGATCGGAGAAGCCTGGTGCGACCGACTGCCCGAGCGCCATCATCAGTGTCGAACGCCCAACCCAGAACTCACGTTGAGGATCGCGCGCTGCGGTCCAAATCGCTTCGGCACAGAGGCGCGGGTCGAAAAGTGGATCGGGAATGATTTGCTCACGTCCCGTGTGGGTGCGTGCCCAGCTCGTCTGCGGCGTGTTGACGCCGGGGAGCTACACGCCGCTGAGCGTGATCTTTGATTTGTCCGAGATCAGCTCCGAGCGCAGCGAGTCCGTAAACCCGCCCACCGCAGCCTTCGCGCCACAATACGCGGCCTGCAAGGGAGCGGCCCGGATCGCGAGGCCGGATGACACCTGGATGATTGCCCCCTGATCCCGCGTACGCATGTGACGCAGCGCGGCAAGCGTTCCGTAGACTTGCGACAGATAGGTTGTGGCGGTGACTCGGGCATATTCATCCGGCGTAATGTCGTGCGCGCGAGCAACCACCGTCGACATGGCGTTGTTGATCCAGGCGTCGATCGCGCCAAATTCGGCGACCACCTTATCGGCGGCCTCGTCGACGGCTTTCGCATCGGCAACGTCTGCCGGGATCGCCAGGACTCGACCACCATGCTGTTCGAGCATCGCCCGAGCCTCATCAAGACGTGTCGGGTCCCTTGCGATGATTGCAACCTGCCATCCGCTACGTGCAAAGCGATCCGCAGTCGCGAGGCCGATGCCGGCGCTCGCTCCCGTTACTACGACGGTCTTCATAAGGTTGGTCTCGTTCCTAACAAAAAGCTTGCTCGACCGCTAAACGCCCAAGTGGCGAACTGGTCGCCGCCTACTGCTTTGCTCTTCAGTTAAATGCGCGGACGCTGCGGCCTTCGATGGTGAGACCCAACAAGGCCGCGCGACCGTCGAGTCATTAAGCTGATGTAGCCAGCGACCAGTTTTGGATTGAAACTCAATCGGAGTTCGGACGGTTACCGCGACCCACAAGTGGACATCCAGCCTTGCTGGATCGCACCCCGAAAGCGGTCGCTCGTTCAGTTTTGTATTTTCGCATGGACCAGCAAGGAGACCGGCGACTTCTTAGGGATCGGAATGGAGTGGCAGTCGCTCACGTAGCTCACTGCTTGAGATACAAAATCGCCAGGCCAGCCGCTGGAATGGCCGATGGCTACCTTAGACGTTACCGTCCTTCACCCTATAGCGGAGACCATTTACGAGTGTGGCGACCATACGCTGTGCGGCTTCGGTATGACCGTCCCGCGCGGCCATGCATAGGCTCGCCGCAGCGTTGAGGAATTCGTCGGGGCCGATTTCGCTTCCGATCGCCCTCGCCGCCGCCGCCGCCTCGAACAGCTTCCGGACAGCGGGTCGCAGACGTTGCTCGCGGCGCGCGGGGAGCGCGTCGAACGCGGGATCGCCGGAGTGCAGCGCCTGCGCAAGGCCGTGCTTAGTGGCCGCGAGATCGACGAAATGCCGCATCCACAGTGCGAGCGCCTCGAACGGAGGATAGGCCGCCGCTAAGGCATCCGCCGCATCGGCGCAGCTATCCAGCTCCTGAGCGAAAACGGCGGCGATGAGATCGGGGCGCCGCGGAAAATGCCGATACACAGTACCGACCCCGACGCCGGCTCTCTCTGCAATGTCCCGCACCGGCGCGTCGACGCCGGCCTCGGCAAAGACCTCCTTGGCGGCCTTCAACAGCGTGACCAGATTCCGTTGCGCGTCGGCGCGCACGCGGCGCCCTGCCGGCGGCGCACCCTCGGTATTTTGCTCGGCCGACCTGTCGTCCATCAGATTCCATTTGCTAAACGGAACGTGTTCCGTATTAAGCGGATCGCGTTCCGTTTACTTGCTACCGCACTGGAACGACCGCGGCAAGGATCGCCCGCACAGGAGACAGCCATGCACTACCGCCCGCTCGGCCAGACCGGCATCAAGGTCAGCCCCTATTGCCTCGGCGCAATGATGTTCGGCGGGATCGGCAACCCCGATCACGACGAATGTATCGGCATCATCCACAAGGCGCTCGACGCCGGAATTAACTTCATCGACACCGCCGACCGCTACAGCGCGGGTGAGTCCGAGGAGATCGTCGGCAAGGCGCTGAAAGGACGGCGCGACCGGGTCGTACTCGCGACCAAGGTCCACGGCCCGATGGGCGAGGACCTGAACATGCAAGGCAATTCGCGGCGCTGGATCACGCGCGCGGTCGAGGATTCACTGCGGCGACTGCAGACCGACCATATCGACCTTTACCAAATCCATCGGCTCGCGCCCGATACCGACATCGAAGAGACGTTGTCCGTACTCACCGACCTGATGCGCGCCGGCAAGGTTCGCGCGATCGGCGCCTCGACCGTTCCGGCGTCCGACATCGTCGAAGCGCAATGGGTCGCCGAGCGCCGCGGCCTCGCGCGCTTCCGCACCGAGCAGCCGCCCTATTCAATCCTCAACCGCTCGATTGAGCGCGAGGTGCTGCCGACTTGCCAGCGCTATGGCATGGGCGTGATGGCGTGGAGCCCGCTCGCCAAGGGCATGCTGACCGGCCGGTATCGCAAGGGCAAACAGACCCCCGACACGCTCCGCGCAAAATTCTTTCCCAAGGCGATGTCGGACGGCGGCAGCCTCGACGCGGTCGAACAGCTCATCCCGCTGGCGGATAGCGCCGGCCTGTCGCTGATGCACATGGCGCTCGCCTTCGTGATCGCGCATCCCGCGCTCAGCGCGGCGATCATCGGCCCGCGGACCATGGCACAGCTCGACGGGCTGCTTGACGGTGCAGGCGTCGAGCTGAGGGACGATCTGCTCGACCGGATCGATGCGATCGTCCCGTCGGGCGTGGACGTCGCGCCGCTAGAAGCGGCGGCCTATTCGCCCCTGCCGATTGCGCAACACACCCTGCGCCGCCGTCCGCTTGCCGAGCGCAGCGCCGCCTGACCCCCACCTTATTCATTACGACAAGAACCCTCCTTATGACCGACACACGCATCGCTCTCGTCACCGGCGCCAACCAGGGAGTCGGGCTTCAGGTCGCGGCCGAACTGGTGGCACACGGCGTTACCGTCTTTGTCGGGTC